>Ga0214477_100023_pt1 | contig 90188 bp, 62 predicted proteins | sample M1_20Mar14CPVII9_FD_165058 | JGI IMG/M metagenome (GOLD analysis project Ga0214477, IMG submission 165058) | Marine eukaryotic communities from Monterey Bay, California, United States - M1_20Mar14CPVII9sort6BwellC16 | ecosystem: Environmental > Aquatic > Marine > Unclassified | place: USA...
TCATAGACATATCTTTGAACGGCAATGATGAGGGGGAGAGGAAATTTTTGCCCTTAGCAAAGGATTCGGTATCCTTTGGTATCCTTCATACACACTCTCATAAAATCAACCTTGCGATTGTAGAGCTGGCCACAAAACCGTCCAAAATGTATTTGCAATGAGAGATGAGTCCAATGATGAATCAATACCATTTGTAAAGTTCTGCATATTCATATTGGCAATCGTCTTGGCGGCGATGGGTGGCTCCTTTACACCTGGTTCCAATACTATAAGTTTATCTCCAGAATAAACATCTTGGGGACAAATTACACCCATTAACTTTCCCTTCCCTAATGACACATGAAACTTATCACCCGATACAACTCCATTTGGTACTGTAACTGTATGAAGTGACGCTACTTTCTTAGCTCGTTTCCTGGTTGGTTTCTGCTGTTGTTGGTTTTGTGTACTACTGCTATTTGTTGTGTTCTCTTGATGCTGATGTTGTGTTTTTTGTGGAAGCTTATCATTAGAAGACTTTTCTTGACCATTAGTTGTTTCCTGAGCTGATGGTGCAGTAGTAGTAGGATTAGACTGCATCAAAAAGTTCTTAACTGTCTGCTGTTGGCTTGTCAATTTCGGTGCATCTCTTTCTGCATTGTTTGAGTTTGCTGTTGTAGAGGTTGTGGCTGTATTGTTGTTGTTGGCAGCTGATGTGGAAGCGGTAGCTTTGTCATTAGAAGATTTAGAAGCAGATTTTTTGGCTTTAGTTGGAGTTGGAGATGCCACCAAATCAATAACTTCAATATTCCCATCTTTCTTTTCATCCCCGTTATTATTACTATTTTTCTGGACAGATTCTGAAGCCGCCGATTTAGAGTTTAATTGACCAGAGCTGCCATTATCACAACTCGGACAATACCAAGTTAATGGCAATGTATTAATATCAACTTTAACACACTTTGCATGATAAGCCTTATTACATCCGGGTCCATCACAACAAATTAGTTCTGAGGTAAAAAAGTGCAAGTAAAAAATGTGAGATCATATAAATCATATTATAAATCAGTACGAATAATCCTGTATATCACGCCATATACACACACTATTGGTGTATACCAAAGGCGCCCCCCGCACACGATATCGATATAAAAAGGCGCCCAAAATAATTTTAATAACATACATAATATTATAACACAGGCACCATCTAACAACTCACCTCCTCCTTCGCCACAAAGATAACATTCATCATCATGAGTATCATCGTCACTACTACTATTATCATCCTCCTTTGATTCAGTATTATCACTTAAATTACCACCACTTTCATCACTGTCACTTTCTAATTTACTACTAGTTATACTGATTATATCGTCATCTTCATTATAATTTTTCTTGGGTTTGGGTTTCTTCTTTTTGACAGCTGGCGGTGGCTGTTTGGTACCAGAGGACGCTGCCGCCAAAGCAGGCGTATTAGCAAGAGGCGGGATGTCCATGTTTAGTTTAATAGCAGTATATACATTCAATTCTATCACAAATCACATGCACCGTCATCAATATGTGAGAGGTTGATTTTATGAGAGTGTGTATGAAGGATACCAAAGGATACCGAATCCTTTGCTAAGGGCAAAAATTTCCTCTCCCCCTCATCATTGCCGTTCAAAGATATGTCTATGAGTATTGCAAACAACATCACTCACAAAGAGTAGAGATCATTACTATCAAACTCGCAATCGGCTGTATTATAACCATCCTTGAACAATATGGGTCTATTTAAGAAGACGAAGAGCAGAGGCCCTTCATCTCTCCCCGACGAGCAAATTGATATCCCCACACAAGGTCAAAAGAAGAGTAAGAAGAAGTGGTTCTCTAAGAAGAATAAGAGTAACAAACATGATGTAGAATATGATGATCAAGTACCATTGCAAGCCGTTGATACCATCGAGAAGCAGCAGTATCCTACACAACAGCTAAGCAACGTCGTCGTATCGGAAGAGCGAGGAGATACTCCTCTCTTAAACCAATACAACAACAACAGTGATATGAACAATAATGATTATGAAGATGCAAGTATAGGCGACATTCCCCGTTCAATCTCAACTCCAAGTCGTGATATGGGTAATGAACTTCCGCCTTTGCCTGCCACTCCAAATGATATTGCACAATGTTGTGGTATGAACAATATTATGAATACAACATATGGAGTAGAAGAAGATAGTATCGGCTCGCCGTGTGATGCTATGTTTAAGAAGAATCAGCAACAGAAACAGCAGCAACAACAGAAACAAGTAGTTGACAAGTTACGAACCTTGACCATTGTACCTACAGATGAAGCCAATGATCAACATAACAAAATCAAGAATCAAGCTACTATTGACAAGTTACAAACAATCATTACTCCCGAGGCAACACCCTCTATTGATCATTTGACATATTACATCCAAGCCTTATCAGCATCTATGTCTCCCAACCCATCTGGAGATTTGCCAGCTCGAGCTTTACGAAGTCTATTCACTTTGAGCGAGTTGAGTACAAATAAACAACAGCGTATTGATATGGTTCGTGGCTCTCCTACTGATGATGAGAAGGAATTGTCATTGATTCCAGCATTACTCAACTTCTTACAACGTTGTCCTCGCGACTCCTCAGAGCAATATTTGACATTATTGGTACTTAATAATCTAAGTATCCCAAATGAGAATAAGCGTACTATTGCATTGCAATATGACGGTGTTGCAACACTTGGAAAGTTATTGTGTGAAGATCCTGGATGTCACTTGTTAGTGATTATCATTGTTAACTTGACATTTGGTGATGAGTCCTTGAATCGCGATATTCTCGAGTCAAAGGGAACTGGAGAGGATGGAGAAGAAAGTGGTGTACAGTTGGTCGAGAGCATATCCTATGCTTTGTTGCTTGCAACTCTTACTACCGAGCAGCTAGCCACACTTGGTCCTGTCCCATTGAGTAACGAAGAAGGCGACCCGTACTCACCAAGCAAGTTACTATCACTCTTATTCACAATGTTGAAGAGTAAGTTGCAACTCAAGTATCATCGAAGTCATCTCAAGGGGAATCATGAGAATGACAACTTGATGTTATTGCCTCCAATCTCACTAGGAGACAACGAAGAGGAGTATCCATTTGCCGAGACAGCACGGTGGTGTCTAGGCGCACTCAAGAATTTGACAAGATCTAGTAAGTTGTCTCCTACAAGTGTTACCAGTAGTGATGATAAGTTGAAAGTCGGAGTACACGCTACGAAGGATACAGCAGCATCAACTGTCGCTTCTCAAGCTATTCTTGACTCAGGTATTCTGACTCTCCTCCTTCGTATTATTAAGAATAAGAACTATGATGATGCAGGTACTGTTTACAACTGGAATGCAAACAGTGCTCAAGACGCTGCATTATATACGTTACTTCACATGTCAAATGTGCCAGAGATTCGCGAAGTGTTACGGCTCGACTACGAATGTGTTGAGGTTTTGACTGGTATACTCAACTATGGAAAAGCTATTGTCGGAGAGAAGACGTTGGTCAAGGATGAGGAAGGAGAATCAATGGGACAGTTAAGTTTGCAGTGCTTAAAGGCTCGACTAGCCTTGAGCTACCTTGTTCTAGGTCAAGAGAATAGCTCAACAAAGTCCAAGTATGGGCCCTCAGTCACCATCGCTGAGCATGAAGCCCATTCTTTGATTGAGCTCTTGTCTCATTGTCTCCACGGTCGAGCCAAGGAAGGTACCGGAGGATACTCTTCAGCCACCTTCTCTCTCAAGTTTGTACTGTACGGTATTGAATGTATTCTATCTGAGCCTGCAAACAGAAAGTTGTTTGCATCCACAGGCAATGCAAGTCGACTAAATACACTCTTGTTAAAGTCCATATCATTGACAATCTTGAATTCAAATTTAATGGATTCGGAAGCTGCTGAACATGCTTTGAAGTCCATCTATCAAATGACTTTGTATGGTTTGAATGAAGATGAGCTTGGGTATTCTATTACGTGTGGTCAAGCTATCTTCCTTCCAGCCAATCTTGGAGATGACGGTCATGATTTCGAAGCAAAGGGTGTTGTTACCAGGGTACTTCGTTCATACTTATCGTCTCAGAACGATGAGATTACTCTCAAGGCTAGGAATGCTGCAAATCAAATCATGTTCCGCTTAAACTATCTAAGATTTGATGGTTCTGTTGCAGATCTGGTAAGCTTGCATATGTTTATTTGTGTGTCATACTTTCTATACACCGATACTTACTTTCAACTTGTTTATTTGTAAAACACAGGCATACTCTGGTAAGATATATCCAGCCAAATCAGACTATGAGTTGGACAGCAAGGTATTCTCAGTCATTAACATGTTACATGATATTGAAAGGAAGGGAGAGAAGCCAGAAGAACACATCTTCACGCGTTCCATTGTTCGAAAGGAGAAAGATGGAGGTAACTCTAAAGTATACTCAAATGTACTTGCAGCCGCAGAAGAACTTGCACTCAGCATTACATCAAAGCAACAAGACGACGAGAATTCACCTATTAGTCAAGAACCTCTTGATATCATTGCAGTTGCAAACAACATCACATACTATGCTGATGGATTGGATGTTTACTATGGATATACCTTCAAGTGGGGTGATGGACGCGGTGACTTGATTGAACGGATCTATTCCGCTGCCGAGACTGAGGATCAGGAGGGGCTTCCAGTAGTAGTTGAGAAAGTAGAGGGTCTCGCGGTGGCAGTGGAAGATCAACCCGATCCACAAAGAAAGGTATGTCATGATAATATGTCGTTTGTCTGTAGCTATGATACCTCGTTGACTCATACTTTTACTTCTCTTGGCATATCTTACAGGGATGTTTCGGAGATGTGTTCAATAGGATGAAGTTGCATAACAGGGTTGTTGACGAGAATGAACCCTACTCGATATTTGGTTTAAGATGTGCTGCTTTAAGATGCGGAAGCGGCAAGGGATCAGCTTCTACTGTTGTATTGGAAGATTAGCTGAGGTAGATTAAGTGTTGTTGTTTTGATTGTAGATACTATGATACAGGGTGTTGATTGTGGTGATATTTGTTGTTCGTTATTAACTGTATAGAAGATACCCTTTGGGAAAGATACACGTTGTTGGATAAATTAAAGAACTGTATGTATGCAATTTAGACTGGCGTAGATAACTGCTCAAATCACACTGTAGGCACTCGCTTATGATAGTAACACCATTTAAGACGAGATGACAATGTTGTGGTGTACTATTAAGCTCTGATTTCTCATGCTTTAGTCTCACACAAATGAATCCAAGTCCCATAAAAACCACACTAACAAAGTTTGTTAGTAAAATGCAAAAGATGAAATTCTGACATTCAAAAAACTTTTTATGGGAGCCAACTCATTTGGGTCGAAATAATCATTAGAAATCAGAGCTTATAATAGAGGCAACATAATCACTTCATCGTCAAAAGCCTCCTATTACCATAAGCGAGTGCCTACAGTGTGGCTCAAATCTTTCTTTGAACGACGTACTACTGGTTCGAGTCAAGATGAGATTGGTTGATCAACTATCCTTTGGGTGGAGATACCGTTAAGAATATGTTGTGCACATTCGGCAAGCGCATTGTAAAGGTGGGAAAGCTATATGAGTATGAAGGGAGGTGCTTTTTTGAGGAGATTGACTGCACAGCCATTTATGATAAAGTCATGGGTATGTATATATGTGTGTATCTTGTCTTCATATTATGATACTATACCAACTCATGTGTTTTGTTTCAGCGGATCCAAACCGTCCAATGGGATTCTACTGTCCATCTAATGATGGTAATTTAGAGCTTGCAGAACAGCATTATATGGATAGTGGCGAGAGGCCTGCGTATTACTTTGCTTGCCATGACATATGGAATGAAGGATTTAAACGGAGATCCGTTTCCAACGTACCATGGGACCGAGCAACTTCGTCGTATCGGGACTTATCTCATGCCATTGAAGTCTGATCTTGTGCATTGCACGACGTAAACCTTGCTATGAAGAGTATGACGTCGAATATGGTAAGTGCTTGGAGATGTTGGGCAATTTGACTTATAGCGAAGACGTAGGGGCTCGGGCTGCCATTGAATATGGTACATTGTTGGAGATATTGGGCCTTTGTGTCAACGACAGTGGATTATCGTTCGTTATCCGACATAGTATGCAGCGTCAATAGACTGCAGAGGCTATCGTTGTATATCCCTAGACTGATATACGTGTATTCTTTACGATTACTTGGTTCTTTACTAATTATCCATACTATGAGCTAAAGAAGAGGATTACGGATTCCTCAACAAAATAGCGATTCAACGGGTAAATACAATAAACGGGGGTCCATATCTAGTTGGGATGATCAGAATGGCACTGTCGTTGTCACTCCCCTGTCATTCTAGGTCTTACCAATCTCAGGTGAAGAACTTGTATCAATATCGTAGTGTCCTGATCCTTACTACTATCATAGATTGTAACTCTGATCCTCATGCAATCATATTGATTAATTGTATCCTTGTAATATCTAAGACGTCTTGTCGTGGTATCATTATAATGTCCGTGGGTATGTACGATGTTGTGGTTTAGTCCGTGGGACATAGTAAAGCCAGCAGTGTCCATGTTATTATCAGTAGTTGATGTCAAACGTGTACTACAGTTAATGTCATGTGTGTTAATACTAACATCCGATATGTATTCGTCGCTACTACTGTCAATGTTATTTTGATCCTCGTCATTATCGTTACGATTCAATGGATCCTCGAATGTGAAAGTATACATATTGTTAGATACGCCCCGACTACTACCATTATATGATGCGCCCATCATTCTACTCTCCCCGATTCTACCATCATTAATCAATGTCACGTGATGCCGTCCATTGGATACTGATACCGAATTGGGATTGTCCATGTCATAACCAATGTTAATAGATGATGTGCCGTGCCCAGTACTAATCGATCTATATCCATCAATATTACTATCAGTAACGGTACTAATATCAATATCATCAGAAGTTGGTATCTCCCCATAGTCAAACAATCTAGTGACTGATATCATATCGGTAGGATGGATGTACTTATGACGTAACAGCATGCCTCCAATAATAGTACTACAATGTCTATGCTGCTGTGTGACTGTCCCGAATGAAACTAATGCATGACCATCCATAATAATAACATCGGTTGCCGCTCCACCGTTGACGTGTATAGTCCTTCCCGTATCTGATCGTTGGGTGATACTATCATTGACGATAAGTGACGTATCATATGAGGTTTGAACAAATTGACGTGTTGTGTATGATGCAATGGTTCTCATATTATAAGTACTATTCCCAATACAGGTACTGTTAGTTGTTGTACTGATCTGTCGATGATATGATGTACCAATTGTATCATTAACACAACCTCCAGTATAAGTGATGCCAATATTATTGTTCGAGTTGATGCCAACATAAGTTTGGGTTGCTGTTGTATCTTCCACCGATAGTTGTGGCCTACCCTCATGTTCACGTGCTCCCCATATGACGTCCTCCTTATGATGATGTAACTCCAATATTTTCTCAACACATCGGATGGGTTGTCCTTTCCATTGATGAAGGAGTATACATACGATACCGGCACATTTGCTTTCTGAACATGGTGATAGAAGAATATCAGATGCTGCTTGTGGAGTTTTGATCAGTGAATAATCGGACATGGCGAAGCATATCAAATTGGTACTCTCTCCCCATCGATAGACGTGTGGTGGTGTAACTTGAGGGTCATGTGTTTTAGTAGAGGTTCCTGCCATTTCAACCGTCCATCTAGGGTACGGTAGTGAATCATCGTTGTCGTCATGATAATCAACTTGCTGAAGACATACTCCAACTTGCTGAAGACTTACTCTTAGCTCATCGCTAATCGTCCTGACGTCCAATCGACACAATACCACCCCAGTTTTCGGGTTAAATACGTCGAAGGTCATACCCCCCACCATAACAGTATACATCACAGTAATACTTACTGAGGTATGCATATCATATACAGTAAACACTTGACCGGTGAACCTACTCACATCAGTCATGAAACGTTTCCAATCCCTAACACCAATGCGGGGGTTATCATCATACTCTCCCCAAGCTCCCCGGTCTACGACGACCTTCTCAACATACTCTCCTTCCAACCTGACATGACGTGTACAACCTGACTCTTCTCCCCATGTCCACAAGGCCTTTGGAAACGGTAATGGACCTTGATTCGACGTATGAATTGCAAAAACATTAGTACTAAACGATATACTAGGATCAACAACATTCCATGCATCTCCCATCTCCCCATTATATCCATCATTCTTCTCCAACAAAGTGACGAGCGAAGACGATTGGAATAATTCTGATGCTTGTGAATGGATACGACGGGTACCCGGCACTGTATGGGAGCGTATCGGTGAAGTGGCATATTCACGTTTGATGCCATTAGCACGAATACGGCGGTATACTCCTCCCCTCATTGAGATGACTTTCCTTCTCGCAAAGAACATACGCGCATAGCTCTGGATAATGATAACACTTGGTTGTATCTTGGGGACAGCCTTGTGGTACAGTCTTCTAGATCCGGTGAAACGCCAGGCAATGTCACGTCGGGTACTCTTTTCTTCTTTTCTTATGACCTTGCGGATGATGTCGAGGTCCGTATCTTTTGAATTCCTACATTTGTTAGCGGCAGCAATCTTGGTTGCAATATCATCCTCAGCACCACTAATATTTGTATCAGAACTTTCCAAACCACTATCACCGCTACGAATGTCAGGATCACTCCTACCCCCTCCAAACAATTTAACCTCCCCTACCTCACTCCCCACAACATTAATCCTCCCTTCCATGGCCTCCCCATAATAATTAATCTTATTGGTTGCTGGATTACTAACTATATCTTCCCGTGCTGTTGATATCCCACCACCACTACCCTCCCCTCCATCCGTACCATTTAATCCGTCATTAATATTACCCTCCCCCCTGTCCTCAACATTAGACGACGTGGTATTGTCATCACAAGTTACCAATATAGTTTGTGATTCCTTATTCTTTGTTGTTGCAATTATGTCCAAATGTCCCGGAGGGTTGTAATTTATATATACGGTGGATAAATCTTGGGAGAGAACTCGGTTGATATAACCAATAAAATGTTCGTCCCAACATAATAGTGGTGGCCAGTTAATTTCATCCCAATATAATTCGGAGGTATGTTCTGTATATATAGCAATGTCTTCAGTGGTGGGGTTAAAATGAGTTGCCCATAATTTAGTATCATGTACTGAAGTAGTAGTCCTGTTATCATCTTGCCCCAGTCCTCTACGCCATTGTTGATGTTTCAAAGCCTCATCTTGATTATATAGGACGGGTGCATAAACTTTGAATTCACCCATGGCGATAAAGTTCTCAAATTGCGAACGCGTTGTCAGTGAGCATCTTCTTCTTATTACCGTCGTCCTTATCCTTCCACCTTAATCCAATAATTGAGGCTGGGGTACGAATATAATCTAGCAACATAGGGAGTGTGGATGCGCTTTCTCTTATTGCAATGCCAATCTGGGTATTGTTGTTACCGTCGAGTAATACATTTGTTATGTGCATGTGCACTAATTTATTATTGTTCTTATTGTTAGAAGGGCTAGGCCCCAATCCTGCTTTGGCGTTCTGTACTTTCAATGACTTAATTTTTGTGGCGTTGTCGCCTCGTCCATCGCTCGTAAGAACAGGGGTGATCATAACGTTGGGTAGGAGATTTGTAAATGGATCTGGGACCGGTGTATCAGATGCCATGGTTGATGTTGGTTAGATGCTACTCTCGTTTCACGGATTGTTTTAAATACTTGTAATCTTTTCTACAAATAACTCGCCATCTTAGTTTGTTATCGATGGGTGTTGCACCACGCTAATTATTGTAAACTGAATCGCAAAGGTTGAATTCTCGGCTCAGATCTTCCTTCTCAAAGTATGCACTAATTAACTGACTGTAATATAGCAACAACTCCAGGACTATTGCAAATATTACACTAAACAATTCCAGGCTAATCTATGATTAGGAGATAAAGTCTCGAAACTGCTTAATCTGTCAACGACAGTGGATTATCGTTCGTTATCCGACATAGTATGCAGCGTCAATAGACTGCAGAGGCTATCGTTGTATATCCCTAGACTGATATACGTGTATTCTTTACGATTACTTGGTTCTTTACTAATTATCCATACTATGAGCTAAAGAAGAGGATTACGGATTCCTCAACAAAATAGCGATTCAACGGGTAAATACAATAAACGGGGGTCCATATCTAGTTGGGATGATCAGAATGGCACTGTCGTTGTCACTTTGACTGGCCACAGTAACGAAGAAGGGTCTGGAGAAGAAACATTTGAGGTGTTTGATGCAGAAGAAGTTGCGTATTTGAAAGGAAAGGTTGACGAGTTACTCCAACGACCATTTCATAGTGATCTTGATGATGATGGTTTGCAGGAAGTTCGTGAGGTACGTATGCGACGTCCTGCTGTAAGCTAGATCTTGTTTTACGACTAAAAGAGTGAATAGTGAGCGACATGCATACCGTCTGGAAGAAGGGCAGAAATTTGAATACCAGAGTGAATCAGATACAAGGTCGGTTCGATGTAAATCGCCAGAACCAACCTTAAATAGTTATGCCGAAGATGACCATATTTTTCAGAGCAAGCCATTGCACCAACTACTACGATACTAATCCAGCCATTGCAACAACCTCACAGTTCAATACAACCAACCATGGCGCCTTATCAATCAGAAGATTATGATACTACTGACGATATCATATCTCCAATCGTCCAGTCCTTTGATGATGCCTTGATGGTATCCTCGCCAACCAAGGAAGAGAACATTGTTGATATCAACGATGAGAATGACTCCAGCAGCCGCCCAACACCGAAGAGTATACTACGAGAATCTAAACTATCATCTACTACTACTTCTGCAAGTAGTACAATAAGTAGTATCCTATGGTCGTCAGGGCCGACTGTATCATTCTCTAGAAAATTAGTGACCTCCAAGCACACTAGGTATGTGTTGTTTTGATTCTAATTCTTTGATTCTCTTTGTTGCTTGTCTCACTAGATGATGAAACTAATACTACTACCATTCGTTCGATATCCTTCTCATTAGACCTAAAACTCATGTCTTGGACATACCAAGGTTATATTATTCATCACAAGATATTAAACAATTCAAGAGAGAATATAGACAACTCGTTCGAGTTCAGAGTTTAACACGAGAACGCATGTTGGAGAATAGTCAAAAGACTGTTGGGGAACAACAGCAACAGCAGAGTGATGGAGATGATAATATGAACTTTCGCAGTAATAGTAGCACAACAGCACAGCATCAAACACAGAGTTGTGATCCATTCAATGATGGAACTGTTTATGCCGATACACCTGCTACTTCTCCGGCACCAACGGGTGGAATCTTCTCAAGCGTGTATGATGTTGCATCTCAGGCTGTGTCGTTATTAAATGGCAGTACGCCAACTTCCTACTATAGTGGATCCAGTTCAGACTCGTCTTCGGCAAGAAGAGATTCAGAGAGACCACGAAGATTATCTGTAGATCATTTTGTAGATACGCTGTACCTGTTCTAGGTAGATATCACTCTATAACTATCTAAGTTTAGAATTAGTCAAAACAAAGTCATCATCTCTACTTCTTGTGTTTATCCTGTCTTATACATAAAAGATATACATTCTAAAGGAACAAAGAACTGATTAGGTTTAAGCAAGAGATTTCTTTCTCATGGTTTAAGATAGACTAATCCTCACTCTCTTAGTTACTTTACTTTTTAAGACATTTCAAGTATATATATCAAACAACAACAAAATCAACACACCCACTCAACACTTTACTCCCTCTTGTGCTTGGCGTTCTTGTGAGCATCCGGCCCAATATTCTGGGCAACATACTTTTTGAATGGTTGCGAGTACCAACGATTCTTCACCTGAGTTTCGGTGATATTCTGTTCCTTAAAGTACCGATCCTCCATCTCACCCCACTTATTACCAATTTCTACGTGTAACTTCCACAGCATAGCATCATCTTCTTCTTTCCAAGTGACCTGACACGTAGCACCACGACGACCAATCTTGGCCTGCTGATATGCATTTGGCCCATACTCGGAGGCAACAAACCTTTTGAATGCAGCTGAATACCAACAATTCTTGACATGATTCTCAGACAACCTGCTCTCAAACTTGATAGATGAGATATCACCCCACTTATTTCCAAGTTCAAGACGAGACTGCCATAATAGTTTATAATCCTCCTCTGACCAATCAATCTGTGGTTTTGCACCTGCACGTTGTTGTTTCCCTGCAACATGTGCCTCCTTGTAGGCACCCTTACCAAACTCACGAGCCACAAAGTCCTTGAACTTGTCAGAATACCAACGTGACTTAATCTGATCAAGATTGTTTGGCCGGCCTAACTTGGCAGCAACCTCACGCCAACGATTACCAAGTTCATTCTGTGTCTTCCACAACTTCATGTCCGTATCAGTTGTCCAGGCAATACCAGGGATGGGGTTTCCACCTTGTCCTCTTTTCTTCTTGCCACTAAGTGCTACTACAGTATGTTCATTACTAGCCCTCCCCCCGGTACTAATCTGCTTCCCCTTTGCCTGAGCTTCTTTATATGCATTCTTACCAAACTTGGACGCAATAAAGTCCTTAAAGGGTTGAGAATACCACCGATTGCGTACTTGGTCAGATCGCCACTTTCCTTCAAAGATGATATCTGCCATAGCTTTCCACGTATTTCCCATCTGATCTTGCCCATTCCACAAACGAAGATCGTGTTCCTTAAAATTGTTGGAAGACATAAGATGTGTGAGATGTACAAAAAGGATGTAATAATAAAAAAACACTCAAATATCAATTACTCACTTCCGTCCAATCTTCTTGTGGAGCATGACGTCCCCGCTTACGAGGTGGGGGTGTAATATCAGAGTAGGCATCACTATACTCATCGGCATAATCTTCGTTATATACCACAGCGTGACGTTTACGACCATACGACTCTTCGGGCGGGATAAACATGATGCCACGTTTAACTGACACAGCTTTACTAGTTGGTTTACCCTCACCACCCTCACCTTCACCCTCAGCACCTTCCTCGACCTCCTCTTTAATATCAGTATATCCCATCTCCTGTGCCACCTCCGACCAACGATATCTCTTCTTTTTACGAATTAATGTCCTTTCCTTATTATAATCATTTTCTTTCAATACTTCCATGTGCTCCAAAACTTCTTCGGGTACTTCAGGACAGAAAGGTAAATGACTATACTGAATAGTTAATACCGATGCATGAATAGAAGCAGTTTGACGAGGGAAAATACTTGACTTGGCAGCACGATCATCGGGATGTAAATTCTTACAGAATACACAACGTAATCCAACACGTCCCTCCTCAATACTTGAATTTTCATCTTCATATTCATCCTCTTCAACATCGTCGTTATTGGCAAAGTATTCAATACACTTCTTACGCACGAAGAATTGAAGTGAGGGAATGTAGCGTTCCTCCTTGTTGTGTGGTGCGGCTACAGGCATTGGTAGGGACTTCATGTTATTTGAGTGGTAGCGTGTGTAAAGATATTGTGTGGTTGAGAGGTTTTGAGTGTGATTGCAAAAAATGAATCATAAAATTTTCATGCTTACCGTCGCCTTAGTAAAAGGCGAATGCCGTGATGATGGTCCGGATCGTTCTGCTCTTGGCATCTTCCTAGTAGTACTATGGCACAAAGAATAATAAATAAAGTGAGCTAATAAAAAAAGCATAAGATATGAGCAAAACCGATGCACGCCAATCCCTACATATAAACGCAAACATATACAGCACAATACTCACTAATGAGACTCCAGGGCAGCGTTGGTAATCGTCTCGACCATAAGATATTGAATTGCAAAGAATTAAGATTCTGCGGCTAGAGATAATTGATATCGTAAATCGTACCCACCCAGGGGTTACCGTACCTAATGAATTATTTTCTCGTGTGTTGCTAGAAAATATCATGCCCTCTCTATAACTATCGATTCTATGTATATGTACTTTTATAACATATTATATAATGAGGAAATATGTGTAAAGTATCAGTAACACTGCATTGGTTCTAAAGCCCAACTATTTCAATTGGCGGTGGCTCCGCCGCCAGGGTCTATATATCGTTATATCGCCAAAATAATTTGTAGAACTGTCTGCTGCGTGGAGTCTAGAGAGAGAGCGTTCTTATCATCGATCAGTTATCATCACTGAGAAGTTAGCGGATGATATAACATATCTGTTTTAATATCGAATATGAGTAGTACCAAAAAGAAGAAGCAAGTACCACGATTATTACAAACTAACGATTGTCATATTGGTATTATTGGTAGTGGATTAGCCGGTCTATCATGTGCGCTGTCTATTATACGTTCTTCTCCTACTTTTCAAGGACGGATAACAATCTATGAACGTAAACCAAATCTTATACAACCAGCATCAAATCATGATTGCAACAATTGCAGTAAAGAAGATGATGTACAAGGACATGGATATGGCATGACAATAACCTACAATCCGGACGGACCCCTCGCCAGACTTGGAATATTAGAAAGTGTAGCAAAAGATGATTGTCCAAGCCGTTGTCATTATATATTTGATAATAAAGGATATATACGTGGATATTTTGGTAATGCATTTTATCAAGATAATGATTGTAAAAGTGGCAGCAGAGGTGCAGGACAGAGGGGTAATTTACGTATACCAAGAGCTAGATTACGGTCTATATTGTTTGATGCACTAATGTCCGAAGCTGAGAAAGTAGAAGTAGAGAATATGAACACTGATGGAAACACAAGTATGACTGATGGAAATAAGAATGTGAATGAAGAATCAAAAGAAACTACTACTTCTTCGCCACGAGGTATGGTTAAAGTGATATGGAATAAGAAATTAACTTCCTATGAGGATACACTCATGATGAACAAGTTGAATCAGATTGCATCAAGTGGCAAACAGAAGGATAACAAGAATACTACACAACAACAAATGAAGAATAAAATTGACAAAGCTGTAATACTTCATTTTGAAGATGGATCAATAGATCAAGTAGACTTGTTAATTGGTGCCGATGGTGTTAACAGCTCAGTAGCAGGACAATATCTATCAACAACCATACCTTCCAAGATACCACCATCACCAAAATGCAAAGAAATGATTAGCAGCTCAACTCAACCAAGACATTTGGGTATATTCCTAATACTTGGGATATCGAATCACTTTCATTCGCATATCGATGAACGCGGTTTCTATACATTAGATGGCACACATCGATTATTCATAATGCCATTTCAGGGATCGCGACTATTAGATGATGATGATTTTAACGATGACAATGATCAAACAAAGAAGAGAAATAGGAGAACAATGTGGCAATTATCTTTTCCAATATCTAGTGATAGAGATAGCGATGAAGTCTTACGATTGAAACATATGTCTCAAGAGGAAATGCAACAAGAAGTATTATTAAGGATTGGAGATTGGCATGATCCTGTTCCTAATCTTGTCAAGGATACACCGTTATCGAGTATTTGGGGTACATCATTACTTGATCGGGATCCTTCAGTATTCATAGAACAACGCAGTAAACTTGAGGTGCATGGCAGGATACCCTCTCGAGTTGTATTGGTTGGTGATGCTGGACACAGTATGTCACCGTTCAAAGGTCAAGGAGCGAATCAAGCCCTTGCAGATGGACCTCTATTAGCAAGTTGGCTTACTAAATCTAAAACAGACTCGGCTGTGCGAGGGTTCATGACAGAGATGACAAGAAGAAGTGGTGTAAAAGTACGTGCCTCTAGAGAATCAGCTAAAAGATTACACTCCAAGGATTCTTGTTGGCAATGGATGTTTCAACAAGAGACAAAACACGCAGGCGGTTCCATACAGTCTGTCTTCCATGGCGTTCAGCCACATAATGTGACGCTACTGTTACAAACTTTAAAAGATCGAGGGGTGACTGCTTCATTAGGAAGTAAACTCGACGATACCATCCTTGACATTATTAATCAGCTAAACATTTCAGAGACGGCTCTACCAGAAAACCCTGACATTATCAACAAAGATTGTCACCACGAGATAACACAGCTTCAATCACAAGCATTAGAATATGCTTCAACAGGAAACATTAGCAAGTTAAGAGAGTTGTCTATTAAGTCTCATCTGATTATTCCAAATGCACTTGATGATAGTAAACGAACTTGTCTACACTTGGCCGCATTGAATAACAATACTGATGTCTGTAGATGGTTACTATCAGAAGTGAACATTGATTGCAATTTGCTTGATGTAGACGGTAAGAGAGCCATTGATCTTGCTGGCAATGAAGAAACTACAAAATTGCTTAAAAGATGGATGAAGCAAGCAGACAACAAATTAGATGATACTGTAACATCCTCCTCCGTCAATCAAAATAATGATAACAATCCATCAAATGATGGAGATACAGACGATCTCTATCGGCATATTGAGCAACAATTGCGAGGGATACGATCGATGAAACAACTAAAAGCACTTCTCGAGAAGAATCGCGATTCGGTTGCTTCTTCTGATCATATTGTGACACATGTTCTGGGATGCAAAGTAGATCACAGTGATTTAGAATACGAAACGCAATGTACAAAAGCGTTAGCAGAAGAGCATGGGGCGGTATTGTTGAGAAACTTTATACCAAGAGAGGTTGATCAAGTAGCTCTTGCCGCTCTGGCATTGCAACCTATGAGTTTTGATGTAACTGGCGCATTAGACAAACTACGTGTTGCAGTTGATAACGATGAATGCTTTGATACTATGACCAAGTTGCGTGGATCCAAAGAAGAGTTGATACCCAAATTGAAACAAAAGCATATAGGCAAATGTGTTGAAGATATCAAGACACAGTTGACAATACCGTCTGATCGTGACATCATTGTACAGACAAACTTCTTTCCCGAACAACAAAATGAGAATCAAACAAAGAAGCGTAAGATTGGCTCATTTCCCTTGTCAAGACTACGGTATATCAACTTGGGAGAGATGAATTACAATTGGGGATTTAGATGTTATGAAAAGGTACCCAACGCTTCAAAACTCCCTGGCCGATTAGTATCGTTGGCTCGACATGCTTACAAGATTGCGCAGCAGCATACTAATGATGTATCCACTTCTCCGGTATCATTTGATATGGCAATCTGCAATATGTATCACTTGAGTCGACCCTCAGATCGACTGGGAGGACATCGAGATAATGTAGAATCAGATGTTTCTCTTCCGTTAGTTACCATATCTTTGGGTGCTCCAGGCATATTCCTCCTTGGTGGCGAGACAAGGGGAGAATGCCCAACACCAATTCTACTTCAATCAGGAGACTGTCTGGTGTTGAGTGGGAAGTCTAGAAGATATTATCATGGGGTACCTACTATTCTTACGAACGAAGTTGATGACTCTGACAATGTTGAAACCACTACAGAAAGTTGCTGTGTCTTTCCTGAGCTGCAATCAAGCGGCTCTCTCATAGACAACAACAACAACAACAACAACAACAACAACAACAACAACAACAACAACAACAACAACGGTCATAATAGCATACCTTCGTCAGATGAAATGAAATTTGCCAAGGTCTTTCTCTCTTCAGTAAGGTTAAACATGAGTATTCGCCAAGTGAGCTCATAAAACAACTGCAACTATTAATCTTAATAGACATGAGCATAACATAATCATTTCTCACATATACTTTACTTTATAATACTTACACCCGAGCCTCGGCATCCTTCTTCTTTTGATCTGCTACATTGAGTAAAAGGTTAGCATTAGACAAATCACTGCTATTCCTCTCATCACCAGACTGCTGTACTTTCTGTCTCTTGGCATCATTTCCTTCAGATCCGCCGCTTGAGAGGGGTCCTGAGTGAATACTCATGTCTTCCGTCTGAATAGTCATCATGGAAGCATCCATCAGTGAAGTCTTTGAGTAGTTGGTGCTCTGGCTAGATGCAGTCTGTCTAGAGTTAGCAGCTGCTGCTCCTCCAGGCGGTGAGGTTCCAACATCAGTCATTCTCAACTCCGATACTCTGTCTTCATTTTCCTTGGGCACGACAACAACTTCAGTTTCCATGGCCATGGCAATATTACTATCCCTATTGCCGTTATTGCTGTCAGCTTGCAGGAGCTGCGGGGCCGATAAACGGATCAAATCTCGTATCTCTTGTGTCATAACAGATTGAACTGAATTACGGTCATCAGTCTTTGCCAGTGCAGCTAATTCACTCAAAGAATAGTTTGAAAGCATACTTCCCATACTCATGTTTGTAAAACGCATAGAAGATGGCCTTCCTCCCATGTCAGTGATGCGCATTGATGTATCGGTAAAACGTCCAATTTGAGCCGTCATATCCGCTTGAGCTTGATTGGCAGCTTGGGATAATGGTGGAAGTGGAAGAGAAGGCATACCACCACTGCCGACTTGTTGCGTGCTAGTAGCTTGGGTTGGTGCAGCACCAGGAAATTGATCAAGTGCTGCAAGCATGGCTGGATTTGCAGAAGGAGGAGCATTCATCATACCTCCCGCAATAGCTGCTGCGGGAATAGGAGGTTGTAAAGCAGCGGCCCGAGATGCTTGAGGACTTGCAGATGCTGCTACTTCCAGGTTGTTTTGATCTTCACTATTATGTAATGACTCCAATACTTGTACAGAATATCCAAAATATCCTTCGGCTGACATTTCACGAACATTATACATTTCATTTGTCTTGTATAGCTCTTGACGGATTTCCTTTTGTCCCTCACGAAGTGCCTGACTAGTCTTCTCGGTTGCCTTTTTATCCCCAATATCTCTATAAGTTCCACTACGCTCATCTAATTCTAAGAACCTTCCACCAACTTCACGAATTGCAGCTACAATTCCCTGTGAAAATAATAGGTTGAATTGATAATAAAGGTGTGTGTGGTGTTAGTGCCGAGATATTAATGTACATCACATATGTACATAACATGTAATGTGATAACACTTAACACAATAACTCACCTTGGAAATCTTAATCTTATCAGTTCTTGGACACTTGGCATATAAACCCTGTAAGCAGATACATATAATAATTAGATGTGAGAAACACACAAGTTGCAATATGAACACAAAAATAAGTCCACACTCTAATACAAAAACAGCCACAAAAACATTTCGCATACAATATACATATAATACTAACCTTGTTAACAAATACCAATGTACGATATTTAACATTCCCCGGATGACGTTGAACACCCTGCCCTCGTCCTTGAAGAACATCCTTCTTGGTTGGCGCTGTGATTGGTTGTATCGCCCCGACTAGTTGTTGCTGTTGTTGATTGAAATTCATAATAAAGCACCTAATTTTTGTTGTTATATACCATATGTATGAGGAGAGATTGATGGGGTATCCAATGCAGTATTTGTTGATCTTATGGCAAGATCACCACCAAGACTTCATCACAGATGCTGTGCGTGTGCTTTTGGCACTTTTTATGAGAGTTGGGATACCATATCTTTTAGTTTTGATTTGAGGTCGGTGATGTTGAAGATATAAATGATAATGGTGTGGTCTATTGCAATACTATTACTGAGTTGTATGATATGGAATGCAATAGCATTCACTCAAATATCTCCAATCACCAGATATACAACAACTCTACTGTCAACAACAATTAGCAAAGAAGAAAGTACAGTATTATCGAAACAGGATGATAATCCTGTCAATGTGGTATTGATTACTGGATTTGAATCATTCAATAGAGATTTATATGAAGAAGCTGGTCGATTACTACCTCCTGAATGCAAAATCAACCTCAAGGTGTTTGCAGACTCAGATATACAAACAAAACCGAAGCAATTTGCAGCAGCTGTGAAGGATTCTGATATCTTTATTGCATCATTGATATTTGATTATGATGATGTTGTGGCTGTGACAAACCTGTTAGATGAAGAGAGTAGTGGTCCAACAAGTCGATTATGCTTTGAATGTGCTACAGAACTCATGGCTTATAATAATATCGGTACATTCTCAATGGAATCAAACAGTGATGAACCATCGGGACCTCCGCCAGCAGTCAAAGCAATATTAAACAAATTTAGTTCAGGAAAAGAGGAAGATAAGATCAATGGATACTTGAAACTATTGAAGGTTGGGCCTGATTTACTGAAGTTTATACCAGGAGAAAAAGCAAGTGATTTAAGAACATGGTTGGAATCGTATAGATATTGGAACCAAGGAGGTTTAAGAAACGTTAGTGCCATGTTGCAATTGTTAGTATCAAGATATTTGTTAGATACAAAGCAGAAAGAAGGAGTAACTAAGCAATTGGAAAAATTGATACTACCAGAGTTGGAGATAACACCAGACGTTGGGCTGTTACACCCTTTGCTTGTTGAAGGCTATGCAGCAAATCCAAAATCTTGTAAGTGACTTTGTGATATGATATATACATACTTTGCAACTCATACTCACACGAAACGACACATTAGACATGGAGTGGAGGCTTTCCTCATCCACAATTAACCTTGCCAAGCAGCATAAGTTTAATCTGGCTCCGAAAGATTCACCTCGTGTTGCTCTTCTTCTATATAGAAAGCATGTTATCACAAACCAAAGATACATTAATGATATGATTACATTAATGGAGACTGAGGGTATCATCCCCATACCGGTCTTTATAAACGGTGTAGAAGCTCATACGATTGTTCGTGATTGGTTAACTTCTAAGCATGAAATTAGCGGTGTGAACAGTGGACTAATACAAAGAGATACGACATATAAGTCAAATGAAGCGGTATCTGTCGATGCTATAGTTAGCTCTATCGGCTTCCCACTTGTAGGTGGACCCGCCGGCAGTATGGAGGTAAGAATGCTGATGTATTCATATGATATGATCATTAATCAAATGTTTGTTCATATGTATCCTCGTGTCGTAGGCTGGAAGGAATGTAGATTTAGCCTCTTCGTTATTAACTAGTATGGATGTACCGTATATTGTTGCATCTCCATTACTGCTTCAAAGTATACCGCAGTGGAAGCAGAAAGGCGTACTAGGATTAAACAGTGTTGTATTGTACTCGTTACCTGAACTAGATGGAGCAATAGATACGATCGTTCTGGGAGGTCTTGTAGGTGATAAGGTAAGTAGAAGTTAATTGTGCACAATGGTCATAGACCACCCTTTTAATTTGGGCATTTTGGTCTGATTGTGAAACCAAGATATGAATATGTAATCGTGTTGTTGTGGTTGAGTTGAATTGTACATATGGCATGGTTTTGCACTTTCACTAACAAATGCTAACCCACCCTACCTCCCTCTCTTCTTGGATATGATTGTGACCATGTGTGGAATTAACTTCTGATTCCCTAAGATTGCGTTGGTACCCGAACGTGTTAGAAAACTTTGCCGTAGACTTCACGGTTGGATAACACTACGACAAACTCCAGTGCATGATCGTCAGATATCCATCATGCTATATGGCTTCCCGCCCAACGTTGGCGCAGTTGGCACAGCCGCTCTGTTAGATGTACCAAGCTCACTCGAAAACTTGTTAATACGACTAAGTGAAGAAGGATATGATGTAGGTGACTTTGCTTCCGATCCAAATTCGAGTGGTCAAAGTTTAGTAGCAGCTCTCTCGATACTTTGTGAGAACTCAATTATAGCTGCCGGTACCAATCGAATGCAGGACGCTATAGAACAACGAATGAAACGAGCGCTTGAGGGGGATAAAACAGTACCAGAGACACTGGCCAAAGAAGGAGGAGGACTTGGAGGAGCAGTTGTAAATGGAGCTGACATGAAGTTTGATGAACTGGAGTCATTATTAGGCAAATACATGACAAAGAAAGTACGACGAGCTTGGCCAGAGAAAGAAAGAGGGCCCGGTATGAATGCAAAGAATGATATGGTTGTCTCAGGATTACAATTGGGCAATGTGTTTATCACAGTTCAACCTCTATTGGGAGTCGAAGGCGATCCTATGAGACTACTGTTTGAAAGAGATCTAACTCCGCATCCGCAGTATTGCGCAACATACGAGTGGTTGAGACAGCCAAAAGAAAGTGGTGGAGCAGGTAGTCAAGCCGTGGTACATTTAGGGGTGAGTTGTTTGAACTTGCTGATGTTGATATTAGTGAGCTTGGTATCTTACACACCATTTCTTCTCTTCAATAGATGCACGGTACCGTTGAGTGGTTGCCTGGTCAGCCACTTGGTAATGATCGACAGTCTTGGGCAGATGAAATGTTGGGTTCTCTTCCTAACATATATGTTTATGCCGCCAATAATCCATCCGAGAGCATACTTGCCAAGAGACGAGGGTATGGTACTCTAGTAAGTTATAATGTACCACCTTACGGACGTGCGGGGTTGTATCTTGAACTGGCTAGTCTGAAAGACTTGGTAAACGAGTATCGTGAAGTATCAACAAGTTCAAGTAGGTCAGATCTTCGTGAGGCAATATTGGCATGTTGTGAGAGAACTGGCATCACTTCAGATGTCGCATTGCCTAAAGATACTGGTTTGAGCGATGATGAGTTTGACTGTTGGGTTACAACCGTTTCAAACTATCTTGTTGAGCTTGAACAGCGACTATTCTCCAGCGGTCTTCATACTCTTGGTGCGGCACCAACTGATGACGAACTTGTCTCTTATCTCAATGCATATTTTGATGAAAGATTGACAGACGAAGAAATCGGGCATGTCATTGATGAATGGCATGATAGAGAAGATTCTAAGGAGAAAGAACCCTCAACTAACTTTCTCTCTTGGCTACAATCATTTGCTGATAGCTTCAGTGAAAAGAGTACTCAAGCCTCGAGTGAGCAAGTTGATACTGATGGGGGTCCCATGTCAGATAAAGAGGTGCTGCAACATGAAGCATTGTCTATTGTTGAGCTATTAGAGAAGAATGTCGAGGAAATAGATTCAGTAGTAACTGCACTAAACGGAGGATATGTTTTACCAGCACCAGGTGGTGATTTGTTAAGAGATGGTACATCAGTACTGCCGACTGGTCGAAACATACATGCATTAGATCCATATCGGATGCCTTCGCCAGGAGCATGGGCTAGAGGAGAACGAGCAGCAGAAGAGATTATAAGGCAACATCTCGAAGCTAACAATGGATCATATCCAGAGACTATAGCTGTTGCGCTTTGGGGATTAGATACGATCAAAACAAGAGGTGAAGCGATAGCAATAGTCCTCGCCCTAGTAGGTGCTCGACCTATAAAAGAGGGCACAGGTCGAACTGTATGTTACGAGTTGATACCTCTGGAAGAGCTCGGAAGGCCTCGTATTGACGTCCTTGCTTCTTTGAGTGGTATATTCCGAGATAGCTTTGCCAATGTTGTTGACCTATTAGACGATATGTTCGAACGAGCTGCTGTTGCAGATGAAGAAAGCCCAGATATGAATTATATCAAGAAACACACAATGGAGTTACAAGCTGATGGAACCGAAAGACCGGCCGCGCGGTTGTTTAGTAACCCGCCAGGAGATTATGGATCGATGGGTGAGTATATATGAAGGTAGATCATTGTTTGGATCATTTAATCTAACTTGCATCTCCTCTCCTAACTCCATAGTGAATGAAGTTGTTGGCAGCGGTGACTGGGAGGAGTCATCTTCGCTTGGTGAGACTTGGAGAAGTAGAAATACTTACTCATACGGGCGACAAGAAGGAGGCGGTGGTACAAAGGGCGGTACTTCCAGGCCAGAAGTTTTGGATAAGCTGTTATCAACAACTGATAGGGTGGTGCAGGAGATCGATAGCGTTGAGTATGGCTTAAGCGATATACAGGAGTACTATGCCAATAGTGAGTGAAAGGCAATGCATGTTTGCAATTGTCTTGCTCTTATATCTTATGTCTTTTTGTAACCATTCTATCATAGCTGGGGCTTTGAAGAAGGCTGCTGAGAATCGTAAACCAATTGACAAGGAAACTGGCAAGTCGAAAAGAGTCGCTGTATCAGTGATAGAAGCATTTGGTGGAGCAAATGATAATGATGATATACCAGTGCGAGATGTTGAGGATGTGTTGCGTATGGAATATCGAAGTAAGCTGCTCAACCCCAAGTGGAGAGATGCCATGCTCGAACAAGGTTCTGGGGGTGCCTATGAGGTATCACAGCGGATGACGGCAATGGTAAGTTTGTATCGAACAGTGAAGCTATGTCTTTCAGTGTCTTTGATGAATCTATATTGCTCACCTCATACTTGATGACTTTAGATTGGTTGGGGAGCAACTACTGATGTAGATGACTTTGTCTTTGAGCAGGCAGCAGAACGGTATGCTCTTGACGAAGACGTTGCAAATAAGCTCCAGAAAGCTAATCCTGGTAAGTAAATTTGATTTCCTTTTTTCTTCCACCTCTCATGCTAGTATCTAATCTTTGACTTCCAATGTCTCTCGACCATCAGAGGCATTTAAGAATGTAGTCCGACGTCTACTAGAAGCTTCTGGAAGAGGAATGTGGGATGCCGATGATAAAACAATTGACAAGTTGAAGAGTTTATATGCTGATGCTGATGATTTGGTAAGTTTTATGATAACTCTTGATACAATATAAGAACTATATATCTCATACTACTACTTCTATCACTAAACCTCACAGGTGGAGCACGTGTCTTCTTCTTATGGATAGAATATGATAGTTTATCTGTAAACTAGTGTAGAAAAGTTACTTAATTATGTTTGGCACATGTTTCTTATGTCTCCAATGCCGGATGGTCAAAATTACTTATGGCGGATTGAATAAACCACACGTCTACACTCTGTACTACATCCTTGGCATGATGCTACCTATGTAGCGTTCTCGATAAGTATGTTGTATATCCGTTATGAGCAAGCATAGACTTCATTATCCGCCGCCGCTGGCGTTTGAGATATTCAAGGTGACTAAGTTTGTATCATATAATTAATTTATTCTTTATTTTTTCGATATTAATTTGAGAACTACCTATCTTATCTTTTGAACTAAGATATTTAATGATGATGTGCCATGTCAACTTATATCTTTTGCAGTTCAGTTATGTATGATACTAACATTATGGTATATTCTGTATTTTTATTTACAATGATGACTGATATTAATACGTATAATGATACACGCGTTAGATACTAAAGCTTCGATGGCGAGTAAATAAATTATATGCTAGGCAGCAGAAGAAGTTGATATTGATGGATAGGAGAGATCATTATGAAGGTACATGCAGAGCAATGTAGATTGGATAGTGGGCACGCGGAGGTGATATACTTGCAATCCTCTGGATGTGAAAAAAAAATTGAGCATATGATGTGCACAAAGTATGGCACAGTACATATCTTTGAAATACCCAAGTTGAAACAGAAGAGTAAAAGATATATGGCAGAAATGAATGGATGTAAAGACATTTGTGCTGTTCCAAGATAGTATTTAAGCTTTACTATATGTTGAAGAACAAAATTATGTGTATGTATTCTCTATCCGAATACAAAGAGTATCCTCATCTTTTCTCGATTCTATTTCCTTGAACTCCTAAAGAAAGGCCGATATTGGTTCCTTTCATAGAAGGAGAGATGCTTTGGATCAGTAGCCGGGCCTTCATATCTCTCGTCAGATAGAATTTTGTGCCACTGTTTATCGATTTCAAACAAATCCAGTGTTGTTGTCTCAGGTATTGTAAGAAAGGTAATGAAGAAAGCGATGAAGCTGGCGTATCCGCTGAATAAGAATAAGTCCTTCTCGCCCACAAAGTTGAAGAGTATTGATGCAATAAGTGCACCCAGTTTACCCGAGGACGCAGACACACCATGGCACATTGCTGATGAAGCGATTGCAGACAAGAAATAATCAAAGTTAGAAGGCACTCTAACCAATACGCTTAAGCAGATATAAAAAACTCACCTCGCATGTTCGTGGGGAATACCTCAGCTGGTATCAGAAAGGTAGTGCAATTAGGTCCACATTGGCCAAAGAATGAGCTTCCAAAGTACATGACAATTAACCACGAGGATGAGATACGATCATTCAGACATCCGCATAGGATGAATAATGTACCAGTAATGACAAACCCAGTCTGCTGCAATGCTAATCTGCCTATGTCGGGATCGTCCACTATTGCTGCCGCTGCATAGTAGCCCAACAGAGAGACAAAAGCGTTTAGTGCTGATGCTGATGTGATATGTATTAAAGATGCCTCCTCGCCTGTCAGTGCAATAAGAAAGCTAGACTGAAACAGCTTGTTACCATAGAAAGCAATGTCCTGATTTGATTTGTATGATGAGCACAACGAAGGAATAGAAATGGTTAGATGTAATGATATGCATTCAATCAAGGCCAGTCCGAGTCTTGACAACTCTTACCCATAATAGCCAAGTCATACTTGTTCCAAACAATCTAACTCCATAATGTCTCAACAATAGTCTAGTTTCTGATGATAGTTTTAATTTGTCATGAGTATTCTCATTCTCCTCGTTAGTATCAGTCATCATCACCGCAGGAATCATCCTACAGCCGTCTAGATTTGTTGAACCCAAATGATCAAATTCACTTCTCATTGTTATGGACGACATGGTTAGTGATATAACAGCTTCCTGTTGGTCCTTATCATTCTTCCAATCACCATTCTTAGTATCCTTCCTCGTTTGCTTCTCATACGGAGGCACCATTTCTTGTTGTTGTGGAGGTCTAAATCCTACTCCACTCTCTCGTTGACATCGTTCTAACCTCTCCTTTTCACGCTGTTCTTTATCACGTATCCATACCTCACTTTCAGTCAAGTGTGATATCCTTGTAACTAGTACATATGTCAGTATGGCCGCACCTATTGCATAAGTTACCCTCCATATATTGAGTAACGTTGTTTGATCATAGTAGTATGAAGCGTCATTATAATAATCATTAGCATCGTCGCCATCTTGTTGGTATAGACCATTCTTGTTTTTAGTAATCAATAACAAGAAGGTTAGTATTAAGCTGTTTGCAAATATTCCAAGTCCTTGCATTGAGAAGACAAGTAATACTTCTCTGCCCCTAGTTCTCAAGCCTATATTATATGATGATAATGAATTGTTTGTCTCTTTTGTAATGTTGGTTGGTGACAAAGGTATATCTCCTTGACCACCAGAATAATAGCTTTCAGTAACTGGTGTCAACTGTTCTGTCTTGATTGATAGACTGTTAGTATGAATGTTATTCACTTTGGGTGTTTTACTACTACTACCAAGTGTTTGCCATGATGGCATACGAATATCTCTATTATCTCTCCGAGGTGTTGGACACGGATCATCTCGAACCTGATTGTTGTTATTACCATTCAAACTCTCATTATTAGTACCACCAACACTACTCATTTGCAGCAAACGTTTCATCCTATCAGATTCACTCTTCTGTCGTTCCTTCATTGCAATCATACTTCGTTCACTTGCACTTGATGCACTTAATGGATATTCACCACCAACACCAAAACCAAATATGAATAATGATATACTCATTACTGGAAATAATATCGATGGCATGCTTGATAAGAAGATACTAGACAGTGTTAACATTATACTTCCTAATGCCATGAAGGTTGCAGTGATTATACTACCTCTACGTCTACCAATATCGTTCGCTAATACGCCCAATACTACCATTCCAATCATAACTCCTAATACTACAGAATAAGTTATTGATTTATAACTGAGATAGGCGTGTTTGCATTGTGAGTTGTCGTACTCATCAAAGCAAGAGGGGTATAGCGTTTCCCATATTGGGCGTAATGTACCAACTGAAAAGAGTAGATATGATTCACCAAATAGACCTAAACCGTGCCATAATGCTGATAATGTTGTTGATTTATTAGAAGAAGAAGGAGAAGTACCATCATCGTTATCTTGAAGAGAAGGTGCACATTGTTGTGTCATAATTAAGTACTTGTGTTGCAATCAATATAAAAGATGAATCTAAACCGCTGATCTTGGCGCTCTCCCACACACCGATATACCGTCTATCTATACATTGAAAAACGCGCTATCTATACAAATATATACAATGTACAAAGCCGCCCGCCACTTATACAATGGCGGCGGCAGTGTGTGTGGGTAAGAAAATTTTCGATCGAAGATACCGTTTTCCTCTCTTATATATGGCTGCTTGGTAGGCAGGAGAAGTAGGTATCTAGAACAATGCATAATGTAATAGATAATGGCATAATTAAGATATCTTAAGTACATCGTTATCGAATGTTGTTTAAGATTCTCAAGAAGTCAGTTCTCTTCAGACCAGCACGAGTGTCACAGAGTGTACAATCTCGTTTCATAGCGCGAAAGTGTTTCCATAACTTTGTTGTCTGTCCACACTCTTCGCATTGGTATAACTTCTTCTTCCTCCTCTTTACTATCTTACTTGTATTATGCTTTCTACTCTCCACAATTTCTTTTTGTTGATGTGAGGATGATGAAGCCTTGGGAGATATCGGAGCTTCTGCTTTTACTGTTTCCTCTTCATTTCTTGGAGTTCGATACATTTGAGGTATGACATAACCATTATTGGAACGAAATCTTTCAAGTTTCATTTCCTTTGTCATCTTTCTCTTCTTCTGTTGTTGTCTCAAATTATTCTGGTAGCTATTGATACGACGCCATTCAAAGCTCATATTTGTATTGTTCTTGCCACTAGAAGTAGTATTATAATCCTCATCATCGAGGTAAACTGCGAAATCTTTAGGGTCCAATTCTGAACTAGTATCAACCGATGTAGTACAATGTGCACAGTGTTGCATACGACTAAGCAGACTTGTCCAACGTTTAACTTGATATCCACACTCTTGACATTGATATCTTCTCTTGCTTCTATTGATATCATGATATCTCTGACGACTAGTAGAAGGGAGAAGTAATGAATTCATTATTGTGTTATTGTTGTTGGTGACGTTAGTGAATCCAATGGCAGAAGTAAATTGTTGTAATGCACGTATGACTGGCTCTATTATATATTGTTTCAGTATACTACTATTACTACTAGATTCTTCTTCTTCTATTTTCGTGTTCTTTGATTCTGTAGTATAAATTGTTGGATTACCTATTCTTGATGGTCTAGTAAAATAGTGTTGTAAACTACTACCACTAATCTTCTTCTTACTAATACTATTGGAACTACTTCCATTTAGTCCATTGTAGTGTTGTTGCTCACTTCTAGCATCACTACGACTGCGACCACGACGACGTCGAGGAGTAGTGGCACTGGCTGTTTGCTCATTATTTCTATTATTATTATTTCCCATGAAGAGTGATGATATTGGTGCAGATTTTACCTTTTTCACAACATATGATGTGTTTGCTTCTTCTTCTTCATTATCATTGTCATCATCTTTTATCAAAGAAGTAGAGGTCGAAGAGCGTAGGCGGCACAATACTATTCGTTGATATGATAAATATGGTGATAAACTACTATTTGTAAATCCAAATCGAGATATACAAGGACGTATCAAATGCTTTTGATGATGCATCATGCAAAAGATGAATTGATGTGGGTTTGATTTGTTGGTTAATATAAGAGACCAAAGGATACCTCTCAAACTAACTGCGCCTCCATACCGCTATCACCTGACTATTATTACTAATATAAAGAGCATTAATAAAACCTGATCTTCCTAATGTAATATACCGATACTAGCTCCTTTACTGACTTTCACCACCAATAATAAACTCATATGTCCCATTTAGCACAGACTCCCTATTAATAAATTAGTAAAGAGTTCGCACCCGGCAACTCGACCTGTTTGGATTTGTGTGGTAGGCACGTCTACAGTCTAATACTATATCTTCTAACCAGCCGAGTGACGTGGTATTATATTGTATAAGTGTAATATTAGTCTTCGTATCAAGGGCACCGGCCGCGGGATACGGTTTATTTATTTAACAAAGTTTTGCAACTTTCAACCACAAAATTTTCAACATCCTTTCGCTCAACATCAATAAAGAGAAGTCCGTCTCTTTTACTAAACATTATATCAGCAAACTTTATCCGTACTAATAAATACACCCCGAGTCTAAATATTGCACCGTGTCCTTATTTTATTATAAGGTGATACCGAGCCCTCAAGAAATTTACAAGATTAGATATCTGAAATCTAGAGAGAGAAAGATATCAACTTCAAGATCCAAGGCCAACCAACATACATAATACAAAAATGTCCAATCCATCCAGTAATAGCAATATGGGTGATTTATTCCGTCAACGTCGTGCCGCGGCTGCATCATCAAGTTCATCTTCCACAAGACTGATTCCCATTACAAGCAGCAATATCCCTTCTAGTGGATTTGGTAGCTCTCAGCCTGCTGCTACACAGGCTCCTCCTGCTAGTAGCAGTGGTAGGAAGAGCTTTGCAGAGATTCAACGTGAGCAGGAAATTGCACAACAACATCAAAAGCAACAAAGACAGCAACAGCAGCAGAGTAATACTCAACAACAACAACGTCAACAATATAATGTTGTGCAGCGTCAATCTGTTGATGAATATGGACGATTGGTACGTCCGTCTGCAGCAGGGGATAGAGGTGGCAGTTCTTCTTACTCGAGAGGAGATCCACGAAGTTATGTATCAAGGGGGGGGGGAGGTGGGGGTGATCGATACAGCAGTAGTGGAGGAGGAGGAAGTAGTAGACGTGGCACTAACAATTCTATCCATAACTCGAGAGACTCACATCGGTCATCATTACCAACTGAACAGGGTGTTATACACACTTTACTAGATAAATTTGGTTTCATCCGATGTGCCGATCGACCGATAGAAGTATTCTTCCACTACTCTGAATATAAGGTGGGTCATTCCGATGATTTGAATATTGGAGATGAAGTTGAATTTAAGATTGGCAAGGCTGAAGATCGTAATAGACGTACTGGTGATGATAAATTGAGTGCATTTGATGTCATTACATTACCAGAGGGGACTGTATATTGGGAGAAGGAGGATGAGCCTGTTGGTAAACGTTGGAGGGGTGTGATTGATCAGAGTGCTAGGGAACAACGTAGTAGTGGTGGAGGTGGCCCAGGTCGTAATAGTAGTAGAAGTGGTCCATCATCTGCTGCCGTGGATGGTTTGATTCGTATCGTCAATGAAGATGATAACGAGGAAAATAGCAGTGAGATGAATCAATTAGAGATTTACTATACTGCATCGGATTACACACCGACAAAGAATTGTAATACAGGTCGTATTACAGGCCCATCCCGATTAGATCGCAAAGATATTGTAGAGTTTACATTGGTTACTGAAAGACGTACAGGTAAAAAGTATGCTCGGTCAATAACGTTAGTTCAATCCGAAAGAGAACGTCAACGAATAGAACATGAAGCCAAGCTGTTGGCGAATGCAAAGTTGGAAGAAGGAAAGGTTGTTACAATTACTCGTGATTTTGGATTTATTCAGAGCTCGTCAAGGTTAGAGCAGGTATACTTTCATGAATCAAACATTTTACCATTGGATAATGATGAGAATGAGAATGGTACCAGTAGTGGTATTAATTTGTTGAAGGAAGGCCAAGATGTGCAATTTTATGTCATCGGTAATGAAGGGGGCAAGAATGGTAAGAGTGTAAGTGCTCGTAAAATTAAGATCTTGCCCAAAGGTAGTGTCAAATTTGAACATGTACTTGCTCAGGGAGTGACGGGTCTTGTTGTTGATTGTCCTGTCCAAGCTGTTGTTGGTTTTGATAGAGATCGAAGAGGCACTGGGAAGAGTCAACAGACTACTATGGGAAAGATTCGTTTGCATAATGAAATTATTGGCAAAAATAGAGAAGGAGAAGAGGAAGATCAAGCCATTACAGAAGTTTTGTTACATCCGGACATGTACCCTGGCGGGACATTTGCGATTAGCCGTACTGGGAGTGAGGTTGGATGTTGGATTCGACCAGGTGATGTTCTCTTATTTGATGTGGTTCAAAAGGTTATTGATGGCTCATGCCATGCAATGCCTACCAAGTCTATAAGAAGAAGAGGTAGTGATGCCGACGGCGAATCAACCAGTGTTAAAGATGATGTCGAGTCTGCATCAACAAACAACACTACCAACAAACCTTGTATTCATTTGATAGAGACTACATTGTGTGGTAGAGCTCAAGGTATTGTGCGGTCTATCCACGATAACAACTATGGATTCATTCAATTAGTAGAGCGAGGTGTAGACGCATACTTCCCACTATATGAGGTCTTTCCTAGTGATATTCAAGCGGATTTGGCACGAGATAATCCAGCCCTGTATCATAGTGATGACTTGAATCACTTAATCCAAAGCAAGGGAGGTCGGATCAATATCGAGGTTGGAATGGAGGTTGAATTTGATTTATCACTACAAATGTTGGCAACACAGGCTGGGGGCGTCGGAGGAGGGGGAGGATGGTACAAACAGCAGAATAGTCGAGGTCCTGTACAAGGGAAAGAAAGTCTAAGAGGTAGACGAATTCAAATTCTACCCAAGGGCAGTGTGAAGGAAAAGATTTCAGTAGCATCCGAAGTCAAGGCTACTGTTATCAAGGCCGGTGATACTAAGCACCAATACGTTGGAACGATACAGTTGGAAGAATCGTTAAAGGTTGATACTGTAAGTAAATGCCATCCTTTAGTCGCAAGACTCCTTGACGGCATTATTCAAGGGAAATATGGAAGTGAGGATGTGGTCTTTCATGACGTTATTAGTGAACGAGATGCACAGATTGTCATCACCATGATAAATGCAAACGATGATCTAGAATGGAACTACATTGATGAAAAGTCAGCTGGAGATGGTCACAATCGCAAGCTTTGCATCAAAAAGAAGAAGAACATCAATGAATTAGAGAATCTGACACTTGAGGCTGTTGAAGCTTCTGACACTTTCAATGATGCTGCTGCCACTGAAGAAGGAGGAAATGATGACGCTAAAGAAGCTACCTCTCCTGAGAGGAAGAAGCAAACTCACAAGTCCAAGAAAGGGAGTAAGAAGACTAAAGTTGTCAAGACGCTTAGGTTTGAAAAGTACTCATTCCCTGACATTACTATTGATCCTCTGCTCGTTGGAGATATACTTACTTGCGACATCTTTCAATCACGCAAGTCTGGATCCTTTCTAGTCGAGAATATTAATGATATTGAGAGGAAGGAAAGACCAGTTGTTGTTTCGGAATCCGAAGGCAAGTCTCTTGGATTTGTTTCAGAAGTAGTGCCAAGTCGTCACTTTGGTTTCATAACTGTTGTAAATGCAGAAGGAACAAAAGGTGAACATGTCTTCTTTCACTTCAGAGATGTTAATCAATCAAATAAATCTGGAAGAAAAGACGTTGTCATGAGGGGTAATGAAGTTCAGTTTGATGCAGCGCCAGGCAAGAATGGAAAAATTTGTGCAACAAACATTACCTTCTTACCACAAGGCACGCTCAAACTTCCAGTCAAGGCTAATAATAACTCACCTTCTTGCACTGGCTATATTCTCATTGAGCCATCACACACTTCACTGGTAAATACTCCCTCACATGCTCTGACAATGCAGAATGGACCAGCTGCTGGTGGTGCAGGAGGACGATGGGCAAATGTTAAAGATGACAAGTTTGCCAATGTATCCGGATCTAATGTAAAAGAGGGAGGTGTAATCCTCTTACTTTCTGATCCATCGCATCTCTTTACACCAAAACCACCACTAGTAGTGACTGACAAGGATTCAGAAGAAGGCAAGTCCGCTGGAGAGTCAAACCCTACTGATTCTGATGAAACAACCAAAACTGACACAAAAGATGTTAAACAAAACACCCTTGTAGGACCGATGACACATATTCGATACAACCTTAGCTCCCTGGCACCCCGTGGTCTTTCCAATGGCCGTTCTGATCCCAAGCGTGGTGATCTTGTTACTTTTAGTAAAGCCAGAGGTGCTAATTTGGTCAAAGATATTAAAGTACAGAAGACAGCAGACGCCATTAGTGTGAAGGGTAGTCTTACTTATATTGATATAAAGAATGATACTGCTGTATTGGTTACAACGATGGAAAACAATGAGACAAAGAAGTATGACATTTCTCTATCGGAGGTGGTGAGCTGTGAGAAAACATTGCTTAAAGATCAAGAGCAATGTGATGGAATATTGTATGAGGGAAAGATATATGGAGGTGAGTGATATAAATTATATGTGCGACAGTCCCTTTACTTACGATTACTTGCTTACGTTGAATCTCTCTCTCTATCTGTTTCTGCAGTATGCCGGACAAAGGATATATATCTTGCATCTTCATTTGGTGGAAGCAGTGGTGGGCTTAAGGAACGTCCTAGACTAAACCTAACAGTGAAGAAGGAGTTGGGAGGTCAAGTCATGGCTCAATCAAAAATGGCCAAGGGTCCAGATAATACCAATGGCTTTGTTGAAGGATGGACAAAGCGTGTATCACACCATGTAGTCGAGGAGGAAGAGGAATCTAAATCGCTTAACATCACGGCAATGGAGTTCGTCCCCACAGAAATATTGACATCTGGTTTTCAAACAAGTGATAGTTAAGCTAGAAAGATACAATAGAGGTAAAAGCTAAACTATTATTCCACTAGATAGCTACGCCTTTCTATTTGACGTCGATATGCACGGTAACAAAAAGAGAGTTGAGTACTTTCAACACTAACTTATTGGTCTGTGATGTTCCACACTGCGTGTTCTTTTCTACAAGCATTGAGACTGTATTATACTTTGGATCTAATCCAACTTTATCCTTATGATAACACAAAAAGTTCTCTACTGAAGTCGATACTGACTACCTGAACTTGTCTTGACAACTATACCAGCCACGGCCTTTCCTTTAATCGGCGATGTGGTTATTTTGGTACCACTCCTGAAGTCTTTGCTGTTGGATACAATTCCAGTCAGAGAGCCATCGGAATTCTGTGTAAACCTGCTGAGTATAGGAACGTTGTCCTTCTTGGCAATAGGTTTCTTAGCCGGCACTTTTGTAGACGTCTTCTTATTCAATCTACCTCCTTGAGAACTAGATGACTTGAGTGTTATAGTTGATGATGACGAGGACCCTTTACTAGCTCCAAAGAATCCAAAGCTAGACTGTTTCTTCTCGACTTCTTTCTGCTTTGGAGTGGTAGGCGCAGGATCAGACCCACCTCCAAACAAGTTGAAAGGTTTCTTCTGACTAGTCTTTTTCACTGCCCTTGTAGCTGTAGATGAAGAGGTTGATTTCTTAGTGGCGGCAGTACTACTACCAAATAGACTAAATGTACCGGAACCTTTTACAGGCTGTTTTGTTTGTTGTCTCTTCATCACTTGTATTTGTGTTTCTTCCTTATTGGGCTGACCAGTTCCAAATAAAGCAAGTGTTGGACTCTTTCCCGGTGGTGTCGACTTCTTATTTACTACTTGTGATTGAGATTGTTTCTTAAGAGCTTCGCGTTTAGCCTTGGCTTCCTCCATCTTGCGTGCTTTTTCTATTGCAGCAGCTTCCTTCTTTGCCTTAATTTGAGCTTCTCTTTTGGCCTTTACCTCGTCCATCTTCCGCTTCTTTTCTAATGCAAGTTCGTCCAGCTTACGTTTCCTTTCGGCATCCGCCTTCTGCTTCTTTTGCTTTAACTCCGCTGCCTTATTCGATGATGAGGATTGTTTAGAAAGGGCTGGAGTAACGACAGTAGGAGCTTTTGACTCAGAATTGCTATCACTAAAGAAACTAAAGATACCACCCGTCTTGGTAGTATCTTCTTCTGCAAGGAAGTACTTTGAACCAGATGTTGTTCGAACAACAGTGTTGCTTTCAACAACCTTGTCTCCGACTATGGTTGAAGTCGTTATCGGAGTTCCATCCTTAAACTTTGATCCTGAACCACTGATAAATCCTACAATTGTTTTATCACTCTGATCGTACTTCCATTTAGAAATAGTTGGTACACCGCGAGGCGCTTTAGCACTTGATATAGTTTTAGTAACCTTTGGTGTTGATTTCTTGATATCTGGTGAAGAAGAAGAAGAGTCTGTGCTTCCGCCTAATCCAAACAGAGAAATGGTAGGACGCGACTGATTTATTACCGGAGACTTGACAGTTGAAGACTTGGCAACTTTAGCCTTCTTGGAAATCTTTTTGGGCATAGACTTTGATTGTGTTGTCTTTTTCTTTTCAGATGATGACCCAAAGAGAGATAATGTTGGTGAGCGCTTGACTTCGGATCCTTTTATGACTGAGGCCTCCTTGGGTTTCGAATTAGATGATGTTGATTTAGTACTACCACTAAATGAATCAAAAAGATTTATAGTCGGAGATCGCTTGGAAACAGCTGGTGAAGGAGGAGATTGTTTCTTTGGTGATTTCCGAGGCGATGGGGCTTTGGGTGAGGGTCTGCTGACATTCTTAGCCTGTTGCTGCTTTGCTTTTGCAATCGCTTCGGCCTGCTTCTCTTTATTCTTCCGTTCCGCTTCTATCGCCTCTTTCTTCTTCTCGTCTGACAACCTAGGCTCCTGATCTAGTACAGCCTGTTTTCTCTCCAATGCACGCTTCTTGGCTTCTGCGGCTTCTGAACGGGCTGCCTGTGCTGCATTTCTAAGTTCTTGGGCCTTATTGCTGCTGTTATTTCCGACCTTGACATCAGCTGGCTTTGTGTTATCTGTTTTGGGAAGAGAGATCGTCGGGCTTCGTTCTGGCTGTTCCACAGTCTCGGCGGCAAAGAATGGCTTTGTTGGCAAAGATGGAGGTACAGGTGGCATCTTTGGAGGTAAAGGAAGAGCAATCTCGGTTGTCTTTGTCGATTGTGATGATAGTAGAGGTTGTCTAGAAGGAGGCAATCCCCCATTTACCAATCTTCCATCACTTAATTTGTATGTATCTGCACTCGATAACACACTCTTTGATGCTCTTGACAAGAATTCATTCAAGGATCGTGTAAGTAATGGATTCATAGCAGTACCAGTAGCTTCTAGGATGCCATAGATACCGCCTAGACCCCCTGTATTTCCTAATAGTGGATCTAATACTGCAGCTGACGTGTATCGTGTGCAGAACCCATCGTCGTCAAAGGTAAAACTGATCGATTCAGGAGGACCTTGATATGGCAAAGCATCAACATTTGGTGGAAGAGACCGCTTCCCAATATTGCCAATTCGTACTCCCCTTGGTGAAGAGTCTACCCAAACTCGAAAAGGATCGTATGGATCTACTCGAAAGTTTGTAAGTCTTAAATCAAGGTCAGGCATACCATCTCTTAGATAATATTCCTCTCCAAACTTCTTTAGATATTGTTCTTTATCCAATGGTCCGATCAATTTCTCAAGAGAGAGAAAGTTCTCAGCCAAAAGATTTGGGTCGCTATAATATGGAAGGGAATAAAGATGAGAGAGATTAGCTTGTAATAACTACTAAAACAATGTAGATACTCACTTCAAACCAAAGTCACTGGCAATAACTCCCTTGGCAAGTTGTATCATAACACTGTCTGGAAAAGGTGCCAATAGTGAATCTCCCATACGAGACAATATAGGTTTGAGGGGCTTTGAAAACATTCTTTGCAAAGCAACTAGCGGCGGGGCATCTAAAAACGGTGATGGTTCTAACCCACCAATGTATGCTGCCGCATTGATGCCTGACAGACCATTGGTGTTTCCAATTTGACGATCAAGGACCTTTTTATATAAAGAAAAAGGGATAGAAGCTTAGTTCCATATGTGCAATACAAATGATGACATGCTTTTCTTCTCCAAAGAAACTCACCATGTCTGTTACTAGTTTGATGATCTTGCCTCGATCTTCACCTCTTGTACTGTATGTGATCGAGACACTATAATAGCAATGTATAGACAATATGAAGATAATGAGAGACATTCCGACTGTTCAACATGATACATAAGATCTCAAACCGGGCAGCGCCAGCGACTTACCTAGTTGGTGGACATTGCATCACCTTTCCGTTAGGCTCTAAAACCAAAGATCTCAAACGTAGCGGTGAGCCCCTGAATGTGCCAGTAACTCTAGTTGTAAATCTAACAGTAATCTCACCTCCCTGATCATTCAATCGTTCAATGGGTGTTGATAAACTATCAGGTGTATCATCATCTGTTGATTTACTCTCTGACGATTCTCCATAAACGATTCTAAAGTCATGAGCTCTATACTCAAGATCTGGGAAACTATTTCGTAAGTTAAAGTACCTTCCAGCTGCTAGATATTCTTCTTTAGTGAGGATTCCACTCCTTCCGTCATCAATGTTATTAGCTGAAATCCAAACGAATTTTTTTGACAATAGTGATGAAGAATAGTATGGAAGTGCCGATGAAGATGACAAGCTATTCACATTATCATTACTAGATGATGTTGACTTTGGTGCTGTTGAGTAATCTTGAAGATTGGACTGGATCCCGAAGTCTGGAAGATGCACGTTATCACGATATTAATGATGATATGAAAGAGATTGAAGTAACTCTTGTTAGTACATATTGAACACACTAAATCAAATAATAAAACAATAATACTAACGCGGACTTTCCTGTTGCAATGAAACCTTTTGTAATGGAGACAAGAGCTTCGGAATTCGTTGGATCGAAACCTACAAAAGGCGATGGTGGTGTTGGTTGTAGAGGAGTCGTAGTGGATGATAAGATTGTATCTTTCACTCCCAACTTCTCCATGTATAATCTCTGATATGACGCCCTGTTGTCATTATTGTAGATGGTATTGGTAGTGCTTGGTACAAAGGCGGCATGCAATCCACCAATCCAGGTCAAAGATATGATTGCTTGGGTGAAGAGGTCAATAATATGTCTCTTCATATTTTTGGAACAAGTATAATGTATTATACTTGTATTTCTTAGAAATAATAATAAGACGGTGCAGCGCCGCCGACAGGCTAATATGATAGGAACACTTACTGCCTTTGATCCGAAGAGCCTCCTGTCTATCTATTCGTTCAGCGGCAGATATCTCCTTATATTCTAGAGTTGAAGTACGGCATGTTTACTCGAGACGCAAAGGCCGGAAAGGCTAAAGATAAAAGATTCAAGTCCAAAAAAAGATACCGGATAGATTAGGGTAGTTGTTAGTTGTTACTAACATGAGTAGATATCGTACATAGGAAGATAGGAAGAAGTAATCGCAAGTCTTCTATTTATATTAATTATACTATATAATGGCACAAGCGAGTCTATCAAACAGAATCATACAGTCAAGAACTTAGCATCTTGACACTCTGAAACAGACCCAAAGGTAGGTGATGATAATATTCTCACCCTCAACATAATCACTCCTTCCTCCTCAAAACTACATTCACATCCAAATATAACAACAAAATATATTACCAACACCAACAAGAAGGTTGATATGATCATCTAAATAGAAATGATCTTTCTACAGTCATATGTAAAAACGATTAGACGATTCATTTCAATGACACATGATATGAAACAATCTTGGGGAAGAGGTATGGGGATACCTCGAGTCTTTCTTAATCCCCCCTCCATGGTTGCCCTTCGGAAACAGTTTCCTTGGCAACAGTTTCTGAATTTCCAGTAGTTACTGGAGGAGTAGGCGAAGGAGTAGGTTGAGGAGTCTCCACAATATTAAGGTCAGAAGGTGCTGGGGTGTCTAAAGTTGCAGTTGTTACACATATTGTTGGTGCTGATGTGGGTGCCTGGGTACAATCAGTAGGATTGGATCCATTTGACTTGCCGCTCTTGCCGCAGGAGCCTCCATTTCCATTCGACTTGCCGCTCTTGCCTCCGCCACCATTCGACTTGCCCGACTTTCCAGTAGCACAGGGGTCAAATATTACCGCACATGAAGTAGGTGCACAATCGCCACCTATTGTTATAAGTAGACATAGAAAAGTAGGAAGGACGTAACGGAGAGTTGTGAATTGTTAGAAGATAAATGATAATGTAGAATAGCAGTTAGAAACAATACAACAACTCCGTTGATAGGCATAAAATATAATTTGAATAGTACTTACCACTTCCACCATTAGACTTGCCACTCTTACCACATGAAGGTGATGTAGGTCCTGATTTGCCGCTCTTGCCGGTGGGAGAAGTGGGGCCAGACTTTCCACTTTTTCCCTCGGCAGGAGGCAGTTTACGTTGAGTGTTCATGTCTAAATAAAGTAGGGTGATAGGAGGAGACACAAAGGTAGCGGAAGAGATGATAAGAGTGAGATTCTAGTTGGGGGAAAGTATATTGCAATAGACAGAAACAACACAACGATGTGGCACCATCGTCGATCAACAACAACAACAAGTAAACACTTACCATTGATCAAATCAGCACGGAGCTTTCTACGCTGAGTAGGACTAGCCTCAACAAAATCTTCTGTTCCGGGGTATAGTTGACGTCTATCGTTCGATTTACCACTCTTTCCTTCGGAAGGTGATGTAGGTCCTGACTTACCACTCTTTCCCGTGGGAGAAGTGGGGCCAGACTTTCCAGACTTGCCAGTACTACATGTTGCATCATATGTGCTATAAACAACATCTTCCATGGTGGAGGATGCACTAGCAGTGCTTGGTTGATTCTTATTCTTCTGTGTCAAACCGACGGAGAGACCAATGATGAGGGCGGTGACGGCCATAGCAGCAACGCCGATCTTAAGGTACTTCTTATCAACCATGATGAATTAATGTAGTAAAAGTATGAGGTATAGAGAGTATTGCAATAGGGTGTGTATTGTACTGAAGATAAATTATGGAATCGTTGTTGGGGATGGATATGATATACTGTTGATGCAATGTAGCATTGTTATCGAGGAGTTGAGCAAAGAAGAGTAATGAAAGAGATTGACAAGAGGCTCAATGTAGATTAGGGGTGGGCTCAACATCATTCACAAATTTGTCCATATAAAAGAAGCTGGCTGCCAAAAATTTAGATGGGCTCTTCTTTTTCATGAGGAAGGAAAGTTTGATAATGAAATACGCACACTGTACTGATTCCTCTGTAGGTATTGTGTTCTCGTCTATTTTCGAATGTCTCATTTCGAAGAAAGTTAGGTATGCGTAGTCATCAGAGATGGTAGCCGTTAGTGATCTACAAGGTACATAGGCTACTAGTGACAAATATTGACACATATATCTAGATTGTATGTTCAGATCACAGTTTAAAGAACTACTAAACAACAGACATACTTATACATAATTGATGAAGATCTACTATTCCAGGAGGATACTAGCTTCAGAGGAAGATACTTCGGCTTGTAACAGCATAATTATTGAAATGCACCTCCCAATAGATAATGATGACCAAAGCAGGGAGGATTATATAGCAAATCATAACAAAAAATGCGGCCATAGAGGACACTAATACACATGAACTTGTCATCCAAACAGAAATGAACTTTCTACAGTCATATGTAAAAACGATTAGACGATTCATTTCAATGACACATGATATGAAACAATCTTGGGGAAGAGGGGATACCTCGAGTCCTTCTTAATCCCCCCTCCATGGTTGCTCTTCGGACACAGTTTCCTTGGCAACAGTCTCTGAATTTCCAGTAGTTACTGGAATGGAGGGTTGAGGAGTAACCAAATTACCAATAGGAACAGGTGCTGGAGTGTCCAGAGTTGCAGTTGTTACACATATTGTTGGTGCTGATGTGGGTGCCTGGGTACAATCAGTAGGATTTGATCCATTTGACTTGCCGCTCTTGCCGCAGGAGCTTCCATTTCCATTCGACTTGCCGCTCTTGCCTCCGCCACCATTCGACTTGCCCGACTTTCCGGTAGCACAGGGATCAAATATTACCTCACATGAAGTAGGTGCACAATCACCACCTATTGTTATAAGTAGACATAGAGAAGTAGGAAGGACGTAACGGAGAGTTGTGAATTGTTAGAAGATAAATGATAATAGTAGACTAGTAAGCAGAAACAATACAACAAATCCGACGACAAGCAATATAACATAATCAAATGAATAGTACTTACCACTTCCACCATTTGACTTGCCACTCTTGCCACATGAAGGTGATGTAGGTCCTGATTTGCCGCTCTTGCCGGTGGGAGAAGTGGGGCCAGATTTTCCACTCTTTCCCGTCAGCAAACGTTCGTCATTCATGCCTATAATATATACAAGGATACAAAGGATACCAATGATGATGAAACATTTTGGTAGAAGATATAATATGAGAGTGAAGAGGTATGATATCTAGTTGGGGAACAACAGAATTGCAAATAGACACAAGCAAACACATACAATGACACCATCGTCGATAATAGACCAAGGCAACAACAACAAGTAAACACTTACCATTGATCAAATCGGCACGGAGCTTTCTGCGCTGAGTAGGACTAGCCTCAACAAAATCTTCTGTTCCGGGGTATAGTTGACGTCTATCGTTCGATTTACCACTCTTTCCTTCGGAAGGTGATGTAGGTCCTGACTTACCACTCTTTCCCGTGGGAGAAGTGGGGCCAGACTTTCCAGACTTGCCAGTACTACATGTTGCATCATATGTGCTATATACTCCTGCTTCTTGTGCTCCTAACGATGATGCACTAGCAGAAGTATTGTTCTTCTTACTCTGTGTTATGCCAACGGAGAGACCAATGATGAGGGCAGTAGCAGCCATAGCTGCAACGCCCATCTTAATGTACTTCTTATCAACCATTCTGTCAATTTGCCAATATACTTTACTATTAATTTATATTCTTTTGAGGTTATATATTGCAATAGATATTAGCTTTCATTCAGACAAATGCACAATTGGACTTAAAATCGTGGCGCCGCTATGTCGAATCGAATATGGCTAAGATTTGGCATATGGCTAAAGATTTCTATCTTGCGGCTTTTTATCGGAGGAGATGAGAGGGAGAGAGTTTTAAAACCGTTTCGAGCGAGTCATTCTTTCTTCTCCCTGTACAAGACCCCATCCAAGGTGTTTCATTTCTTCCTACCTACCTACCCTACCAAGTACTAGACAATTTGGAACATTTTACTTGTGTAGATCTTTGTACAGGCTCTATAAGTTAAGAAACATGCCCTAACAATATTATATACTACTTCTTTAATCTCAAGACAAAGTAGTTCTTATAACGACTCATTCACAATAGTGCTACCCAGAAACATACCGTATAACTGTTAGTTTTCTTTCACAATCACTCTTCCTACTTATCAACTTACTAACCTTAATAGCAGTCATATTACGAGTGTCCTCATCATCCACTGCTACTAATCTATCCCCAACATTAATCTTATCATATATTGGACTACCATCCTTTATGTTATGTATGACAGGAGCTCCATCGTCTGGTGAATCAATAATCATACCGAGCTTACCACTGGGGGTATAGATTGTTACTAATTCTTCTGATATGTTATTATGATTTCCATCGGCTGTATTGCCAAAGTTGTGAGAATAATCACCAGATGCTACACTCATATCACCATACGTTGTATCTTTTGCTTGAGTTTTCAATTGAAGACTTGTTGTTGGGCCGCGAGTGTTCTGATTCTCATTGTCATGATTGATATTACCCTCATTTTCATGCTTCCTACTCCTCCAGTATACTACACTACCGAGTAAAATCATAGTAAACACACATACACCAATAATAATACCAGCAATAGCGCTCACGGGTAACGACGACGACGACGACGTATTATTATTACTTCCATCTTGTGCACCATCAACATTGGTATCTGTAGATGTAGAGTATATATCAGATACCGATACTAGATTATCATATCCTTCTAACGTTTTCAATTCATTTATATATCCTTCTTGATATTCAGTAGTACTTAATGGTAATTGTAGGATATCATTCACAGTATCTTCTCCTTCTTCTATACTTGTATAGGATGTAATTTGTGTATATGTAACTTCGACCGATGTATCTGAATCATCATCTTGTATTCTACGTCCTCCGTTACTCTCTAGTTTGCTGCGTCCATGCTGCAGTAATCTTCTTGATATAGGTTTAGTATTCTGATTTGTAAGCTTAATCTCTACAATTGCATTATCAATCATCGTACTAGTATCTACACTATTGTAAATACTTTCATAATATCTAGCAGTACTTTCTTCCCATTCATTAACATCATTAATATAACTAATGCCCGTAAGTGTAATAACTAATCCTGAATATTGATTAATATTAGTTGGTATTAGTGATAAACTTGGTTGATAACTTGGTAGCTTTGTATTCGATGGAGAGTAGCTAGGTGAAAATGAGGGTAATTTTGATTTAGTTGGTTGTAAAGTTGGTGATATTGTTGGTACCTTAATGTTTGTTGTCGGTTGCATTGTATTAAAGATTGATCCTCCTTGGTCAACTGCAATTGGTTGTTGTGTAGCTACAATTATATTATCGAATGCAGAGGGTCCATCAGCAGTTTGTGGACAACAAGTTGATTCAGTATCGAGTACAAAATCGCATGCCGTACTGCTAGCTTCATAGTTTGATGCTTCTTCAACTATATCAGAACATGTTATTCCCTCAAATAAGCCACCAACGATTGTGGTTGATAAATCTGTAACTGTAATTCCGTTTGGGCATACTGAACAAATTGTTGTTGCTGATAATAATGTTCCACTGCTACTATCATTAACTACTATTGCTGTTGAAACGGGGGATGGTGTCGGACCAAACAAGCTATCAGGAAACAGACTGTCAGTCTGAGAAAAAGTATATTGTAATGAGAATGATTTGAATTTCAATTATGCGAGAGTATAGTATTGAAAACTTGAAATAACTTACTTCTTGCTGTCCATCAACCGCCACCACAATCTGTAAAAGGAATAGAAGATAAAGATGGTGGTATATGGCAAACCATCGAGCTGTTGTTGAGCATTCAGTTGCCATTTTACTATGTACTAATTATGGCGACAACAAAAACCGAGGGATACCGAACTGAAGCGAGAGACAGGCCGGCAGGAACTATGAGTACGATACTAAAAGGGTCAAGTCGATCGAGGCTTCAGTTTACTCTCTTGTTAAAAGGATTGTAAGGCGATTATCTAGAACTTGGGATCAGAGAGGTTCTTGTCTACGGCTTGAATGCTCTTCTAATGTTGTGTTCCTCACTCTTGACTCGGAGTGGAAGTGAGATCCTCTTGCACATCGATCGATTGTGTCATCAAACCATTTGCAAATGTCAAGTCTTTGCCTATTGGATCAAGTCACTAATATAACAAGAACACATCTGTGACGACACTATACACAAATACAAGCACAAGATTATACTTTGCAGTTTATTTTCATCTATTATTTTGTTATTGGATGATTAGCCTTCTACAAAAGGCATAATATTCTTTCATCAAGGTATAACTACATATATCCATGATGACGAGTTTCTGTTTACAGAGGACCAAGCACTTTGGACTTCTCTGGGTGGTACCTTAGCTTGTTTGGGGGGTTCGGGGGGTGAAGGTGGTGTGATGAACAATCTGCAAGAGATTAATTATATTCATATGTATCTCTAAACTTAAGTAAGAGTTTAGATGTATGGGAAATGAGCTCCTGTACTTGCTCCGTATACCATACCTCCAATAGCAACCATTGCCTGTAGATAAAGAGAGAGATGTTGTATGAGTAAAAGGATCGTGATAAAAGATACCCGCATTATGTTATACAATAACTTGTGTACTTACCAAACGTCCATTCTTTAGCTCCTTCAATTGCATCTTCTTTAATTCTTCTGGGTCAGATGGTTTCAATCCTAATGGATCAAAGCTCCAATCACCAGGCTGTCTGTCGAACTCACCCATATTACTTAAAGCACCAAATGTCATGGCCTCCCAAAGACTAATCCATAACAAAATCTGTTTCATACTGGTATCGATGAGGGCATCATGGGCATTGATAACATTGGGGATTGCCTCGAATGAGAATTGCTCGCCTGGGATACGTACGAATTCAGGAACAACTAAACCAACAGTAGCAAGCATGGCCTGACGTCCGTGTTTAAGCTCAGCTTCACGAAACCAGTTAGTCCATTCTGGTGCTCTCTGATAGAATACAAAAGTATTAGAAATAAAATGATACCAATTCAGTATACAATATATACTACAATATATACAAATAATACATATCATACATTTATGTCCTTGATCCTAGCATATAACATTGCAAGCTTACCTCTGAAAAGCCAGCTGGGTCAAAATTTTTAGACGTCTTCTCTCCTCCTCGGAATGGCATGGGCTCTGGTCCTTCACCTCCAACTAAACCATTGGCAAATTCACTCAATGATGTAGATGACCTAACAGAGGATGTAGGAGCGAATGCTGAGGCCGTAGCGGCAAGAGTGGCGACAATGATAGCGGACTTCATCTTGATCAAGTGTATTGTTTGCCTCTGTTCAAAATCTGACTTGAAGTAGAAAGATATATTTTGACGTAAGAGGGGGGAGAGGGTAAGAAAGGTAATAGTATAGTTGTCTTACTGAGTTACCTTTAAAAGCTGAAAAAAATATTCAAGGGTATCCTCGCATTGCAACAAATAGTCAAAACAAACTAAACTAATAGCATGATGAAGACTGCAACTATCCTTGCTCTTGCCGCTTCGGCACAGGCTTTTGCCCCTGCTCCCATCACAAAGAGTAGTACTGCTCTTAACGATGTGTGGGATAACTAGTAAGTTATGCTTTTATTGTGCTAAAACATATAATTTCAATATTGGTATCCTTTTTCTAATGATATACCTCTTACTTCAATTAATGATGATAACAGCATTGGAGGCCAGAACTTTAAGGGTGATGAAATGAAATACGATCCTCTTAAGTTATCTGAAACATACGAGCCATTGGTACCTTTCTTCCGTGAGGCCGAGCTTCGTCACGGTCGCACAGCACAACTTGCTGTTGTTGGATTTATTGTAACTGACTTTGTTCGTATCCCCGGAGATGCATACTCCTTCGAGAACATTCCCAAGGTTGTAGATGCACACAATACATTATTGGAGGGACCTATGCATCAATTATTGTTATGGATTGGTCTATTTGATCTTATTATTACATACCCAGCCATTCAGGCAACAATGAAGGGTGAGAGGGAAGCAGGTGACTTTGGAATTGAGGGACCAAAGGATGCCGCCAAGATGGATAAGTACAAGATGAATGAATTACTACACGGAAGATTGGCCATGTGCGCTATTGGAGGTATTGCTACCCAGAGTATTCTTACTGATCACGGCTTCCCATACTTGTACTAAGCTATATTTGAACCAAAAAAGCTTTGAGAAGAGAGAAATACTCTTCCAGATTATTGGGGCTGAAGTTCTTCAGTCTCCTCAATATTATATATTTAAGAACAGGATTGTGAAACTCAACCACCACACATTCCATTATGTACCTTAGATTTGGTGGGCACGTCTCCCCTATTCATTAGTAGAATGAGTATGTGGGACACATCTGTTGTGTAACAACATCAATAATCGTAAATAAATATCCAAGTTGCACTTCAAAACCTATTACTGATTTCTATTGCATTGCTTGTTTTAGGGAGCTAGTTTACAAAGTGGGGATGAGATCTTCATTTTTATTTTCTAGCTCCACGTTCTCTACCTGAGCCAAAGTCTAGACTCTTGTAGATGAACTTTAACCATCCAGGTTGCTTCTTGTCTCCATCGGCATCATCATCTTCTCCTCCCAAGAAAGCAAAGCCATAAGCTCCTGCAACCACGGCAAAATTGGCAACCCAAATTATACCAGTATCCTTCGTAACAACAGGACTTAGTAATGATATCAATGGTGTGCCTAAAAACGCAATATCCAATGCCTTCTTCTCCATACCACTTGGTCGACGACTTCGTAAACTTGGTACAATGAATAGCCACCACCACCAAAAGCCAAGCACTTGAATACTAGTATCCATATTCGATATGTTATTATACCAAGAAAAGCTACCAAATAATGCATCGGGATTTGTAGCCATTACATATGATAATGCCATACTCAATCCAGCTTGTATTAGGAATATATTTTTAAGCCATCCACGGAATACTGACCTACGTTCTGTAGCAAGATCCTTTTCTTTTTTGTCAATTTTGGTTCGGATTTCTTCAGCGTCTTCTCCTCCGCCGCCTGCATCGCAAAGTGCTGTTGTTAGGGGTGCATTATCAACCAGTTTAGCACCAGTAAGTTTTGCTAGTTCATTGCGCAAATTGTACAAGTCTCTTTCTAAGTTAACAACCTTTCAATGCGTGTGTTGATATTAGGAACATATGCATAGTAAGTATCAGAAAGTATATTGCATTGAAAGATACCTATGCAAAGATATAAACAACTTACCTTTGCAGGATTCAAGAGCTCATCTAAACCAACACCAATCTCACCACGAATACTTTCATCAATCTGTTTAACAAATGGATCATCAGATGTCATTTCACCGTCTCCTTGTATCGGAGCAACACCTGACCATCCAACATTAGAAAGAGCATCATTGGCTTCTGCCAGTGTTCCAGAGTCGAATAATTGATTGTTTGATTCTTCACTGGGCACTTCTGTAGATTGTTGTTCTGTTGTATCAGTACCCTCGGCAAAGAAGAGCGTTCCTTTATCATCTTTTGCAAAGAGAGTTATTATATTGTGTTGTTGTCGTGTTGTATAGGATACCGATGAAGAATAGGGAAGTTGGAATGCATAGCTGCATTCAGCTAGAGATAGTGCCAACAATATGATAGCTACCCTCATTATCAATACTATACTACTTGTTATTAACAATAACACCACGGCAAAAGCTATGTAACTCAGTGAGGTGGACTTTTTTTGCAGAGGCACCACTTCTTCTAAACGGTAGGAATAAAAAACAGGATAATGAACTTCCTCCTCCCGCCCCGTCGTCATCACTACATTCTCTTGTATTACCTCGTCTCAGGCCATACACATTGTAGGTTAGCAGGATGAAGCTCTCTATAATACAGTTAGCGCTGGCAGTATCGGTGGTTACTGGATTTAGTTCTCCGGCGAGCCCAAACAATGTCATCTCAACATCGAGAGGTACCTCCTATTCTAACTTGAAGATGAGTTCTACTGTTACAGAGGCTGTACCTTTTGCCAAGGGACCTCGGTAAGTGAATATATTATGGATATAGATGTTCATTTGTCATTATAGTTGTATGGGAGAGATTGGTGGTATACTTTTACTGCTCTATATCTGTGGTATCCTTCTTATATGATATGTGCACTTTCTCAACTAATTCTCTCATCTTTTCTACACACACATACACATTATGAAATGACAACTCTATGATATGATAAAGTGTGATCCGAAATGATCTTCCTGTATTGTATGTATACGATCACTGCCCTTTCTGTGTACGTGTTCGACTTGCTTTGGGAGTAAAGAATGTTAAACACTTGGTACACTTTTTGGCAAATGATGACATTGCAACACCTACTGCATTAGTTGGGAAGAAGATTGCTCCCATCTTTGTAAGTTCTAGTAACTATTGATTTTCTATATTGTGAGATATCGCTTTACATCCAAGTCTATACTAACCCCTACAACTTCTTCCTCTTTCAACAAACTAAATCATTTCATAACAAAATTGTATCAACAAAACAAAATAAATATAGTCACTACCTGAGGACAAGTTCATTATGATGGAATCACTTGATATTATTGCTAAGATTGATACCGATGAACGCTTTGGTGAACCCAATCAAATCTTACCAGCCTCTGGTCGTAAAGATATCAAAGCATGGCAAAAGTCTGTTCAAACTTTGTTACGTACACTCCAACGACCACGATATGTCGCCACTGGTTTACTACCCGAATTCCAACAACTAGATGGACGTCATGCATTCATTATGAATCACCAAATGCCACCCTATGAGAAACCCGAATGGAAGGGTGATGGTACACCTGAAAATCCTGGTATGGATATGGATACCAAACTAAAGCTATATGCCGATGCAATGGCAGCTGATCCTGCACCATTAATTGAAGATTTAGATGCTAGACTTGTTGAACTTGATGATTTGCTTTATAGTGAACATTATTGCTCAGAGGGTGGGTTTAGTTTGGATGATATTGATCTATGGGCTAGGTTGCGCAGTATTACCATTATCCAGGGCGTGACCTGGCCAACGAAGTTGAGACACTATATGGATAATTTGAGTGCCCTAGGTGATGTGCCCTTATATGATGAAATGGCATTGTAATGGATGAGCTTTGAATGGATGTGAGGTGAGCTTCCGCTGTGCAAAAGAGAAGAGATTAATCCAAGAGAGGAGCTTTTTGCAATTTGCAGTATTGAGAGACAAAACTTTTTAGAAATTCACAGAACTGAGCTGAGAACCAGCCAAGCAACATTATGATAAAACACTTTGTTGATATGTAAACATGTGAACATTAAACGTCAGCTATCTAGTATAATACTGTACTTTGTATCATGTGCCTTGTAGAAAGTGTTCAGGCACGGATAGAATAGAGGTCAAGACACCCCGTGGGTCTACCCTAAACTACCTGATACCACATGCAATAAGCTAGTGTTATCATTTCCTTTTTGCTACACATATCGCATATTTACATATTCCCTTTTATAATATTATACCAGCAGCTACTCATTTATCTACTCATTACTGACATACATATAACTTTATAATCCAGCCAATTCAGCCTCTAGTTGTCTCAATTCAGCCTCTTCTTCCTTTGATGCATTCGGTATCGATGGTAGTTGACTACTCGGTACTGTTGGCATTGAAATCTCTTCCTGTGCTTTCTTTGCGGGTTGTAACAATTGCTCCTCAACATCCTCGGCCTCTAATTCTTGCAATTCAGCCAATAAATCATCTTCATCTGCCAATAATGGATCAACTGGCTGTGCCAATGCATTTGATATCTCATCAGCCATTTGCATCTCTTCTTGAATCTCATCCATTAGATCATCTACCTTGTCAATATTCGTATCTTCTCGGATATTCGACATTGCATTCTTACCGGCATTCATGGCCTTGAATGTTTCTGCATTCTGTGCGGCTGATTCGAGATTCATTACCTGAGTTTCAAGTGTCATTTTGATATTGGCAATTTTGTCTATTTCAGCTTCATATAACTTTTTACGTTTTAATGCAAACAGGGCTCCTAAGATGTATAAGTTGATTTTGTGAGTTCTGGTATACTTATAATTGAATCCTTTAGCAAAGATATACCGATACATATTCATCCCTCTAATATAACTCACCTTTCTTATCTTTCTTGGCCATCTTTGCCTTTGCTTCTGTAGTAAGCTGTTCTATTTTCTTTTCTAAATGTTGTTCTCTGTAAAATTGAAGTGATATAAGTGAGATACATAAGTATGTTGATTTGTAGCATAATATTTTGTAAAAACAGATGCAGTATCAGTTGCAGAAGCTGAAGAACACTCCAATCATAAGTACATTAAAATCCAATTAAAAGCTAATAACACATCCAATTAATAGCTATCCGCCGCCGCCATTGACCAATTAGTTTACATGAATTAGACGTGCATACTTACCGTTTCTCTTGGGTAGCAATATTCTCCCGTAAATTAACAACTGTATTGGCTGTTTGTGTTCGTGATATACCACCACCACCTCCACCACTATTATGATTATTAGTACTAGTACTTGAAACAGCCGAGGGTTGTTTACTTCCACCAGTTTTTCTTCCAAACCAGTTCATTGTATTGATTGTTGTGTTGTGTGTTTAGGCAGATCTATTTATTTTTTATGTATGTAATATGTGTTTGGTTTCGGTAATAACCAGACAACCAGTTTAGCCGACAAAGGGTGTAGATATATAAGCCAGCGAATGGGAGACTATATTGTAATCCAATGAAGGAATCCAAGCAACTTATTGCAATCAACAGGGCTGGGACTTTGGACTTTTAAGGTGGTACTTTCGGTTCAGATAGGTATCTTTGTGCACGATCGAAGACTAAAAGCATGCTAAGTCTCGCTGTTCACTATATATCTATAGAGAGAGAGAGAGTTGTTGTATTGTAAAGTATTGTGGAGCACTGCTCATTTCCCCTCGCTGCAAAGATTAGCCGATAAAATGTGTTATCTTACAGATTAATAACCGTCCCTCTCATTACTTCTAGCTCCACCCATTCACAACTAATATTGATGCTCAATCCCCTAGCTTTTATAATAGCATAGCATAACATTATCCCCTTACACAACTTCCACTCGGTTCATTTCCATTCATTCTATTCTTCAATTACAATTGTCTTCTCCAACTCTAAAAACTGTTCAATATCCTTCTTCAAATCCTCTAAATATTTCAATTGAACATCCTTATCTTCTTGACCAGGTCGACTTGCTCTGTTAATGCCAATCAAATCAAATGTAACAGCATTGCTTAACTGTATACTACCACTCTTGATTTCCTTATCAGTTAATAATTTACGTGCCTTACCAATCTTAGCTTTACGAAAGTAGGCATCTGATTCTTTCGTATATTGCATAACCTCTTCATATGAATTACCATCATTAATTAGGCTTGTTAATGTACCGACAACTCCTGAGGGGTTTGTTAATTCATATCTAATAGCATTGAATGCTTCTGTTACTGCTTCCTGTGTTATTGGTGGTGGTGGTTCCTTAGCATATGCTGGTAATGGTATTGCTAATGATGAAGATATTGATGTACCAATTGCAATTGTTGTTGCAATAGTTGTAGATTGTTCAAGAAAGTTTCGTCGAGTTGTTGCCAACAATTGTGTACTCTTTACTTGTGTAGATAATGGTGTCAGAGAGATACCGCCGCGATTAGTATATGGCGTAACAAATCCACTCGATAGTTGAGATGATACTAAAATAAGTATTGCTGATATAATTGCTTTGAAGACCATCATCTTATATTTATAATATTACCTGTATACTATGTTTGATATCTACTACTCGAGTCACTTCAAGTTGTTGTATCTTTTTTTGTCTCTTGTGCAGAATGTATTTCCTCGATGATCTCCTAATACTTAAGTTGGCGATGGATAGATCTGGAATAGAACTGTGTTGTATTCACTGCAGTAGTTAAGGCAAAGAGAGATCAATATCGGCCGCTATGCTGATTTACTATGGTATGACTTTGATATCTAATTACTAATTTGATACACTCTCATAATTTCTGTACTCATAACCTAATTAGTACTATTTTAATCGTACTTACCATCATTAGAGAGGTTGATTATCCTACATATGATAATACTATACGGCATCTATCAGAGAGTTTGATTGATAATTGATATCATCTTTCCTCTTTACCATACTATGGTTCAGAGATTGGCTGTATTATTGTTATTAACAGTTTACATTACATCTACGCTATCATTTTCTTCACAGCATACTACCATCACCATGACAACAATTGATAAATCAAAGAGTTTAACACAAGCAGATTACAAAGCAAAACTCACTTCCAAATCTAAAATTAGATCTACAGATGTGGCCACGCTTCCCAAACCTGGTACTACTGCTCCATCAAACATCAAGTTTCTTAGCAATAATAAACTGGCATACCTACTACCACCAGATGCATTATCAATGACTCGACAGTTATATGTTTTAGATACTAAAACAGGTGAAAAGACACAAATCAAAGTTGGTGGAGTTTCAAAAGAGGAAGGAAAGTTTAGTCTCGAGGAACAAATGAGAAGAGAACGATTAAGATTAATGGCGACTGGTGTTACATCCTATGAACTGTCAAAAGAAGATAAAGATGGTAAAGTAATTGGTCTGATACCCAATGGAGGCGGAGTATACATTTGGGATACAACATCAACAAATGATCCTCAGTTATTAGTTGATTCAACACATGATAATCTTGAAGAGGGTACAACAATATTGGATGCAAAGATTAGTTCTGATGGGAGCACTGTTGCATTTGTATCAAATGAAGAAGTATATGTGATGCCAGTGGATGGAGGTTCTCCTACTCAAATTACCTATGGTGCACGTGGTGTAGAGGGACGGACTAATGGAGTGGCAGATTACCTTGCTATGGAAGAGTTGAGTAGACCAGAAGGGTACTGGCTCTCTCCAAATGGATCTTTCTTAGCATTTGAGCAGGTTGATGAAGCACATATTCCATCCTATCGTCTTGTTCATCAGGCTGCACCTGGAGGACTTGCTCCCTCCCTCGTACCAGATATGTCTTCTGAAGATATGGTAGAGACTACAAAAGTAACTCATGAAGAGCATAGATTCTGTTTTGCAGGAGTTGGTAAGTGGTATATGATTGACCGCCGTATTTAGCTCATATCATGTGTCACTCATATACATCCTCTCTCTCTCTCTCTCTCCCTCGACCCCAATATAAAATAGTAAACCCGAAAGTTAAACTAGGTATTAAGAAGACGACATCCGATGCCGCCGATGATATGCTTTGGTTAGATATGGACTCAATCTTTGGCCCTGATTGTTATTTAGCAAAAGTTGAGTGGACAAAAGAGGGCGATGCTCTAATTGCACAAATCCTAGATCGTCGGCAAAAGAAATTGGCACTGGTAATGTTTGATGCAGTCAGTGGAGCTAGAACAACTTTGCATATGGAAGAAGCAATTGATGACAAATCTTGGGTTAACCTCAATGATGCATTCCGAGTGTTGAACTATATTCCAGGAGACAAACTCCGCTTTCTTTGGGCTAGTGAAGCGGATGGCTTTCGTCACTTGTATGTACGAGAAACAAACCTATCAGATCCGTCATCAGGCAGCCAAGAGGTTGTTAGAGTTACAGGCCCGGGTGAATTTATAGTTGATGATGTGGTGGGTATTGATATAGAAAAGAAACTGGTCTATTACCTGGGAACATCTCCTGGTAAATGGTTGAATAAACAACTATTCCGTGCGTCTTTAGAGTCATCAGGTGGAGATCTTGAATGCTTGACACCTGACGATGGCATACATGCATGCAAGGTCGATGTCAAGGCTGGTATTTTCGTTGATTCGGTATCAACTATAAACAAGCCTACTACTGTGACTCTGAACTCGTTGGATAGTGGTAAAGCTTCGTTGGATATACATGACGCTGGAGCCGAAGATGATCGTGTGGCAAAGCTGAATTTACAACCACCAACGTTTCACACATTTCCTTCAACCGACAAGAAGGTTACTCTCCAAAGTGCAATCTACTTGCCTGACGAAAGCACATACGGGCCAGGACCATATCCTTGTATTGTGGCCACCTATGGAGGACCCCACGTACAGTATGTGTGCAACACATGGGGAATGATGACGGCTGATCTACGGACTCAATATTTATGTGAAAATGTAAGTCAAGTATACTTTTGTATTGCATTCTATTGCTTCAACGACTCATTCCCATACCATCTTACTTTTAGGGCTTTGCTGTGATCAAGACAGACAATCGTGGTTCAAATCGTCGAGGAATCCGCTTTGAAGATGCAATCTTTGGAAACATGGGTGAGTTGGAAGTGGAAGATCAAGCCGCTGGTGTCAAGTATGCAATTGATCAGGGTATTGCAAATCCAGACAAAGTTGCAGTGATTGGGTGGTCCTATGGTGGATATATGGCGCTCAAGTGTCTATCTGATCGTCCTGATGTTTTCAACGCTGCAGTTAGTGGTGCGCCAGTGACAGGAAAGTACTCGATTTGCCTTGATTTGACTACCTTTGCAAACCACATGTTCTAACAGAAGTTACTTTCATCTTTCTTTCACCTTGAATGCATCTTCCAGATTGGACCTTGTATGATACTGCATATACAGAAAGATACATGGATCTTCCATCACTGAATGTTGAAGGATATCAAAAGAGTAGCGCGCTGGCTAAAGTTCAAGACATTGAAGGAAGCCTAATGTTGTGTCATGGACTACTTGATGAGAACGTCTTATTCCGGCAAAGTGCCGTATTGATTAACAAGTTGATCGAACATCAAAAGGCATACGAACTGCAACTTTTTCCATCGGAACGACATGGCCCCCGGAGACCTCAGGATAGAGCTTTCCTGGAGGAGAGGATCCTAAGCTTTCTCCAAAGATCATTGAATCTTTAAATAGATGAGATAAGATAGATAAGAATGCTTTCAATATTCGATGTATCAATTTAAGGAGATTAGATGAGATAAGATCTATTTGCCACTGCTCCTCTTCTCTTACTTATCTTCTTCTCATGAGATACCGAATGGTATCCCAAAACAGAGTTTTCATTTTACATGAAAACTGAATGTGAATTCAATCTTCATGGTACAAATTACATCATCCTATCATTCTTCTCTTGGCTTGGTTAGCTTATATAATGGAGAACTGACCTCCCACATCGAGATAAACATGTCTAATACTAATTGGAGTAATCGAGATGATGCTGTTGTTCCGTGGATAAGTCTAAGGAAGAATAATGACCGCACGCAGTATGTATCTTCCAGCGACAATTACTCTCATCATGAGAATCGTACAAGAAGATGCAAAATCTTATCTTTACTGGCACAACGAGAGCATTCAACAAATCAATGCCTACGCCACCAAATATCTAACGAAATGGTAGAAGCAGGTGCTTGGTAAGTGTAGTTGTATGTTATCTTATGCATATCTTGTGCATATCTTATGATGTCTCATACATCAATGTGTTTCTTTTGATATATTAGGAACCCACGGAGATTGCAAAATATGATCTTAGCAGTAGGACCTGGCACTCCTGCCTCTTGTGTTATATCCACTACAACAGCGGAGCAATCTTCTTCTTCTTCGGGAGAGGAGGATAGTGATATGTTTGATGATGACTCGGAGGATGATGGGGGAAATGCAGCTGAATCAAATAGTGATGTTAGTAACAGTAATAGTGGAACATCGGTAGCTGATAATGATATAGATGATAGTTCAAACGAAGGAGCTGAACAAGATAGTGATCATACTCAACAAGAAACTAGCGGTGTGAGTACTGCCCGTGAAGAGGCTGAGGCCGAAATAGCAAGGCATTTATCTGCGCAAATTACACAATCACCAGCAGGAGATCAACAGGATGATACTTCAGAGGATGAGAATGATGATCAACCAGCAGGTAGGAGGCGTAGTCACTGGGAAAGGCGACAGCAAAGCATACTTGATGCTCTCATTGGCGTTGGTGATGAAGATAATAATAATGAAGATGATAGTAATGAAGACGATAGCATGAATGGTGATTCAAGTGAAGGTGACCATGCAAACGCAAACGAATTACTCTTGGATCATTTAGAAGGTTTAGCAAGACGTCGTGAGCGACGAATGAATGCTGAAGGATTGCTGTCTTCTCCTGCGCGTGATCGTGGCGTATACAGTGAGACAACTAATATGTATGAAAGAGAAGTGTCAAGGTCAATGAAGCACGGCGGTTGTATCAACACAGCCGTGTGGTTAGACTGTGGCTGGAAGATATCAGCAGTATCACATGAAGATGCTAACCCATATCAAATGCAACGACACTTGATAGGTGATGGCTTCCTCTCTTCATCTGCTTCGTATTCTGCCAATAATTACTTTCCAGAAGTATCGCCATATTCAACGCCACAACATAAACGAGGATTGGCAGCGCCACTTGATGTCAATGAATGTCCAACTCAACTGGTAAGCAGTGGAGATGATCATCTAGTCAAATTTTGGGATGTAGCGGCTAGTATGGGAAGTACATCGCCTCTTTCTGGCGGCAGTTCAACAGTTACACCATTGTCCAGTCAACGAATGCCAATTAAAGCATGCTCTGAGCTTGTCGATAATTGGAGATCTTCCTCAACAACGATTGAGAATCATAAACGATATTTGCCAGGAGTTGTTCATCCACTTGTTACCTTGCCATCTGGACATCGAGGAAACGTATTTCATGTAACGCCTGTGCCACACAGCTTGGGTAAAATAGCAACCTGTGCTGCTGACGGGTATCTGCGCCTAATGGATGTAGAGACAACATCATCACCTCAGGCTAGGAATAGATCTAATTCGACTACATCTGCTTCTTCTAATACTGGGGAAGCATCTACTGTTATCATCAGCCCTCAAACTGATGATGGGGAGGAATCTTTCCGATTCCACCACTCTCTAATGTGCTTCTCGCATCACTTCCTTTCTTCGAGTGTTGGCTTGGTCTGTTCAGAGAGGGGTTTGCTGCATTTTGACGTTCGATTGCCACCGCGAAGCCAAAAAAGAGGAAGCCTCATCCCTGAATTGAGTAAAGGAGGTTGTAAATCGTGCTATCCTTGGCGGCTAGGGGAAGAGAGTAATAGTGGAATGATAGACTCCGCATATGTATTTGCAGGAGGCTCACAACATGCTGCATTGTATGACTTGCGAATGACAGGATCGTCATCTGTCTTGAATAATGACAATCAAGTTGTTCAAAGATATACACCGAGGGGTTTAAGGCATAAGTCGGTGGCTGTCAGTGGTATTGATTTGTCCAAGGACAAGAGAGAACTGCTTGTTGCATATGAGAGTGATCAAATATACACATTTCCTGTACTTAAGGGCAAGGTTGATCCGACGCTTGATGATATCAATGGAAAGGAAATGGACGTTCCAGAAAGTGCCGTGTACGGTGGTCATTTGAACAGGTTGACATTTCTCAAGGAAGCCAAGTATGCGGGGCCAAATGATGAATACATTTGTACAGGAAAGTCCGCATTGGTATTACTTTATGAATGAACTCGTGTGTTCAATATAAAGTCTCGACGAGTGGACTGCTTTGTTTGATCTTAGTTTGTCTTTATTGATTGTCCTTGCATATCATCTGTACTAACATATGTTATAATCTCCTCTCTTTCATCATCATAAACTGTAATAACGCGCATCTTCCAGGATCTGATTCAGGTAATGCCTTCATATACGAGAAGAAAAGCGGTACGGTAGTGAGCTTGATCAAGGCAGATAACTCGACTTGTAATGGGATACAGCCACATCCCTCCCTGCCATTCTTTGTGACTTATGGCATAGATAGTACAGCCAAGTTATGGAGGTCGACTTCCCCCGTTGATATCAATGTTGATGACTCTGATCTTGGCAGATTTCGTTATGCACAAAAGTCTAAATACAAGAAGAGTATTGTAGTAGATGAGTGGAAGAAGGCTAGAAAAGGAAAAGAAGTAGACCTTGAAGACGAAGACTTATGCTTCTTGCCTGATGAGACTAGCGAAGATGACAATGTGAGTTTTGTATCTTATATTCACCTGACATATCTTGTGCTCATCTAATTTGTATCACCTTTATCCCTATCTACACAGGACGATTCTGATCATTTCTTAGGCATGTTTATTCGCTCTAGATTCTCTCAACAGACTCCTTACATTGGAAATGATTTAATGTGTTTACCCCAATTAGTGAGGAAAAACCTCTTTACCTGTGCCCGATCTTTGGGAATGGACGATGACGATGAACTTCCTGTGAAGAGTAGTTTTGCTTCTCTTAAACAACGAGTGAGTCTCATCAAACTCAAACATCAAGCCGACTCTCTAGGGCTGGAATTCAACCAAGAAACTCCTTGGATATTGAAAGCAAAGGGGCACTTGGAAGAGTTGTTTAATAGAGAAAGTGAAGACAGTGCTGACTTGGTTTCGTATGGATCTTTGGCCGATCTTGTACCAGATAACCCCTCTGACTGGCTGCCGTATGATAAGCTATTAGCCAATCCTCCTCAAGCAGGGGGGATGCAGTTCAACACAGAGTATCAACAACTTGATACTGAGGAGGTGTTGGAAGATGATAATGCTATTGACAAAATTGATACAAAAGCATCAACTCAACCACACACAACACAAGCAAATGAGAAGCTTCTTGAGAAATCTCAAGAGGAAGAGTATGATACTAACCAAGCCTGGGACATTTTATATCAAACTGTCGACTTGTTGAAACGTGCAGGAAATGAAGCACTGAGAGCAAACTTGCCACAACTTGCTACTAAGAGGTACGATAAAGCCATCAATTATTGTGCAGTTGCCTATCTACGCTTCCCCATAGGGAACATCAACTTCCTGGCAGAGCATAAGTACATCTTATATAAAAATGGAGGATATGAAGTTAGATGGAATGAGCTGTTGAAGACTCTTATCATACTTCGGTTAAACATTTCACTTGTTTATCTGAGACCCGAACTCGATGATGCAAGAGGTGCTAGAACACAGGCAATGCTGGCATTGGAAGAACTAAATCCTTTTACTTCTGAACAGGGAGTTGTATTAACAGGCAAGACATTCACAAGAAAGAGGATGGATGAACCTATTGAGACATATACTGAAGCCAAGATGTTACAGAGCAAGGCCTATTTTAGACTAGGAACGGCGCAACTGGTCTTGTGTGAGTATGATTATGCAGTTGAGTCGTTGGAGCATTGTGTTGAATGTACTAAAGAAGCAGGAAAGTCGGTAGATGCCACCGTGCTGAGAAAGTTGACGGAATCAAAGCGATGCCGAAAGATGGACAAAGAGAGAAAGAAAAAGAAGTTTAAGTTCATGTTCTCGTCAAATGACACGGATGGAAGAGATGAATAGCTGTATGTGTGTAGATTATGTTAAGATTAGCGGTATTATTCTATTGTACTTTTCATAGATACAACCTCCTATGTTGAACCCATTGCCTGGCGCCTCGATGTTAAAAAGTCGTCTCCCAAGTCATCTTCATCATCTTCTTCTTCACCAAAGATGCTGAGCAAATCATCTAATATGTGTCGTACTTGTTTTAGTTTTCTCTTTGACCACTTTATTATCTTTTTTGCTTGTGGTGATTTGATCAATGGAAAGTCCTCATTGTCCTCCTCGTTATCAGTAAGTTTGGTATGATCAGTACCCTTAAAAGACTGTGACTTCGCTTCATTACCATCCTTCAGCTTACTATTCATATCTAATAACGAGTCAATTGTCAAATCATTCTCCTCCTCGTCTTCGTTATCATTCAATTGCAGCTTGATGTATAAACCTTTCACACTTGTTGCAATGTCATCAACCTTACTCTTGATACCCTTACTAACAAGCTTGGCACGTTTCCATATTATTTTCAAACCTTGACCAACTAGTACATCTTGCATTGATGAGCCGTCGGCGCCAACGTCAAGTTCATCTGGTACTTCCACTTCCTCAAAGAGTTTATCGATCTCATCAAGACCATCGACGAACTCTCTATTTGCTTCCTTGTTATTACTATTACTGTTGAGAATTGATCCAGTATCATCGTCGTAAAGATGTTTTATGGCCTCCTCTTCTTGTTTCAACTCTTCTTGATATGTACTGTCTTTTACTGCTGCATCATTAGTTTGTGTCGTTGTTGCAGTGAATTCTTCTGGGGTATCAGTCACTGATTGATATTCTTCTTCATTTGGATTTGCAGTATTGACGTCTGTATCATCTTCTTCGCCATCTTTATCGTCGTTCTTAACTTCATGTTCTGAGTTTTCGGGTACTATTGATTCGTCGGCTAGTAATGTACTCTCGTTCTCGTCATCATTCTCCTTCTCGTCTGCAACACTGTCGTCTTTCAATGTTATTATTACCTCTTCCGCAGCTTCTGGTGCATCATCATTTGACATTATTAAATCATCGTCTACCACAACCTCATCTTCTTCTTTTTCTATAGTTGGTACCTCATCTAATTGTTCAGCATCATCTCCTTCTTCTGGTAGTGATGTTGGTGTAAGAGGTTGATGTTGTTCTTCTGGTGTAGTTTCTGGGTATATAGTATCATCATATTCATTAATTTCGACAGGTCGTGGTGGTACATTGATGTCATTATCAGTACCATCGTCGTCCTTCATAGTATCTGATTTGTATGTCTCTTCTTCTACTACCGTGTAATTATTACTATTATCATCTTTTACATCTTCCGACAACGACTTTGTTTCATCGCTTTCTTCATCTTGTTGTTGTATCTCTATAGTTTCTGTTGCCTCGTTGTTCTTTCCATTTGTATCAGAAGAGTCGGTAGATGATATGTCTTCATCTTCTTCTATGACCTCGTCGTTACCAATGTTGGTATCATCTACTACTTTTACTTCATCAGAGGACTCGTTATCAGAGTTACTCTGCTGCTGCACCTCATCCTTTATATCCTCTTCACTAAGAGTAAGCTCATCATCTTTATGATGTACCACTTCTTCATCTATGACCTCGTCAGAATTAATCTTCTCATCGGTCGCTATAATAGCATCATCTATGTCATCATCATCCATCTCTTCTTCTATCAATGGTGACTCTTCAACATCAACAACATTATTATCAACTTTGGTTGGTATTATCAATAACTTATCAAGTGATTCTTTCGTATATGGAGGGAATGCTGGTTTAAAATCATACATTATTAATCTTTCTCTATTGATATCACTTGATTCGTTTGTACTTCTTTCGTCATCATTTGTAGTGGTAACAGAGGAGGGTAGAGTTATAGATTGAACATAAATTCCATCATTTAATGGATCATTATTTTGCAATGGCAGTGGCTTCTGCTGTTGTTGAGCCTGTGCTTGAGTTACTATGCAACATGATACAAAGACGATAATCAACATTGATGATAGCATCATTCTTGTAATATTCACAGGCTCTACAAGTAAAGTAATGCTGACCTCTAGGAGGATAATTTTGTTGTTGAAAGTCTTGATATATAAAATAGATTCAGCTCCGCTGCTCAAATACTAGACCGACCCCGTCATCCGCCGACATCACCAGTCGAATCGTCAAAAACTGATACTAGTGACAATACCCTTGGTATACGAAATTGTATATCCGCTGCTTTATCGTCTCCCCAAACTCCTCATATTCATATTGAGGTTGAGGATTTGCACTTCTCTTGCCTACAAGTGGAAGTGGTGAATTACTCATATTTTATGACTCACGCACAGCTTTGCTACATACAAGAGTACCTAGCGTATCTATCTACTGACGACGGCATATAATACTTTCTCAAAGGTTGAATAGTATTATTGCTATTGAGTAGTAGAGAAGCGCTGCGTTAGTGTTTGAGTGGTTGTACTATTATTAGTGGTTTAAAGGCGACATTGAAACAATTAGACAGACTTCATCAAAGAACAATTGCAAACTCATACCCCATATACTTTTCCTAATAGTATATATAACAACACAACAAATAACATACAAACAAATGAAGATTTCACCAATATCATCAATAACTATAATGGCAGGTATATTATATACTCGACCATGTCTATCATTCGCACCTGCGATTCTAAAATCTACATCTGCAACACGACAATATATCAGTGCATCAACAAAACTATTTGCAGATTCAGTAGCAACAACAGAAGAAGCACCATCACCTACCAAGAAGAAGGTACGAACACGACGAATCCTAAGCGGTGTACAACCCACTGGCTCGCTTCATTTAGGAAATTATCTAGGTGCAATTAAACAATGGGTAGAATTTCAGGACACAGGAAAGTTTGCCGAGGCTGAGAATTTAGATGGAGAGGAATTTAAAGAAGAAGATCCAAATGTAGAAATTGTTAATGAAAACTTCTTTTGTGTAGTTGATTTGCATGCTATTACTGTACCACAAGATCCGGGCGAGTTAGAAGAGAGTACATTGGCTAGTGCGGCACTTTATATTGCTGCTGGTAAGTATTGCGGGTTTGTATGAATCAATTCTATGTATACGTTTGTTTTTCCTCCCTCAATCTCATCATCTTCTAACTCATCATAACAGGAATTGATCCCAAAAAGTCAAAGGTATTTGTACAATCACATGTCTCTGCTCATGCTGAACTTGCCTGGCTACTCAACTGTGTTACCCCCATGAACTGGTTAGAGCGTATGATCCAATTCAAAGACAAAGCAAAGAAGGCAGGTACTGAATCAGTAGGCGTTGGTCTATTTACATACCCAGTATTAATGGCAGCAGACATTCTACTTTATCAGGCCGATCGTGTTCCCGTGGGTGAAGATCAACGACAACATCTTGAATTAGCACGTGATATAGTTCGTCGTTTCAATAGTGAGTATTGCAAGGGAAATCCATACAAGAAGCGATGTAAGAAAGCTGGAGTACCAACGTATCCTGTATTCACAGAACCAGAGGCAATGATTGTAAAGGCAGGTGGGGCACGTGTCATGAGTTTAGCAGACGGTACAAACAAAATGTCCAAATCTGACCCAGCCGATGGATCACGTATTAATGTCCTTGACCCACCCAAGGTTATTCGGGATAAGATTAAGCGTTGTAAGACAGATTCATTACCTGGTATCGAGTGGGACAATCCTGATAGACCCGAGGCTACCAATTTACTTAATATCTATGCAGCTGTCCAACCAGATCGAAGTCGAGAGGATATTGAAAAGGAAATTGAAGGTCTGAGTAATTGGGGAGACTTCAAACCACTACTTGCAGATGCAGTAGTTGCACATTTAGAACCAATTCAAAAACGATATGCAGAAGTTAGGGCAGATGAAGACTATTTGAGAAGTGTTTTGAAGGAAGGAGCTGATGCTGCTGATGAGATTGCGCAAAGGACTCTAACCCAGGCTAAAGTTGCAATGGGATTCTCAATTCCAAAGTAATGAGTGGGGATGTGAGAGATACATGTATTTGTAATATCTGTTGATTAAACAATAGGTCATTATGTAATACAACTTGAACTTTATCACTCTCAGTACTCAATACAAGGCAACTCGATTAGCTCGGTATCCTGCTAAGCTACCCTGGGGAAGAAGTTGAGTAAAAACTATCATCGCGCAGCAGTGGAAAGGTATGGTCTATATATAGAGGGTGCCTTAGTTAATCAGCGGTGTAGTCATATCTTGTATTAGATGCATATGCATAGATTTTTAGTTGTATTATAGACTAGTTCGACATGAAACGATCGTCTTCAGTCAACGATGCGAAAGGTTTGCAAAGCACATCTAATATAGCAGCTGCAGAAGATACAACGCCAATGGATAATGGTTTGCAATTGCCACGTTCAGGTTTTGCAAGATCTACATCATTAGGCGAGAGAAACAACAATGTTACTACTCAACAACAGTCTGGATATAGAAGGTCTAATAGTAATAATACAAAGCAGTCAATCGAATCATCCATAGAACTTGAGAGTAGTAGAATGATGATAAACCAAAATCACAACAATAATAATAACAATAGTAATGATAATATATCTCATGGATTTATGAGCGATCCATCGATAAGTGAAGAGGAATATACAGCAGCAAACGATAATACCTCATCTAAATTAGATTATCAAAAGAAACTGTTATACAAACAGAGATTGCGCGAATTTGATGCATCTTCTGTTGGTGATACCTCATTAAGTTCATCCAATATGAGTCCAAATCCTGGCACGCAACGGTATAGGTTTCACTTTGGAGGAGATAATGCATCACAGTCTTCATCTATTAGAAGTGATAAAGGAAAGAAGGTGAGGAATAAGGTTAATAGATATTCGCCTTCAAATCGTATGATGATAAATAATGATATAATACAACGACAAACACCGCCATCTGGCAGTTCTAGTGGTAGTGGTAGTGGTGGTGTATTAAACAATATAGAGGGAAATACTTCATCAACTGCAGATGATACCAATCTTGATGAAGAGATTGCAATGGGTGAACAACAAATGCAGCAAATGGATGACGTTTCTAGTGCAAGTGATTCAGTAAGAGGTATAGATATAACACAGAATAATGTACTAGCTAGCGGTCAGTATGGAGGGGAAGACAGTGGACCAAGACCCAAGAAAATAACTGATCAAGCAGACTTGGTGAAAAGAACAAGGAGAAAATCACAAGGGAATAATAATAGTCCACATAGGAGAATACGATCAGGAGATAAAATGGCTGCAATTATAATGAACTCTGGTAGAGAAGATTGGATACCAATGAGACAACTCCAAGAGAGGAGAATAAGTCATGAAACGTGGTCTAATGAATCTTCATCGTTGCTTGGTAATAATAATAATTCAAACTTGCAGCAGCAGCAGCAACAACAACAAAGGGAGCGTGTAGCTACATGGGATGGCTCAAGAGATGGATATTCAGCAGGATCTTCTGCTGTGACTTCGCATAGAAACCAAAGTACTCCCAATCTCGGGGATGTTCGACAAGGGCAGCATCAACAACAGTATCAACAAGCACCACAACGCTATAATTCGGAGCTCTCCGGCACTGACACATTTTGTTTCTCAGATGATAGTGCTGGTGGAGATGGCGCTAATGAATCGGAACAGCAATACATACCTCATTCATCTAGCTTTGATCCAAATTTTAATAGAGCATCAGCTTTTCCTTCTCATCATCATCAGAGGTATGCATCACAGGTATTACAACAACCTCCACCTAGTACAATGTATAGTAATAACCAAAACAACATGCCATGGTTTTCATCTTACCAACAATCAAATGATAGGGGATCATTTAGAGCAAATGATGATCTTCTTAGAGATTACAATCGTCGGCAACATGAAAGTGAATCTGAGATACAGTCTGACGGTTCAACGTCAGGGGAGTCGGTATCATGCACATCCTCATCATACACTGATAATTCAGAACGAATGATGGAGATTGAAGCAGCAATACGACGATCACCTCCTGGTCCTCATCATAAAAGGGTGCACTTTCGAAGTGCTACTGAGGATACAAAGTTTGATAAGGTTATGAAACGAGTGCAGAGCGTGTTGGATAAGCCTTGTAAGTATGGGGAAATTTGTGTGTGTCTTGGTTGCTTAAGGACTGACAAACTCTCACTCTCTTCCCAAATTATTAATAAAGTGTATCGACTAGATAAGATAAAGGAAGAGGATAGTAGAAAGAATCCAATGTTTTACTGTCCCAATTGCAAGACTCATCAGGTGAGAGATTGTTAGTATACTGCTTTATCCGTGTCTATTATTGATTAGGTGTAGCTCATCCTTCATTAAATATATCATACAGCGTGATTTCATCAACTTTGCTACGGCTTCGAGTGTATATGATTCACCGCAGGGATATCTTGCGCTTTACTTTGCACTATACCTTGTATCTTCCTTGTTTGTCTTTGGACTTGAGGAGGGTTGGGCACCACTAGATTGTGTTTACTTTTCTATGATTACTCTTACAACCGCTGGTTTAGGTGACTTTGTTCCCTCGACAGATGGAGGAAAGATATTATGTGCTTGCTTCATTTATGTAGGTGTCGCTACAATTGGTTTATTGTTGGGTAGTTTGTTAGCAGGAAGTATGGATAAAGCACAATCAAAGGAAGCTCGTGAAGCACAAATTCGAGATTGTCCTACTTGTGCAAGACTGTCCAAATCGAAGCAACGATCAATGGGCAAACAATTATCAGCTACTCCAAATTACCAAAACACAATGGGTGCTGTTAAAGAAGAATCAGATCAAGAACTCTCGTGTACACCAAGTGACACTGCTAATAATTCAGAGAACGAGGCAATTGGGTTGGATCTCTTTGGACCAACATCAGATGATGATACGCCAGTTGTAGCAACACAGCCAACTAAAGCCCCTTCATCTGCACAAAAGCAGAGTCATACTCGGCACATGTCAATTGATATTGGGGGTAGTGTTAGTGGAAGCAACCTCATGTCGAAAATAGCACTTCGTAGAACAGGTAGTGGTGACGGTCGTATACCAGCTCCGATAGATGAATCAACTCCCTTTCTAGCAGGTACACCTTCAGTTAGACATCGTTCATCAACGGAGACAAGAGCTACGGATCCAAGTTTCGTAGAAATGAGAGAGTTGGATGATTCCTACTCATCTTCTTCAAGTAGCACTACAGATTCGGACTACTCGTCTGTCAATCCAAGCAAGCCGATGACAAGAGTTAAGGCTGCTAAATATACCTTCTTGACATTGAAGCAGGCTCTTGTCAATTCTCTTTACATTATTTCAGTTGGAAGTTTTGGCTTTTACTACATTGAGGGATTATCGGCAGTAGATTCGTTCTACTTTACAACCGTTCTATTGACTTCTGTTGGCTATGGGGATATTGTACCTCACACCCCTGCAGGCAAGCTCTTTGCCACAATCTTTGTGGTTATTGCCGGCACAGTACTCCTGCACAACATGACTTTGATTAGCATGATACCATTAGAACTTAGAAAGAGGAGAGTTGAGCATGCTGTTCTGGGACAGGTAAGACATATCCCTTGTGTCTCGCATGTTTTAATGACATGTAACTCACCGCCCTCATTCTCTTCTAGTTCGGAAGCAATCTTACAGATGACGAATTGAGAGAGCTATCAACTGGTAGATTAATAAACCGCTTGAAGCTAGCAACGAACCGTCCCGATGGGTTAGAGGAATGTACAAGAGAGATGTTCTCACTGGCCATGCTCGTGAGATTAGGTCGCATAACAGAGAATGATGTCAAGGCAACCTTTGCAGCATTTCGTCGGCTTGATGTTGGCAATTATGGTACACTCAACAGTAGAACGATTATTGAAGGCGAACTAATGCGTCGCAAGTCACTGCGTAACCTGTCAGCATTGTCTCCTCAAGAACATTTTCAACAGCAGCAGCAGCAGCAAGATATTGTGTACACATCAGAGTTCAATATGCCACAACAACCAACACGATCGTTGCATAATCGTAAACCCACACCGATGCATATGTCCCCAGGATCATATAACAATATGATGTCAAACCCGTCGCTAGCTCGTAGATCGAGTGATGTCTCTTACCATTCTCAATCCTTTTCCCCTGGAGGTGCCTCGTATGATTTCGAACATTGGCAATATGGAGAACACTACTCGCCGCCTCCTGTCTCTGTGCAAACGATGTTCTTTGGAGATTCCTCTTCTCCTGGTGGTAGAAGCGGTAGAAATAAGAGAGGTGCTTGGGCATAAGTAGCTTCAACTTAACTTTAGAGATCTAGTTTATCGGATGAAGGATGTATTGCCTTCTTGTCTTGTCTGATGAAAACCCACAACTTCCTACTCGCTACTACCATCATCTTGAAACACGGCAAGGGTATAATTTCCAATAGACGAGATTATCATTTCGTATTTTTCTGTTCGTAATCGTACGTTTTCAACAGGGCCATCCTCCGGCTCGAACAACTCCTTAATATGCGCCGTACTCTTGTTATATAATTCTGTAATATGATGTGCATGCTGAACTGCACTTTGATATGTCATTACTTGACTACTACTGCTCTCGGCAACATTGTCTGCTTGATCCCAACGAATGACAATACCATCACTGTTGAGTATCAAATATGCTTTGAACCCTGGTGTCTTCTTCAAATCCTTGAGCAACTCATCAATTTCATTCACTTGATTGTGTGCCATCGTGTGTATTGTGTTGTGTTTTGTTGTCTGTGTAGTTGTATTGTGTCTGCAGATGTTTTTGCTCTTCTAGTCTCAACAAGTGAAAGTACATACCTACGTTAAAAAAAAGACTCATTGAGAACCCGCCTCTCTACAGCACCTCAACCTCAATCAAATATATTGAATGATGAATGAACAACAGCACAACAAAGACGCAGCTATATTGCAAGAGCTAAGAGACATATCCAACAGGCATTCTCCATATTATAATAGTAGTAGTAACAACAATCATCTTTCTTGTAATCGTTCAACTACGACTAGTGATAAGGAAAACTCTGTTGAATGTGGTGCTCAAGTTGTCAACAAGACATCATCATTGGATACAACAGATGATAAAGATGACAATACTAATACCTTCTTGACACAAACAAACGAGAATCGAGATTTAAATCAATACTGGTACTCCAAGAAGACAATCGATACTCTTTGCAATGCAATACGAGAAGGCTTGTCACTTGTAGACGGTGGTAGTCGTGTTGCATTCCTATCAACTCCATCACTCTTCTTCTCCTTATCACCAAAAGAAAGACAACAATGTGTACTATTTGACGTAAGTTGTTCTATTGTTGATTGTTGTGTTACTGTATTTCATTAACTGGTTACTCGCACATATTAATTATGAAACAATACACCTCTGAGTTTGACAAATCGTGGGAGGCTTGCTCCGAGTATCAGTTCTATGACTACAATGATCCAACAAATATTAAAGAGAAATACCATGGTTTATTTGACTTGATTGTTATAGATCCACCCTTCATTACCAAGTCAGTTTGGGAACAATATGCAACCACCACAAAGCTTTTGATGAAGAAAAAAGCTGAACATCATAGTGCAACAGCAGCATCTCATGTTATTGCAACAACTGTGGATGAGAATAAAGACTTGATGGCAGACTTGTTTGGTTGTAAACCAGTCTCATTTCGACCTTCCATACCACATTTGGTTTATCAATATTCAGTATACACAAACTTTTCATCATCAGTGTTGGCAAATGATAACCCCGAGCTTGAAGAATAGACATGTAAGAAGTGGGATATCACCTGAGAACATCCGATGTAGGCCAACAAGATATGATCTAAGATAGACTGGTTTTGTTACTTTTATCAGTTATCTAATTCACATACATCAATAGCTTCAAACAGCTTCTCTAGTATCTCAGTCTCTCAGTGCACTTCTTGCTATCTCACCGATAACTCGGGGGTAAGACATTCGGTGGTGGTGGCCGGTTAAATTGTGGCGGAAGGCCAGCGGGTGGTAGACCTTGTGGAGCAGCAAAGACCGGCTGTGACGTTGCACCCCAACGGCTTGGAGGAGGTACAGTAGGAGCACCGCGAGAACCCCAACGGGATTGTCGACTGCTTTCTTCAGAAGGTGCTACTCGCATTGATGAATTGATACTTGATCCAGCAGTGGGGCGGTTGGGCTTTGCTCCTACGCCAGCGGGGTTCTTTTTGAAGTCGTTCATTAGTCTATCCATACTGCTGTATGTTTTGTTTCCCCAGAGGAAGCCTTCGGGTGATATTCCAATTGTGTGATGCCTTGGTGTTCTGCTCATGATGAACCGTAGGGAGACGTAACCTGGATAGCTCTCACTCCAACAGATGAAGTAGAATACTCCAGCAGGAGTTGCTTGTTTCATTTGCTGAAGCTTCTCGTCGACCTCATCCTCGAGCTTGTCTAAAAACTTACGATGATGTAACACCTCTTCTACACGATCATTCATGGGTGCAATGTATCGTCCAAGTAATTCATCAATACTTTCATACACTTCCTTTTTAATGATGAGACGGTTACCAATACTAGCATCAGTATCCTTGTCTTCTTCTAGAACTTCAATAATTTTGATGCATCCTGGTCGGACCATCCAATGAATGGCCAACGAGTCACAAGATTTATTACTTGGACGAATTAATGCTTCGCCAACCATGGCATCGCCTGCTTCCTTAAGCTCGGCATCAACCTTGTCATGAGTAGCATTACGAAAGGCTGGATGAGCACATGCTCGCCTAGTGACTTTCCCTGATCGGCGTACGGGTGCAGATGAACCGTCGGCATTTATCTCTTGTGCATCACCGCTCATTTTGGTGCCCCCAATTGTGAGCCGCAAGCTCTCGAGACGTGCCTCACGCTCCTTGTCCTTCTCCTCGTCTATCTTCAATGCTGCCGCCCTATCAAAATGAGCGTCTAGTGGAGGTAGCTCTGAAGGGCGTTCCCATTCACTAGCCTTCTTCCGAAAGTCTTCTTTCTTTATTGTAAGATCACAAGTCAGATGATCAATCTTCACATTAGTAATGAGGGCCGTAACAATATCGCCGACACTCAATATATCTTCAGCGGATTCGACGTGATCATCTGATAAATTTCGAAGGGGAATAAAACCCGAAACATCACCCTCAAGTTTGACATTAGATCCAAAGTCACCATTCTTGATAACCTTGCCAGTGACTTCCTTACCAGGACAAAGTGTTGCTTTTGACTCTCCAGTGAGTAGCTCAAACTTTCTTTCTTTATCTGGTGCTTCCATAGGCTTGCGTGGGTCTTCATAAGGAACACGGAATTCCCATTTGACCAAAGTCAATTGCGAGAGCCATTTACCAACACCACTCTGTTCAATCATATCAGCAAACGCTTCAAGATCAAGTTCCTCAACTTTATCTGTCCAACTTCCAACAGGAATTGACACCTTAGGATCAAAATCGTTAGCATCGTACACACCACCACGATATTGTTCATATTCGTCTTTGGTAGCTTTGAATAGTTGCAGCACTGATTCTCTTGAGTTTTGCATAACATCATGGAGAGCAGATATGGCATACTCATCAGTTTGTACTGCGGCATCGCCAAGTTCAAGTGCATCTACGGCAATCTTGATTGCCCAACGATTACGTTGATACACATCCGGATGACAACGAGTATCATCCAAGGGATGTAGACCGCTTTGATCTTGAAGCTGATCTCTAGCGCGAATACGAAGGAAGGCAATACAGTTGTTGTAAACGATAGGACCCAAAAGTCTCTTGGCCAATATAGCTTTCCTACTTGCCACGACACCTCCAATACGAGCCACATTCTGCTTGAGGTTGTTGGCCTTACGAGGCCCTAAGCCAGGTACGAATGTTAGGAGGCCATGCAAGTGATCGTATGTACATGAGGCATTAACATCAACTCCAACCTCGACAGTGACATTACAAAGAACACGCTCATACTCTCGTAGGAGCATGGGCTTAGGCAAGAGTCGTTGGAGGGGATGAATGTTTAAGAACAACATTTCAGTTCCAAACACGCCCGTGTCACTTGCAGCACTCCAAGTATAAGCCAACTCAGCAAGAGGTTCTTTCACCCAACGTGCTGTGGCAATGGCAACCTTCAAGTTGATGGCGGTGTCGGGGAATTCTTTCTTACCGCGCACACTTCGTCCAAATAGCTGTGCAACATTATCATCTACAATCTCACAGTCACACTTCCATACAAAGTCATCATCTTCATCATGGTTTGGGTGCATCATCTGAAAGTTATGCACACGAGCTTCATAATCGTCATCGTCCTCGTCTTGTCCTTGAATGAGACGATTGTTCCAACGATCAATTGCTACATTAACCAATTCGGCCAACTTTCGTTGTGTTACTCGGGTACTAACACCACCCCCCGAGCCAATCGCAATAGCTGCGGGTCGTGTTTGCATGAGAAATGTAATAATCTTCTCACGGACATTATCTGCTGATACACTTGTTCCCCCTGGCACTGCGACATGATCATTCAGTTCTCCCATCTCATTCACAGCGGCCAAGAACGTACCGTCTTTAGCATCATTTGATGAACAGACACCCACAATTGGCAAATCTCCAGTGGGCGAAATAAATCTATTCTCTCCAAACAAATGTTTAGGACGATAAGGTCCTTGTCGGGCAATAGTTTGCAAGTTCTGGCCCGCGGCCTCAATTCCCACGCGTGTGGAAATATCACGCAAGTCACGACGTGTCTCCGCCTCGAATTGAGGTAGTAGATAATGAACTAATGCCATACGCAAAATCTTACGGCGTTCATCGTTCCATTCTTCAGAATCTCCATCGACAGGAAGGTAGACACGTTCAAGTGCTTCCATTAGACGACAAGTGTCTTGTTTGTCACGGCCTAATTTGTCTGGATTGCGCTTGTACCATGGTTCTGTGGAAGTATTATCGTCCAGGTATGGCAAATGCACGTTTAAGGAAATATCACCACTCCGCTCAGCCTTGATCAAATTAAGATACTGGATACAACTACTAGTCTCTTTTTCCTTAAGGTTGTCATCTAAATCCTTAATCTCTGTAGCATTAAGACGGGCCCGTAGTCTGCCTAATTCAGATTGATCCATAGGAAAGTGTTCCTTCACGGGTTTGTTCTTGAGCAAATGTAAGCCGTAGTATTCATGGAAGGCATCAATGGCAGCAATTCCTTTAGCCGTTGGGCGTGTAGAGATTACAGCCTCAGAACGGTATATTGATCGTAGAGCACGGCGGATACGTGGCTCGTGCGCTAATTCCATAGCAGCAACATACCGACATGCCCTGAGAGGATCAGTTAGTTCAGGATTCGCATCCCACGCTGCATCGTCACGCGCAGTGGCGAGAGAAACTAGTTCTCCACTATCGATCAGCTGACTACCGAAATCTTGCGGATTAAGTCCTTCAATCATTGGTGCTGACCAGAGCTTTGGATCTCCCATCTCCATATCAGCATCATCACCATCGTCCCCGGGCAGTGTTTTATCATAACTAAATCCAGTTGGGGATGTTAGTGTATCCTCAAGCTTGATACCGACACGGAATGGAGACAAGACGAACTTATAGCAAATTGACCGTAACCCCTCAGAGACGCATGTACGATAATAATCCCAATCAAATCGTCGACTGCGCTTCTTCTTCTCCTTCTTGCTTGCTTTTGTTGCTGTTCCAAGTAGGATCTTATCCCGAACAGCCTCATTGCCCTCCTTAACCAAATTCAAGTATACTTTCATATCCATTACCTGACGATATTCAGTCATGCTCAATACATACTGAGAGTAGTCACCGTAGTGCCATAATTTATCCTTGGCCATCTTCTTAGACCGTTGACTGAATGCATCTGAAATAGCCTCGCCCTCTGAGGAGGTTACACCTAGAGTAGATGTTGCAGTTTCAGCCTCTTTAGCTTTGCACAGTTTGCTGAGGCGAGCAACTTCCTCCGATTGCACAGTTAGTAGGGTGGATATTGTTGATAAATGAGATTGAAGTCCGTCCTTCTCTTTGAGCTTGGCTTCTTTGGCCTGAGGTTAAACAAACAACAATTGGTGTTTAGCAATGGCTCGCAACAGAGAACGAGAGAAAGGAGGGAGCAAAAGTAGATCATAAACTCACCGCTTCATTGCCCTCCTGCTCGTCATCATCATCATCCCCAAATAAGTCGTCATCGTCATCGTCCTCGCCATCCTCAACTTTGGTCTTCTTCTCCGCCGAAGCAGCCTCGGTGGCAATTGTAACAGCTTTTTCAACCTCTCCCAGCTCTTCCTTAACACGTGTTTCGTCTTTTACGGTTCTTTCCAACTTTTCTTCCGCGGCCTTCAATTCATCCTTTAATGTTAATAAATCTTCCCCGTCTTCATCATTCCCCTTCGATTCAGCCATTAATATACTTTCAATTTTAGACCGTGCCTCCGTCATGCGTTCCCATTCAGCATCTTCATCCATAATCTTATACAAATTGGTCCGAACTGCGGGAGAGGTAACAATATCCTTACGATATCTTCCGATGAATTCAGGTTCAAGCTTTTCAATACGCATATACCGTAGGGCATAAACAATTGATGTTAATACCGCACGTTCCTTCTGTTCAATAGCCGCTTCATTCTCGGCCGTATCCATATTCTCTCCAGGTGTAACCAGTGTATTTGATGCCGCGGCCCATTCACTCTGTATAGCTGGAATCTTTTGCATAATCCAGAAAGATTCCTCATCTTCCTCTTCTGTTATTTCATCAGTAAATTCGGGAAGTACCTTTTGTTTTGCCTTTTCTAACCAATCATAATATCGCTCCGGCGCATCTACTATTCGTATAGCATCATCACGTTCTGTGCAGAAATTCTCAACCAATTGTACAGGCTCGAATGCACGACGTAACTGTGCCTTACGCTTGGCCTCAATACGGGCATTACGCTGCTTCCGACGTTCATCACGTGCCAATCGTTTCTTCTCGCGTTTTAATTTCAATACCTCGGCACGTTGCTTATCACCCTCATCTTGATCCATATCATCATCACCAAATAAGTCAGCATCATCATCGGAGTCGTCACCATCGAGTGAGACATCTAATGAATCATCATCTTCATCTATTTCCTCATCCGAATCGACTGCTAATCCAACACCCACACCCTCTTCCTTAAATTTATCCTTCTTGCGTCTCCTTTGTCGACGCTTTTCTTTCTCTTCGTCATCTAAATATTCATCATCTTCGTCCTCTTCTTCTTTTTTAGTTCCTTCCATGTAATCCATATAGTCGGTACCGAAAATATCTAAATGTTCTTGTAACATACTTTCAGTAACGCCTTGACGGCCAATACCACCAGTTGCCATTACATCATCCCCACCTCGTGGATCTGAATATCCACCCATACCATCCTCAACATCATCTTCAATAAAATCATCTAATCCATCTTCATCATACCGTTCTGGTCTATTCTGTTGTTGACTATTTGATTTCTTATTAGCAGCCTTCTTTTGATTGTTATTAGCATCATCCTCATCATCAGTATCACCAGTAAATAATCCCTGACTTAATTCCTGTACATTTCGACCTTTGACAAAGCTTGCACCACGCTCTACCTTCTCGCGTTGAGCTGCCTGTGCTTCGGCAGCAGCCTGCTGTGCCGCCTTGGTGGGTAAACCCTGCGCTTCATTAATTAAATCTAAATCATCTTCGTCTAATACATCCATATCACGTACACGTTGTAACTTTTTCTTCTTTTTTGGTTTGTCAATATCTTCATCGTCGTCTTCGTCGTCGTCGTCGTCATCTGAATCTTCAAGGCCACCGGTTTGTTTCCTCTTTTGTGGCTGGGGTTCATCCACATCCTAATAATAAATAAAATTATATAAATTTTATGTGTTGTGTTGCAATTAGTTTGCGGGTGTGTATGGCGGCATGGTGACATGGTAAAATAAAATTGATTAGCTAGGACTGCATGAATGACAATAACATACCCACAACAATTAATACATAATACCAATATTAACAAAACCCAGCTCTACCACAAAATAATAAAAATAACTTACCTTCTCATCAACAACAAATCCATCAATTTCATAATCATTATTATCCTCACTACCCTCCTCGTCGTCACTATCGTCATCACTATCCGATCCACTTTCAACGGCGGCATCATCAAACATACTACTACCCTCGTTTACTTTAGACTTCTTCTTTTTGGGCTTTTTTGAGGATTTCTTGGATTTCTTCTTCTTATCACCCTCGGGCTTTTTGCGCTTCTTCTTTTTAGTATCAGATGTAGCAGCAGTAGAACTGGTGGTAGATTTTTCCTGTACTAATCCCTCCTCCTCTTCATCTGAGGAGGAATCACCAAAATCAAGAGGCTGATTACCACTCATATTTTTTATGTTGAGGTATTGAGTTGGTGTGGTGGTATTATATTATTGAGAAAAAATATACACAGCACGTTGCGCGGCCTGCGCGAGCCTTTTGTTTTATCAGAGGGGGGTGTTTGTATATTGTTTGGGAGTATATCTTATTAATCGGCGGCAACACAATAGGGAGAGATTGAGTGACTCTAAAAGATGTTAAGAGTTGATTGTTGATTTGCAACGACGGACAGACCGATGATGAATTAGAGTGATGAGTGATGAGTAATGAGGGATGATGTGAAGATGAAGATGATGTTTACGATATAAGAAGAAGCTAGACATATCAATCATAATCTCAGTCCGGTAGTATAAGAAAGAGGTATACTTATATCTTATCATAAATGCACCCAACGAAACAAAACTGTGTCTGTATTGTTTCATCGATCATCGTAGAGAATCGCATCATTGCAAACTGCAAATTATATAGCTCTTCTAAAGGAACCTAAGAAGAATCGTTGCAAGTTGCCTTGGCACATATCAATAATATGAGATCTTTTTCATTGAGACATGATACCGTACAAAAGTTATCAACTAATGGGTCTACTACTACAGATAGAAATAATATCTCGTCATCAGCTAAGAAAAAACATATAACACCCATCAATACAACAACAACTTCATCAGCAGATCTATCCTACAAGGCCATCATCTTCATGTGTCTCTTAGCATGCCAATTTGGCATACAACCAATCGTTACTAAGAAATATACATCAACAAAGATTATCAAAAGTACTGTTATATTTACACAAGAGATTATAAAGTTAATTATAGGTATTTTGGGTATAAGTTTGAGCAACAAAACATCTTGGTCAGAGGTTTCATCACAATGGACAATTATGTCATGGCTACGACTGGCACTAATTCCAGCAACAATTTATCTAATACAAAACATGTGTTCATTGCTTGCATATCAGAATCTAGATGCCATGACATATAATGTGCAGAATCAGACTAAGACATTGTCAGCTGCATTCTGTTGTTACCTATTCCTTGGAAAGAAACAATCAACAGTACAAATATTATCATTATTATTATTGCTATTAGCAGCATTAGTCATGGAAAAGATCATATCAGTAGATATAATGTTGATACCATACTGGATAACAACTTTTGGTAACGACATAAATACAAATGACATGACAGAAGATCACAACAATAATAATATGATATCCAACCTATCATCACAACGACATTTCTCACATGGCGTCGTTCCGATAATGTGTGCATCCTTTCTATCAGGACTAGCGGGTGCATTAACTCAAAAGAGCTTACAAACGGGACAACGAAATGCATTATTATTTACTATCGAGCTATGTATTGCGTCCATCTTGATCTTGTTAGTATCCTTTGTTACAATAAGTGATGACGGAAGACAAATACGACAACAAGGATTCTTTTATGAGTGGAATTTTCATACTATGATACCCATAATGACAAACTCTGCTGGAGGGATTCTGGTTGGTATGGTCATCAAGTATGCAGGCAGTGTACGAAAGGGGTTTGCGTTGATATTTGGTATACTGTTGTCAGGAGTAATACAAAGTTATACACTAGATACGAAGTCATTGTCAACAGAAGATATGGCTGGTGGGGTATTAGCTGCACTTAGCCTTTGGATGCATGCAACATATCCATACAATACCAATGGAGTGAAAAGAAAAGAAGAGTGAAACAGAACTTGCCATAGACCTTTGATAGCATAACTCTAAGATGACAAATGATTGAATAACAGGCTAACTTCTTTATGCAATAGTAAGATTGTATGAGAGATTTCCCATAGTGTGGTGTGACAAATGAATGACGCACGATGTAAAGACAGACAACTTACAGATAGAGGTTCAGGGACGATCGTCTTCTTGACTGTCTGTCTCTGAATATCAGACTGTTCCTCTGGAATCTGTTTCTCAGGGGGGCATACCGAACTACCAATATACAAGTTGGTCAACAATGAGGCAATTGGTCTAGAAAAGTCCAGGGGCACCGCCCCTCAGAAGCTCAAATTTTCCTTATTTTGTTTCAGATCACATAGTTTCAGTTGTTTGGCCATATCTACTTATTACTTATTGGTTGTTATATTACTAGAACTTGTTTGTACATACAACGATCCTCAAAGATTCCGGATATAGGGAACTGTATAGTGGACTTCATGTTTCGGTGTTAACGGGTTATAATATACATACAGATTTATACAAACAAAATTATCATATGCTTTGATACAATGTTGGTGTTTATTGAAATATTATCTTGGTAATCTGGCATCAATTGAATACACACACTACACCTACTACCAACATAAATACTTAAGGGTGCATAAAATATTACCAACATACAAACAACGTATATACATTACTACAGCAATAATGTGGGGGTCTAGAATGTTTCGTAAAACAAAACGAAAGACAAACTCTACACTTACTAATACTGGCAGGAGAAGAAGAAGGAAGCAGCAACAACAAAATTATGTTGTAGACGATTCCGATTCATCTTCAATAGAAGTTGAGAGGAGAACCTATGGAACATTATCAGGTTCGTTTGTTGGAACACCACATACTACCATTGAGAGGACCACATCAATGGGTTGGAATGATGATATTGCTCGACAGCCATCTAGAATTGGATTAGGAAATCATTTTACTTCTGCTGAAAACAATAATAGTGTACATATTGTGGAGAAGGTATTACGTCAAATTGTTCTATGCTCGACTATGTTTATTGCTGGAACAATGTTTTCACATCATGCAAATGTGGCATATCATATACTTGAGCTGTCAGTTTGTGCTTGGGGAACTTGTTTGTTGATCACACTAATGAATTGGGCTCAAAATAGAAAAGAAGCTGAGAATTTTCTGCAACAGGAAGATGAAATTATGACAATAGAACCCACTAGACTTGAGAGATTGGGAAGTAGAAGTGGCAGCAGAAGTGCTGGTGGTGCTATCCAGCGAAGGGGTAATAAGAAACGTTCACAACATGATGAGTTGGTAGATCAACCTCCAACAAAGCCACAACCGGCATTAGCAAAGACTATTGAACCTCCTGCCTTAAAACCGTCGTCAACTGATATACCCAACGAACAATCACAAGAAATTGTACAACAAGAAAAACAGCATCCACACTTGAAAAATTTATATGTGATGATGACGGGCAATGAACGTATCTTTCCAAATGGTATCGAAACTGAAATTGATAATGACCTCTTTTATGGTAAAATGCTACTCATGTTTCGTACACCAGAAGCCGATGATCCATCTACTTCTTCGACCAAGTCGTCTTACTTTAACGGTAAGCAACGCAGGTTTGAATTTCAATGGCAAATCCGTCTCAAAAAACTTCCAGAGGGTGAGGTATTCCTAGCAGCAGAGGTAGAGGAACCAATACAAATGGGGATGATACAAAGAGCAGTAGTTGGTGCAGCTCTCAAGTTTACAAAGAAGATGAATCAGGTATGTAAACATCTCTTTTTGAGTTAATTCATGACTTGAGTTAATGTACGAAATGTCGTATCTTATAATAGTTTATCTCAACATTTCAACATGTCTACCCTTTCCCTTCCCGCACAGGGCTTCTCTTACTTCTTTTCGGATACGCCAGATAGCAACTCTTATTTATCTTTTCCAGTGGTAACATCAATGGATAGATTTTGTGTTTCAAAAGTTGGTGACCCATTACCAATACTTGGACAGGAGATAAAGGAAGATGAAGAGTTTTTAAAACAAAGAAAGAAAGGGGGGATGAAAATTCTGTGGAGCACAGATCATTTCTATACTCTTGGACTTTGGAGTGCATACGTTGATTGGGTTGACTGGCAAATACAAGGCTTTCCAGGTACGAAACTCATATTTTTTATATGTTCTTCACATCCCCAATTCTTACACAATTCATTCCTAATATCTTCTGTATTCTCAATGAGAAAGGGATAAGACCTTTTTCAATAACAAGCTGTGTTGGTGTACAACCTATCATGCTAAATATTTATACTCAGTCTTCTAGTGAATCAACGAAAGAGGTATTAACTTCAATTGAACTCAGCAATGCAACTAAGGCGACTCTTGGGACTAGGGCGAAGACTTGGATTGCAAAAACACAAAACACTAAAGTTGAGGATGAGAGGCAGATGCAACACTTATCATCCGATGTAACTGATGGAATAGAATCTATTGAGGAGATTGGCTCAATTGATGATGAAGATGAATCTCTCGATATCGAGAGCAATGAGGAAGTATCTCTCGATGAGCAATCTTCTGACGATGATGATAACGATGACGCCGACGACGACAAGTATGAATCAGAAGATCTAGTCGAGGAGGAAGAGAATGTACTTGGAATAGACTATCTTCTCAGTGGTTCGGCGTTGCATCTAAGAGAAGGACCTTCTCTAGGCAATTTTGTGGCGAGTGGTGGAGGATATGCTTGTCTACAAAGCACGCCTACTGCAAGTATAATAATAGAAAAGAATCAGCCAAAGAAGAAGAAGAAGAAAGGGTTGGCATACAGTACTTTGATCCGTAGTGGGGATCTAGTTCGAGTGAAACTAGTTGATGTTACCAAGAGTGTCAAGTGGCTTACAATTCATCGAGGGTGGTGGCTAAAGTGGAGTATCAATCGGCCTAAAAGGAATGGATTGTTTTATATTTGCTCTGAGAACCAACAACAAGGAAGTCTCGTAGCTCTTAAGTGTCCCTTCTCTCTTGTCAGTAAACGTTGGTCAAACTATACAGTTGGTGCTTGTGTTGAGAGCTCTGCAAAGTATGGTGGTAGAATGCTAGGCATCTACAAGACAGATATGAGTGGAGAAGACAAAGATGACAATCCAATTCAACATGAGCTAGACTATCCAGCTGAAAAGATCAAAGACAATCGCATATTAGCCCTTTTACTGTGTGCTGAGGCATACAACTCAGATGTCCTATGTTCATCGCCACTACAAAGTCCAATACGTAGTCAAAGTGAAAGTGCAGTACTAGTTGGTGGAGATTTAGCCATTCCAACGCTTAAGATGTCACAAGGTAATGAATTGATACAGCAAAAGATGTATCATGTTGACGTACCTGTCTGGTTGGAAATGATGAATCGAACAACTAGATCGAAACAAGTTGTCTATGCTGTTCGTATCAAGGAAACTGTTTCAGTAGCACAATCGGGCATTGGCGAGCAAGAGTCTGGTGCATCTAGTTCGAATACGTCAACTAGATGCTTTGTCAAACTACGAACTATTCAGGAACTAGCTCCTTTGTTGCAGCTTGGCGTTGAATGTAAGCCGGAAATGTCGCCGACTTCTAATTGGCAACAACATTTTGACTTTCAAGCAGAGGGTGAATCTGACAATGATGCTGACTCATTCTCTTCTTCTAGTAGTGACGAATCTTCTGATAGCGAGGAAGAAATGGATGAAGAAGAGGAGGCGCATTTTTTGATAGCTGGACCCAGTCATGATCAAATAGGGATGACATCTGACAGAGAAGAGGCTTACCCTGTTGTGGAAGAGGAGGGAGGAACAGAGCGATATTCCTACATTGACGATAGCGAAAAGTCCATAGTTCGCAGTACCAGTGGAAGAGTTAGTGCTAGTGTGAGGCGTTCGTCGTCTAAACTGAGACGAGAAGAGTCTGCTGATTCGGAAAGCCCTGAGACTTTAGCAATATCGAACGATTCAAAAAGTGAACTAGTAGAACAACAAGTTTGCCCACAGTTTGAAATGAAGAAGAAAAGCAAGCATGCTGCAGTGATTGGGCGTGTAGCCTCGACTGTCAAGAATTCAACAGTAATAACGGGTAAGCATGTCAAAAACATTGGAACTCTATCAGTGAAAGGGACCGTTAGTGCAACTCGAGCAGCTGGAAGGGTAATCCCTGTATCATCGGCTGCACTTTACAAGCAGCCACGTAAACATGAGCCTGGAGGACGAGGGAGGGTGCATAGGAAAAGCTCAGATAGAAGGCAAATAAAGATGATTGGAAGAGCACTCAAGAAGTCTGGCAACAGTTTGTCATCAGTCCACAGTGGACAATTATTAGCCTCTGATAAAGTCTGCAGACAAATATCAACTATTCTATCGGATGTATCTGACAATGGGATATCACTACTTGTATCAACCAATACTCAATTAGAATTAGCATTTTTGAGAGGTAATTCGGCCGAGATAGGTGTTAAAACACTTAAAAATGATGATCAAAAGGTTGATACTGAATATATAATTGCCAGATGCGTTTATGACGGGAAATGGCGTGAGGAATATTGTGAGTTTATGCTCTATCTCTAATGTTTACATTTTTTCTGCCGTCGCGTTACTCATTCTAACCCTTACACACAAATATTTATATATTCAGGCATCCTTTACACAAATGATGAACATATTGCATTCTATCCCCCTCTTGGTAAAAAGCCATGTCTTGCCATCTCATTTGATGAAATTCTCTCGGCACGCATATGTGAGGAGGAGGATACTGCATCATGTCCCCTACCAGGGTTATTTGTCTTGGCAATTGATACTGCATATAAATGCCACTACCTAATTTTTCTCGAGATACTACAGAGAGAGAACTTCCTGCAGAAACTGAACGACGCCCTCTTTCATATGGGCAATGAAAGTCATTCTCGAAAGAAGACAAAAGAGTTTGAAAGCTTTAGAATGTCGCTGGAGACGAGCTTGACTGGTTCGGTTGGGAAATGGCGTGCAGTCACAACAGGCAGTAAGGGAAAGGATAAGAAGAAACAGCGCCGAGTACTAAATGGGAGAAAGATGTCGTTTGACACAGTCCCAATCTACAACAAAGAGACAGATGGCGGCGCTAGTGCTCAAGAAAAGATAGCATTATATGTGGAGAAGCTTCTTCGAATGGCATTATCGTTCTCTCCGGATACTTTTGAGAGAGCAACAGACTCTCAGTTTATTGAATTTCTAGATGAATGCAGTCGGCTTCGTACGATGTCATTACATGACATTGATTTCACAAGCAAAGAAGCTTTCTGTATCTTTGTGAACTTGTATCATTGTCTACTTCAACATTCATTATTGCTTGGTAAGAAATTCAGGTCTCTTGTATATGTTGAAAGGCTTTCAATTTTACTCATAAACTGCATTCTCTATAATTCTAGCTGTTGATGGTCTTCCCACTAAGCGTAGTGTTGCACACTTCAAACGCTGCTCTTGCTACGAGATTGGCGACTCTGTTTTCTCTCTTTCGGAGCTGGAGTGTTGTGTGATCAGAGGTAGAACAAGTCGACCATCACATATCAAGTCTCCCTTCGTCGATGCCCCTAAGAAGTCAAGGTCTTATAGGCAAGTTTATGGCCTTGGCGCAACAGATTTTCGTATCAACTTCATTCTGAATAACGGTGACAAGTCATATCCAACCAAAGTGCCTATCCTTATTCCACAAACAATGGATGACAAAATGGATGTTTCTGCGTTCTTGTTCTTAATGGGTTCGGTCAAAATTGACAGTGAAAAACGAACTGTATTCTTACCTAAAGTCTGTGATGCATACCGCGACGATTTTGGAGATGGACTTGTCTGCCTATCGCGATGTTTGATATATCTTGATACAAAAAGCCAATTAGCTATTGGAGGGTTATTAGAAGGAGGTATGGTGTCAATCAAATTTAGCCGCGCATCTAATAGCTTTCATTCGAACCTAATGTTGATGGATGAATTGTCTGTATCTGGTGTTTAGTGTTGATATGGTCAGCAGTGTAATGAAATATGGTAGTCTAGATACATAATAAAGGGAAAGAGTATGAAAATTATCCTATATTAATATAAGGAATATAGTGTTTGAAACGGGTAAATCACACCTGCCAAAGCAGACATCGCTCCTTCATCATCGCTTCATCTAATGAAAACTGAACGCCGAGAACTAACTTTTTCTTCAAACGAGCATTTCAACAATTCTCTTGCCTCAGATTGGGTTAGCTCTGTAACATTTGGCCATCAAGCAGTGGTATGCAACCATTCTGTTTCTTAGATATTGATGTTTTGCCATTGTATATGTATAATAAAGGGCAATGAACACTATCAGCAGGATTCTAGGGCCCTCATCACAATTGTGTGGCCACTTTTGGCGCTTCTCTTGCCTTGCCAGATTGGGTCAGATTTGATTCGTAATCGAACCAGCTCCCGACAATGTATGGCCAAAGATAGAACAGAACAACTTAGTTTAGTTTTAGTTTTAGTTTTTTGGAGATCCGCTCTAAGGATCAATACACACTGTGTCTTCACCTCACTCGCCGCAGAAGCTGATGCTTCGAGAATTACTGGCCTACCTAGCTGGCCTCCCCAGAGCGAATCACTTATTGGTTATCCATGAATTGACTAGACATGACCGGGGAGTAAGAAGCTGACGCATAGCTCGGGGAAAGGCAGACGAATCTCAGAAGGCTGGAATCTTGACGACAAAGATGAAGATGATGACAAACTGGATAACTTCGTTCAAGATCTGCCCCCAAGGGCCACTACCGGAAACCACGAAAGTCAGAGACGGGTATAATGTCTAACTTCCTTACAAAAGTGAGGTCTATTAGCTTTCAATAGCTGATAAATGCCTGGATTCTACAAACCCTGGATGTAAGAGATTCCCTCTGAGAAGTGCAGCCGCAACGCTGTCTGGTTATCTGGTTATACACCATCGGCGTATGAAGACTCCTTTTGCATGGTTAAACTTGTCTGGGTATGATTCATAGATCTTTAAACCTAATTTCCTATGTTGTATTGTACTAATAAGTCCCATTCTAACAAGATTGTGTATCATTCTCTAACTCCATCTCAATTTGCGTGGGCATCCCTTGCATCCTCCCTTCTCTAGCCGCTCTTCGTCGTCTCTAAGTCCTCTAAGATCACTTCCAACAGATAGTCGTTTTAATTCTGGAGATTTTCGCGGGATTGGCTTACTGGAACCTATTTTTTGGAAGATAATCGAGATGATTATTGATACTAGATTGGAAGCGATCGAGTTTCACAATTGTCTACACGGTTTCGTGAAGAAGAGGGGTTATGGTACAGCTACCCTGGAGGCAAAGCTCGCCTAGCAACTTTATTACCTTAGGCAGACACCCTTGTATACCGAGTGTTTTTAGACTTGAGCATGGATAGAGAACGTTGTTTAAAGATATTAGAAGGCTATGGAGTTGGGGTTAACACGCTACAGCATATCAAATTCTTTTGGGATAATGCTGAATTGGTATGTCCAGGTGAGATATTTCGAGCCGGCCAAGGAGTCACCAAGGGAGGACCCTTATTACCAAAGACTTCTCATTATGGTCGATGCAATTGTTAGGGAGTGGTTGAGGAGAGATGGAACTGGAGGAAGCAATGCCGGAGAATAAAGTGGGTTCCGTTGTTCCTGTATTCCTTGCTTTGTTCTACGCCGACGACGGCATGATTGCATCCACAGATGCAGATTTGCTACAGGAGGCAATGAACAGCCTGGCGGCTCTATTTGAGAGGGTGGGCCTGTTCACTAATGTGGACAAGACGCTATGCCTATGGTCAACACCAAGGTCCAAATCCAACTCCACTATGCCAGCCGTTAGCAGTGTGACTACTGTGCAAAGAACCTGTCTGCTAACTCTCTCTGCTCTCAACTCGACACCCAACACGGAGTGTTTCAATCAAGGAACATCTTACGCGAATTGATTGAGACACGTGACCCCGAGATATACACTGCCGAGCGGTGTACTGGAGAGGGGAACTGTGTATCCCCGCAGCCCCGAATGCCGTATGCAGACGAATTGCGAACTTCACGAGCAACAAGACTCTAAACTGTGCACCGCGTATAGCAGTTAGTAGTAGCATGGGTGGCGATAGATTAGTACAGCCCAAATGTTCGATAAAAATAGGGTCCCAAACTCAATCCTAGAGCTTTGCGCGAGGTTTAGTCTAGGTTGTGCGAGCTTTGCGCGAGAATTAGTCGAGGTTGTGCGAGCTTGTGCGAGCTTTGCACGAGGTTTAGTCTAGGTTGTGCGAGCTTTGCGCGAGAATTAGTCGAGGTTGTGCAAGCTTGTGCAAGCTTTGCGCGAGGTTTAGTCTAGATTGTGTGAGGTTGTGCGCGAGGTTTAGTCTAGGTTTGGCCTGGTCGACAACGATATGCTCACCATCTAAGCATCTCTAGCAGCCCCCACTACTTTTGAGGCAATGTATGTAGTAATTATCTGTGAGCACATGAGTACACTACTTTGGGAAGTAGTTATGATATGCAGCTTATACAAACAAGTACTAGATCAATAAAGTATTGATTACTGAATATTATATTTAAGAAAGATCTTCATCCCTCGGATAGCCTATGTATCTCTCTCAACACTAATATGTCATACTGCCTTCCATTATCTTGGACAATCTCAAGCCACTTGCTCTAACGAGAGGTTGTACATAGCGTTACATCTGACAAACCAAAGTTGTTTGACTTTGTAGAGTACCTCCTCCTCCTTGACCACTAGCTTCAGCATTTTCATCAACCAATTTGATCCTCAATACAAGGTACCTACTGACTTTTTACCCAGACCAATCACAGACCGTCTTTCTGAATCCCTCTCGAAATCTTCTTCTTCTTCTAATTATTATCATCTGCTGATCTACTCTTTGCGTTTCTCCTTACGATACTGCATACGGGACATAACATCACCCATAACAGATGATGCACGATCTTCATAAGATGAAGACAACGTATTCCTATCCATGAGGAGGCAAAAATGGGCTAAAATAAAAATGAATGCCCACAGCGGGTTACCACTTGTATCCGTACATATTTCGGCGTAGTAAAGGGCCTAGACACGTTCTACTTGTATACTCAGTGCTATCAGACCTTTGGATGGTTGGTTTAGTCCATATCTAGGCTGTATGAAAATGATACAATTTCTATGAGGGCTACAATTTCATCAATTTTGAGGAGATTCATCTCTGTGGTCAATACAATGGCTATAAATACAAAACCAACGCCCCAGGTTCGTTTTATGGGATATACTCTATCCGTGGATAGGCCTATCCTCATTGTAACTGGTGTATAGCCTGACTAATGAACAACATCAACAATAAGCCAACACTCGATTTAGTGGGACTCGACTATGGACTCATCTCTTAACTTCTATTTGTCAACCACATGTCTGTCAGTGGAAGCCGTCCAGTGGCTCTATGGAAAGGTAATGAGCTGATCTAATGATTCCGTGCTTTGATTTGATACCTAATGGGCACTGTCTTGGTCGTACTTTGTGATCAAGGCGGGTAAGTAGTAAATTTTTGATCCGATTGAATGATAATGCCTACTTTTAACTACTATATCTCCCTAACTAATCTTCGGCCGGTGGTTGGTGCAATAGCCTACCAAGGCCCTCTCTAATGTGGCGAGTGCTGGTGTATTTTCCAAGGCGAACCCAATTACTCTCTGCTCTCCTCAATACTAATCTAACAACCCCTCAACTAATCGAATTGCTTTTAAAGAAACATTACAACGTCATATATCCACGATTAGGAAGGCACTCTTTTAACTCCACCGTAAATAAGGATTTAGAAGTTCTCTTCTGGAGTCCTTTGCTCAGCTCATCTCCAGCAATCGAAGTTTGTATCGTTGTGATTGTATATATTCTCTTCTCCATATAAAGAGTAACGTCTAGATAAAGTTATATCAGCCTCCCTTCAAATCCGTAACATTAACATTTTTCGTTTGATACTAATCCCAATAATTTATCGCTACCACTGTTGTTTCCTAACGTTATCAATTGATCAGTAACTGATACTAATCTGATACTAATCAGAATAAACAAACATTTTAGAGCCGAAGACCACCCTCAACACGTAAAGGTTGATGCATAATTATCCACAACACGTAAAGGTTGATATTGTTAGAAACTCTTCTCAGCTGTATGCAGCACCTATAACATCGCCGTATGAGGCAAATTGATAGGTTGTATAGTGCCTTCTATCATCAGCAACGCAATGCGCGCAGCAAACATATATGCATATTCTTACCCTTGCCGACGCTAATAAACACCACAAAGTACTCTTCCTAACTATGCCGTATATATATCGGTAGAACAGAGAGTTGTCGTTAGTGAAGTAAAAGGTATATATCGCATGAAATGAAGGAGAATACATGAAATAATATACCATTTTTGTAGTAAACAAATTCCTTACTTACTGATATCATTTTCGAGCTAATACGCGACCCTAGACAATCAAATAACGATGGGAGCACTTGCGTCATGTGTATAGATGACGTAGATATGGTGGGGGGCTATCCATCAAAGGTTGGTGATATTGCAATTTGTGGTCAAATACTTTATGTACAGTATTGGGCGTGATCATGTACAATGAAAACCCATAGTGGGACATATCCATAGCAATGGACTTCCCATTTAAGACTGTGGTTGAATAACATGGTTGAGATTGAGGTTAAGGTTGCAATTAAATTGCGGTTAAGTTTGCGGTTGAATTGCGGTTAAGGTTGCGGTTAAGATGCAGTTAAATTGAGGTTAAATTGCAGTTGAATTACGGTTAAGATTGTGGTTAAGGTTGCAGTTAAATTGCGGTTCAGTTTGCCGTTAAATTGCGGTTAAGTTTGCAGTAAAACTGCGGTTAAACAGGGGTTAAGATTGCTGTTAAATTGCGATTAAGGTTGCGGTTAAGTTGCGGTTAAATTGAGGTTAAACTGCAGTTAAGATTGCGGTTAAACTGCAGTTAAAATGCGGTTAAACTGCTGTTAAATTGATGTTAAACTGCGGTTAAATTGCACTTAAGATTGCGGTTAAATTGCGGTTAAATTGCGATTAAACTGTGGTTGATTGACTTAAATTGTGGTTAAATTGCAGTTGATTGCGGGATAAACTGCTGTTAAATTGAGGTTAAACTGTGGTTAAGATTGTGGTTAAACTGCGGTTAAACAGTGGTTAAATTGCGCTTAAGGTCATGGTTAAGGTTGCGGTTAAGGATGGTTAAAATTTCTAATTGAGAATGGTGTCTTGATTTGAAATAACTGCAATGAGTTGGTGAAGTGACAGCCAAGTTAACAATTTTCTATGTTCATTATATACCATGCTAATGACTGCTTGATGCATTGGTGGAGTTACAACAAGACAGCTACACATCAAAAGAGGAGAGAATCCGACTTTTCTTGGGAAATCGAGCTGATTGATTCCTATGTTAGATGTTTGGGTGCCAACCACTACCTTGTTGTGCTTTATTTTCCTGTCATTGCTTGTCAAAGCCATCCCATGTATAGGTAAGGACTTGGGAATGTGTGTGGGAGCATATACATCACTCATGGTGGAGTTACAACAAGACGGCTACACATCAAAGAGGAGAGAGAATCCGACTTTTCGAGGGAAATCGAGCTGATTGATTCCGATGTTTGGGTGCCAACCACTACCTTGTTGTGCTCTATTTT
>Ga0214477_100024_pt1 | contig 89814 bp, 68 predicted proteins | sample M1_20Mar14CPVII9_FD_165058 | JGI IMG/M metagenome (GOLD analysis project Ga0214477, IMG submission 165058) | Marine eukaryotic communities from Monterey Bay, California, United States - M1_20Mar14CPVII9sort6BwellC16 | ecosystem: Environmental > Aquatic > Marine > Unclassified | place: USA...
TCGAACCCTCCAAAGTGGTAGCATCCAAGTCCAAACGAGCAGCTCCGTCTCGTCGTCAATCATCAGCCGAAGGAGTGTATGAACTGCCATCTGGAAGCTGGCGTGTTATGGTATACTATCAAGGAAGTCATCGTGGTATTGGCACATTTCAAACATTAGAACAGGCAACATTGGCAAGTGAGGTTGCACGGAGCATGATCAAGAAAGATAAGGGGCAGCAACTCTCTGCTGAGGATTGTGAACGGAATTTCAAGCTAGCCAAAGAGGCTGCAGTAAACACGGCTATGCCGCTTGACGGGTACCTTCATCGAGCTCGTAAGAAGGAGAATTCTACATGTAAACAGGACAATGATGTATCATCACTTAAAACATGTGGTCTCTGTAATACTCAAAAGAAGGAGTGGAGCTACAGTCGTGACGAATGGAACAAGTTAGATGACAGATATCGTCAATGTAAGTATTGTATATCGAAGGTCAGGAATGCCTCTCTATTTAATGATGATGGTTCTGTGGCTGTTACCAGAACAAGGACGGGTCCTGTTGTTAAGCCTAGCCAGAGACTTGTGGCTATTCCTCAAGTGCAACCTGTCAAGCGTGGAAGGAAACGTCTTAGGAAGATCACAAGCGTTAGAGGAACTACAACATCAAGCGGTTCTACATCAAGAACAGCATCAAGAAAAGATATGATAAATGAAATTCAAGGTGTACGTCGACTAACCGGGCGTAAGAACCGTTGGGGAGCCGTTTTGAAAGTATCTGGCAACGATATCTTCCTTGGATCATATACTAGTCCAACCGAGGCTGCACATGCTGTAAATTTAGCAAAGGAAGAATCAAAGATGAGAAGTACTTCTGGAGAGGGCTCGCGATTTATCGGGTCAGAATCTTCATTAGCGGACGTGCATGATATTCCTTCTGAAAAGATAAGTGAAAGCTTGATGGATACTGAAACTGCTAAAGATGAGGAGTTATCTGCCCGTATATCCAAGTACTTGTCTCCCAAGTATCAAAGTGAGAAACAGGCCGAGGAACGACATAAAGATCAGGATGAGGATGAGCCTTCTGATAATTTGAGAGCTAATGTGATGACCAAGCCAACAATTGAATCAGTTATAGCTAAATTTGAAGAGGCACAGAAGGCAGGGTATCAACCTAAAGTTTTCGACTTACAAGCATACATGGCTGAGCATGACAAAAAATACACTTACCTATTAGATGTCAAGAATGATTCTACCAACATAAGCAACAAACGAAGAAAGAAGTCTACTCCTAAGCGGCTTGTAGGGGGGTTATGAGTCGTTTAGAGAATTTGCTAGCAAAGACCACTATTTGGTTTCAATAAGACAAAGAGCTATGGTCTATATGTGCCACAGAACAACAAGAAAACAAAGGTTGCAATATAGATAATAGAGCATATATTTATGAAAGAGCTGCCATCATATTACAGTAGACCACAATGTCACAACTTACTACAGTTGTTGTTGTTGTATTTCTCAACAAGAGGATACATATTTCATATCCTTAAAAATCGTTTATTCGCCAAAGTATAGGTATCACCCTCTACTATATCCTCGAGATATCTATCTAACGGCAGGCATTCTATACATCAGTTACATGCCTACCATATATTACAGCTTTTAGTGAGTAGCGTTTTGGTAGCTGGAGGTGATACCGTACTCATAGATACTCATACTTGATATATCAAAACAAAAAAGAGGAAACTTAAGATGATACATCATTCTTTGTTGCTTTGTTGGGCAACATTTAATCTTCTCATTGGTAGTATCAATTCCTTTTCTACGCCATCAACGCTGGTTAGATATCAATATCACCAACATAGTTATCAATCATCTCCGTTTATACAACAGGAAGTAGTATCATTGCAACCATCAACACATCATGTGTCAAAGCGACCAAGAAGCAGTAGTACCTCCCTTGCATCATCATCTATTATATCAAGTACAAATAATTGGGGTAACATTGCAGCACTATCATTTACTGCCTCATTAGCACAACTATTGGGTAAAACTACATTGATTGGCAAGTTACTGGGGGCTCCGGTAACAGCAATGGCACTAACATTCTGCTTGTCAAGTATTAGTTTGATTCCAACTCTATCTGGACAGTGGAAATGTTTGTTACCACCGGGTGGATCGGCTGCAAGCACATTTCTACAGGGGACATCGTTAACATTGGCTACACCACTGCTGCTGCTGGGTACAAGTATAAGAGGCAAGGCATTAAAACAATGTGGTTCCTTGTTAGGTTCATTTCTAATCGCATCACTCGGTACATTGTTGGGTTGCATGCTCGCATTCTCTCCAATACTTGGTATACAATCATCATTAGTATCATCATTACCTAATTCAGATGGAATCAAAATCGCTGCTGCATTATTAGCAAAGAATATCGGAGGTGGAATCAACTACATGGCAGTATGTGCATGTCTGGGTGCTTCTACGGAGAGTATTGCAGCCGGTTTATGTGTCGATAATGTCATGGCATTGGTATACTTCCCGTTGACTAGTATGATAGCTTCCAAGTATGATGATGTGACTGATGATGAAGTAGTTAATGAAGCTGAGAGTGATGTGGATCAGACCATTATCAATGAAAGCAAAGACTCTTCAACAACGTCAGTCGAGGCTTTATCACATGCATTCACAATAGCAGCAGTCTTGACAGCTCTTGGTCAGTTCTTCAACTCACAACTACATCACATACCTGCTTGTTCAAGTCAAGTGAATCTCTCACTGCCAATAACAACATTATTAGCTGTACTATACTCTACTTATTACCCAGCAAATAAGTTCCTATCACCAACATCGACAACATCAAACAACGATACTGATAACAAACCAAATGCTATAGCAAAAGCCGGAGAAACATTAGGCACAACACTACTGTATCTCTTCTTTGCCACTGCTGGTGCTGCGGGTTGGAAGCTAAAAGACTCTATTCAACAATCATTCCGTCCTATTGCATCGTTTCTAATAATACTGTATAGTGTTCATGGAGCGATGTTATATGGTACTAAGAAGATAGTCAATATCTTGTGTGGTGATGATAAGAATGGCAAGAATCAGAGATTTTGGAGTAACATGGTAGCTCCACAACGACTACTAGTTGGTTCAAGCTGTGCCATTGGTGGACCGGCCACGGCGGCCGCTTTGGCAAAAAGCTTTGAATGGAAGTCACTATTGAGTCCTAGTCTACTCGTTGGTAATGTGGGTTATGCAATTGCAACGTTTATCGGCTTGTTGTTCTATGGAGCGTACAGATAACTCATCTTTTTGAGAAGAATTGGTATCTTTATGGGAAGCTCTCCGAGTCTTTCCTTTGCAGTAATCTCTCATCAATTCAACACTGGCGAGAAGTAAAGACCTCATACAAGCAATTCATAACAACGACCATATTATGCCATTGCAGCTTGGCAGGACAAGAGGTAGTAATATGTAACTTAAGTCTAGGACGACACGGCCAAGAGGGCCGAGAGGGCATATCCACTCTCAACCCTAAAAAGATACCAAAAGAAGACTAGGATCAGAGATAAAATGATTAGTTGGCAAGTAGGGCAGTGATAACTTTGACAAATGACCTCTAAATCTTATCTTGCCTATGCAATGACCGAGGGTCATTCGGGGTCTCAATCACGCTCATTGGATTATCAACACATGAACCAATCATCAGTTTTCACATAAAACTCCTTGAAGGGGGGGACGGGGATCTACAATAATTGTGTGAAAATGGGTAGGATACCAAGACCAAAAAAGACATATATCCAAGAAGATTTCGTGGTACCTTACTATTTTAAATGCCAAGGCCAGGCGCGCGCCTCTTCCTCATGCAGTCATTGGCAATCATTGGCTTTGGGGGGTTGACCCAGGATGAAGCCGAATGCATAATATCCGGCTGGCCGCATCTACTTACAGCGTGTTGGTCGGTGGTCGATCGATGCATCCTCCCTTTATTAATCACCGTGGTATATTCGGCTGGCTGCATCTACAGCGTTTGGCCGATCGATTATGCATCCTCCCTTTATTAATCACCGTGTATCCGGCTGGCCGCATCTACTTATCTTTGCAATAATCTAACACTAACAGTCGATGCCGATAGAGGCCAACAATATATTGCAATGTCGGCCGGCGAGGCGATCTCGAATTACTGATTCACATCTACACACATCCCGCCATTAAATAATAAATAGAATTACCTCAAGTGAATAAATATTGATCATCATGGCTATCTATAGTAAAAACAAAACCAATGGTAATACTCTCAAATGGGAAGTAAGAATTGCCGATGATAATAAAGTCAGATCATATGAGCTTGAACAAGCAAAGAAGAGTATAGCTAGTCATATGAGAATGACAAGTAACACAAGTGTACCTCTAAAAATTGTTCTAAAATGAAGTTCCTTGTTGCTCATTACAAGAAGTGCAAAGTAAAGGCCCGTGGTGGTTGTGACGAGTGTAGGACAGTCAGTAATATTCTTCGATTACACTCGGCAGAATAGGGTTTGTTTCGTGTTGAAAAGTACATATGAATATGTCTCAATAGAATCTTGAATTATTGTAAAAACATGCAAACAAAGATAATCAAGCAGGTTCATAACACAATAACCAACGTAATACATATTTTATTAACTAATTAATATATACATTTTGCTTACACAAAGTAATCTATTTATCACAAATATCAACAAAAAGTGTATCAAACGAATATGCTCTTAACCATCTTCATCTCACCAGGTCACACATAAGTACAATTTTGACAGGCTTCTTCTTTGCATTGCCGACATGTGATCCCAAACATGAACATGTCCTCTTCGCATTTTTGACAGAACATCTCCTCGCAATAAGGACAATATGCTATTTTGGCAATGCCACACTCCACACAGAACTTATGTTGGCAACTGAAGCATACATCGGGATGATCTCCGTGTGGTACTTTACCACATCCTTGGCATAAAACTATATTATCTTGCCTTTGTTTTTCTCTCTTCTCTATTTGTACTCTTGGCATGTATGGAAGTGTTGATACTGTTACAATAGAAGGCATCTTATTCGTTTTGGTTGTAGTGTAGTTCTCCTCATTGACTGCCGTCTTGCTTCCTTCCGTCTTCTGCATATAATTCTTCACTTTTAATTGTTGTTCTTTATTAAGTAGAGGAGCATCTTCAATGCATTGCAAAAGTTGATCGGGAGTCATGACGTGACATTATATCGTGATAATAACAATATGATGTAGATCCAATTGTATCGTTTCTTAACTAATCATTTATGTATGGTTGTGGTTGTTGTAATACGATCGTGTGTATATGTTTATGGGACGGACGACCACATACAATCGGGTGGCCCCATTAATAGCAATTTGACGACAAAGAGCTGGTCAACCACTGCATTGGCTGACCCTAAGTAGGCGAGCCCTGCTACGTTAGGGTCAGCCAACGCTATTTTGCAATGCGGGGGAGAGTGCATTTTGGCGGTCACTGGATATCAAATTTTATCAAATGATGATATCGACCACCAGCCTCCTCCACTCAACCAGGTGGTACCGGTGAGGTCAGCCTCCCTTTAGGTGCTTCACCCCTTTACCCTTTGGAGCCTTTATTGGCTACTACTGAGCGCGCCTCATCCATCATCATGCCATTAATCGAGCCATTGAAAATCCAAGAGAGAAAATTAGCGAGCAAACGAGTATCAACTAATCACACTGCTCGCTACTACAGCTAGAGCGGCTAGCCGGTGTTAGAGAGGGTATAGAAGAAGATTGTTGGCCGCTAAAGCGATACGTGGGCAATGGCATTCATCAGCTGGCGCTCTTGATCTCCGGTTGACCTCATCTGTGAAGAATTTTGAAAATTGCAAAAGAAGATGCATTCAACTACATAACATCAACTAAACACAATAAACAACTATATATTCACCGCTAATAAAGCGGCTAGCCGGCCGCGGTCGCTAAAGAGATACTTGAGCAATAGCATGTCATCAGCTGGCGCTCTTGATCTCCGGTCGGCCTCATCTGTGAAGAATTGTGAATAATTGCAATAGAAGATGCATTCAACTACAACATCAACTAAACACAATCAAATATATTCTTTGTCATTCTATATCCCGTCGATATGGTGGTAGTACTTCATCTTGACACCTCTATCATCAAATGTTGTACAGTTATAGTGATAAGATATCATGTAGCAGCCTACTATAACTATAATGGGCGTCGATTCTTCAATATAAAAAATTGTGCATATCTTGTGTTCATTGCAACAATAATAATAATATGAAGCGTCCTGTAACATCAATGTCAGTATCATCGGGCAGCCATCGACTTAGTAACAACTCACATGATGAGATAGATGAACGATTGAAGAAGAAGATATCCGAACTGGATGACAAACACGGGTTGCACTTAATAGAAAGATCAAATGGGGAGCTGGAATGTGTACTTCGAAATAAGTCCGAAGCTAATAGAAAGCTCGTGATGCAGGCTTTCAGAGTACCGTCATCTATAACCCAGAACAAGGAGCGAAGAAAGTTCAAACGTGACGAGTTGATTGACAAGTTCCTGATACAAAGGGATACTGGCTTTCCTCTCTTGAGGAGGAGTCTAATGACACCAGCGGAGAAGAAGGCCGACACGAAGCAAGCGAATGCACAACATATGGCTCAAGTCAGAGCAGAAGAGAAAGCGCAAATCGAGCATAAATGGCCAACTCTTGATACTCCTGGGTGGCAAGTACCCGGTAAACACCACAGTGTAGAGAAGCATACGGATAATCCTGTGGCAGCCGTGCATCTTTGTCATGCTAGAACTGGTTGCTGGGTATGGTGGGAGCTCAACTGTTTGCTGGCATATATTCATGTGAGTAATCGATTGATACTTAAGATATCAGATGAAGTAGAATCAGCAGTGGAGGTAGCTCGTGCTCGTGCTGAATTATCCAAGTTAAATGGCTTGTTAGAAATGAGCGTGTTTAGAGGAGAGACACTTCTCAAGGTTATGGAAACAATATTTGATGGTGATGATAGGAGGAGGGCGGATGAGTATTATCGCGAGAGAGGAGGATTGCGAGGAATGAGGCCAGACGAAGAGGTGTTGCTCGATTGGTTTGTTAATAACGATTCTATCTCACTAGATGAACGCAAGTCCAAGCTGCCTCTACCTGAGGATGTTGCCTTAGACAAGAGAAAGACCCGGATGGAGAGTCTAGTGGGTCTACATCTGGAAGTACCCAACTATTGGTGGCCAGGCAGAAGAGGTGAAAAGAAATGGACATGTGTGATCGAGTCAATCAATCTCCAAGACGACGAAGAGAGATATTTCAACCTCAAGTGTCTGGGCGATCCATACCCGAAGGATCGCTATCTCATGGCATATGTAGACGTCCAGAAGTATGCTGATCGTGAACATACTGAGTTCTCGGATTTCTATCTCCCAAAGACTTTGGATGAGAGCCGTGTTGACTTAGAATTCAAAGATAGATGCAAGAAGACATTGCAAGAGCTGAGAAAGCTAAACAGTAAGATACCATTGTCTATGTTTGTTGTTTGCTTGCCCTGTTCTAACTTCTCATTTGTCTGCTAACAGCGACGGTTTCAATAGGGTTAAGGTATGATGCAATGTCCAATCCGTATGACTCTGACTTGACATGTGAGAGTCGCCGGAGTGAGATACTCTACGATTGTGCAATTGAAAGAGCCAATGAAATCATTGGCAGTCAAGAGATGACACCTGAGCGTATGAAGAAGATTATCTCGGACTTTATAGAGGCTCAAGGACTTGACGCACCACTTTTATCATGTGCATGTTGTGGGTTTAGAAACTTAGATGCAACTAGCACCACTCGTTCATATCGTGAAGTTGACATAGCGGATGACACGATACAACGTATTCTTAAGTTAAGGGATGAAGTTGACAATGAAGATCGTATTGACGCCGAAGATAGTTGTAGCCTTCATACACTGCAACGCCATAGACAGTTGATGGAAAGAGAACCATTGTCAATACCTATCAATGACGATGGGGATACAAGGGAAGTTGAGTTGTGGAGATTGTGCTCTACATGGCCATCAAAGAAGCCTGATGAACTTGAAGAGCAGAGAGAATATCTCCCAGACTATATGTTCGATAAGAAGTCTGGTGGGCCATTATATTACCACCTCCATCCAGAATTCGTCCAAGAGAAGGTACCTGGAGATCCCAGTCAAGGCTATACCGCAACGATCTGCTCGGAATGTGAGAAAGTTATTGAATCTGGAGGAACTCCAGATCTACCATACCCAAGGAGATCGATTGCTGCCGGTGTTGACTTCGGAGATTTCACCCGAATTGGACTTGAGCCGTTGACTGAACGCGAGCGTCAAATCATATCCAAGATTCGACACTATCTACTGTTTATCAAAATTGAGAGCAACACCAAGGATGGTAGAGTGATTGAGCGAGGTCAGTCAAAGATTAAAGGTTGTGGCATCTATTTTGATGACGATAGTACACAAGTTGTATCTGACTTGCTTTCTAAAGAGGGTTTGAATGGCAATGTATCACTTCAGTTTGTTGGTCCCGATGGGGAGTATGATGCACTTGCTGCTAAGGTACTAGGTAATCCTAATGTAGAGGGGCGTGCTTGGGTTATCTATCAGTGGTTGAAAGTTTTGAAGGGGGTTAACCTTCATTACGAACATGATGACGAGCTGCCACACTTTAACGAAGTCAAGACAAAAGTACAAGCTGCCAACAAAGCTCTTATCAAGGATGCAGAACGTGTTGATGATACAAGTATCATTAAAAAGACTGAGATAGCCAAAGACGACGTCCGAAGGATTAGAACTACTCGTAGTAGAAGTAGAGTTGATACAAAGTTGAAAGAGGATGGTGACATTCCATTTAAATGTTCAATTTTAACATCATCCGTGAAGAAGGACAAAGGTACTGATATCGACAGCGAGTATTTGGACAGTGCGGCAAAAACTCTTGGTATCGATGAGAAACAATTGTATGCAGCTGCAATGTCTAGACGAGAAAGAGACCCACTCAACGACTATGAAAAAGGCGATGAGACGATTGCCAAGGCAGCCCCAGACGTATTCATGTTCGGTACAGCATATGGAAATAAGGGTCCAAATCTCAATCAGTACGAGATGGAACACCTCATCATGCAGTACACGACACGCACGGGATCTAATAGGCCACTACTCTTTCAATTATTTGAGTCAGGCAGGAGACAAAGCGTAATTCGGGGAATGCATGCCAAAGTGTGTTCAAACCAGAAAGAATTCGAGCAGTTTGCAAATGAATTCAGCTCTGATGAGTTCCAAGCTAAGCTGAGAAATGCAGTAAATAATCCGAAAGGGGGAGCAGCAAAGTATGTGATGAAAAAACTAGTGCCATTATTGACATTTCCTGGTAAGAAGTCCCACTTTGGAGCTCTCGAGAGGAACGAAAGCGCAGGCCAGATACTTGCATTAGGTCGTCACTTTGGATGTGCACCTGCTTTCCTCACGTTTGGTTAGATGATGTCAACCACCCAAATGCCATCAGATTTGCTCTTCGCAGTACAAATAACCAAGACTTCCCGGCTGTTGTTTCAAATGCATCTCAAGTAGAGATGAAGAGAGGTATGAGACTTAAAGATAGCGAGGGTAGTATACAGATCCCATATCACTTTACCGAGAGACTCAAACTCATGGTAAACAACCCAGTTGGAGCTGCAATTGCTTATAAACAGGTGGTGCACGATGTAATGACCATTCTATTTGGTATCAAGCCCTCAAACCACAGCGGAGATAACAACAGAACAACTAAGACGAGGTTCAAGTCAGCTGATGAGATTGGTATGGTAGGATCACCATGGGCATTCTTTGGCAAGACCGAGACTACTGGTAGTGGATCTCTTCATTTTCATGTCGTAGGATGGGCTGGAATATCACCAGAGCTCCTTGAATCTGTGGCTGATATACCCGAGTTGTGCAAGAAGGTAGCATCCGTGCTGGACTCACAGTATAATGCTAGTCTTGACAGACGTGTACATGTTGAAGATTTGGTACGGAAGAATATTGGAACTGTGAAAGGCTTGAAGAAGACTTGTGCCCCCGCCAAAATTAAGTCGAGGACTCTAGACACAGTTGCTGAAGAAGATACTGTCTTAGTATCTCAGAACGATACCAACAGTATTGACAATGATTCTGATATAGACATGGAAGATGAACCACGCATTGTGTCTCAAGATACCTCGGCTCTAGATTTAGATTACTCGGATGCTTCTCAAGATACCTTGGCTGATGTTTGTGCTGCCTCTTCCAAGGTAGATATGTCAATTCCTGGTGCATTTGCATTGAAGAGATGTTGTGCTGATGAGAGTTGTAATGGCAGATCCAAGTCTCCAACTCAAGATAGCACCTTAAAAGATGTAACAACACATCATGTGTCTAGGATTCCAACTCAAGATACCTTGGCTCAAGCCAGCTCAGTTCAGGATACCTTGAATGGTTCATTGGATGCTTGTGCTATCGAGTCCACTACAAAGAGGATATCATCATTGAAGAGTGAACCAAGACCCATCATATCCAAATCGTCACAAGCCAATGAAACCATTAGCAGTACCAATGAGAAGAGTTGGACACCGATGGTGATGCATCGTCCTCCAGATCCAGTACAAGAGAGTGACAAATTCAAGAATCATGTTGCCATGATTATATGTCGTTGTGGTATACATGAGCATACATTTACTTGCCATAAACCCAAAAACGGCCGGCATGGGTGTAGATTATGTTACACAAAAGCTTTGAGCAACGGGACACAACCGATTGAATTGATTATCGTGAATCAGCCCGATGGGACATTTGAGTGGTATAGATATGACTCGCTTGAGAAGTCGGGCCAACAGTTTATACGCCCATATGACTCCAAAGAGTATACTACAAAAGCTAATGCGTATCCTTTGGGGTCGGAATGTAGTCGGACTATCGTTTGGGAGCTCGATAGACCAGAGTTGAAACCTTTACCTGGCCTCGATGACGATATGACCAAAGATCAGATCATTTCAAGATTATACAATGAAATGTTGCCAAGTACGTTGGCCGATGATGATCTACAATTTAAAGAGGGTAGCGAGCAAGTATCACTAGATCAAGTTCATATACATCAGTATGAACAAGATGGGAATAACCTCTTCTACAACTTGCTACTTGGCTTGGTAAAGTCGTCTCAAATTGAACCACGCTCCAAATCAGTCGAGGAGTTTCGAAGAGAGCTTATGCAATGTTTGACAAAGCTACCACTTGATTGTAAGCTTGGTGATAAGACAATCGAAGAACGTATCAAGTCTCGAATGAGCCGTCAAAATCTAGATGATGATACAACTACCGCATCTCGAAATCATCACAACTCTAAGTCCGTAAGGAGTAGTAGGAGATTACAAAGCTCAAATAAGACCAAGCAAGAGGAGCCAATCAATAATACAACCACCAAAGATAAACTTGATTTGTACTCTCAGCTCATGATGAATGTTGATGGTGATGATTGTTATGAGGGTGGAGCCTTGGAAATCAATCTCTTTGCTCGAGTGATGAATGTAAATGTTGCAGTGTATGTCAAAGAAGGCAATAGTTTGACTCGAGTCGATTACATCGCTGCCAACGGAGATACTAGATCAACAATTCATCTACTCCGTACCCCAAATATTGCAGGAGAGAGTTGTGCTAATAGATCCGAGCCTGTTATAAATCCACCAGAATACAAGTACAAACTTATCACTCCAAAGTTGAAAAAGTTGACAGAGAAGTTACAGGCGTTTGAAGTCAGTGATTTAAAGAGGTTATATCATATGATTTCCAAGGCTCTTCCAACGAGAAATGAGTGGGTAGTTGACTTCAATCCTCTCCTTACATCACTGCTCGGTTGTAATAGCAATCTCTTGCATCTTGGTTCGTCAGAGCAGAGTAAGGCTGCTCTGTTTTATATTGGTCCGTACATCAATAAGGATGGAGTAAAGATTACTGATGCGTTACCATTACTATTGAAAGCCTATAAACACGCCATAAATTACCCAAGTGTGGCTGATGACACAGGCACAGCCAAAAGGCATACTCAACATGCATTACAACGAGCATTGAACAAAATGAACAATCTAATAGAAGTGACGGATACCCAAGCTGCAGCTAGTTTGCTGGGTATGGGTGCAAGTTTGTGTTCCGAATCATTTGTAACTTGTGATATCAAAGCATACATAAAGTATGTCAATGCAGAGCTTCAGCGAATCAGAGGTTCTAGTCTTCATGATGATGACTCAGATGACGGTACTGTGAAGGAATATTACGATGAAATGGATTTTCTCGTCGAAGATGATGAAGAGGAATTAATTGATGATGATGTCGAGGATGGGAGCGACAGTAATAGTGTCCCTGATGATAGGTCTTTGGATCCAATGGAGTGTGATGGTAGTGAAGATCAGCAGATGGATTGTGATGAAAGTGAAATAGTTCATTCTTCTTCTGACGACTTCAAGTTTATCAACGCTTCTTGTGGTTCGGCTCGCCTATATACCATGAATGATGGAACTAAGCAGCCCGTGTCATATGCTGCCCTTTACAGATATCGGGGTGAGGGTTTGAAACATTTGAACCGATATGAATACACAACTTGTGTTCGAGTGATGGAGAAGAAAGCCAATAATGATGACACACTCGATATATCTGGTGTTGGAAGAAGGAAGAACAAAGCATATTCATTTGGGACCGGGCTTAACATTGAAAAGAATTACCATCAGGTTCTAAGGTCCAAGCAGTGCATCCCAAAATTCACAAAGAGTCCTCCAGCTCTTCCCATGGATCAATCAACAATGAATGAAAAGGAACTCATAACCTGGAGAAGGAAGGCAGATAGTTTTGCCCACTTCTACTTGGCAATGTTCCGTCCCGAGGATACACTCTACGAGGAGGGCCAGACATGTGACTACGAGTACAATTATGAAGCATTTGTAGAGTTCTATGATCAGCTACGCTATGGTAGGCGCTCTAGACTCGACCTGTATAGGTTGTCACAGATTGATAGAGTCATGTATAGTTGGAGGGTTGATAGAGGTAGAAGAGAGATGCTTGCTAAATTTCGTGGACGAAATAGAACACTGTGGTCTGATACACAGAAAGAAGCCGCTAAATCACATTATGGCAAGTTCGGTCGAACCGTGGAATACACAGATGATGGAATGGATTACATAGCATCTGATTCGACTGAGCTCACAAAATCGCAGCAGGATAGCGGTCGAAAGATTTTAAATCATGGTAGAGAGTTGGATGACACGTTCGAAGCTTTAGCAAGGCAACCTGATAGTAGTGATTCGATAAGTGAAAAGCCACGGCCAACAAGTATCCCAAGTGTCGGAACATTACCATTTAATATCAAGTTAGACCAAGACAAGAGGAACGAATTTGTTACACTCAACAGTTCTACCAAAGATAAGATACAGAACCCAAATAGGTATCCCCGGCATCTGGATCTAGACAAGAAGGTGAAAGATTATATCAAGTCCCAAGACTTATCGGCTGATAAAGATACTGTTATCAAGCTAGTTCGTAATCACTTTGAAGCCATTCGATCAGGTAGAGCTCGAGATAAGGACTACGAGGCTCCCAATGTGTTGGTCTGCGGCAAGCCAGGAAATGGCAAGTCGAAGATTATCGAGTCTTTAGATGGTATAGTCGAAATAATGAAAGTAGGTTCTCTGATGAAGTGTGCCTATATGGGTTCAGCTGCAGTCAATATAGGTGGTACAACACTTCTAAGGCCTTGGAATATACCCGTGTTTAATGAAGGAGAAAAGATAGTATTTCGTTCTTGGAATGGTAATAAGCTGAATGCTCTCAAGAGGAGGTTTGGTCACGACTTCAATAACATATGCGCTGTTGTGGTGGATGAGGTGTCCACCATCCAACCTTACATGTTGGCATACCTTAATGATCGCATGCAAGAGATTTTTCAAGTATTTGATAAACCATTTGGTGGTCGTATGGTGATTCTTTTGGGTGACTTTCAACAGAAACCTGGTAAAGGTGGTACTTTACCTGGATCTGTAATGCAATATGTCAAGAAGGGCGAGTCTCCAACTTTTGCCGATGTTAAGAATAAGAAACTTGGGCCGACCGAGATAGGAGGATATCTGTTTTCAAAGTTCCGCTATATAAAGTTGACAAGTCAACACAGGTCGGAGGATCCTACACATATGGAAGTCATAAACAAGATGAGCGAGACAGGAGTCATCACAGTCGATGATCTAAAGACTTATAAAAAGTTGTCTGGTGAGGACTTAGATAGCGATGACTTCAGATTCGCAACCATAATTGTAACTGGCAACAACGAGCGGAGACTGTTCAACTTCTATCAAGCAAAACGATGGGCTGAGTATCATGGGACGAACCTTATCCGATGGGCGAGAAAGAGGCGAGAAAATACTTGGAAAGGAAAGCCTACTTCGATGGACGGTGTGAATCGAGCTATGGAGAATGCTTGCTTTTGGGAGCTATACATTCCCGGAGCAAAAGGATACCTTAACACCTATAATATCAATGGAGACCTTGGACTGGCAAACGGTACAGAGATCAAGTACCACTCACTCTCATTTGGAAATCGAGTCGAACAAAGGGGATTCAACGAGTTATGTGCTCAATCGAAGCCGGGTGATGTAATACGTATCGACTCTCCGCCAGCAGCAATCAATGTCGAGTTGTTTGCTGACTTTCCTGAGGATACAGCTGACACCAAAGCTAAGAAGAAAGTCGCAAGGAAGAAGTGGCTAGACAGTGGCAAGCCTAGTATAACAAATGATGGACGTGTTGTCATTCATATCTCGCAACAAGATGGGAGTCAGATCCAATACAACACAACGTATGTGCCAGGGTTTACTGGTATCGAGACGAGAACGGTATATCCAAACTCTCAAATTGAAATGAAAGATCTTTTTCCAATCGAGCCTGCATTCAGCATAACAGTTGATAAGGCTCAGGTAAGCTGTCATTGAAAGACTTGATATTCATTCTCACAACGCTTGATTTTCTTTTCTCTACAGGGAAAGACTATACATAGACTAGTGTTGTCTATTTCACAGCACTCTTATCATCTCAACAGAATCAAGTGGGAAGACTTGTATGTTGCATTATCTCGAGTGCGGAAGGGAGATCATATGAGATTACTCATCAAGAGGGGAGATTAGAACACTGTAAAGTATGTGTCTCAACTTCGAAGAGACAAGCACATCGATTGGTACTTCCGCGGGTACAAGAAACATCCTGATGGTGACGACAGTATGATTTGGGACTGTAATCTGGCAAGAAAAAGTGCCGGTCTTGACAAGAAGAAGAAGTTTGGTTCGTCCAAAGAAGAGAAGAAGAAGAATTCGAATAAGAAGCCAAGGAAGTAAGATAGACATCTGTAAAGTATGTAGAAGCCATCACATTGTCATCAACTGGTATTGAATTCCTAAATGTAAAGGTGACGTGAAAACTGCCAGCCGAAGGGCCTTTACGTAATGAACAACAACATCTTCTTTCACAAGCGTTAGAGGAACTACAACATCAAGCGGTTCTACATCAAGAACAACATCAAGAAAAGATATGATAAATGAAATTCAAGGGTACGTCGACTAACCGGGTGTAAGAACCGTTGGGGAGCCGTTTTGAAAGTATCTGGCAACGATATCTTCCTTGGGTCATATAACAGTCCGACTGAGGCTGCACATGCTGTAAATTTGGCAAAGGAAGAATCAAAGATGAGGAGTAGCATGACTTCTGGAGAGTGCTCACCATTTATCGGGTCAGAATCTTCATTAGATCTGCAAGACATGCCTTCAGATAAGATAGATGAAAGCTTGATGGATACCGAAACTGCTAAAGATGAGGATTTGTCCTGCCGTATATCCAAGTACTTGTCTCCCACGTATCAAAGTGAGAAGCAGGCCGAGGAAAAGCTTCTTGAAGAGAAGGATGAGCCGGCTAATGCGACTACCATGCCAACAATTGAATCAGTTGTATCTAAATTTGAAGAGGCACGGAAGGCAGGACATCAACCTAAAACATTCAACTTGCAATCATACATGGCTGAGCATGACAAAAAATACTCGTACCTAATAGATGTCAAGAATGATTCTACCAATACAAGCAACAAGCGAAGAAAGAAGTCTACTCCTAAGCGGCTTGTAGGGGGGTTATAGTTATGATAGTCGTATAGAGCATCTGCTTTGTCTTTGTTTCAATAAGAAAAAGCTCTCAAAGAGCTATGTTCTATATGTGCCATAAGACAACAAAGGTTGCAATATAGATAGTAGAGCATATATTTATGAAAGAGCTGCCAACATAGTTACAATAGACCACAATGTCACAACTTACTAGGTTAGTTGTTTCTCATTCAAGAACATACATAAGTCGTTTATTCGCCAAAGTGTTTTAGGACAATTTACCCCTCCTCTTCCTCCAACCCGACCCATCACCAATCACCTTAGTAGATCTAAGCGGGGGTATTCCTGTATAACAGTTACATGCCTACCATATATTACAGCTTTTAGTGTAGCCTTTTCGTAGCTGGTGGTGATACCATACTCATAGATACTCATACTTGATATATCAAAACAAAAAAGAGGAAACTTAAGATGATACATCATTCTTTGTTGCTTTGTTGGACAACATTCCATCTCCTCACTGGTAGCATCAGTGCCTTTTCTACTCCATCAACGTTGGTTAGATATCAATATAATCAACATAGCTATCAATCATCTCCGTTTATACAACAAAAGTCGGTATCATTGCAACCATCATCACATCATGTGTCTAAAAGACCAAGCAGTAGTAGTACATCCCTTTTATCGTCATCTATCATATCAAGTACAAACAATTGGGGAAATATTGCAGCATTATCATTCACTGCATCATTAGCACAACTATTGGGTAAAACTACATTGATTGGCAAGTTACTGGGGGCTCCGGTAACAGCAATGGCATTGACGTTTGTTCTATCGAGTGTTAGTTGGATACCAACTCTATCTGGACAATGGAAATGCTTGTTACCACCGGGTGGATCGGCTGCAAGCACATTTCTACAGGGGACATCGTTAACATTGGCTACACCACTGCTGCTGCTGGGTACAAGTATAAGAGGCAAGGCATTAAAACAATGTGGTTCCTTGTTAGGTTCATTTCTAATCGCATCACTCGGTACATTGTTGGGTTGCATGCTCGCATTCTCTCCAATACTTGGTATACAATCATCATTAGTATCATCATTACCTAATTCAGATGGAATCAAAATCGCTGCTGCATTATTAGCAAAGAATATCGGAGGTGGAATCAACTACATGGCAGTATGTGCATGTCTGGGTGCTTCTACGGAGAGTATTGCAGCCGGTTTATGTGTCGATAATGTCATGGCATTGGTATACTTCCCGTTGACTAGTATGATAGCTTCCAAGTATGATGATGTGACTGATGATGAAGTAGTTAATGAAGCTGAGAGTGATGTGGATCAGACCATTATCAATGAAAGCAAAGACTCTTCAACAACGTCAGTCGAGGCTTTATCACATGCATTCACAATAGCAGCAGTCTTGACAGCTCTTGGTCAGTTCTTCAACTCACAACTACATCACATACCTGCTTGTTCAAGTCAAGTGAATCTCTCACTGCCAATAACAACATTATTAGCTGTACTATACTCTACTTATTACCCAGCAAATAAGTTCCTATCACCAACATCGACAACATCAAACAACGATACTGATAACAAACCAAATGCTATAGCAAAAGCCGGAGAAACATTAGGCACAACACTACTGTATCTCTTCTTTGCCACTGCTGGTGCTGCGGGTTGGAAGCTAAAAGACTCTATTCAACAATCATTCCGTCCTATTGCATCGTTTCTAATAATACTGTATAGTGTTCATGGAGCGATGTTATATGGTACTAAGAAGATAGTCAATATCTTGTGTGGTGATGATAAGAATGGCAAGAATCAGAGATTTTGGAGTAACATGGTAGCTCCACAACGACTACTAGTTGGTTCAAGCTGTGCCATTGGTGGACCGGCCACGGCGGCCGCTTTGGCAAAAAGCTTTGAATGGAAGTCACTATTGAGTCCTAGTCTACTCGTTGGTAATGTGGGTTATGCAATTGCAACGTTTATCGGCTTGTTGTTCTATGGAGCGTACAGATAACTCATCTTTTTGAGAAGAATTGGTATCTTTATGGGAAGCTCTCCGAGTCTTTCCTTTGCAGTAATCTCTCATCAATTCAACACTGGCGAGAAGTAAAGACCTCATACAAGCAATTCATAACAACGACCATATTATGCCATTGCAGCTTGGCAGGACAAGAGGTAGTAATATGTAACTTAAGTCTAGGACGACACGGCCAAGAGGGCCGAGAGGGCATATCCACTCTCAACCCTAAAAAGATACCAAAAGAAGACTAGGATCAGAGATAAAATGATTAGTTGGCAAGTAGGGCAGTGATAACTTTGACAAATGACCTCTAAATCTTATCTTGCCTATGCAATGACCGAGGGTCATTCGGGGTCTCAATCACGCTCATTGGATTATCAACACATGAACCAATCATAATGAACAACAACATCGTCAGTTTCTATCAAAACGGCTGATTGGATAGGCAGTTGCAATAGTATGGATCCTCCCTTTGACAATCTTCCACAACGCCCAACGTCTCCAGTAAATTTGCCACAAATTGGTGAATGGCAGAGTCCAATGGAGAAGTTAGAGGAGTTATGTTCATCAGATAACCTATCCCTACCAGCATTACGTGAGATTGTTGAAGCTCATACCTTTCGACCTCGGTTCACCCTTATCTTCGATAAGGTTTGCAACAATAAGAATGTGACGCTTGAGATTATCCAGTATCTGTTAGATTGGTTTCCCAATGCGGTTCGTAGTGCAACTTTTATTATCGCTTGCATGAATGAGAATTGTCCCAATGAAGTGATAAAGTTATTGGTTAATAGGTGCCTATTACTTCGACAAACACATATCCTAAGGAACTCGATCAATACATCGTACCAATGCACACCTCTTCACTACTACTTGGCACGAAAATCATCAGTTGATTTAGAGGTAGTTCAGTTGTTAATCAATGCATGGCCAGAGGCTAATCAGATTAGAAATAGTCGTGGACACATGCCTATTCATACTCTTTGTTACAATGAACAGATGGATGAAGCTGTGTCTGTTGATGTATTACGATTAATGCATAATACCGATCGTACTTTATTGAGGGAGAATATGGAAGGCTGGCTACCAATTCATCTAGCTGTTGGTCATATGTCAACTGCATTCTGCAAAGAACTGATCAATGGATACTCGGAGTCATTGAGGGTTGGATTAGTTGGCGATAGCGACAGGTTACCAATTCATATCGCCGTATGCAACACTGAGAGGCGAGCTGACTCGGTTGATACAATTAAGTACATGCTGGAACAAGACCCGGGCAGTATTAATGCGAGGGATGGACAAGGCCACTTACCGATACACAAAGCAGTCTCATGGGGGACAAAGGAGGTCGTTGAATTCTTACTTACTCTTAATCCTGCTGATGCATCAAGGGAGGACGACTCTGGGAAGTTGTTGTTGCATACTATTTCATCATGCAACAGGTCCGTTGGACTCATTGGTACAGTTAAGACTATCTTCGACGCTTATCCAGAGGCAATTCTTGCCCTGGATGGAGAAGGCAAAACTCCACTCGACCATGCAATGAGGTCAACAGCAAGAAGTAACCCAAGCCAAAGCCAAAGCATGGCTATTATCATCTCCTTCTTACAAGCTCAACGAGTATACGCTCTAATGGCACACGATGCAACTGCCTTAACATCTGTTGACGAGAATGGTTGGCTGCCACTTCATCGTGCATTAAAGGAAAATGCCACCCTAGGATCTATCAAGCTGTTAGTGACTGGAAATCTAGCCAGCTTACAGGTACCAACTCGTGATGGGCTCTTCCCCGTCCAAATTGCATGTAAATTCAGCTCTCTAAAGGTTGTCAAGCTATTACATGAGCTTAGTGGACATACTTTGGATCAGTTTTCTCCTCTTCACCATGCATGCCGTGGAGGTAACTGTGCTGTCATCAAATACTTGTTTGATTCACATGCCTCGTTGGTTGCATCGGCAGTGGTTACGCCTGATAGTGACGACAAACTTCCTATCCATTTACTCTGTCAGGCTGGAAAAGAAGAAGATAAAGTTGACTGTAATAGTCCAGAGTATATTGAAACAATCTGGTTGCTACTCACATCTAATCCAGTTGAAACGATGACGGCTTTAGTTAGCTAGATGGTACCGCGAATAGAGAGTACACTATATGTAAATGTAAGCAAAACAAGATGAACTGGTACATTAGACAACATCCTTTACAATTACAGACATAGACTCTCCGGATAGACATATGAGATATGAGGCAAATCCTCGTCATTACCCAAGAACTTTATCAATTCTGTGTAGACTGCATCTGTATCAGTTTTGTTCTGTATGATGACCGTGATTGTGACTATATCTCGAATGGAAAGACCTGCAGTATCTAAAATTTTCTTCACTTTTACCAATAGATTTTGTGTTTGCTGAATTGTATTTGGACCAGTTGTATCTAGCTGACCAGAAAGCCAGGCATAATTTCCCGACTTGATTACTGGTGAGAAAGGATATATACTGGATTTGGGCTCAATCATTGCTAAGGCCTTGTCTTCGGACATACTATCTTTTAGACTTGCTGAAGCAATAATTGCAACCTCACACAATGCACCTGCATCTTGTCCACATATTCTTGATGGCTGGAAACAAGTCTGTGCTGGACAAAACTTTACATTTTTGTTTGCAAGGTAGTTTCCATATGATTTGTTGAAAGACTGAAGGTCATTAATATCTGCAAGTACCGTTTTAACATCTACTACATTATCCCAGGACATATCAACCGAGTTTAACCAATCCCCAATCGATCCATTGTGGCTATTACCTGTTCATTCATTCCACCTAGAGACGAGATATAATGTGCATAAGATGTGCACAAGAAATGTACATAATAATGAGCAAAAGATATCGATCTACTTACCTGCTCCTGCTGATAGAGTACCAGATAAGTAAGCAATGTCACCACACCGTACAACCGGAGAGAAGGGAAGTACCGCACCATCTATTTTTCTTGGAGATTTGCCAGCTTCTACTGCAGTATCAACTGATTCTTTCTTTATCTTTGTTGCAATCATACTCATTGAACAACGTACAGTATCATCATCATCATCATCATCACCATCACCACCGGCGGGTATAATAGACGCAGCTTGCCATAATAACTGTGCAGGTAAATGTGTAACACCATCCATGTAATCTTCATATGCACTATTAAACTCTGACATATCATTGATATCTAATATTTGTGATTGTATATTAACAATGTGATGTTTTGTCATGTCATACTTTGATAGTTGCGTTTCTGCATTTGACATCATTGCAAATACTTGCTGTTTAAGTGATTGACCTGCCGCGGAGGTACTAGATGCTTCGATATAGACTGTTGTATCTTTCTTGATATCATTATTTTTGTATGAAGACATCAATCTACTACCATAAGTAATTCTATTGCGGTGAGTATTGCGGTGAGAATTAGTCGAGGTGTAAAAACCAGACGTTTTACTAATGAGGGAGGTCAAAATAGGAACCCCTGCTGCTTTACGATATATCATGCCCCACTTCCTGATTCTATCTCCTACCTATGTATCATATCATTCTATAGTCTAGTACCTGAATGCTTCATCATGACTTTGCTGCTCTAACTCATTTCTACTTGGTAGGATACCGCTTAAGACATAAAGAGTCTCTAGACTCTAGAGTTGATCAAGTTGTGTTATTAATTATTAGTAATTAAGACGTGTGGCGCGGCGGCGGCTTTACTACTACACTATTATTAGAGCCCTCTTAGAGACAGCAATATGATGACTGAAATGGCAGTGGACGGTGGTATACTCGAGTTAGAAGAGGGTGAATCATTAATATCCTTTGTTAATAATGAACCAACTCTCTCATCATCCCCACTTCAACACAAACAACAACAGCAGGAGTTATCAACACCACTTTTGCCACAGGCAATACCGGAAACTGTAATAGAACATACTACACAGTCGGATGGTACAATTATTGTCAAGGTTAGTACATCCACGCCTCATCCAAATGGATTTATCGACGTTAAGATTGAACATTATTCTATTCCATCAATTAAGTATACATCATTAGATGCAGTAGGAGAAGATTGCAATACACCAATAAAATTACCAATACCAAATAAATATCTAACACGTGTTGAATATAAAACACTAACTAATGATGATGATGATGCGTCAACAGTATATACTGCATTACCTCCCCGTCGTGGTGATGATACCAGTGTGGCAAGTTCATACTATACTACTAGTGGTACTAGAAGAAGACGTCGTAAATTGAACTCTTCGGGTAGTGGAAAGAGATGTAAAACTACACCTACATTAATTGCAATTGCAATACTATTTGTTATTGTATTAGTTTGCGTTTCGGTTAATAAAGATTGGAATAAACAAGAAGAAGCGGAAGAGAAAGCAGCAGCGGATATAAAGAAGAAGGGAAATGAAACCGATTTGCCTGATAATGTTCCCAACATGACCGAGGTTACGGAATTAGATCACCATTATCATAAGGATCAACATGATGTATATTTACTGCATTGATGCGGTGAGGCAACTCTCAGTTGTTGTAAAACTAAATGTACATATAAGAAATCAAAAGATAAGAAAAGACCAAACAATCACAAATTCAAAACAATATATATCAAGTCAAAGTGAAGAAGGCTAATTAATCATTACAACTATGCAGTATTATGAAGTGGGGAGACTTCTTTAGATTCTTCCTCGAGAGTCATTATTAGTTTCCACGGAGATACTTTGCTTCCTCGTCCCTTGCCTCGGCCTCGTCTGGATCAATACACACCCATTGGGTTCCAACATAACCATCGTATCGACTACACACAGTGCAAGGGTTATAAGTACCCACATACTCGGATTTACAGTCATCATTGTGATCACAAGGCACGCCACACTGACCTACGTCTGGGGAGGGCGTTGGCGGCTCGGGAGGAGGATTGTAGCACGTCTTGTGATTATCTGTACCTGGCTCGTCGCCACAGACTTGACAGTAGTTAGTTCCACCCTCCCAGCAGTCACTATTCTTGTTACAAGGCTCTCCTAGATTGTAACATTGGGGAGGGGGAGGTGGTCCCTCATTGGGCTTGCAGTGTCCATAACTTAGACCTTCATTATCATGACAGTTCGAGGGCTTGCAGTGCTCGTTGTATCCACAGTCGGCCGCAGTATTGCAGTTGCACTTGTTACCTTCTAATGATGTTTCCATAAAGTTCAAGATGGAAGAAGGACGAGCAGCTTCGGTGTACGAGGAGGCGGTTGCTACGAGGAGAATAGTTGCAATGGAAGTGTAGGATGTCTTCATGTTTGTATGTGTTCTCGTTGGTTATATATTATGTAAAGTGATTGAATGTTAGAGATTGGAGATGTATTTGTAGATGTTTGAGTTGTCGTTGTTTGTTTTTATGAGAGCTTTGACATGCAACAATGGAGAGACAAAGCATGAACCCTCAAGATTGTGTTCTTATCAAAGAGCTGAACAAGAGACTACTATAAAACAGTGCATAGCATATAAGGAAATGTGTTAAAACGATAAGCCCTAACCCTATAAAGAAGGATATATATCGTTCCAAAAGTGTAGGCAAGACAGTGCTTAAATAACTGTATAAGAAATGTGAACACAAGAAGTTTCTCTTTGTAGTGCATGAAACTTCATTTTTCTTTGTGCAAAGTGTCAGCATCATAATTGTTGTGTCGTATTGAGCTCTCCTCTGATGTGCAGTACATGATATTAGACGATAGTTTACAGTAGATCTTCTAGATATATACCATTTTCTTCTTATTCCCTTTTCGCGTTGCGCCCTTGGAGGAGAATAATTAAAGAAGATACCCACATTCACATACATCAAACAAAATTAAAATGAGTGGTTGTCAACGAGCAAGCAATACGATCCTACGGTTCATACAACGGCCACAGCATACCTCCTATTCACCATTTAGATTATCTCCATCAATTACTAATGCATCAAAGCAACAATCAATATTAAATTCTACTACACAATCTACTACATCATTATCTAGAAGAGTAATCTCATCAACTATACGATCACAAACAAATCATACAATAACTAAATCTGCATTGGCATGTGAAATATCATCCTTGCGGTATACATTATTAGTTAATGGTGAAGATGAAGATGCAATAGCACTTGGATGGGATGCTGGGATAGTAGAAGACGAAGATGGAACGTAAGTTTTATATAGCATCAATCTTAATTGTGAGTTTGAAATGTGATGTGTAGATGAGTCTATTTTTACTGGATGTCTGCAGTTTTCTAAATACTTCTTTTACTTGATATATACTCTACCTAATTGCAGTTAGTTAAAGTTCATTTTCTTCTCACTAAATTGTGTGGGTCAATATCTAGATAATAACATTAGATGAGTGATGGGCAACTGGTATCCTTTATCATCTTCAACAGAGACATACCAAATGAAGTCTGATATGAAGTCAGGTTGAAATTGAAAGTGATTTTGGAATGTGTCGAAGTAATTGGTAAGTGTTTGAGTATGTATTCTCGGAATGCTAGTAGCAACAAGAGTCATCCCTATGAGGAGAAACATATATTACTTACATTATCAAACTTGTCAAGAATGTATACATGTTGATAAACCTATTACCGACTTCCTTCTGAGGGATAAAACTCTTGTTGCTGAGCTTCTTGCATGCATGTTATGAATTGATTAGCTCTTCAACATCACTTACTCATCTATCCCTTATGTTCATATTCCTATTAGGATATCCTTTTCCGTAGTTGTCTATGTACATACGAATACAGCAGCACGGGAGTTACACAATAGATAAAGTTAACTTTAATAAAGAGAAGAATAAGATTAAGTTTACCAATCTATCAACCTCCTACCAATTTAACTTCTTATCAATATCCCATTAGCTTTTCTTTTCTATCCTTCTAAATCTTGAACTTAATCTTCATCCAACCAATTGCAAATCTTCAAGTGTTTAAAGTAAGACAATATACGGATATGCAGTTGATTGTTTATTCCTCAAGTCACTGGACAGCAACTAATGCTGCCACCATCATCACAGACATCTGCTACCCACCATCATCATCATCAACACCTGCATCCCACCCTCTCGGTATACTCGGCTCCACCTCAATTCCCTCTACAAGTAGTGTAAGAGCTGATGTACATCCTTCAACTCCCAGCGCTGTTCTTCCTATTCGTATATTGTTGTTATTAGTAAATAAACGCTGTTGTATATTATTTTTGGAGATTGATGGTTGTGATTGTATTTTATGTATTGATGATCTTCCTTGATTTATTGAGCTACGCCCGCCACCCGACGACGAGCGTATAGACTTGGACATTTGATTTAATATACGGAATCTCATTGTATTGTAAAGGAGATAGATAGAGTAGGACGTAGTTGCAACTAACTTTATCGGGCTGTTACCTTTGTAATAATTTTTAGCACACATATTGTACATAGTAGTAGGTAATACCTAACCCAGACATACTCTGCTAGAGTATATTTGGAGTACATAAGAAGAGGAGATATAGTGGTAGATTTGCGTATCGTGCCAAATCATACACCCAAGTACTTCGAATTGAATTTAATATTATTATCACATGCACTAAGTAAAAAATAGATTAGTAGAACTTTATTATTAACAGAGCACCACATCAATAGTATAATACCATTCACAATCGTTAGTATACCATACAATAACAATGAAATTGTGTGCCGCGTGCAATCAAGATCTACCCAAGGATAAGTTTAGTAAGAAACAATGGAAGCTAGGAGCTGAATGTCAAAGAAGGTGCACATCATGTGTCCGTGGTAACCGAGAAGTACAATTAGCCCCTCCATTGGATAATAACAATGAATCAGCCAATAATAATGATGGAATCTTTAGTTCATTGGAATCTATGAGTTTGAATGATGATGAAATGATACTAGCGTCTGATGAGGAACTATTCAAACAACCACCGTCAAGGGAAGATTGTCCCATCTGTTTCATGATGATGCCATCACTTGAGACGGGAAGTAAATACATGCATTGTTGTGGGAAAAAGATATGTAGTGGATGTATTCTTGCAAATGCAAGAATAGATCTTGATAAGCAATTGTGTCCATTTTGCAGAATTCCAAATAGTGATTCGGATCAGGAGCTGGTCAAAAGAAATAAGAAACGTATGAAGTTGAACGATGCTGACGCTTACTATAATCTTGGATGTAAGTATAGAAACGGAGTTAAGGGTTTGCCACAAGATATTTCAAAGGCATTAGAACTTTGGCATCGCGCTGGAGAGCTTGGCTCTACTATGGCATATAACAATATTGGCAATGCTTATTATAATGGTAATGATGTAGAAAGGGATGTTAAGAAGGCCAGGTATTACTTTGAGATAGCAGCTATGGCTGGGGATGTTGATGCAAGGTTTAATCTTGGTCTTTCAGAGAAGGATGTAGGCAATGTGGGTAGGGCATTGAAGCACTTCATGATTTCAGCAAGAAGTGGGGATGACGACTCCTTGAAACAAATCAAACAGTTGTTCACTGCTGGACATGCAACAAAAGAGGACTATACAAATGCTCTACTAGCTTACCAATCGTATCTAGATGAGATTAGGAGCGAACAGAGGAATCAAGCTGCTGAATATAGTGATCGATACAAATATTATTAGTAAGTTAGTACTTGCCGATACACTTTCAAACGAAAACATACATTTAACATTAATTATACTAACTAGGCCCAGTTGAATGGGTTCCAATCCTCGACGAAGCACTCAAGTGTCTGTTGCACTCCCTTCCACTCCTCCATACCCTGACACATAACACCCGTATTCTGATACGGCATTACACTATTTTCATCGGCACTCTGTGCATTAGATGCAGCATCATCCACTGCTGACTTGTTGGTAGATGATGACATGTTACTCCTATTCCTTCGAGCAGGACTAGGCGTAATATGCGCAGGACTAGCACCATTCAAATCATTAGCACCACATAGCTGAGCCTGTTCACTATATCCACAGTCACTAAGTTGACTTCGTGTATAACGTAACTCGGAAGGACTCCTATATGATTCAATTGGACGACGTGGTGGTGATCTATTCTGCATCATGTAGATGGGAGTTTCACGACCTTGATTAGGCAATGGCGATGGCTTCCTGGATACTTGATTGTCATGTGCGGCATCTGCACCATAAATCTCGTGTACTTCTTCAATATCAGCACCAATGGCATGATCACTGTCGTTAGTCACCTCACGATTATCACCACCACGCTTGAGGAACCGACCTAATAAGCCAGCCTTCCTATTCTTACGGTCTGTATCCTGTTGAGTATTCAACAAAATACGATCACCCTCATTGGTAACATTACCAACGACCAAAGTCGGCTCAACCATATTCACAGGAGCTTCCTTATCTTCGGGAATTACCTCATTCTTCATAGGAGGCGCGACGCTATAATCTTCACAATCCTCAAAGGGATGTAAACTAGTTTCAACCTCGGTACAACGATGTGTCTGTGTTCGTTGCATTCCTCCAAACAACTGACCAATCATACCGGCACCCCATCCATTACCAACGGCTGCGTCGGATATCTTTGAGTCATTCAATGGTTGATGTAAATCATCTGGTACCAAGTTAGATGAGTAGAATGCTGAATCGTTGACGTCAGTTGGAGCACCATTCTCATTGGCACGTTTGCGTGCGGCTGCCTTGACATGGGCAGGTGTTTGTTCATCACAATCGAATACGCTAACGTCCATATCAACATTTGACGTTTCCCCAACACCTGCTACATCCTCATCCATATCAACTTCATCAGGCACAGTGGTCTTCTTCTTACGATTGGGCGTTAACATACCCAAGATACCACCACCCCGTTGTGTTGGTGTACCATTACCCTCCACAGACAAATCCTCCGAATTATCAAACGTACAACTCTTTTCAAATGTCATTTCCATCGGTTCATTCTCATAATACGTATGATTACTTCCTTCCTCTCCAGTATCAATTAACTTGCCATTCTTATCTAGAAGCTGCCTCTTCCTACCTTTCTTCATTGAACTAGATGTATAAATAAATCCAGCCAATAACCAAATTGCTACCACACTTAATGATATTAATATTGCGAGGTAGACTGTTGTTCCATAATTATTTGGATTGGAACCACTTCCATTATCGTTCATAGCCTCGGCAGCAGATATCATATTATATCCATTACTTAACTCAATAGCATTGGGTATATCAGTATTATACATTCTAACCTCTAAACCACTCCCATCTAAATCGAGGTCTTCATTACGTACATTTAATATTAATGAATCTAATATACGTTGTTGTAAATTTTCATAGGTCGCTTCCTCGGGTGTTGAGGATGTGTAGATTGTCATTTGTCCTTGAATTACTGTACACGAATCTTGTTGTAATTTTCTCCTCGTATTGTTGTTGGAAGAGTTACTTTCCTTGGGAGTAGACTGGGTACTAATATAATTAAAGGCCGTGCCAGAATTATATCCAGAGCCTACAAAGTCATTTGGTATTGCACTTCGTTGTTGTATAATTGGTGTAGTAGCGGCGGCGGCGGAGTTTGAGGAAGAGATTGTATGTCCATCGACACGGGTAACACTTGATGGTAATCCACTTGTATCAATCCCTTCACTACCTTGCCCTTCCGTACTCTCTTGCTCACTTTCATCGGGGGCCATTGAAACTAAGCCAACAGTCATCTCACTTGCCCTCGACGGTGTACTTTCTTTAACTGTATTATCACCAAATATTGAATCTTGATTGATACGAGTTTGTGCCAATTCTATTGCTGAATTGCACTGTAAGTCAGTAATAGTATCTTGGGGTAGTGAGGAGAGTGCTATTATTGAATTGGAACCTCGGGCTAGCTTTCGATGTTGTTGGTTATTAGATGAGGTGGTGGTTAGAGAGGGTAGTTGACGGCCTCTAATTGACGAGCCTTCTTCGTTACCAATACCACCCTTAATACCCTCAATCGTACCCTCCTCATTACTACCATTTAACAACAATTCTCGTTGACCACGTCGTCGCCATACATCCTCAACACCACATGAACTTAATCCACTAACTTCTGCAATACTATATAGCATTGCATTCTGTACTTCATCTACTGCCTCTTGTATATTGGAACCTGATGGAGTATCAATTTCATACTTGTACGATATAGTTAATTTAGTTGAGGATGATTCATGATCGATTGTTGGTTGGCATGTGTAATAGTTTGTCATTTTATGAGAGTTTTGTTATGATTGCAATTAAAACTTGACAAATGATATCGCCGCCGTCAAGCGAACCCCCTCTGCTGTAATCTCAATAATATATATTATTAGACTACACTGATAATAAAGCCTAACTCCTCAGTCCAAAGCCGCTAAATGAGGGGTATTGCAACACCAACTCAAATAATACAAGAGCCGGCTTTCTTGATTTATCGGCATTCGTAATTCGATGTTTCTCTCTCATGGTAATTTTGGCGATGAACGATATTTCACGTGATATTCGTGTGATATGGCCATGAATAGAGCTCACGTGTTTATTCTCTCATAAAATTTTGTAACTATGCTGTACAAATAGGGTAAAGTATCAATAACTCGGTGGATTGTAATAGTAGTAGACAGTCCTACGTGCATCATAGGGTTGGGTTATTACATCGGTTACATTTACGATTATTTAGAAGATAAGCCAATACAAAATGAGCACGTCCGATAAAATTTGCAAAGATGGTGCATCATCAAAATCAGAGGACGATGATGTATGTGAGGTTAAAGATACGTTGCAGAATATGAGCGTGGACGAAAGTAATGATATAATAACAGCAGATATGAAAGACGACGACTCCGTTGAATGTAGTCTATGCGGTTGGGGACAAACCAAGAAAATATGCACATCATGTGAGCAAAAGTTACAGCAAGCCAAAAATCATGTGAACAAATAGATAAAATTACCGAGGGTATTGAGAATGTTGCTGTACATGATGATGTACCGAAGTGTGCCAGTTGTGGTAAAAAGGGAAATGATAGTGATATGAATACATGCAACAAATGTAAGATGGTAAAATATTGTAATGCCGCATGTAAGAAGAAACACCGGAAGAAGCATAAGAAGGCATGCGAGAGACGTGTAGCTGAATTACATGACGAGAAACTATTCAAAGTTCCTCCACCAAAAGAAGACTGCCCAATCTGCTTCTTGCGCATGCCATCATTGTATACGGGGAAGAAATACAAGGCGTGCTGTGGAAAGGAGATTTGCAGTGGATGTATTTATACGGTGAAATTGAGAGCTAAAGATTTGATTGGATTGTGCCCATTTTGTAGAGTTCCAGGACCTTCTACAGATGATGAGTTAATTGAAAGGACTAAGAGTAGAGTGAATATTGGGGATTCTCGTGGAATGTACAATATGGGATTTTACTATACTCAAGGGCAGCATGGCTTACCTCAAGATAGGACAAAGACATTAGAACTTTGGCGTCAAGCAGGCGAGCTTGGTTGTACCGATGCATATCACAATCTTGGACATGCATATTACACTAGTGACGGTGTGGAGCGAGATGTGAAGATGGCTAGGTATTACTGGGAGCTTGCAGCCATAGATGGAGATACGGATTCAAGGCACTGTCTTGGTAATTTGGAGATAAATGCATTTAATGTTGATAGAGCCATGAAACACTACATGATTTCAGTAAGTGATGGAAGTAAAGAATCTTTAAACTCAATACAAAGGCTGCACTCTAGTGGATTTGTAACAAAAGATGATTACTCAAAAGCTTTAATAGCTTATGAAAGTTATTTGGTTGAGATTAAGAGTAAGCAAAGGGATGAAGCTGCTGCATATGGTGATGATTACAAATATTATTGATTAGAAGGTCATGACATAGAGAGCTGATCGGGAAGTCGCTGTAAGATAGATTTGACTAGAGATGATAACTGAATGTATCACTTAATGCTTTTTTAGTGGATATCTAAACACAGCGACTTCATCACCAGTATCATCAGTCTTCTCTTGTGATGATGATGTATTCACTACACAAATAACAATCTCATCACCAACTGATATCTCTCGTTCGGCTACCGATTGGTATGCTCTAACTACATTCCTAACCGCCTCTTCCCATGAAAAATTCACAGTCGTTTGTACTGGTGGGTGTAAACTCCCTGCTACTCCCACTCGTTGTTTACCCGCTGGTATTGCCATTATATCTTCGTGTATATTGACGCTGTGTGAAGATATCTTTTGATTGGTTTGCAAAGAAGCATAATTACTGGAAGAGAATAATCGATCTAGGATTGGCTGCATTAACTCTCGTCCTGTACCAGAACTTGCAACTGCTACTCGTTCATATGATCCTATTGCATCATAGACATAGACAGCTCCACAACCAGTAGTTGTACTTCCAATTCCCTGTTGCTGTTGTTGATAATCTATACCAGCAACTACACAAAAACTATAAAATGGAAATGAACGTCTACTATATAATACCTGTTGCAATAGATTAGCCACTGATGATACACTCAATCTACTATTGTTAGATGTTGTATATTCCAATGCATCTAATTCTAATCGTATCCGTCTTTTGAGTGATTCACAATCGGATGCACATCCTGCACTTCCAATCATTATTGGTAAATTGTAATTGTGATGATTTGTTTGTGTTGTTGAATGTTGTCGAGGAGAGTCTATGGTATCTTCTATTTGATCAGCAAACTTTGGTATATTATTTGTTGATATATTATAATCTATACTAGTACTAGATGGCATTACAAGTGATCCATCAGATGACCATTGTGCAGGAAATTTCTTTAAGCTATTTTGTATTGTTGATGTTTTTGATTGTGTTGAAGATACCTCATTGTTCCCACGATCTTCACTTATTGCCGGCGGGGTAGATCTAAAGGTAGACAGCGAAGATGAACTCGAAGCACTCCATATTCTACCACTTAAGTATTGTCTACTATTAATACCATACCCACCATCAGTTAATCGAGTATCTGATGCAATTAGTACATAATTTTTGCCAGCCACGGCGGCGACTAATCCTCCATTGAGTTGATATGGATCAAACTTTTGACCTGCTGATGTTGTTGTTTGCAATATGAATAGGGTTATTACCACGGTTGTGGTGAAGATATATAAACTAACCATTGCATTGGTCGATAGTTGTAGTTGCTAAAATTACCATGAGAGTTTTCATGTGTTGAAACTCATTTAAGGGGGATATGAAAAATATCTTTTTTGACTGAATCAGTCTCTTCAAAGCAGAATAATAATATGGTCTCTACCGCACTACTATCCCTCTTGGTGGTGATATTATATCACTCATCTATCGCATATGGATTCAATATAGTTTTAGCCGGAGGAACGGGTAAAGTTGGGGAGGTATTGGTAAGATAAACTTTATGAAAACATATGATATGAATTTTTGCAATTGAAATTGGTACTAATCCTGTATCTATTGAATCTCTTTACTTACTTGCAATACGTTAATCCCTGTCAATGTATCAATATATAGTCATCTAAACTTGCAAATGAAGGTCATGATGTAACAATCTTATGTCGTAATGCTTTTTTAGCTTCGGCACCAGCAAGAGCCTCGGGTGATTTTGGCTATTTAGGTAAAGGATTTCTAGAGAAACATCCTCGTATAACTTTACGAGATTGGGATGGAGGTGACTTATTAGATATCGTTGGACAAGATTGGATGGGTTGGCAAGAAGATACATTAACAAATGCCAATGCAGTTGTTAATCTAGTGGGAGGATATACAAATCAAAGAGAAATGGCAGCAGAAAGGATTGTTCGAGAATCCTTACGTGTAAATCCATCTGCATTACAGATTACAGTTAGTCCAAAGGATGATCAATTGAAATTAATTGCACCATTGACACATCAACCTTCGGTATTGCCTAGATTAAAACTTTGCGAGGACTATGTTCGAGAGAATTGTGCTAACTTTGAATGTATGAGATTGGAGGCTAATTTAATCGAGGAAGAGTGTGAAAGAATGAAGAATACTATTTATGATAGATTGAAGTGAGCTTTTGAATGAGTCGAAGGGAAGCAAAGTATATAGGGGAAGTGCTTTATACAGAAGTATGGCAGCTAAACTAAGATTATAATCGAGTAGTATATTCTGCTGACACTCAAACCGCTCCTATTGACTAACAGTATTTGTACTGGTCATCATAAGCAGCCGCTTTATCCCTTTGGTCACTGCAAATCTCATCTAAATATGTTTGGTGAGCTCGTAAAGCTGATTCATAATCCTCTTTTGTTGCTAGCCCATCCATGAATAGCTCTTTGATTGCCTCTAGAGATTCAGATCGTCCACCCCTTGCTGAAATCATATAGTGCTTTAATGCCCTATCCATATTACCATCCTTCTCCTCCAAGATACCAAGATTGTTCCTTGCAGTATCATCTCCCTTTATTGCTGCCAATCCCAAGTAATACTTAGCTTTCTTTTCATCCACCGCCACACCTTTACCATTTATATAAAACCCGCCAATATTGTTATATGCATGAGCGTATCCAAGCTCTCCTGCCCGATGATATAGTTCTAACGCCTTTGCATAACTTTGTTGCAAACCATGTGCACCGTAACTATACCCAACCGCGAGTTCATGAAGCGCTCTCGAATCATTCATGTCCATCCGATTCTTCAACCGTTTTCTCGACTGCTTGTCTGAAGTACTATTCGGAGTTCTACAAAATGCACATTTCTCTTCGTCATCTACCATGTGCACAGCTTGAACACATCCACTGCATATCGTTTTACCACAACATGTGTTATATTTATGACCCGTATGAAGTGATGGCATCATAAGAAAGCAGATTGGACAATCTTCCCTTGGCGGTGGCTGTTTGAATAGTTCCTCATCAGATAGCGGTATCATTTCATTATCATTAATACCCATCGATTCTAATGACACGACAATCCCAGTATCATTATTGGATGATTCATTATTGATAGCAGGAGGCTGTACTTCTCGATTATCACGGACACATGATGTGCACCTTCTTTGACTTTGAGCTCCCAACTTCCATTGTTTCTTACTAAACTTATCTTTTGGTAGATCTTGATTGCATGCGGCACACAATTTCATTATTGTGATATAAATGTTAATTATTTGGTTCTGATGGTCGATATCGTGGTATGTTAGGTCTATGTGATGGTGAACAAACTCACTGTATGCTTGTTGACATATTGTGACACAAGAAGCAAATCTACTACTATACTAATACTACCTCAAACCCCACCAAATAATTGCTATACGGTGTGATGATTCGGCTTTGGCAGTGTGGAGTCGATTGTAAGAAGATTATTTACTTGTTATTGTTTAGTTGAGTCGGGCTGATTCTTACCTTTTGAGATCAAACTAAGAAACAGCCGGATAGAGTTTAACTTGGCCAATATTTGATAGGTATACTCTTTTAATCATTACGGCTGTGTCTCAATCGATCCTTGTAGCCTGATAAGCAATATGCTACTACAATCTATTTGGTTGCAATGTGTAGGGGCAGCTATGGCAGTATGGATGCTAGTGTTTGTATACTTTTTCTGTGCATATATTGTGTCAAGTTCAGTCGGAAGTGCATCTGATGTATCACATCAACAACAATTGACAAAGACCTCAGTTTCAAATTCAGCAGATTCATCTATTGACATTAAAGAAAGCTCAAATGATAGTTGCAATGCACAAGATGATATAAACAGTTGCAATGCACAAGATACCGATGATACATCAAACAATAAATGGAGATGGGAGCCAACATCAAAGAATCATCCATGTACTATAAACAGAATCTCTCATACCGAGTTATATAGTTTGTTTGGTGATACAGGATTACCTAATCTATTTCCTTATCCATTGGTAATCTATCCAGACGATGATGAATGGAAGGAACAAAGAGTAAAGTTTACAAATCTGACATCACTTGACAATCTCCCCCAAAACTTTCAATCAGATTTTAAAGTGACACTGACTGGATCTGATTCATTATCAACACATAGACGAAGTATACCATTGAAACAATACCTTGATGAAGAAGTACTTACTACATATAATGGAAGTGGTATAACACCACCCGATAAGTTGGGGAATGAAACTTGGTATCTCTTTGGTGAGACATTTACAGAAGATTGGACTGCTTTTTTAAATCATTACGACCCATTACCGCCATGTGCTAGTTGCACACCATTGCATAGAATGCAAGGCATGGTAGCATTATCATTTGGTATTGGAAATATTGGTTCTGGTGTTCAATGGCATTTGCATGGTCCTGGCTTCTCTGAAACAATACAAGGGAGAAAACATTGGGTTCTATACCCACCCGAGAATAGACCAAGCTACAATTTGGATTATGCAAGTCGACATTGGATGGAGAATACTTACCCTGACTTAGAAGATTGGTCTGATACCGACAAACAAATAGAGAAGAAAGCTCATTCTGAGTTTTATCAAAGATGGAAGAATAGACATAACATTCCTATACCAAAATCTAGAAGAGACAAAGGTATAATGATCGATATAATGAGAGTAGAACAAGGTACAAGCAGCAATAAGCCATGGGAATGTACTATAAACGAGGGAGAGATGATATACTTTCCTGATCAGTGGCATCATGCAACCATTAACCTTGAGAAGTATACAGTGTTTGTAAGTAGCTTTACTACCGAGCATGAGAAGTGAGGAAACAACTGCAGTAGACATAATAATACTTTACTTAAATTGACCTTCTCCTTCAAACATTTTTATTATACACACTGTCACATAACACATATCTCCGACTTGACCAAAGTTGAGTTTTATAATGATCTCTTTCTCGTAGATTCAAATTCGTGAGCTGATAGACAAACCACTAAATGCCAACTCCACTATCAATGTGAGTATTTGCAATTAAAGAGCCTCCGGCGGTAGCGATAATCTTTTGATACTTTGATACCAGTAAACTGAATGCAAAGTAGAGTACAGATAGGAAGAAACAGGTTGCCGAGGTTGCCAGTCCTGCACTATATCCATTTTGATCTTCTCGTTCACCGAATAGACCTTGTGGGTTACTATACATGACGCAGATTACCATTAAGATCAAAGAAAAGTAGAAGGTGCCTCCTTCGAGTAATCCAGCACCAAACGACCCGTCAATCTTCTGCCCTAGAATAATCATGAATAGGGTAGTCAATATCAAACAGGAGATGATTGCAAAGAGGTTATAGATGTGTCCAGCCTGTCTCATTTCTGATCCTCCTTCACCTCCAGATAGAATACCAACGCCAATGAGCAACAATACCACAACAGCAAGTGTAGTAAACGATAGGAACTTCCAAACATCGCTAATTACCGCCATGTAATCACTCTTCTGACCTCCTCCGACTCCTCCTTTCTCGTCAAGCTTCCTACCGGTATTGAATGCTGCTGCAGACAAGATAAAGTAGATGACAGCAAGGATAGTAACTGCTAAAGAGACCACTCCTTTATACTCGGACAACATACTCTGAGTCTGATAATCGGTAGTAGCATCATCATTGTAGTCAATTGTATAATCATCACCACCATTCTTGTTATTTTGTTTGTTATTATCTTTGTTGTTGTTATTCTTATCATTATTATCATCCTTTAGGTATCGTGTGCCTGCTACCCAGTCATTACTTTGGATGTTATCCACATCTAATGTATACCAAAAAGTAATAAAGAACAAATTACTCATGAAGAATAGACTAGCTGCCAATACCCCTAGATGGAATCTATTATACTCTCCTCTCTTTGGATGCCATACTTTTGTAATTGGGTATGATAATGCCAAACTTCCAAAGACTAATAATGCCAGGCATAACACAAGACTTAGCATGACATATTGATCACTTGTCCAGTCTGTTTCCCACCATCGAGATGTATCGACTTCTTCTTGAGCTGCATCATCGTTACCCTTGTTGTTATCTTGATCAGCTTCTTCTTCATATTCTTCTTCTGATTCGAAGATGTTTGATGATGCCGTCCAGATTAGGCTATATAGAGAGAATAATGAGTATACGAGAGCAACGATATGAGATAAACCGTACAACCAATTCAAAAGACCCATCAATCTAACTCACAGGGAAAGCAAAGTAATAAACGATGCAACGGTAGTAAAAATAACACTAAGACCAAGCTTATCCTTTGGTAACTCGAATCCAAAGCATACACATGCTGGACAGCTGAACTTTTCTTTGACACTTTGTGACATGATGATTGCTTGCTAATGATAGTCTACTCGATCGGGGTAGATAAAATTTTAAGTATGCCGTTATAGGTCTAAATAATAATCAGACGATGGTCTACACGGCTATTGATATTATAATAAGCTGATGCAGCATCTGTTGCAATGGATGAATAGCCAGCAATGTTGCTTTATGTGAAGAAGAAGTGCCAAGCATGTGAGTAGAGTAGTGTTGATGTGTGTGAGTAGAGTATCTTTTTCGTACTTACTTTTTCGAGTTATGTAGTGAGGTGTAGTGAGTTGAGGTATGGTTGCTAATGGCTGGCTGTTATTAGTGCTATGCTCATTCATAAAATCATAGGTGGTATTATGATATCTCACATCCGTAAGAGTTATCACTTTTGTTGCTCGAATAGATTTGCAACTCGACAATTATCTTTACAGACATCAACTTTGAAACAAAAAAGATCCAATAAATCATATCGATTGGAGGCATTATTATATCAGCATAGACAACAATCTTCAGTATCTTATATGATGGTAGAGCCACAGGATAGTATTGACAGATCTCAAAGACAAACCTATGACCTATCTGATATATTGAAATATCTCGATCAAATAGAATCTATACTAAAATCTGATAAATTGGCTGAATCATCTCCTGCTTTTATGTATCAACATTGTTATCCGGGTGATGATAATGAAGATAAGCAGACATTTTATAAGGTTGTAGGCAATGTTCTTGCAAAACCTATGCTGCGTAGTAAGTGCAGTTTGTGCTGTATGTCAGTCAGATGTATGTGTGCTCTTATCTTATGCTCATCGATATACAGCTCTTATATACGGAGATATTAATGTGAATAAAGAGAATACAGAAACTGCAAAGACAAAGAAGATACACTTTGATAGACGTATACGAGAAGCTAGAGTCAGGATAGAGGGTGAAAGAATGTGTCGTTTCATGTTGAATTCGTTAAAACCCGCTGCTCTATATTTGGATATAGATTTACGAGATACAATGGCTCCCAACCTAATAAGTCAGATGAATATGATTGAGAGTCAAATGAATAGAGACAAGTCATCTCCAATTATATTAACAACAGGATCGAGTACTATATTTTCTAGATTGGCAAGTGGAAGGCATTATCAGGGCAAGCTGGATCTTATGATTGGCGATCTCTTCCCTAGTCTGTTGGGAGATTATAATCAAGCATCACAGAAAGCTACTGAAAGAGAAATGATGGAATATGTTATACAACATGATCTGGTACATCAACAAACAAATGACAATGATATTGACTTAGATAAAGACGAAGAAGCATGGATAAAGAAGCAACAAGAATGGAGAGAGAAGCGAATCAACGCTGCATATAAATGCCTTGATCGATTCTATCCTCTTGATGCTGAGCAATCAACTTCATCTGAAAAGCAAACCAATCTGACAGAAGAGGGTTTACAATCAGGCAAGCGTTGTGAAGACTCGTGCATTGCATACCTTACATATGAGAGAGATTTAGTTGAACAAGAACAATACACAGTACTACAAAATGTATATGTCAATAACAGAAGGGGGAAAGAGACGAAGTATGTTCCTCCCAAGATATTAAAGACACCCAAAGATATGAACGGAACCGGTATTATCTGGGCTGAAAACCTTGACGGTGGTGGCCGACATCGTTTATGTTCAGAATTTGATGCAGTAGTTGTATCAAGTGATTCGATTGAGTCAGTTTTTGAGGCTAAGAAGACAATCAGTCCGAGTACAATACATGATATCCTATCAAAGAAGTTAGGCGCTGTCAATACCCTACTAGAAGATCCAAGTGCTGAACTAGTTTATGGCGACGGAGAAATTACAAGAACAATACCATTTACTTCTACAGATTCTACAAGGTTTACCTTTGGTATGTATGGCACAGAATTGCAAAGGCCAGAGCATTCTGCTGATAGTATCCGAAGCATAGCCGGTAGTTATGTTGTGAGTTCTGACGTTGGAGAAATAATACGTGCCCTGGATGATATGTCTGATGATGGCATGGTAATGGTAGAAGTTGAGCTGACCTCGGCACTATCGATCATTGAAAGTTTGAGATCTCTAGTCAAAGAAGTTAGCGTGAGAAGAGTGGATGTTGTCTTAATTATCGACAAACCTATAGACTTCCTATGATATCTAATAACATTACTCTAAACTTAAGAGGAAGTTAGTCCATCTAGTTCTTTCCTGTTGTTATCATCGAACACATCGCTCTCCGAAAGATTAAGGCATGTGGCAGCCAATTCCACAGACCTAGTTACATGAGCAACACTGTATCGATTGTCAAGTCCCAATATGTATTGCAATAACTCAAGACGCAAGCAAGGGGAGTGCATCTGACCACAGATTGACCGAATAGATTTGAGAAACGTGAGGGTATCGAACTCTGTCACATCCATTGCATCGTGCAGTTTAGCGGCAAACTTCTTCCTGTTGGATATAGCTTTGTTACTAATGAAAGCCATAAAGTTGGAATCGTTCTCCATTGCAATCTTAAGATCTCCTTGTGCTGCACGCTGATCTCTCCAAGAAGCTACTCGAAAGGCTACTGATTCTTCCCCACTCTTAATCCACCTGTTTGGTATATAAGGTGTCATTTTGTGAGTATATGGTAGAGTTTGGTATAGGCAAATAGGGAAAGGATACCAATCATGTACTTACTTTTCAATGGAATCAATGGATTCTTTGACACGACGTTTTGCAGAACCATCCTGCATGGCCCGGAGAACCTGTGCTGCACCAAGTACTGCCAATAAACCATCACTATTGGTAGCACTTCTCAATCTATCAGTATCAAGTGGCGGAGGCGGCGGTGGAGGCGGTACAAAGTCCTTCCCTAGTGCTCTCTCATCTCTAATCAACTCTCTATCATGATGCTTGATCCCATCCTCATCTCTAATTGGGACATGTCGTTCATCATTATCAGCTCCCATTTCTTTGTTTCTCTTTTCTGTTTCTCTCCAATGTTTGCTTGATGTGTCTATGGGCGATCCTTCACCATTCTCAATTGATGGATTGTTCAAGGAGTTGGATCGAGACCGTGCCTTTGTAGCAACTAATGTATAAAGAATGAGTAGCTGTCGAGAGGTATGATAGTCGTTCGCTCTTAAGGCGAATGCCAACCCTTCATTGACCAAGTCTTGCAGGTTATGACCAGATTCTAGTGGACATCCGTCTAGTGGCTTGATTGCCTCTTCTGAAATATCACGCTGTACGGCATTATTCAAAAGATTGGCCACACTTTCATCAGTAGCTCCGAAGCCACCGGCGATACGAGCCATTTCTTCAGGTGTGAGTACTTGCTTGAGATGATCATCATCAAGATCTAGTAACTCTTCTAACTTTTGTTGCAAATGTGGCTCGGATGTGGTATCGATACCAGTTTTATGAGCAAGTGAAGGGTTCTGGAAGGGATTGAGATCCCATGCCATTGTCTTCATAACTTGATGCTGTAACTCTTCTGTGAAGACACGAACACCATGCTCGGGTGTCATGTATAGTAGTGGTATACCCTTGGCCGCATCTACTCCAAACACTGCCGAATATCTTGCCCTTGTTCGGAGAAGTCGAACTAAATGTCCAAAGTCTATCTCTCGCACAAATAAAGCAACGGGTAATCCAGTTCCATAATCAAATGATCGTCCTGTTCCATCGGCATCATTACATTTCTGTCCAGTACATAAGTCAACTCCATTTACAATACGCCCATGTCCACCAACTCTAATATATACCTCATTATACGGTATCGTCGTTAATCCACCTTTAATCATTCTACCACCAACAATATAATCAACATCATACAAATATGAATGATTCATTATTCTCATACTACTCAATGGTACTAATGCCTCTTCTCGTCCATTGATTAAATTACCATGATGATCTATATTAAATTCCGTCTTGGCAGAATATCCAGATGGCCAACTCCATGTTTTAGTACGTAATACTGCATCATCTTCGGAATTATCATCATTTGGAAAAGCAGTTGGTAAGGCGAATACTACACCGACCGCATATTCATTCGAAGAACCAAAACATCTCATCTTTTTGGCACCACATGGTAATAAACTAGTGGAGGTGACAAATGAATTAAATGGATATTCAACATTATCATCATCATTATGAGTAGTAGTATTAATATTATTATCAGCATTCATTATCTTTTGATGTGCCGGATGATGTTCATGTTTACCACTACCATTACCATCAGTTGGTTTAAACTTTTGTAAAAATGCTGTCCAATCGGCATTCCTAATAGTTTTCACAACCGCCTTTTCATTATTCAACATATCTACAACTTCTAATTCAGCTTGTGTTAACTGCAATTCAACATTGGATTGTGGATCAGATTGTAATAATGGTTCAAATAAGTTTGATGAATGAAGTTGTAATGATTCCAATGGTTCAATTACTGGTTGAAAGTTGGCTATTACTGCCACTGGTTGTTGTAAGTTGGGTGAACTTTGTTGTGTCACAAGATTAGTTGCTTTGTTTGATTTCAATTTAGTTAATCCACTTTTAACACGTCTATATTGCTTTCGATTACTGGATGTTGAAGCTGAACTACTATTGCCATCACTTGTACTACTATTTCCACTACGGACACTACGCGTGCTACCTCTACTACCACCTGATTCATATCCACCGTCTGATGTAGATTCTTCGGTACCTTCTAATATAGTTGATGTAGTTCTACCGGCGGTTGTTGATGATGGTGCATTTCCCCCGGAGCTATCTGACCTTTTGTGCAATATTTGATGATGACCATTGTGTGTAGAATTATTCTCCATAATAGAAGAGGTACGACGGATTGCCCCCTGTTGACGACGTAAATGATCACGAAAGACAATTGAATGTGCTGATTCATGATATACCAGTACCGCTTGTGGTATTGGTTTACCTGCTGCTGTAGTTTGTTGTGGCGGTGTAGGTTGTGGTATTGGATTATCTTGCTGTTGTTCACTCATTATTATTTTTATTCTTTGTGGTATCCTTATACCTTATGCCCGCCCCAAACAAAACAATCCCAACGATAATTAGTACCTGTTTATATTGCAACTATCTTGTAGGGTACTGAATAGAATTATGATATATCTTTGAAGATTAGAGATATGCGTACACAAACACAATAATCGCCCGAGGAGTAATATTATGTTTGTGTGGTAATCTCCTTGCTTTTCAACTTCTTTTGGATATATGGCCAGCAAATAAACAAAATTATCAATATAAATATTGCAATTAATTTGCCTAGCGTATCCAATTGATAGATGATTACCATAGCGGCCCATCCAATAGGGGGTTTTGTGAATTAGATAGATTCTCATAGCATAGTCAAAAGATAAAAGATACGACCGTTTAAGATTTTTACTCGGGAGGCGTCACGGGCCCGCCCATTCTCCCCTTTTCTCTCCTATCTACTCTCTTCTATTGCAAATCTAACTTAAATTGCAGTGCATAACATCGGTAACCTGGCGTACAGATATATGAATTAGAGTGTGTTGATAATCAGCTGTTGAATTATATTCATGTCGTCCGCATCAACCAAGGAATCTCAGGTTTCAAAGATATGTCACGGTCCTCCCCCACCAACAAATCTAATCAATGGCACATCATCGATACAACTTTTATCACAGGGTGCCGAGGCTCGTGTATGGTTGATAACTCTACCCAATACTGCTACTACTAATAGTGATATTGAAGGAGGAGTTGTAAAGAAACAAAGAACACTTCATGTAGGCAGTGGTATCCATGTACCACAATTATTAAACTTTACTCAACATCCATCACCATTAACATCACCATCTCAATCTTCCACTACAAGCTCATCAGCATCATCAACTAACCAACAACAAATAAAGATTATATGCAAAGAACGCTTCCCTAAAAAGTATAGACATCCTCAATTAGATATATCATTAACAAAGTCACGTACGAAAAGTGAGGCACGGTCATTAATACGATGTACTAGAGCTAATGTTTCTTGTCCTGCTGTATTGGCTATTGCACATTGGTCAAATTTGAATGATGAGTCTAGTGGTAATGAAAGTGGTAAATCTGCTGCTGCTGTTGAGAAGAAGAGTGATAGTTGTGGAAAGGATGGTAGTGGTATGCAAAAGACTTCAACTACATCTTCATGTTTGTTTTTAGAATGTATTGATGGTTGTACTGTTCGTCAATACTTTGAACAACGATCTACATCGTCATCAGCAGTAGATGAGTCTAAGATTCAAGATGGCAAAGAGGCTGAGCCTTCATTGAAACGCTCCAAATGTGAAGAGTATACAGCTTCCTCAACCACTGCACAAGATACCAATACATCAACATCTTATCAATCAAGTCAAGAAGATCGAGTAACAACAGTAATCGATAAACAAACACTTCATGTTGCAAATTCAATTGGTAGAATAGTTGCTAAAATGCATGCCGCGGGTGTTATCCATGGTGATTTAACTACGTCCAATATCATGTTACGGAACCCCCCATCTCCAGAGTTGTCTGGAGGCGATGAGGATACAACAGATGACAGCGGATTAGAAGGATGGCAAGCTGAATTGGTTCTCATAGATTTTGGACTAGCAGCCGGTACAAACAATAACAAGCCCAACAACCCAAACAATAACAAGAAGGCTAAACCATTCAAACAACAGCATAACGCAGAAGAGAAGGCAGTAGATTTATATGTCCTCGAACGTGCATTCTTATCAACACATCCTGATTCTGATAAGTTAGTTGAGGAAGTTTGGAATGGATATCGTGCATACTTTGATAGTTTAGATGATAAGGCTTCGGGAAGTTGTAATCAGGGAGATGAAAATGAGAGCGTATATGGTCATGTTGCAAAGGCTGTATTGAATCGATTGGAACAAGTTCGTATGAGAGGTAGAAAGAGAGAGTGCTTTGGTTAATATAATAAAGTTGTCTATTTTATCATTATACTATGACTTCGAATGAACTGTCGATACACCCCTGCATATCATATGTATTCTACTCTGTTCCGTGCCTATATTGAAGTTTGAGCTTCTCTGTTTATAAGTCAAATAGACTTGAGGGGGACTAAATGGCTTATTAATGCAAGGAAATGTGCAGCCGCCAAGGGGCCGCAGCCGAATAACAATGGCTTTATTATTTACTTCTATCCTTTTCTGTAACCCTCTTCACTCCTCTTTACATATCAAACCTGGGAAATCCTCAAGTTTCCTTGATCAATTGATCACTCCAGATTGTCCCATTCTCGTCACACCTCAAACACTACCTGCAGCACTTCTTATCTGTATCATATCAATCTATTTTTCTAATAACGATCTTGTGGATTATGGCTCCTATCAGGGGTTGATGCCCTGCTACCTTGAGCAAATCGAGTGGATCTTCCATCAGCTGGCTTTAGAATCTGAAAACTGCACATTAATGTATCATCAACAGTCATCATGGCTGCGGCATTATCAAATTGACCACAATAATTTGGTGCCGAGAACAAAGTAACTAATTCTCTACCAGCGAAGAATTCATACCCATCCTCAACAACTTGATGTGCCCTAACAAGTAAGTCCAACTCATGCTTACGGAGGAATTGTCGGACAACGTCTGCCCCAAAAGTGAAGCTAACGCCACGATCATTCTCCCCCCAACCGTTGATATCAGGATCTGGATCTGACCAAATGATATCACACAGTAATCCAGTATCAGGCACGTCCGTAGGACGATGGATCCTACTTATCTGATCAAGAGTAGTCAGTTCAGGGCTTAATCCACCATGTACACAGAGTACTTTATCATCGATCAATGCAGCACAAGGCAGACAATTGAAACAATCCGTAAATGTCTTCCAAAGCTTAATTGAATATCGTCGTTTACATTCGTCATAAAAGCCATAAATCCGATTGATACTAGCACATTCATGATTACCCCGGATGCAAAAGAAGTTCTCTGGATATTTGACTTTGTATGCAAGAACCATCACGGCAACTTCAATTGACTGCTTCCCACGGTCAACATAGTCACCGAGGAATAGATAGTTCTCCTCAGGCGGGAAACCTATAGGTATGTTTGGGGATGTAAGCATTTTGCAATGTTCATAAGATGTGCATAAGATATGAGCATACAATATTATGACAAATGATGTATTTCACATGCTCAATAGACATACATAAAACTTACCACCATATTCGAATATACGTAACAGATCATAAAATTGTCCATGCGTATCACCGACGATTTTGAGTGGAGCTGATAATTCAAGTAACATAGGCTGAGACATCATTAAGTCTCGAGCCCGAAGACATACCATTTTGATTTCTGATTCTAATAAAGTATCACATAATTTTCCTGGATGTTCACCCCTCAATGCTAGAAGCTTATCAATCACTGTCCATATAATTAGGAATAAAGGAATAGTATGTTGCATTAGCATAAGGCAAAGGGGTAAGAAATAATGATTGTTTTTATAGACAACTAACAGTAAAGACATAGATGATCGACGCTGATATGATACTTACCGTTATCAATAGGATCTAGAGTAGCCATTTTGCCTTTTGCCAACACTACACTGCCATTTAGTTAAACCGAGAACAACAAATTAATGGTCAGCGCGTCGATCTGCATCGATCGGCATGTCTCAAACGAGTATGTGGTGCAAATGAGGATACCTTAAATGTCGCATGAGATTAGGATTGATTATTTCTGATGTGTTAATTGCCAATCAAAGATATGTGGAGTTGAACATATCATAATTTTTCACAGCTGCCATTGCAATCATCTATCTGCCAATCATCATATCAATACTAAACTACAATCATGCGTATATCCACCGCCGCCTACCTCGGTCTTCTTCTTCAAACAAAGTCTGCATCTGCCGCTGGTATTGAAGATGCCAAAGCATGCAACGCTGATGTTCCCGAGGTTGATTTCCTCGTCTTAGAGGGTGATGCTAATGCTGAGGCAATTGAAGATGAAGTCCGTACTGATTTGGAAAAGATTGGTTTCAAGGTCAAAACTCGATTGTTGAAGAAGAACGATTACAACCAAGTTCGTAAGTTCTTGTGGCAGATGATATGCATGATGTGTGATAGTGATATGATATGTCACCATCAGAGATGAGAAATAATGATTTGATGTTGTTGTTATTGTTCATTCTCTCACCATTCATCCTATATCCACCACGCCAACTATCAGGTGCTAAGGGTGATTTCGGCATCTCATTTAGTGAGACATGGGGTACTCCCTATGATCCACACTCATACGTCTCGGCATGGGAAGCCGAGGATAATGCCAATTATAACGCCTTAGCCGGTCTAACAGAGACGGGTAGTTCTCGTACTGAGCTTCTCGGTATGATTGAAGACGTTCTCCAAGAAGAAGATAACCTAGTCCGTACAGCTAAATGGAATGAGGTTCATCAGTACTATCATGATCAAGCTATGATGCTTCCATTATGGGGTAGGAGGGTTGTGGCCATTGTCAACAATCGTTTAGGCGGTTTCCAACCTGGTCACCAACAGTTTGATTTCCCCGTTCATAAGCTGGTTCCATTGTCACCATCCGTAAATGGTGAAACGACTACCGTTACGATCGCTCCGGGTGCCCTAACAGGAAGGTTCGAGGTAAGATTGTGCATATGATGTGTTCTTTTTGTAATTTGACCAGATTTGACCACCGATAAACTATCCTCTTATCTCCATTCACTTTTCTGTACAGACTGTTGGTAATTTAGATCCACATACTTACAACCCAAACGAGTTCTTCTCCAACAATTGGGTATATGAAGGATTGGTTGAGTATGGTCCAAAGGGACAGATTCTTCCAGCACTTGCAAAGAGTTGGTCTATCAAGGATGCCGCCGATGGTGGTCAAGTTTATACCTTCCAGTTGAGAGAGGGTGTCAAGTTTCACGACGGTGCTGAATGGAACTGTCAGGCAGCCAAAATGAACTTCGATCACGTCCTAGCAGGTGTTTTGAAAGAGCCAGTATGGCATGGATGGTACGGAGTTCCTAAGTACATCAAGAGTTGGGAATGTTCTGATGATGACATGGAGCTCATTTTGACAACTAAGACCAAGTTCTATCCCTTCTTACAAGAGCTATCATTCATTCGTCCTCTTCGATTCTTATCACCAAATGCATTCGCCGAAGGGCCAACATCTGATCCTTACACGGCCAATTCTTGTGAACGTGGATGGGGTACTCTTGAAAGTGAAGTAGACACGACCCTTCCTGCTGTAGTATGTGCCGGCATCTCCAACATCTCCGGTACCGGGCCATTTGCATTTGCCAGTCGTGAGGAATCTATTCAGACTACCGCCGATTTTGATGAGCTCCGTGTTGATGACGAAGTTGTGTTCACGGGTAACAAGGACTGGTGGGGAGGAGCTCCTGCTATTGACACACTCAAGGTTGTCCGTTATGAATCAGCCGAGGAAATCCAAGAAGCTCTTCTTGATGGTAGTCTTGATGTAATGTGGGGCGACGGAGTTCTACCTTCTAACATTGTTACCGAGATGGATCAAGTAAGTGTAACCTATTATGTTGATTAGTAGTTTGTTTGATTAATATTCCCCATATTAATGATATGTGCTCTTCCTTTTAGTTGGAGAATTCAGACCTTAATGTGTACATTGGGGACGACATCCAAAATGTCGTATTACTTCTCAACACGGCCAGGCCTCCTCTTGATGACATTCGTGTCCGCAAAGCAATCATCCATGCGATTGATAAAAGCGCACTTGTGAAGAAGGAATTGGGCGGCTTCACTGACCCCGTCGATAATGTGTTTCCTAGAGAGATGCCCTACTGTGATGTTGATCTTACACCCCGCTGGGACTATGATCTTGAGAAGGCTATCCTTCTTAGTTGTAACATTCCTGATGACGATGTTGCGACTGATGTCACCACTGCCAGTGCTGAAGGAGGCGACAGCAATTCTTCAAGCAACAACAACTCGTTGGCCATTGGTTTGGGAGTAGGACTCGTGGCATTACTTGCTGCTTGAGTTGCCATCTATTCGTATGACAAGGCAAAGAAGTTGGAAGCCAAGTATGTGAACCCAGAGACTGCAGTGTCTGCCTAAGTTTGGTGGTGGCGTCGTCATCTATTGAGTATTTCAGCGCAGTTTAGCGCTTCTTTGTTGATCGTTGTTGATACAGAATATAATAAGATTAGTAAACAGTGTGTGGTTGAAACATAGAACATATGTTATGACAAATGTTTACCTTAATGAATCATCAAGCAAAGTAAATCTCATCATTTATCCCCCAAGAGCACTTGACAGTACCAACTTCAAATGTTTATCTAAAACAGTCCCCTTCTTTTGTCCCCTTGCATACTTTCGTACCAACATACACAACTTTTCACTCTCCGTACTACCAATCATCCCATCTAATGCCAGTAGTATATCAAAATCACATAATTCCTTGAATACCTTACTATCATCACCAACATCGTTAATTGCTGCCAATAATCGTTTACGTGTCTTGATTAACAAGGCACCACTTCCCCTTTTAACGTTCCCCGTTACTGGTGCATTAGTACCACCTGAATATAAGCCAACATGACTTAACATTGCCATATTAACCAACAGCAGTACTGAATCTAACTTTTTAGTTTCTTCACCTGATATCACAACAGGATCCTTTAATGTCATATATCGTGTTGACGTTTCACCGTCAAGCGTACTTGGAGTTGGTAATACATCCTCAGCAACCATTTGGACACAAACATCACTTAATTGAAATGCCTCACAGGCGCCCACTCGTCCATCTAATGCCAAGATAACAAATTTAGAACCAGTATCTCGTCCTAATCGTTTCATTGTTTCAATTTGTAATTTAGCACCTATAATTGCATCACGACCGTGTACCGGTAGTGCATCATCTGTATGTCGATCTTCATCGGTATAGGAGAAGATCCATCCTATTGGTTGCAATCCTAGATAGTTTGCTACTCGAATAGCTCTTTCTGTTGGTGTTTCCTTCTTCTTCTTTGAGCTATCATCATCATCTGTATCGGATGTAATATATCCCGATAATAAACAATCATCATCATACAACTTATCAGTACCCTTCTGTGATGGTGGTTCCCATATAGCATGTACATTACCCACCTCACACATTTTATCTTCAACACTTGATGACAATGACGTACGTGCCTTCTTTGGTCCTTGATTAACACGTTCTTTATTGATTGTGCCAAAGAGTAATGCTATACGATTTTCAACTTGGGATTGTTCCTTCTTTCTTTTGCTTGATGATTTCTTCTTAGATGTTGGTGTATTATTAACAATACAATGATTTTGAAATCTAGCAGCGGCAACTGAGCAGACATATACTCTTAGCAAAGAGCCTTTGGATTGTGGTTCAACTGTATGCATTGTTGATCGAACCTTAGAGATATCACCATAGTTCATTGATCGTGATCCTCGAGCGAGTGCTCGTGCACGTTTGGATGCTGACGAGTAGGATGTTGATTTTGCTATATCTGGAAATGGATCAAATCTATCATCATTATTTTTATTTGTATTGGAAGTTGATACATCTTGTGGACTTTTATCAATTGGTGGAGGTAGTATAGTTATCATACTGCCATGTTTAAGACCTAATTCCTCTGCGGTCTTTTGACCATCGGTACCAGTTTTTGATATATCTAATGTAGTACAATTAGGTCGTCCAGGAAGACCTACTTGACACTTCAATGGAGTATTACCATCGTCATCATTATTTGCAACACCTACGCCTACAGACGTCAGTATTGATGATAAAGTTGAAGTGGGGTCATCATTCGGTAGTGGTACTCTTAAGACACTACCGTCGACATTACGTATTCTAAGTATAGTTGGTGATGATGTAGACGTCACGAGGGTAGTATACGAGGCCAATAGGATGGCATAGCATATCAATAGGACCGCCATGATGTACTACTATTCGATAAAATATTATGAGAGTGTAAAAATTTTGTTGCGGTATCTTGGATACCTACCCCCATCAAAAGATATTTATTTGATTTGATAGTGTTGATGCCGATGTGATGGCTATGGTTAACTTTATAATGAATGGATGGTAGTGTAGAGATTGATACCTGAGAATAGAGTAATTGCATTCTTCGGGAAACTCATAAGTTTTTGGCTAGCCTACTGCTTGTCCTTGAGTTTTAATGATTACCTTGAAGAGATAATACGAGAACACTAATACATCACTTTTCCCAATAGTGCAATACTCCGCTTCCTCAAATAAAGCACAGCTCAAAGGGACAATTGGTTGCAGTATTAAAGAAGAGCCTTATCTTTCTTAATATTGAGAGCTCTAAACCAAGACCTTGATCTTTTTTTAGGGTACGATTGCATTTTGCAATAGCCAGCCATACTAAGCTATACTTTCAACATCACAATAAAAGAAAGATGATAACAATCCCTACACCAACAGTATCAACATCAGCGTGTGGGTTGATAAAAGATAAAATGATAGCATCGGAGACTGCAGACGACGATAATGATACTGACACCACAGTATCATCATCGATCAATTCTGTTTCTCCTGTATCTTCCATTGATAAGCAGCTCAGCTCTTCCTGTTCAACAAACAGTGGTATAAACAACAATAAAGATCAACAATCACCTCGCCGACGGTCTATATTTGATACATATTGGGAGAAAAGTAACTCATCCTCCGTCTCGATAGTGAAAAAAGATAATGATAGTTGCAATGATGTATCCTCTCCCCCTGGAAGACGTAATAGTTCTCAACAAGCTGCTAAACTTCAACCAAGTTATCTTGGTATATACAAATTTGCATCACATTCACCATTGATAAGTCCAAATCCAGCAACATTGAGTCCAATTAGTATAGGTAGTCCAGATTGTATCGTGCTAGCTCCATCGTCTGATTCATCACATCCCAAATCGATACTTAGAAGACATAAGAGTTTTCACAAGCACATCTCAGACCATGATGAGGTCGGCAATACACTAGACATTGCCCCACCACCTTTCAGTAATGTATCAAAATCTTCTTCCAGCCGGAGGAGTATCTTTGGTGATATAGTGTCAAAGTCCGAATGTATGAAGAGACACCCTTCGGTAAACTTTGATCCGACAATCACGGTAAGGGAATGTTTAGGAGATGGATCATTCAATAGTCAAGAGTCTTGGTACCAAGAAGATGAGTTGCAAACGTTCATGACTGAAACGATCAATGTCTGTGTAAGTTATGATATATGTTGAGTATATACTAACCCTCTCTTGTATAGCAGTCTCTCACACTTGCTTCTCTTCTCCTCTTAATCATTCCTCTGTTTCAGTATTCGTCTGCTGTCAAGGCCATGAATACATACTCATTACCCGCTGTTAAGAAGGCATGTGATACTGCTCATAAAGCTGGCATAAAGAGTCCTGTCCTTTCGTCGACACATTCTGCTATCGACGGTGGTCGTGCACTGTTCACTGACCCTGCCTTATCACATGCAGAAGATGCTGACACACTTGTCTGCTTCGGTAGCAAGAAGTTTTTTAAGATATTATCAAAGGAGATACAACATGTACTTATTGTTGATACTTCTTCGTCAACACTCAAGCTTTTCAAACGACATATGTTATATATGTTTCCTCATGCAAAGATACATATCGCATCGTCTGGGGAAGAAGCTCTTGATAAGATTGATGGGAAAGCTTCTGATATCAGCTATGATTTGGTAATAGTAGAAGAACATCTAGATGACTCTACAGGTTTATCAGGGTCCGAGTTGCTCCGATTATTGAGTGAGTCTGAAAATACATCACCAAGTAGAAAACCAAGTCTCAAGATTGGAGTTTCCGTATCTTTAGGTGAAGACTGTGAATCATTGAGAGTAAAGGGAGGAGCCGATCTCTTCTGGAGCAAGCCACCGCCGAAGCCGTCGAACTGTCTTCGGAATCAAGTATTGAACCTCCTTCTTAGTAAGCGGGGGAAGTCTATTCACATATGTGGTTGCTAGGTAAAGTAGGATATGTCACTACCAATAGATTTCATTTTTAGATCAACGGCCCCACGATCCTTAGATCAATACACGTCTAAGTTAGAGTAGGTATCAGTGTATATCATCAAACTTAAGTGCAGTCATAGCTAGCAGGTTGATTTAGGTAGGAGGAGCTAAATCTTGTCTCATGTCTCAATGAAGATTAAAAAAGATACCGCATCTTAGTAAAAGACATTTGATGCTTCAATCTTCAACAACTATCACTATTAGATGCCTGTGCTCTAATAGCCCCCTCCCATAATGTTCTATCCTAAATAGATTCATATCAGTTTTCAGAGCGCATCGAAGATCATATATTCATTCAATAGACCACAATAACATTAAAAAAGCAAAGCTTAAAGAAAAGAGACGATAGCAAAAACAAAATTATCATGGAGCCGTCGAATGAGATATTCGACAGTACTCATGAACTACTTGATGATAAGGGAAATACCATTATCTATCCCCAAGGTCATAGACGTGATGCCACAGATGCTACTAACTTTACTGATGTTACAACGTCTGGTTTGGTTAGACAACAATCGTAAGTTTGTGTCGGTTTATATAATATTTACAATACATATCGTTATGTACAATATCAACTATTTTTTATTGCAATATGAATCTCCACTCACTTGATCATTCATATGTCATTTATGCACTCTCATAATATGTTGTACAGTACTTTTAAACAACATATCCATTCCGTGTTCCTAGCCGAAGGACTGCATCTATCAATCGATTCGGATGAAATGGTGAGGAGAAATTGTGTTCATATCATGTGTAAACTTTGGTAGTTATCATATGGGTTCTCACATAATAACTTTATTGCAATATATGCATAGGATGAACTTCCACGACGATTCGATGCTGGAAGTTCCAAGGCCCGACTTACATGGTTCGGTGCACTTTGTTTAGCGGGTATTGGAATGTTTGTGGAGGCGTATATCATCATTACAACAGGACAGATCAAGACACTATGGCATGCTGGATTCCCTACATGCTTTACACCCGATGAAGACATGACTTGCCCTTCTAACATTGAATGTTGTGGGTTATTCCCAAATACTAATCCTGCTACCTGTGGATCCGATACTAATTGCAATGATGATGGTACATATCCTGACAAGTATCTGTGCAACGAGAGTATTATAGGAGGCATATCATATGCCGAGTTTGCGGGTATTATGTTGGGAATGCTTGTATTCGGAAGAATTGCTGACTTAATGGGAGGTAACGTTGGTAAGAAGATGTGCACATGATGTGTCTCTTGTGGTATCAAATACACAAATCTAACCAAAACCCTTTTCTCATAGCTGGAATGTTGACGGCCACGTTTCAACTTATCGGTGTATGTTTCATGACATTCTTTCAAGGCTCTACTTTAAACACACAATTTTTAGTCTTTGCCATCTTCTTTGGCTTGTTCGGATTTGGAGTGGGAGGTGAATACCCTTTAACTGCTGCCAGTGCAGCTTCTCATCATATCGAATCAATGGAAGAAGCGGCCATGGATAACGAAGAGCGTCATCGTATCCGAGTATTGCGTGAGAAGGAGAGATCTATTCGACGAGGTGAGACGATCTCACTAGTTTTTGCAATGCAAGGGGTTGGAGCTGTAATTGGATCTATATTTGTGTTGGTGTTGATCTACTTTGGTAGACAAACTCATGTTGATTGCAATGGTGAAGGCAGCAACGCGCAAGGGCAAAATATCGAAGCGATTAGTTCAATTTGGAGGACTTTCTACTTTATTGGACTAATTTTCGTTTGCATGGTACTAGGTAAGAAGAAGTTAATTGTGCACAATGGTCACAACCCACCCTTTGATTTGGGCATTGGGTTCTGATTGTGAAACCAAGTGTTATGAATGAGTACTTATATGGTTGTGGATTGCATATGATATGGTTTCGCAATTTCACTAACAAATGCTAACCTCCCTCCCTCCCTCTCTTCTTGGATATTCTTGTGACCATTGTGTGGAATTAACTTCTGATTCTCCTAGTCTACCGAGGCTTGATACATGAAGAAGGTGGTGGCCATGAGAAACTTGTGGCGAGGAAAGAACGACGTGCGGCAAAACTTGGCCATCAAGGAGGTAATACTTTTACTCTATTGAAATACTATGGTAAGTGATATGATTTGAGTTGATTGGGATGATAATTCACAACACTAACAATATGTCTATCACACAGCGCCACGCCTCATTGGAACCGGAGGGAATTGGTTCCTAGTAGATATTGTATTCTATGGCTTGAAACTCTTTTCGGGTCCAATTATGCTCCAAATCGATCCGAGTGGAGATTTACTTACTACAAACGGCTATTTGCTCTTGAATAATATCTGTGGACTAGCAGGCTACTATGCAGCAGCAGTTGTAATTGATAAGCCCAAGATTGGTAGAAGGAACCTGCAACTGGCTTCGTATGTAACTTGCGTAGTTCTCTTTGCAATCACTGGGGGTAAGTCATTTGCACATTAGATGTGTCAAGTCAAATTATCTTACTTATCTCATCGTACCAAACTCTTCATAGCTGTGTTTAACACAGCGAGTCCAAGCTGGCTTTTGTTTCTCTACTTCATGAGCAGCTTTGTAACTAACTGGGCAAATGTAACGACATATGTCATGGCTGCTGAGACTTATCCCACTGAGTTGAGAGCTACCTGCCATGGTATCTCTGCCTTCATGGGAAAGACGGGTGCTTTGTTAGCGACGCTCGCCTTTGGCCACTTGGAATCCTCTGAGATCTTCTTTGTATGTTCCGGTGTTGGAGCAATTGGAACCCTATTTACATTATTCTTCTCTGTGGATCTCACGCATGTATCTTTGGCAGAACATGATGCTCAGCTGGAGGAAAGTCCGCGTTTGTGTTGTTTTGTTGTGTGTTATGGTGGTTCAATATGAAGACTCGGCCATTCGAATACTTCATTTGAACTCAGTTTGCCTTTAAGTGATCGCCTTTACAAGCCGCATGCACTAACATTTGTTGCAATCACTTCTCTTTCATCTTCATAAACCGCTAAATGCGCATCTTCCAGTTATTCCTTGAGGGGAGAGCTGAGGACTATAAAGGAAAGTTGAATGCTACGAAGCACTTGTCTCTATATGAAAAGTTGACCGGAAGGCATGGGGAATATGAACCAGACTGGGCAATATCTCTAGTAAGAAAGGATATGGAACGTGCTCTCCTTGGAGACATTGAAAAAGAGTAGGAGTCTCAATAGTGGAGAGTGATATCAGGTGTGTGATATCGGTATATTAGGAGATGTATTATCAGTAATCATCTAGAGTATTGTATTTGATAGTTGTGCTGATACTACTCTTCGAACATAGGTCAAGGCAGGTCTATATGTCGTAGTAGTTGCCAATCGTTGGCAATGTTGGTTCAGTGACACTGTGGAGTTGTGGAGTCAAAAAGTCACAACTCCACAACGTGGTTCATTTTTCTCACGCCAAGGCAAAATCTGGCAAAATTGCAAAGAACATGGCGGCAATATTGTAATAACTATAACTGTATTTATAGTAATAGTATAGCATCATGGTGTCTACAACAATAAGAAATGCAATAGCCATCGGTGGCGTATGCTGTGCTTCAAGCAGCAGCTCAGTGAGTGCCTTTACCACACCTTTGCAAAAGAGTGCATATAATCTAAAGCCAACAACGACAACAACAACAACATTATATCAACAACGTAACTCACCAGGATTTGTTGGCTTCCAAGGCGATAGTAATCCAATAAGAGGTAGCGGTGGTGGATCACCAAACAGTCGACGATCAATGGATGATCCATTCGCTCCCTCACCACGTATGCAAAATGGACCGCCTCATCGATCGGAACCTCGTCGAAGTTGGGAACAACCGCCACAGATTGATCTTAATGGACAGATACAAGATCGTCAATCTAACCTATCATACAATAGACAATCTATTAATGAAGATCCACGTCAATTTGATATGGATAGGAGGTTTTCCCAGCGTCCTGCTCGGGGTATGCCTGGAGATCCTAGCATGGAGCCAAGGTATGTTGTTATGTATATGATATTTTATACCAATATTCATATGTATATGACTAACGAACTTATATTGCCATTATATAAAAGACGTGCTTGGTGGGAAAGCTCTCCGGATACCTCAGGTCGTATCCAAGGAGGCTCAAGACATACATATGATGCACCAATGGGTAGAGATGCGTCACACGTCTTCCTTGAATCAGATGGTCGGCCATTAGATGTAGAATTCGAGGTATGGGATGGTCCAAATAACTCACCAACGAAAATTAGAGCATACAGTGAAGATGGAAGAATGCGTCCAATTAACAACATGCTTCAGAATCCACAAATGGGTAGAAGTAATACAGTGAGTGTTAAAAATGTGGGTAGTATGGAGTTTCCTATTAATGCTGGAGTGGCTAGTGTTGGTGGAGGGCCAATGGGTGGTATGATGGGAGGGGGATTGGCAGGAAGTGAAGGGGCGTACATGTCTCCTGAGGCTGCTGGATTTACACGTCCTTCATCTCCGTCCATGGCACGAGGTGAAACTGTACAAGGAGGAGCTTTACGTACCTTTCCATTAGATTACTCTGTAGAGGCTGCACAGGTTACAATCACAACAGATGGATTGCCAATGAATGCAAAGGTCGAGCTATGGGGTACTGGTTCTCATATAAAACAGTTGGCCGAGATATATAATGATGATGGACAGCGTAGGCCCTTTGCTAGTATCATCGACTTGCCCGGAGGAACAAATACGATTGCGGTAACTAACACGGGGCCAATGGAGTACCCCATTCGAGTTGTGGTTGAGCCTGTCGCACGCATGGAAGGTTGGGATGGTAGAGAGGAAAGTTTTGGTGGCCATTTAGCACCCTGGAATGATAGGCCATCGCATCCTAGTTGGTAGGAGAGAATTGATGACTGTGTTGCATATCTTGTGTAAAGTAGCATTTACATACCTTGTACACTCTGTAAATATATGAATTCTCGTTTAAAGTTTAAATTGCATACTTTCCTGGTTTCTGTTTGCTTGCCCATCGACCAAACTTCGTGATTTCATCAACCTCTAATAGTTTATCCATTGTATTGTAATCTGTTGCCAATTCCCATTCACTTTTTATTCTATGAACTGCACTGTGACATTGTCGACACAAGGAACAAACTTGGGTGAGATGTGTTCTTACATTGTCATGTGTCATTGTTGTAGGGAGATAATCAAGATCAGAGGTGCCCAATATCTTTTCTAGTTTCTCGTTCAATACCTTCTTCTTCTCTAGCAACTCTACTCTCTTTTCATCACTCTTTGCATTGTCAATCTGTGAGGAAATGCTATGCAGTGATTCAATTAATGGTGCTGCATTCCAGAGTCTCTTCTTCATTCGAGGCCAAGTTGATTTTGGTATTAAATGGTGTCGAGTAAGTTTCACTTCTCTTTCACAAAGCTCACATTCCCCTTCTCCTATCATTTCTCCACCATCATCGCTCTCATTATCAAAGTCCACCGTCTCAGTTATATCAGTCTGGCTATTGCTACACTCACTTCTATCACTGTCATCATTATTCAATACAGATGAGGTTATATGAGCAACGTCTTCACCCCATACTTCATAAGCGGCACTATAAATGAGTATTTTGGAAGCATCTATCGAAATATCTTCAAAGTAATCCGAGAGATCACTACTAGCACCCCCCAAATCATCTTCCGTTGGAATAAACCCATCGTCTGTAGATACTACCGAAGCGATTGTCTCTGATATGCATGCATATTCGTCATCACTATCACATACATCCAGCTTCTTCAATCGATCGGAGATACATCTTACAAATACATCATGTTTACTTTCATTTTTATTCTTTCGGGCCATTGTTTGGTCTCCCTACCTCCTAAGAGTACTACCAGATTATTCTTTATAGAATGATACACTGTGGCCAAGTTGCAACTATATATACGAATATGAACGCCCCACATGCAAAGGCAACAAAATCTTTTACTCAGCACAAGATCTTGAAGGATACCGCTTCTGATGAATGAATCATTTTCAAAAAAATGACATCATCCTACAATACCCTATCGGCTATCGACCCATCATGATGGTCCGACGATCAATAGAGCGGCGGCGGCGACGGCAGAAGACCATACTATTAGTAGTATGAAGTAGTATACGACGATAGAGAGTCCTATCATTTAATGGTTGATTGATGTGATGGTTGACAAAGACATCAGATATCTATGCAACAACTGCAACCCAAAAAGATTTTTCTCCCGTCGTTGACTCAGCATCGCTGCCTCATTCGAAGGCCTTACGAGTGAGTCAGCAATAGCACAAGTCCATGGCAATGCTCATAATATCACATTATCACGAACACCCTAATTACATACTATACTTAATACAATGAAGGTCTCCGCTCTCCTTATCGCCGCCTCCATGGCTGTTTCAACATCGGCATTTGCTCCTCAACAGCGTGCCTCCGTCGCCACTTCCACCGAGCTTAAGGTTTCATTCCTTGATAACATCATCAAGAAGCCAGAACCTGAGCCAGTTGTTGAGGAAAAGGCATCATTCTTCGATAGTTTAATCAACAGTAAGAAGACTTCCGCTAAGATCCCCGCCGCTAAGAAGACACCTGTTAAGAAGGCTGCACCAGAGCGATCATTCAACTTGTTTGCCGCCAAGGCCGAGGCTGCGCCATCTCCTGCTAAGAAGAATGCCAAGCTAACACCAGTTAAGAATACTGGAAAGTCTGCTTTCTCCACCCTATCCAACATGTAAGTAATATATGACTTGTACTTTTATTTGTGCACATCTTATGCATATGTTGTTTCTTAAATATGATACTCACATCTGTTCATACCATACTTACTAATTACTCAGGGATTTATGGGCACCTGTTTCTAAGTCCAACGAGTACGGAGGACGTAAGAACAAGAATATCAAGACAGGAACTTTATCTGATAGGAGTTACGTACCATCCGGTCTTACCAAGGCACAATACGAGAAGATCCGTTCCGATGCTGATAAGAAGAAGGCTGCCAACTACGAGAGAAATGTTAAGAAGGCATTCAAGTTCCAGGATTACACTGATTTCTACATGAAGCGTGGTTCTGATGAGAATGGTTCATGGATGAACTTGCCAAACCGTGGTCATGATATGGCCAAGACCAAGTATGACTGGTCAATGACAGGAACAGAGGCTAGACAGCAGATTGAGGACGGTGGTAACGGACGCCGTTAAGCAGGATAGAGTAGACTAGGTAACTTATAGATATTGTATAGTCCAATAAGAAATCGATCCTGAGTCTTCTGTTTAAGATCTATCATATGTATCTCTCCTCCTGTTTATGCTCATGTCTTGTGTTGCGTTTCATGTGAGTGCATCTTCGGCATATATTATGTTTATATCTATTGATATCATGATACGAACTGTCTTCTCACCAACCCAATAATATTCGTCCGATATCTAGTATCTACCCTATCTGCTTGGCTGGACTGAAGGACGGTGGTATCCTTATATTTGCTAACTTAAACTCAACTATGAGAGCAGGTCACTAATCCTTTGAGGTATGAATTCTACCCGTAGAGACTAACAATACACACATATGATTATGTATCTCCTAACATATAAACTACAACCCCCAGATAGACGCCCACCTGACCCGACATCCAAACAAATACAGTACCTTTGTGGGCTTGATACCTCTTTATCACTGAAATAGTACGGGCGGCAAAACTAGGTTTTTGTGAGTAAAAAAGAGTTGTGAGTTGAGCAGTAGTGGTGGAAGGCTGTGCTACTACACGAATTTGTCGAACAAATTTGTGATAAAGGCTCCGATATTGAAATATTGTTGAACGTTAGTTTGTTTTGCATTGGTTTTAAATATTTGCCGCCTACCACAGCCTCTTCTACTCGCATACTCACAAGGACTTCAATTTTTTGGAGCAACCTACTACCACACCCTCACATAACTTGTCGACGTCTACACTACTATCAATATACGGTTTAGAGTTCGTGGAGTATAGAGGATTTATTGGCTAAATCTACTACTTATTCTATCGATATATTGTCATCTTTATTAATTAATCTCCTCGATTATCAAACAATTATCTCCATCGTACCTCTATCCAAAAAGTAAAACAAAATGGCACCAAGAATAGCAAACGATACCTACCCAGATGAACACCTACAAATTGATTATGAATCAATGGGTGTTGGTGGTGGTGGTATAGGTCCAATGGGTGGCATAGGCGGTATTAACGTCGGTATTGGCATGGGAGGAGGCGGAGCCGCTAATAATACGCATGATGTGAATGAAATTAATTTAGATACCAACAATAATAATGTCAATCAACAGCAGGCGGCACAAGCGCTACAAACCCTGGCAGCAATGGCAGCAGATGAGGAATTAAATACTGCTCAAGGTGGTGGTGCTACTGTTGGTACACAAACTAACAATAACAACACTACTACCAACAACAATAATAATAACAATACAACCACAGCGGCAGCAGACTCAATAGAAAATGATCCATTATCAATGGGTCATAATCCATCCATTCAACATTCACATTCTTCAGTTTCTAACAGTGATGTATTAATGCAAGATAATAATATTACTACAGCAGCTACAAATATGGGTACAACTATAACAGTTACAATGGCCCAAGCGGCACAACATGCGTGGGATGTTTTTGTTGCCGGACAGGAGGAACAAAATCAACAAAATCAAACTCAAACTACTACTGCGGATACTAATTCTATGGGTGTTACAAGACCATTCCAACAAATGGCAATGGAGGGTATAACGTCAACTGGAGGAGGGGGAGAGTCACCTCAATCAGGTGGTGCTCCAATTACTTTAAATTCCGGAGGTGGAAATCATTCCCCATCATCAATTGCCCAAGCTTCCTCACCTTCTACTGCCTTTCAAACTCAAGCAACACTTGGTGGCGGGGGAGGGGGAGAAGCTGCAACTACTCCATCGACATATCAACAATTAATGTTACAAGCACGTCAAGATGGTGCTTTACTTCAAGCGCCTCGACGTACTGCAATTCCAGGTAGGCCGGTACCCTCGGCGGCGGCGGCATCACGTGCTTCTAGCTTTGGTGGCTTCCCATCTGCTACTACTGGTGGTGGAAGTAATAATAATAGACCCACAAGTGTGTCAGAGGGTAACGTTGCACCATTGGCACCAACATTGGAAGATTTAATTGTTGATCAACATCAAGCATCGGGAGGGGGTGTCTCCCCACCAGCGGTGGTTACCAATGCAAGTAGATCAATATCAACTACCAGTTCATTAACAGCCTCAATGCGTGGTACAAGTGAGGGTAGTGTTGATATGACTTATCAAGGTCAAGGTCATACTACTGCTACTACTCTTAATTCACCACTGGAAACTATTCCACCAAGTGATAATGAACAATCAGGAGGATCATCACCTACTGATAGTGAGGGAACATTCGCCAGTATACATGCCTCGGCTGCATTCTCACCTGGTACTGATGGTAATTCAAGTCCAGCAAGCGCCACGGCTACTAGTTCAAGTTCGAGTGATGTTGATTCCAAGTTAAGTCCCTCAAGTGCTGCCGACGATAATGATCAGGGGAGTGGAAGTGGATTGATGGGTTCGCCCAAGTTGCCATATTCACCATCATTACTTGATCAATCTTCTTCTGCTCTTGATGAAGAAGATGACGATGACGATGATGATGATAATTTAGGTGATAAATATTCACCAATCTTGGAAGATAAGGGTATGGATACTACCGCTGATACTACCATGGATGATGATGATGAAGATAATACAAGTTCTTCTTCTCCCCAAGGCTCATCAGGTTTGGCGGGTTCTCATGTTATTCAAGAGGATTTTGCTGCCGTTGGCAGTGCCGCCTTACCTGCGGTAACGTTAAGACCACGTTCGTCGATATTTTCACGTGGTAATAGTACCTCAAGTAATGATGTGGCTAGTGGCAACAATGTTGGTGTCCCCAGCACAGTCGGCGGTGGTGCCACATCTACCTCTGCCACAAGCAATCCCTCAGCCGCACCCCAAGGTCCACGGGGGTTACTTTCACGTGCCGAGGCATTCGAATTATCACCAAACCGTCCACAGTACCGTCATCAAATATCTGATGTTAGTGTTGCATCGAATGATGGGTCAGTACAACTACACGTTACTCCCCCGCCACTATCCTTTGGTAGCGAAACGACTATTTCTGATTTGACATACTACGCCGAGAAGGGATGCATCGTTGATGTCCTAGCTGCCTTGACAAATCCATACCTCAAGACATTGGGTAGTAGAATGTTGGCAGATTATGCCAAGATGCCCAACCGACGTGTTGCCGTGGCAAGTAATACACGCATCCTTGAGTTTGTCCAGTGCACTGCACTTGAAATTGGTGCCTATCAAAGTGCTCCCGGTAACTTTGATTATATCCAAAAGTATACAAGTTCAACATGGTTGGGACGGGAATATGCCGTTGAAACTGTTCGGAGTCTAACAGCCGCTGAGGAGAATGATGGATATTTAATGAATTCACCAGGATTGTTGCAAATGTTGGCATTGGTTGCTCGTGGTGGACCGTTTGTTCAGCATGTTCCTACTCAGCAATCGAGTGGGTTGTTTGGTAATGCACTTGCCTCGAGTGATCCCGTGGTTGTGGCCGTACCACCTCCGACTTTTCAAGATAATGGCACTCCTGGTCCTCGTTTAATGATGGACAATACCATGGGCGTGGCATCCGATAAGGCACGATTACATGCCTGTATTGCCATTATGAATCTATCATGTGGCAAGTCCAACAAGATTGAAATCACTTCTGTAAAGGAGATATTAGAAGGTATGAGAGATGTCATGCTGGGTAGACACTTCTCCACACAGCCACGAAGTTCATTATCAAGTTCAAGAGCCTCAAATACATTGGCCGATGAGGCAAGGCTCAAGGCAACGACTTGTATTAAGAATTTGAGTAATGCCGATGCGAATGATGCGGCACTCCTTGCTACTCCTGGATTAGTTGAAACTCTGGGATATGTCGCCGAGGCAACTTGTCATCCCAAGACGGGCGCCACCACCTGTACGACACATGCATGTTTGGCACTAATGAATTTGAGTATATCCAAGGCGAACAAGAATCGTGTCTTCCGTACTCCCGGAGTTATGGATGCACTCATGGCTGTCATTACCCGTACAGCACCCAAGGCCAACGCCGCCGCCACATCGGATCCACCAAACCCCAAGGATCCCAACTTTGAAGCACGTGTTAAGGCATGCTCGGCATTATCCAACTTGGCTATTGGGTATGATAACAAGATCCCAATGTTCAACTATCCAGGATTTGTGGAAAGTATATTAACTGTCATCAAGACTGACAAGGCCGAGGCACGGACCAAGGCATGCTCTATACTGTGGAGTTTTGCTGCCGAAATGAAGAATCAAGTTCCCGTGGTACAACGCGGTGATATACTCCCTGCCTTAGTTAGTGTTGCTAAGGAGGATACCAAGACAGAGGCGAGATTCAAGTGTGTTGCTGCATTAACACTTCTTGCAGAAAGTCCAGAGAATGCCGTGCCGTTATTAAAGGCTGGCAGTCTAGAACCATTGATGAATGTACTGCAGGAGGCTGGACCTGATCCAACACAGTGGAGAGGTCAGACGGCTAGTTGGTGTGTAGGTTTCTTAATGAATATGGCACAGTGCGATGATGTCGTCCCAGCCTTGTTACAAGAGGGGATTGTGGACTTGCTAGCTCCACTATTATCTCTTGATCATTACCAGAGTCTTAAAGCAGCCATGGCTGTTACTTTTGTATGTCAGTATGATACAGGTGACAAGACATATAACTTGTTGAGACAGACAGAGAATGTTATCCCCAAGATTGTTGGTTTGCTACACAATACATTGTCTGGTCGTGGAGGCAGTGGATACAAGTATGGAGTGTTCACTCTACGATCATCTGTGGGCTGCATTGCATCTTTGGCAGCTGGTCCAGACTTTATGAAGGAGAGGATTGCAACTAATCAAGTTTTTGAAAGTTTACTCAAGGTTGTCGAAAGCTTTTGTGTCGATGGAGGTACGCCAGGAGCAATTGTCGGTGGCGGCAAGGATGATTCACGAAGTGTCATTCTTGCTATCCGTGCATTAAGCAGTCTCATTGGTCATTTGATTCCCGAGCCAAACTGCGCTGCTATGCCATTTGGTCCCGCTATGGATGATAAGCTCATCACGGCTTTAGGCTCATTCGAGCAGAGCAGTCATCCAGACATAGATGATGTGACTAGAAACTTGGCCTATGATGCACGAATCCGAGTCGAAGGTGGTAAGAATCTGCATGGACAGGCTAGTGTATCAAGTGACTCTTCTCCAGACGATCTTAGTGATGATGGTGGAGGTATTGGTTTATCTTTAGCGAGAAAGTTCTTGCCAGGAATTTGTGGAATGAACTTGCATGTACCCTCTGATCCTCAGCCGGCACCTGCTCTACCCATGACAACATCAGTTAAAGAAGATACCATGGATATATCCGATGATGCAGCTTCAGCCACATCGGGTGATGGATCGGCAGTGAGAACATTCCTCCTGACTGATCATAAGACTGGTCGACGATTTGTAGTACCCTGTGATCCCTCTGGTGGACGTCAATTTAATGACAATAGAGTGTGGTGCTTTCGACGAGGAAGATATTGCAATAATGGAGAAGTACCAGACTCCAACTTTACATGGAGTGATGAACTACAAGCTGCATACAAATCGGCTTTGGAATCATCGTCACATTAACTCGACAATGTGGACTATTATTATACATTATTACTTTAAAACATAGAGACAGTTTTGAAACCAAGAACATTGTGTGTGCTACTGTTTATCGTCTAGCTCAAATGTTACTATGACAGGTCGCTTCCTCATTATAGGCATGGGATATAGGGCAATATACTGCCCTCCCTGCTCTCGCTCTCACATCTAATCATCACGCCTCTCTAAGAGACTAATCTCTCAACCTTTCGTTGGCATGTGGTCCATGACCCACGTTAGACCCTCCTCAATGCCTTCTCCGGATTTGGATGAACATTCGAGACAAGTCCATTTTCGGTGTCGTATACTCTTGAGCTTTAGTTCACGAATAATATCCTTGCCTTCTTGAGCGTCCAGTAAATCTTGTTTGTTGGCAAAGACAAGTAATGGTACTCCCTTGAGCTTGGTTTCTAATAACAAATCCGATAACTCGGTAGCAGTTTCTCCCAACCGCTTGCTATCAGAACTATCAACAACATATATTAAAACATCTGTCCTATCAAAGTAGTTTCTCCAATACGGTCGAATTGTCTTCTGTCCGCCTAATGGATGATATTGGGGTTAGCAGTGGCGAGAAAATTCATATGAGATATGATGTGCACTTATAACTGCATAGGGCATGAACAACTTACCGATATCCCATACATTGAGCTTAAATCTATTCTGAACTAATGATTTGACATTGAAACCCTGTGTCGGCGTAACTTCGGATATCGCCTCATTTCCAAGCCTCTTCAGTATTGTTGTTTTACCACTGTTATCTAGTCCGAGGACTAGTATCCGAGCCTCCGTCTCGTCATCATTCCGTTTTAGCTTTTGTAATAAGCTTAATAATCCCATTATTCATTGCAACTCGAGATAGTTCTAGTGCTATCCACTCCCCACTGCCTTTGTCGTTTGAATATGGTAATTCCCTGCGAATCTCCCCTAGTAAGTCCCATAGAAAATAAACGGTCACATACAATAACTAACAACAGTCTTAGACTCCATTAGCAATCGCCTTTGAATATGTGGCAGTTGTATCATGAGAGATCAGTTTGGGTTGCTCATAAATTTCTTAACTCACTCTTTGCAACCTAATTTATCATCTCATCATCTCAACATCACATCATCATGAAGCTCGTTGTACTGGCATTATCTCTCTTTGCAGTAAGTGTTTTAGTGCCTTCTATTAAAGTTGTCATAATCTAACATCATTTGTCTCTTCTTTACTTGATTTACTAAAACAGATTTCAGACCAAGTTACAAGTCAACATGTCCGCAAGCCACACCACAAGCGAAGACATTTAGCCGATGGATCGTTGTGGAAAAAAGAGGCTAAGAAGTTACAAGTCATCGAACGTCCAAAGCTTTGGGAGAACTTGAAGATTGTCGACGAGGTTGGTGTGTTGGCAAAAGGCGCCAAGAAGGATGACGAATCTGAGTAAATCGGTAATGGCATGGCATGGCAAGTTGTTATGTTGGAAGACGTTGTTGGAAGATAAAGTAGAAGTTGGAAGTTGTTATATTCTCTAATGGATAATCTAAAGAGCAAATACACATCGACGTCATTAATCATCTCTCTTCTCTTCTTCCTCAACTCCCAAAGCGGGCTCATCGCCGATTGAAGACATGCCTGGTATGTTCTGAATAGAAGATAGCTTGAAATCCAATGAAGTCAATACAAAAGTGCAGTCATGAGGGAATCGAAAAGAGCTTGATCTGCCACCGCCAATATCATAGATGAGGTTATTATATGATAACAGCTGAGATGAGATAGTTTCCTCGAGCGAAGCCTTACTTTCAAATAGGAAATGCCTGTAGATAATATATGTTAGATCATCAAGAAATAAAGAAGCAATAGTAATAGTATAACTCTTCTCACCCTTGTAGTCGACCACCAGAGTCGAATCTGATCTCCAATTGTACAGCGCGTGGTTCATTTGGATTGAGAAACACTCTTCCTCGGTTCATTTGACAAGTTATGCCGGCAAGGCTTACTTTTAGTGTATGCACTTGATTTGCATCAATAGAACGGTTGTGAACGGGTAACCGCCACATTTCTATTCCATTTACCTCATCAGATTGATGCCCTGTATTGGGTGAAATATTGAATGTTCCCCCTTCATGGTAAATCTGAACCGTGGTACTGTGAATATGTATGTCTTTCATATTCATATTCTCTCTCTTGATCTTGCGGTTATTTCTGAGTATCTCCAAATCACTTGATCTATTCAAAACAGAGAAACATAAATCTCGAAGAGTATCAGATTGAGTCTGGATATCATTGTACAGCTTTTCGTGGCCGGTATCCAACATGCGACTGATTTTTGCGAAGGTTGAAGTTGAGCAAAATTACTTATTAATTTTTGCCTTTGTAGCCTTGTAGCCTCCTTGTAGCGTAGTTAGGGACTGTCGTAGTAGCTCAACTTGAAGAAAATACTTATTGATTGAGAAGGTGCGAATGTTGTTAGAGCGCCACGAAAAGCTGTACTGTACATACTGTGATGGTCGAATGTATTGTTCACAGTCGATTTTGTTTTGAGCAACAAGTTTCCGGAGCGTTTTTTCATGTCTTTTTCTCATTGATATAACTGACGTTAATGATTCTTCCAATTCATCAATTGTTTGTTTAACTTTCTTACGTTTCTCACCCGTGGCTAATACCAACATTACTTGGCTTTGTTCCTGCATTGCTAATATCTTTGCTTCGTTTCTCTGCATTTTTTTTAGTTGATCTTTCATACCGCTTATAACTTCTTCTTTATTTCGAATTGAATCTTCCATCGGATTGATTGTTGACATCTGAAGAAGACAAGCACTCTTGATGACTCCATGATTTTTATTTTCACACATCGTCCACCATCCAACTGGAGTGAAAGTAGCATTAGGACTGCTGCTCAATATATTATCTTCTCCCATCAAATAGCGTCTAATCTGTTGATCTGATATTTCGTTACTATGTAGCTGCCGAATGTCTTCAATACTGAGCCCACCAATCTTTCCAATTAGTTGACAATTACTTGAGGATAGTTGCAGCTTTATGCAGCCATCCTCCACGTGAAGTCGAGCTCCAACCATTTCCCCGAAAAGTTGATTTGATAAATATACGGTGTTAATTCTCTGATCTACTGATCCAACTCTTCTTAACGTTGCAAGTGGTATGCTGGTTCCATCACACTCTGTAATAACCACACCAATAGACCCCTCTGGCTCTCTCTTCATAATAGCATTATCTAATCCAGGGAAAGAATATAATATAGTTTGACCATCATTACTTCGTATCTCAATACTATTAAGACGATTACGATATGGTTGCAATAATACATTCTCTTTCTCTAATGATTTATTTTCATTTGCAACTTCGGACAGTATATAATTGTTGAATACATTGAATGCCTTGTTACCGAGTAAACTCTCTTCTGATGTAATGTTTGATTTGACTTTTTCGGATGTCATTTTTTTTGTGCATATAATATGTCTAGTGATATTATCTAGTATTGTCGGCAGAGTTTTATATCTCAGCAGAGAAGATACCTCATACAACTCCTTTATATTCAGACCAGTACAAGATATGTAATATCAATTAGAGAGATCAATAAGACTGCAATTAGTTGCAGGCTATAGGTATGACAATGGTGAGAGTTGACAGTGAATATGAGCATCGTCGAGTATGATTATATATCTGTTTGTTTAGTAGCATAGTAATAGTGAGAGTTTGTAGTTGTTTAAATCTATTTGAGTAGACACCCACTCCAATTGGACTCCATGCTTCGTACAAAGCCAGTACGGAAAGGGAGGTACGGCTTTGCGAAGCAAAGACTCCACGGAAAAATCACAAAACTAGGGCTATGTGAATTTTTTATTATTTTATTGCAATATACAAAATTAGATACCTTTAAAAAATACTACTTTTCGCATATGGCTAATTTCTCTGATTATCTATAATCAAATTTTGGCCTCGCGGGAATAGCCTTACTTAGTAAACGGACAACATTTCACATACAAACATCGTCGTTCACGTCGGTGCGTAGGGCACCGTCGGATCTCATTCTACCGGATAATCCTTCTAAACTTAAGCTGTCCTATACATATGGAACACATTTTCGGCGTTGGTGGGGCTGGTTCAGCGTGTGTTTGACCATAAGAAACAGCCTTTGTAACAACAAATATTCTGTTGTGTGTATGAATAGTAGTGATTTGTTGATGGTACTGCTGACCACCAGATAGAAGTTTGACCATGGCTGCCTTTATCTATGTATTGTCTATATAGTGATTGAGATATTCTATACATATGAGCCATTCTAATATAGTATAACACACATAAAACATGCCTCACAACCAGCCCTTATTAGCCATGATTAGCAATAATTAGTAGTGATATGTCAGCAAGGCTGCCGGCACCTAGACAATAGTTACACCATGGCCGCCGTTGTCTATTGATTATTAACATAATAATCGAGGTCCCCTCAATTGGATTGCAATATTAATACAGTATAACATCTAGTTTAGCTGCCATGCTTTATTGCTTCAACATGATGAGCCTATGATGGAGACACTATTTGCAATACAATATCTCAGTCTCTACTATACCTACACCCACCAAATCTTCAACCATACTGCTCAATAATACCTTCTAAAGTATTGTCTACCGGCAATAGTTGCCAATCCTACCATAGCCGCCGGTGGAGACGTTGCTATAATAGGGCCTATTGCCGTAGTTGTGCACTAACAAAATTTAGGCAAAATATTACTACGTGGAACTTTTAGATATTTGGAAAGTCGATGTGATTTTTCTGTGGAGTCTTTGCCTTCGGCAAACGGTATCCCTTCCCCGTTTAGTCCGTACTAGCAAAGAGTCCAATTGGAGTGGTAGACACCTACTTACCTAGGAGATAGAGGAGGGAGAAAAAGATATAAATGTTACCCCATATAGTAGATAAATACTACTCTTGGGTTCCAATACTGCATTACTTTCCAGGTCATTTATTAGAATTTGGGATACAAAATTAGTGATACCATGAGGAGATGGTGATACCCCCAAAATTTTAACAGCCAATTGCCGCCGCTAATCAATTGTGTCAACTGGTCTTAACCTAAGTGATCTTTGCAATCGTAAATCAGTTAACAATGAGCCGGAAGAGACCTCCAGAGGAATTGGCAAAGGATAACAGAACTCTTAATGATTTCAATTTTGGCTCCTTATCACCTGCTCGTCCTACCCGTCCTCGACATCAAGAACTTCAACCCCCATCAACACCTGTAAGATTTCCTGCCAATGGTTCTTCTACATCTACATTATCATCAAGTGCCAAACCAAAGAAGAAAAAGAGTGACAACATACGAATACCATCACTCTCCCCAAAGAAGAGGAAAACGACACAAGTACAAAGTTCGATATTGCAATCATTTAGTAAACCACCCGAAGAGAAGAATAAGTTCCTACAGCAAGAGTATCCCGACCCTGTCGAGATTGGTACGGAGAAGCAACCTGCTGAACATCGTGTAACAGAGATACAGTTCCAAAGAGATGCATTGTCGTCTTTACCGTCGGTAGAAGATACGCCGCCACAGCCTATACAACAATTACCACTGAACGAAGAGCAACAGAGAGTCGTACTATGCCAACCAGATATACCTCTCTCGATTCGAGCAGGTGCTGGTAGTGGGAAGACACACTGTATGGTACAAAGGACTATTAATTTGATTATTGAATGGGGTATCAACCCCGAAAACATATTGATCATTACATTCTCCAATAAAGCAACTGATGAACTAAAGGAGAGAATCATTCCATTACTTGTTAATCGGCGTGGTGAGGATACAAAACTCCCTACTATTAAAACATTTCACTCATTAGCCTTCTCTTGGATATGTAAATGTTGGAAATCTTGTGGATTGAAGCAATTTCCCTCTCCACTTGGTACACAATCTCAGGAGAGAGACCTAATGAGATCTGCAATTAAGGAGAATCTGAACAGACTTATGCTGAATGAATGTCGAGAGATGCTGTGGCAAGGTATGGCCGAAGAAGAAGATATGACTTGGGAAATGGTATTAGACAAGTTTAAAAAAGAGTATGCAACTGAATATGACAAGTTATATTCGGAGGCAGTTGAGAAGGCGGAGGAGCTCCGGCCTACAGAGCCTAAGAAGAAGAAGAAAACAGATAAATGGCTAACGGCAGAAGAGCAACAAACTTTGCAAAAAGATATCAAGGAAGCAAGAAAGGCACATCTGAGACTCGGGTGTTATCACAGCCTACTCAAGTTAAAGAAAAGGAGTAAGAGAGACAAAACAGATGATGAAAAGAGGGAGCAAGATGAGACACTGGGGCAAGAGGATGAGAAGCTGAAGGGGCTGAGTGATTTAGAGAAACATTGGTTGGGTGATCGCAAGCAATGTAACGAGTTTCTTAAGATGGTTAGAAATGCTCGACTTGGGCATCATAGTAAAGAAGAGTATCTACCAGAACATGCAGCTGTTTGGGAGATATACGAAGATCTACAGTACAAAACCGGGAGAATTGACTTTGACAATATGCTTGTCATGTTCACTCAACATGTACTTGGGAATGATAAGCTTGCTGAACGATTCCATTCGATGTATACTCATGTTATCGTTGACGAGTATCAAGATAATAGTGAGGATCAGGCTCTTATGTTGAACAAGATTGTGCATAACGGCTGCTTGACAGTTGTGGGTGATGATGATCAGTGTATCTATGAATTTCGAGGTGCATCTCCGGTAAGTTAAGTGATTGACTTGTGTACATGTCATTATCGTGTGTATATGCTAACTACTCGTTGTCTATTCTGTAACGCATACAAAAGGGAAACTTCGGTAGACTAAAGACTTTCTTTTTAAAAGAGCACAATATAACACTTCTGGAAGAGACTCTTGTTGATAATCATCGATCTACTGGTAATATTCTACAAGTGGCTGCTAAGTTTCTTGAAAATGATAGGCTCCGCCATCCAAAGACATTAAACCCCACTCGACATGCAGGCATGCCTGTTGAAGTATGGCATTGTGAAACTGATGCTAGTCAAGCTAGCCGTATTGTTTCTGCATTTAAGCGGCATGATCAAGATGGAATATCTTATGGTGATATGGCATGTCTCTATCGATGCTTCAAAATGGGCAATGTGGGCCAGCTTAATATATGCCTTCAGAAGGAGCTGGCTGCTAAAAATGTGCCATTCATGGTAGTGGGAGGTACTACAATCTTTGAACGAGCAGCAGTTCTAGATATATTGGCATATCTTCGTCTATCAATAAAAGGCAGTCATGATGACGAATCTTTTAAGCGTGTTTTAAACAAGCCAAAACGGCTACTGCCTGAGGATAAGTTGATACCACTTATTGAAGAGCTGACATCCCCAAGCCGAGGTGAAAAGAGAGCGACTTCATTGCAGGAAGCTGCTGAAAGGATGTGTGAAACAGGTTTTAGTCTTTCGACATCTCGACATAAAGCTTTGAAAGGATTTCTTGCCGTGATTAGCAGTCTCCAAAAGAAGGCAATTGAGATGTCTCTACCCAATCTCATAAAATATATATGGCATGATATACACGGAACTAATGATATAGGGCTTGATCAGTTCCATAAGAAGAAGGAGGAGAACAAGAAGAAGAAGAAAGAGAACGATTTCAAGCTTAAGAGTAGTAAAGTTAATCACAAGAAAGTTAGTGATGATGATGATGATGATGACGAAGATGATGATCGTGATTATGGTATCGGCGATGAAGTTAGTGAAGAAGAAGATATTAGGCTTGAATGTCTACACACACTAACCAAGATCGTCCCACCGAGATTAATCTTCTGATAGGGCTAGCTGACCAGCATGTTAATGAGTGGAAGAAGAAGGAGAAAGTGATTATTGAACAGTCAAGATGCAATGGTGTTAAGAGTTTGGTCGAACAAACAAGGAAGAAGATCATGGAGAATCTGAATTCGAAGAAGTCTGAGACTAAAGAGGAATGGTTCCAAGCTATTAACGAACTACCTGATCATATCCTGGATGATATCATCCTTGCTCCTGAAGCAAGAGGCCGTGCTGTTGTGAAAGATTTCTTAGCATGCTCCGCATTACAAAACTCGGTAGAGAATGAAGAGCCAAGTATTGACAAGAAAGAGAAAGTGAGCATCAGTACAGTTCATAGGGCAAAGGGTCTAGAATGGTCTGACGTGTATGTTCCCTACTTGAACGACAGCTACCTTCCAACTCATGCACAAAAGGTAGATGTCGACCGAGGTATAGGAGAGCGTCACTTGCCCGATTGCACAGATCGTGATAAGGAACATTGTAGTTGTGTCCGAAGATTCCAGGAAATAGAAACTGAAAGACTTGGTGCCAGCTACAAAGAACGACATTTGAACGAAGAACGTCGTCTAGCACATGTGGCCGCCACACGCGCAAAGGATAAGCTTGTCTTTACCACATTTAGGGAGTATGTACGGGATGATTTGGAAAATCCCAAGCAATCAGAGTTTCTTGACGGTCTCCGTCAACTTCCAAACGAGGTGTGTATTGAAAGAAGATACTAATATGGTATCATGGGCTAATGTAAAATAGGATTGAATTGTTTGTTAATGGTGCTATTTATTGTGTGAGGCTAGGCCTACTTCTCCTCGTATAACCTTTGTCTCTAGGCTATCCTTCCTTCAAATTGAATCAGCCAACTTAACTTATCAGCTATTTGCGGCGGCGCTTGTTGCTATTCTTTCCATTCCATTTACCGCTTGACTTGCTCTTGCCTCCTTGCTCTCCGCTTCTTTTAAAGCTGAAGTGAGTTGATCTAATCGTCTCCACAACTTTCTCCGTTACTTTGATGATTGATGAAAGGTCTGGTTGCTCCTCATCGCTATCTACTTGTTTGTTGCCATTAACCGGTATTGTTGCACTTGATTGATAGGTAGCTTCATCTTCTTGTCGTCTCCTCCAACCAAAGACATAGAAACATGCATCATGACAAGGGAAACTCTTCTTATCTAACGCTTTTCGAGGAGTATATGGTGGCAGTGTACACTTGTCAAGTACAATCCTTCCCTTGTATTCAAATTTTCTTTCGTTATTGTTTGTTTTTATACCCTCTAATGCCACCTTCTCTAATCCCCAGTGATTGTACGGTGGTTTCGTCTTGTGACACATGTGTATCTCACCATCATTATGTAAATATGGCAATGCATTAGCCACAAACTTTCGTACTAACTCTTTATTCTGCTCCATTGCATCATTCTGTCCATCTTGTCCAGAAGTGATTGCTGTGCATGGAAAGTTCCAACATATTCTATGAAATTTTACTTTGTTGTTTAATGATACTTCTTTGGGTAGAGTATCATTTAATCTAGTAGCATCAACGTTATATCCAATAATAACATTCTTTCCTTCTTCTCTTCCATTACTACAAGACTTTAATGATACAAGAGTATTATTAAAATCGGGATATACTTTGCATAATGTTGAATAATCTTCATAACTTGTTGCAATAACCATACCCTTTTGCTTCTTCTTCTTTTGCTTCTTTGAGCTATTATTTCCAAGTACAAGACGTGCAACTGCTAATGAGAATGTAAAATCTCCATCGCCGACTGTTAGTACATTCATACCACGTTTATATTCCATTGTTGTGCTGATATTATTGTTGTTTGTCGTATCATATTGCACTGTAGATCGAGGACATTGCTCCGGCCTCTGATTAGGTATGATCTTTGTAAACTCAGTATCCAATGCTATATCAAAGTTACATATCTTGTATGCACAAGGAACACATGGCTTTGATGTACTACTACTTGTATACGTTGATGGAGGAAGAGAACCTATCGCACATCGATAGGTGATGGATTGACAATATAACTTGTGTAAGTTGCGCTTGGGATATGTACTATATTGCAAATCAGATGATGCCTTCCTTTTGCAACCGGATTGCATATTAACAGTACTAGTACTCACTATGCAGGGATATCAAACTTTGTGCAATTCACTGATTTAGCATCGGATACCACCGGGAATCAAAATGGCGATACAAAACTTACAAGCTTTATTTTTAAGTGTTGTTGATTGTCTCATAACACTACATAAAATATTTATTAGTAGTAGCTATTGATTGTATCAAAGCACTGCATATTAATACCCCTTCTTTCTTCCACAAACAACCATCCGACCATGGCTAGTTATTTATCTCCCGGCAGTGATGAACTATCATTTGCCGACGACCACGGCACCGCCGAGTCTGAAAATGAGAATCAAGATAACGAATCAATTACTACTGAAGAACAGGAGGAGGAATATAACGACTCATCTTCAGAGAGTGAAGAAGAATATGAAGAAGAAATGAAAGAAGAGAATTCACGTCCTAGTAATGCTTCCAACAAGAAGGGACGCAGTAGTAGTGGCAGTGGCAAGGCCACCGCCGCTGCTGCCACTAAAAAGAAACGATCGACGAGCACCGGATCAAAATCGAAGGAGAAAACGGTCGAGGAGAAGTATCAAAAGAAGGTGTGTACTTTTATTATATTACATTGTTTATTATCTATAACATTTATTGAATTCCAACTAATAATTATTTATATACCATCATTTCTCATCTCGTATAATAATAAAACAGACCCAACTCGAACATATTCTTCTCCGTCCTGACACTTACATCGGATCAACACAATCCTCAACCCAACCAATGTTCATACTAAACTCTCGAACAAACCGTATCCATCAAAAGGAAATTACATACACACCAGGATTTTATAAAATATACGATGAGATATTAGTTAATGCCGCTGATAACAAACAACGTGATCCAAATATGGATAAGTTGGAAGTAAATGTTGATGTGAAGCGGGGTGTTATTAGTGTGTTAAATAACGGGAAGGGTATTCCCGTTGTTATGCATAAGGAACATGAATGTTATGTCCCTTCATTGATCTTTGGTCAGTTGTTAACGGTGAGTGGTATTTTGTTATGTTATATTTATCATTGTTTGGGATGGGGAGAGGGGAGTAGAGGGGATGCATTTATTTTGGGAGAGGGTGTGGAATGTTCGGGGAGTAGGTGCGTCCAATGGGGCTTAGAATGTTCGAGGGATCATATATTGGAGATTGGGTAGATAAATTCATTGTCCATTGTTAACATAGTGACTTGTTTCTCATCATTTTCTTCTTCTATATCCCGATCCAACTTAAAATCTATCAGGGGAGTAACTTTGATGATGATGAGAAGAAGACGACTGGTGGACGTAACGGATATGGTGCCAAGCTAGCAAATATCTTTAGTAAGAAGTTTACAGTTGAATGCGCTGATACATCAGAGGGATTGAAATTCACTCAAGTATGGCGTAACAATATGTCCGATGCGGAAGAACCAGATGTTGAGGAGCTTACATCGTCCGAGGCAAAGAAGGGGGATTACGTAAAGATTACGTTCAAGCCTGACTTTGAGAGGTTCAATATGTCTCACCTAGATGATGATGCTGCTGGTCTTTTATCCAAACGTGCATATGATGTGAGTAGTTTGTTTAGTTTGCATGAACATGTGCACTTTTCAAGTGGTATCATCACACCATCCCCTCTTGCTAACCCATAATTCTTCCTCTTTTACAATACCAAATACAGATTGCTGCGGCAATGTCAAACCAGCCAGGAAAGAAGCTCAAAGTATACTTGAATGGAGAGAAGCTTGGTGTGAAGGACTTCAAGTCCTACTTGGCATTGTTTGATGACATCTCTCCACCCGAGGTTTATGAGAAGATCAACGACAGGTGGGAGGTTGGTGTAGGGAGCGTGCTCGACGGAGGAGGTTTCCAACAAATCTCATTTGTAAATGCCATTTCAACCACCAAGGGTGGAGGGCATGTCGATTACGTTACCAAGTTGATTAGTACTCGACTCCAGGCTGCAGTTAACAAGAAGAACAAGGGTGGAAAGGACGTCAAGCCGGCTCAAGTGAAGAATCATCTCTCAGTCTTTGTCAACTGTCTCGTAGAGAACCCAACGTTTGATAGTCAGACGAAGGAGAACCTAGCTACTAAGCCCGCTACATTCAAGAGTGAGGTAAAGCTCACTGATGACTTCATGAAGAAGGTTGAAAAGTGTGGTACGTCGTGTTAATTGTATTTATATTGTAGACATTGTATATGTATATTTTGCTCACATCTTATGCACATCTTTCTTTCACCCCATCACCTATCACAGGTGTCGTAGAATCAATCATGCAGTTTGCCAAGTTTCAAGAGGGAAGAGCACTCCAACGTAAGGGAGGTACCAAGAAGTCTAAGGTGAAGGGTATTAGCAAGTTGGATGATGCCAACAACGCTGGTACTGCCAAGTCAAAGGACTGTACACTAATCATCACCGAGGGAGATTCTGCCAAGTCGTTGGCCGTTAGTGGTCTCTCTGTAGTTGGTCGTGACTATTATGGCGTCTTTCCTCTCAAGGGCAAGCCCTTGAATGTACGGACATCCACCCACGCTCAGATTATGAAAAATGAAGAGATTATGAACCTGGTTGAGATCATGGGTCTCAAATTCAAGCAAGTTTATACTGAAGACAACATCAAGACCCTCCGTTACGGGCACTTGATGATTATGGCAGATCAAGATCATGACGGATCTCATATCAAGGGATTGGTCATCAACCTCATTCACCACTTTTGGCCATCTCTACTTGATGTTCCTGGATTCTTGCAGCAGTTCATCACTCCCATTGTCAAGTGTACCAAGGGTAAGAAGAGTGAGACCTTCTTCACTTTGCCTGAGTATGAGGAATGGAAGAAGTCGACAGGCAACGATGCCAAGGGATGGAAGGTGAAGTACTACAAGGGCTTGGGAACATCCACTTCCGGCGAAGCCAAGGAGTACTTCTCAAACCTTGATACTCATGAGATTCATTTCAACGAGCTAAGTACTGACCATGTTACTCGAGACGAGCTTAATGACGATGATGAAGATGAGAAGGAGGATGATATCCTCAGCAGCGGAGCAGGGCTAATTGAATTGGCCTTTGACAAGACTAGAGCTGAGGATAGGAAGAAGTGGTTGGCCAATGTTGAGAAGGAAAGTCCGCGTTTGTCTTGTTAAAACATGTGAATGCATGTGTTCAATATGAAGTCTCGGTGATTTGGCTACTTCATTTGAACTTAGTTTGCCCTTATTTGAGTTCCTTTGTAAACATCGTGTACTAACAGGAGTTATTATCATCTCTCTTCGTCTTCATAAACCATGAAACGCGCATCTTCAAGGGCACTTACCTCAACTATTCAGAAGCCCAAAAGAATGGTATGAATTGTAGTGATTTCATCAATAGAGAATTAATTCTCTTTTCTCAAGCCGATACTGCACGGTCGATCCCTCATTTACTTGATGGATTCAAGCCATCCCAGCGTAAGGTATTGTTTGCCTGCTTTAAGAAGAAGCTCAAGAATGAGATCAAAGTTGCCCAACTTGCTGGATACATCGGTGAGCACTCGGCATATCATCACGGTGAGATGTCACTGCATGGTACAATTGTTGGTATGGCACAGACCTTTTGCGGCTCGAACAATATCAATCTTCTATACCCCTCCGGACAATTTGGTACACGTCGTATTGGAGGTAAAGATCATGCTTCTGCACGTGTAAGTGTTGACAAACATATGTATCTTTTGTTTGGCGTATTATCATAATATGTATCCTAACATCATGCTCTCCACTTTAAAATAGTACATCTTTACTCGGCTGGAGAAGATTGCCAGAGCTATCTTCCACCCTGACGATGATGCTCTATTGAACTACTTGAATGACGATGGGATGTCCATCGAGCCTGACTATTACATGCCAGTCATCCCAATGATCCTAGTCAACGGTTCAAATGGTATTGGAACTGGATGGAGCTCTACTATCCAGAGCCACGACCCTCGTGAGATTATTGCCAATATTCGTAGACTAATCGATAAGGAAGAGCCTGGGGAGATGCATCCATCCTTCTCGGCGTCTGGTTGGACGGGAGAAGTCATCCCTGAGACTGGCAGGAAGGAGGGGAGTTACACTATCAAGGGTAAGATCAAACGTATTAGCAACACTACTCTTCTAATCACAGAACTACCTGTCGGCAAATGGACACAGAATTACAAGGAGACAGTCCTTGAAAAGATGATGGCGTCATCTGATAAGGCCGAGGACAAAAAGAAGAAGTCCAAGTCGAAGAAGAAGGGTAGTGATGAGGATGACGATGATGACGAGGTTGATACTAAGCCAAAAGCTGCAGAGATTCTAGATTTCAAGGAGAATCATACCGATACCACAGTCTCATTTACCATCACGGCTACTAAGGAGAGTATCGATTCGTTTGAGAATACCAAAGCAGGCGGCCTGCTCAAGGCATTCAAATTAACGACTTCAGTCTCTACCAAGAATATGACTGCCTTTGATAAAGAAGGCAAGATCAGACAGTATGATACAAGTCTCGATATTCTCAAAGAGTTCTTCAATGAGCGTCAAGTATTCTACATTGCCCGTAAGGACATTCTCCTTGATAAGATGCAGAGAGATCTAAGCATGCTTGAGAATAAGGCTCGATTTGTCGAGGAGGTGTGTGTGAAGGAGCTCGTTGTTTCAGATAGAAAGAGAGTTGAGTTACTTGCTGAGCTCAATGAGAAGGGCTATGACTTGTTTCCCAAAACTCCCAAAGAGGAGGAGGAAGCCGCTGCTGTAGAAGAAGAAGAAACAGATGAAGATGGTGATAATGTCATGGAGGAGGAGGACACACCGAGCACCGAGCTTGCCAAGGGCTATGAGTATCTTTTAGGTAAGTTCTTTTATCATATAATGTGTACCTTTTGATTGCTATCGTATCTTACTATTCATCTTATATCTTCCATCGATAGGCATGAAGATTTGGAGTCTCACATTTGAAAAGGCCGAGGAGCTACGGCGCCAAAAGGCTGACAAGTCTGATGAATTGGACAAGCTGATGGGAACGTCACACCAGACAATCTGGAAAAACGATTTGGATGCAATTGAGGAGTTACTTGATGAGCGTGATAAGATGATGGGTCTCGAGGCCAAGAAGGATAAGAAGAACAAGGCTCTTGCTGTTAGGAAGAGAACAAAGAATGGTAAGAAGAAGAAGGATGAATGGGACTCTGATCAAAGTGAAGAAGAGTCGGTCGTCTCCTCTTCTGAGGAGGAAGAGGATGATGAAGATGACTTTGTCGCTGCCAAGCCTGTGTCCAAGAAGGCTCCTGCGAAGAAGAAGGATGACAAATCTTCCAAGCGTATGAGCAAGGAGATGTCAGATGACGATGAAGAGCTGGATAGCGATGAGGAAGCCTTCTTGAGAGGTTCCAAGTCTATTGCATCCAAGAAGGCACCTGTCAAAGAGGAAGAGAAGAAGTCATCAAAGCGTAAGAGTCTTGATGAAGATTCCGAGGAGAGTGATGACGAGAGCGTCGCACCTAAGAAGAAGACTGCTCCCAAACAAAAGAAGAAGGCCGCTCCCAAAGTCAAGTCCGAGTTGTCTGATAATGATACTGATACTGATTCTGACGATAGCACGCTTGCCAAGAAGAAGAAGACTGCTCCCAAACAAAAGAAGAAGGCCGCTCCCAAAGTCAAGTCCGAGTTGTCTGATACTGATACTGATACTGATTCTGACGATAGCACGCTTGCCAAGAAGAAGAAGACTGCATCCAAGCAAAAGAAGGACGCCAAAGTCAAGCCTGCCTCCAAATCAAAGAAACCTTCAAAGGCTAACAAACCTCGTAAGAGTAGTGGTAGCGCCTCAGCTCCCAAAGCCAAGTCGTCAAAAGGCAAGGCTGCTTCTATTAGCATGGGTATTTCTCCCAAGCTCTCCTTCTCTTCCAAGAAGAGCAAGAAGAAGGCCTCCAAGTCAAGTGAGGAGGAAGCTGACGTCTTAGTTGACAGTGATACTGATGTTAGTCCTCAGAAGAAGGAGTCAAAGAGCAAGGGTTTTGGTGGGCTGAAGAGGAAGTCGAGTGCCAGTCGCAAGAGGAAGTCTGCTCTCCAGAAAGCATTGGCCGAGGAAGAAAACGAAAATAACTACTCTCAATCTCCACAGAAGAAGGCTAGGAGCAGCAGTGACGAAGAGAGTGTTGTATCTAGTGCCTCCTCCAGTGGAGAAGAAAGTGAGTATTAAATTGGGTTGAGGCTTGATGCCTTTTCCCAAAGATGAATTGATTGATACAGTTTGATGATGATTGAATTATGGATAGTCGAAAGGCAAGTAAAGCATGCTTTAGAAGCATGATGGCTTGTTTAAGATAGTGAAATCATAAGTTTGTTTGCACTATCAACTCTTCTCTTCCTTAGAATCCCTTGCTAGCTTCTGCGGCCGCCTTCTTGGCTCCACCAACAAACATTTCCACCTTGTTGTGATCCTTCACTCCTGGACTGGCCTCGACTCCGCCTGCAACATCAACACCCCATGGTCTAACATTACCAACAGCCTCGCCAATATTTGTGGGTGCAAGTCCGCCAGCAATGATAACTGGTAGACCCATACTCTGTATAGATTCAGCTATTGTCCAATCAAATGTCTTGCCAGTACCTCCTCCACCATGTTTATCGCCCTTGATGGATGTATCTAACAGAATAGCAATGGGGTCAGAAGTCACTTGCTTGATAATGTTGGCGGCAACATCCGACTTGTCCGATGAAGATGATCCATCATTACCCAGTTCGATATCCACAACTCGCAAGGCAGGAACTCCTCCAAAGTTGGTACTGTTGGCGGCTGCCATGCCCTCACTGCCATGTAGCTGTAACAAGTCTAAACCACACTTCTCCACAGTGTCCTTGACAACATCAAGTGGACTATTCTGAAACACACCCACAACCAATGGACGAATTGATGCTCTTTCCAATGCATGTGACTTAGCAACAAGTGTTGATACAGCTGAACTACTATTCTCCTTGACTGTATCAATTGTAACTCTTGCACTACGTTCACCAAACTTTCTAACGGCATTGACAATCTCAGTAGCCTGTTCAATACTCACCTTTCGTTTACTCTTCTCGGCAAATATAACACCAATTAAATTAGCACCGCTCCGGCATGCAACTAATGCATCTTCACTATTCGTAATACCGCATACTTTAATAATCTTTGTACCACCAGTATATGCACCACCAGCGGTAGATTGTGATGCCTCGTAATCTTTTGGATTTAAACATAATCCCTGAATAGCCAATGATGGATCACTTGATCTCATTAATGATTCACCAATTAAACACATCCCAACTCCCACTGCTCGATATCTATTAACATCATGTGACGATGACATTCCTGATAATGCACATAGTGATAATTGTGGCTTCTCTTCTCCTTCCTTTGAACAATTATTATCATGATGGAATGTCAATCCACGTTTACTCAATTCACTAGCAATCTTATCAGTCGTACCCAAATCTAATTGAAAGGTATGTAAATTACGATTATTCACACCAATTACTTTAGCACCACATTCAATGGCCACATCTAATTCAATCAAGGCATGTACTTCCACTAATGGTTCCATACCTATACTTCGTGCATAATTGATTAATTCTTTGAGAATGTTGGATGGTGTAGTTGCAACAATTAAGAGGATTGTATCAGCTCCATATGCGGCGGCCTCGGCTATTTGATATGTTGATGTTATAAAATCTTTACGCAATATTGCTGGACGTAGTATACTCTCATTGGTTTTATCATTGGCAGCAGTGGTAGTTTTTAATCTAGCATTTTGTAAATCGTCTAAACTACCCTTAAACCACCGTTCTTCAGTTAATACACTAATAACACACGCACCAGCCTCATAATATGTCGTAGCTTGATCGCCAGCATTTAAATTAGGTGCTATATCCCCCTTGGATGGTGACGCACGTTTAAACTCGGCTGCCAATGCCATGGAGGGTGATTTACCTTGTATGATATGCTGTAGTTGTAATATTGATCCATTGGTATTATGAAATTCTTTAGCAGTTTGTAGTAGTTCTTCGATTGATGGCACTGCTGTTGTTGATGTAGAGGATAACTTTGTATCATAATCTAATATTGTTGTTGCAGTAATCTTTTGCAACATGCTGAGTTCATGATTTGGATTATTGTAACCAAAGATGTGTTTACAATTTGAGGCATTATCAGGTCCTCCATAAAATGAGTTAAGAGCATCTTGAAGTTGTTTATCGGTATATTGTGGTCGATCCATGGTTGTATATTTGATAGATGTTGCCGATGTTCTTTGCTACTAATACTACTAACTCTCATATTTTTTGCGATTGAGAGTTGAGAGAGTGCGGTATCCTTTTATGAGAGTCCACCGTGACCAGTGGCACAAACAGATCATCTATTGGCTGTGGATTGTGATCATATAAAGATTGGTATACCCTTGAATATCCCGTGTATTATAGTCAATAATCGCATATTTAAAAGTTTTCGGCGCCGCTCGTAAATTTCATCATACACTATCATACAACTAAATACCGAGCAGAATACAATATCAACATAGTTGCAGAGGATTATTAATATTTTACAGAAATTTGCACAATAATATAACAAGATACACTGGTGTTAATAATGATGTCAGAAGAAAAACACGATTTGTCTTCTCTTCATTCTTCTTCAGAAGAAGAAGAAGTTGTGGAAGTACCGTGGTATGATTATTTAGTACGTCGGCCAAATGATGATGATTTACGGCGAAGAAGTCAAGAACAGCTACCTACACCTACCGAGTTGTTTACATCAACCTATCCAAAAGCTGGATGTGATGGAGAAGATATTACATTGATCTTAAGAGGATTTCGGGGAGATTCGGATCAAGTGATGGTATCTTCTGGATTAACACAATGGAAGGCATCAGATGTACTTTGCAATTACCTTCTGAATGATGATGAAATTAAGAGAGAAAGAATGGATAAAAGATTTGGAATGCATGATGATTATCGTATGCTTGAACTTGGTTCTGGACTTGGGAAATGTGGACTGCTTGCCCACCTCTTACTCCAATTAAACAATACGATACTAACCGATGGTGATACTAATGTCCTAAAGCTGTTACGAAAGAATGCAGTGTTGACTGACGATGACATCATATGCCAGCAGTTAAAATGGGGAAAGGGAGAGGCTACACGTAGGGTCAGGATCCTACGATTGTCAAATCTGAATATCTAGAAGGAGCTGAAAGTTGGTTGATACATCATTGGATAGCCCTTGATGAGTAGAGTCCAAAACCATGTTGTACTTCTTTAGTTTTTAACATTGTGTGATTTTATGACCCATTTTGGGGGTAAAAGGTATGCCAGCTGGAACAATTCTCCCCAGGTTAAGGATAATACCTAACTAGCTCTAACAAAATCACTAACAATTTTTTTAAATAAAAAAAGAAGTACATAAAAGATTCATTCCTAACTCATTGAGAGCATTCAAATAAGCCTATTTAAGCCTACCATAAGTCCCCTGGGGGCTCAGATTTGACATAGGGGTAGGATACCGGACCCTGACCCTACGTGTAGCCGAGAAGCCCAATCTTTTCTATCACAACATAACGATTACAAGTTTGACCTAATCATTGGTTCAGATTTAATCTATACAAACAATGATAACATTGATCCATTACTCGATTCCATTTACGAGTTACTTGATGATCAAGGGAGGTTTATACTTGCTCATAATGGAGAGCATTCAAGGTCACTAGATTGGTTAAAATTTTCTGCATCAAAAAGAGAGTTATTCTGTGAAGTTCTGCAACAGGAGGAACAGATTCATTTACTGTGTTTTCGACGACTTGGTCTAACTTTATTTTTAAGTAAATCATTTCCCTACTCAGACCAGCACGGAGAAGTCCAAAAGGTAACAGGTATTGTACGAAAAGTAAATGGTATGGCTGATAGATTACATACTAAGAATACATTACTAGAGGATGAGAACCGTGCACTGAAGGCTAGATTGGAATTAGTCGAAGACAAGTGCTTAAAATTGGATAGAAGATGTACTGTATTAAGAGGCGATGTGGATCTTCCTAAGAGTATACTTCTATCTTTTGATGAAGACAACCTTGCTAGTACATTATCATTCTTGGAGCCACAAGACTTTGCTCAATTGGCATCGACCTGCAAGCACTTCGGTGTCAAGACGCATCAAATAGGCGATGAGCCTGTCTCATTGATGAAAAAGATTGCATACAAACTTTATGAGGGCGCCTCTCCCTGGGAGAAGGAAGTATTACCGACCTGCGGAGTTGGTGATTCTCCATTCTTCTCATATAATGAGTTGATCAAACTTCGAAAGCCACTAAAGTTTGATCAGCTATTTGGTAGAGACATTCAATGCACTATTGGAGATAAATCAACGGTTCGACCCATATCGAGTCCGGGGAGAATGAAGATCGCACAATCAACAGCGAGGGGGAGATCATTTCCAGCATTTACTGCCGTAAGTGATCATGTTATGAGAGCCGGCAAACATTATGTCACATTTACATGCTCTGGACTTGATTCAAATATCGATCAACCGCTCTGGTTTGGAATTGTTAGGCCTTTGAGTCGGATTACTCCAACTGGAAGAATGTTTACCCCATTTGATGGGAGTGTTGTCAATCGGTTAAGAGCGCTGAAATGTCCAGAATGGGGCGATAGTAACATACACGCTTGTATATACAGAGCCACGGACGGACATTGCCAATCGACTGATTGGGGATTTAACGATAACGAGGATAACATTCCTAATGTTACCAATGTAGCTTGGGATTGGGAAGGTATGCAAACGTTTGAAGGGTGTGGCAAGATAGGGTTGCTCTTAGACTATGATGACGGTACCTTGACAATGTATAAGGATGATATCAAGCTTGGAGTTATGAAAGAGGGACTCTCTGGTACATATTGTTGGATGGTGACCATGGGACAAAACTGGGGCAGAGATAGACAAGATTTGGCAAGGATCAAGATTGAAAGAGGCTCTCCTCCTGAGCATGACAATTCATGTCAAAATACAGTTCCAGCGGAGAAGAGGTCAAGAATTGAATGATTCGAATAAATTAGAGGTATGCATATAAATATCAGGCACTTGCAACAGACTAACCAAATTATATATCATTTAGCTTAGTCTATCATTTAGATAGCTTATCCTTTTATGAGAGTGCGGTATGCGGTATCCTTTCAATTTTTAACCAGAACTACAAAACCAATGAAATGAGTGTTTGCGATAGTGTACAAAGTGTCTCAATTTGCCAATTTATTATACGTGCTCAATTATTGTTATACGGCTATAAGGTATAAGGCCGCGGGTTAGGTTTTATATGCATATCTTGTGTCACATTCAATAACGGTAAACTTATTTGCTCCTCACATCTTGTTCAATCAATTTCCACATCGGTGCACCTTAAAATTACCTATCTATTATATATAATATATAATATACCACGGACAATAATATAATATGGAGTATAACATGGAAGAAGACGATCATTCTTCTTCTTCTGAGGAAGAAGAGGAGGAGTGGTATGATTATTTAGTACGTCGGCCAAACGATATTGATTTACAGCGAAGAAGTGAAGAACTATTGCCTGCACCAACAAAAGTGATTACATCAACCTATCCAAAAGCTCGCCCCAATGGATCAGATATCGAATTAATATTGAGAGGATATGAGGAAGATTCTGATGAATCAATGGTATCAACTGGGCTTATAGAATGGCATGCATCAGATGTACTCTGCGAGTACCTCCTAAACAGTGATATAATGAAGAATGGGAATAGTATACGCTTACTTGAACTCGGCTCCGGTCTTGGGAAATGTGGTTTGCTCCTCCACCTTTTACTTCAGTCGAATGGCAGAAGTGATTCAACAGTACTTACTGACGGCGATACTAATGTGATGCAATTACTACGGAAGAATGTTGCATTTAATACCTTCTCAGACGACTATGACAATGATGACATATCATGTCAACAATTAAAGTGGGGGACAAATGAAGCAGAAGCCTTTCTATCAAAACAAGATTATAATCAAAAGTTTGACCTAATTATTGGTTCAGATCTGCTCTACACAAATAGACAGAATCTTAATCCATTATTTGAGACAATTGACGTATTACTTGACGACAGTCAAGAAAAGTTCATACTAGCACATAATGAAGATTATTCAATTCCAGTAAGTAGTGTAGTTCTTGCTGCATCACGAAAAGACCTATTCTGTGAAGTTGTAAAGCAGGCTGGTGAAGTTAGTTTGCTCTGTTTTAGACGTTCAGATCCTCTAAGTATGAACAAAGTGGTGGATAGATTACGAGCAAAGATAATGATGTTGGAGGCTGAAAATCGAAGGCAGAAAGCTAGGATGGAGCAAGTGGAAGACAAGTGCTTGAAATTGGACAGACGATGTACTGTTTTGAGGGGTGATAAAGATCTACCCACGAGTATAATTCTATCTTTTGATGAAGATAATCTTGCTGCCATCTCATCATACTTGGAGCCACGTCCAAGGCACATCAAATAGGGGATGGGCCTGTTTCATTAATGAAAAAGGTTGCACATAAGATTTACGAGGGTGCCTCACTAGAGGAGAAGGATGTGCTACCAAGACAACAGGAAGATCCATTCTTATTAAGATATGCCAAATACATATCAACAACTAAAACTACCAAACAATATCAACATCGTATTACTATCATACAACTCTAAATAAGTACCAAACATACAAATATCAACATAATTATAAATCAACTGCATACTGAAACATATCAAGTACGAATATTGCACCCTCAAATCTTGTGCACAAAGACAACTGCATACGCCAGGTAGATGTCGTACTTTACTCATCCACAGTTCCTCACCCATCAAGAACTTGTTAATAAAAGATTAGATTACCAAGCATTAAACGAGGCATGGAGGGCAACACTTGAACCATTTACATATATTAGTCTTGAACGATTGCTTACCAAAAAAGAAGCAAACGAAGACATTCTAGAAACTGATAATGTTATTACAATTACATCAAAAGACTATCCCAGTAGCAACTTTTGTTATAAATTTGTAGATGATGATGATGACGATGTTGATAATGATAATATAATTTCATTTGCTCAGAACGATAGAATAGAGGAATATGCAGACCGTCATCCTACTAAAGGTGCACCAATAATACAAACTGACACCCAGAACCTGAAACGATTTAATTCCTCGATTCATACTCCAATTACAACAACTGCATCTAAGTATCTCTTCTCTGTAGTACTTGCTGGTGGAGATGAGATTGTTCAATTGAAGGCATCATATCGTCATCAACTTAGTATCCGTATTGATAAGGAGACTAGTTGTTTATACTTGGATTGTTTTGAATATAAAGCAACATGTTTAGATGTATTGCGAGGTGGAGAATCACCTATGCCTACAGAGGGAGAAACGAACGCATATGGTAACATTATTTTTGGTAACGGTAGAGGTGATCGGGATGAGGGGGTAACAAGAACTGTGACAAGGTCCGGGGACACTCACAACGATGTCATGGAACATTATAAGGCGTTGGTGGGCAAGTTCCTCAACTCTCGTGTCTTCCGGCTTGGTATATCTCTATCAAATGTTCAGGGAATTCGTCTCATCGCAATGCCAACAGATCACAGATCTGTAAATCGTCAACCTGATAGTGACAATGATATCGCTGCTGTTCTAATATTGGAAATAGCCGAGCCAGAAGACAATTTTGCCGTAAGGACTGTTCGATCGAAGCGGAACAACGCTGATTCATTTACACTTTGCCCGGATTGGCTGCCAGGAAATGGTACTGGATCAAAAACATCGAGATTTTACTTCTATGGTAGCTTAACTGAGATGAAAAGTACAGCGGCTCATATGGCGAAACTATCAAAAGATATTGCAAACATGCTAGAAGCAAAGGGGAGCAATACTCTTGCACTGTCACCTGGGGTTATTTCAGTTGAGTATGATTCAGCACCTAGTTATGGAAGTAATAAGAAAAGAAGAGTTGATGGGGAGTCTAATGCTTTTACTCGTCCACTTCCTTCTGCTTGGGATGGAAACATAATCAATATAAGAGAGGTCTTTGAGGCAAGTTTGGCAAGAGAGCAGAATCCTGCCAAACGTATGATGCTTCGTATGATGGCTGATCCGTTATCTGTTATTGCAGTCAATCAGGACCCTAATTCAAGTGCGGAAGATGTAATGCTATCTACTATGCTTGGCCAACAAGTTGCTCGTGAGGGAATGGATAGTGTCATGGATATGTCTATGAATGGTTGTGCTCAGTCATAGTAGTCTGAGACTCAAGGAAGTGAATATATATAAAGTAGACCCGAATGATGAATAATATCAAAGCTGAACATTAATCACATATTAGCTACGTTGCTTCTTCGCTGGCATCTTTTGATCCTGTTGATCAATCTCGATAACTTCCCCATTGGCTTCTGCCTTCTTCCTCTTACGTGCAATAACTTCCTCAGCTTTTATAGCCCCCATGAAACACACACTATCATCGTCGTCATCCTTCTTACTACTAGAAGATATCTGTGTTGGTAGCTTTCCAAGTCCTCCATGCATATCTAACATCTCATTTTGATTGTAATAATATCTTTCCTGAGCTGTCCCATTTCCATTATGGAACCAATGTTGTAGACGATATCTTTCACCATCCGTGATGAAGCGGTTTA
>Ga0214477_100025_pt1 | contig 89782 bp, 67 predicted proteins | sample M1_20Mar14CPVII9_FD_165058 | JGI IMG/M metagenome (GOLD analysis project Ga0214477, IMG submission 165058) | Marine eukaryotic communities from Monterey Bay, California, United States - M1_20Mar14CPVII9sort6BwellC16 | ecosystem: Environmental > Aquatic > Marine > Unclassified | place: USA...
TCAAAATGTCCTATAGCTTTATTAGCAGTGGACTTTGTTATTCTATTCTTAAATTAAATTAAATTATGAGTGTTTAAAATCTATCTAAAAATCTATCTAGGAGTAACCCGCTATACTACATAGGACAATCAATGTAGAAGAAGTTGAACTCCATATCGTCCCCGGCATCCCTCAATGACTGTAATTTAGTTCGGCCTAGACGATTCTCGAGTAGAGTTGACCCAATCCACTCTAAATCACCACTATGTTCATCAAATGTGGTATAGAAAGAGTTCTCCCCAATCTTTTGTCGATCTATAGAAATTCCACCTATTGAGCCTATCTTTTTCTTTTCTTTCAACACTTTTGCTCTGATATAAGTCAAGGCACCAGGATAAAACGCTTCATCCGGGTCTTCTGCTGGTTCTACCGTATATTCCAATGTAATTGTGTCCATTATATATTATATACCTTCTTTACACTTCGAACTTATTAGTAGAGTGGATACATATAGATATATGTGATTAGAAACTTCTTCCAAGACCTAAAAAGTTTCACTTTGGAGTACCTACAAAGCCAAAATAATACCTAGAGAAGATTATCTAGAGAGATGAACTGTATCGATAGGGGTGCTTATGCATCTATCGTTCAGTCTTTCTGGTTCTTAGGTTTACTTAATAATGCGCCATGGGTGTTAATGCTAGCCTGCGCCACAAATATTAGCGCAGGTGGTGTCGCTCTGGTTGTAAGTCAGTGTATCAAATAAATTCTCGATTGCAGGACTTTATGTTTTTCTCACAACCTCGCCACACATATTATACATCTATTCCTACTGTCCATATCGTATCACAGTTTCTATCAAATCAGATACCTGGTTTGATTGTAAAACTTACAGCTCCATACTGGTTTCATTTAGTATCATATAAAAGACGTATCTTGATGGCAAGCTTTGCAATGGCGCTTGCATGCTTTCTTGTAGGTTGCGGTGGTTTGTTTCATGATGAAATGTCTGATGAAGAAGATAATAAATCGAATCAGATGGGAGGATTAGCATTAGAATTGTTAGGCGTTTCATTTGTAAGCTTCTCGTGTAACTTGGGTGAGGTAAGCCTGTTTGTTTTACATATCATATGTGCATTTCGTATTTGTTTCATTATCTTGTTTTGCACTTTGTAGATTGCTTATCTATGATGATCAATTCATATGCTCATTTGCTCATATCCATGCAGGCATCTTTATTAGCTTTAGCAGGAAGATTTGATAGTATTATACTTCCATCAATATCATCCTCTACTGATAGTTCATATTTGGTTGTATCTGAAGAGCAAACAAATAATGCTGAACATACGTTACAACAAAATTACGACACGGATGTCTTTACAGAAGAATATCAGCTGGACAACAATAATGATATAGCAACACAATCGGATGATAATGCAGTTAGCTTGATGAAGAAAGGAAATGAAACAAAATCAGCATGTATCACCGCCTTCTCTAGTGGAACTGGACTCGCCGGAATAGTAGGGTTTGGTTATAAAGCCTTGTTTTCTGATGTATTTGGCTTAGGACTTAGTGCTGCTGTTTACAGTGCAATGCTATTTGCAATTGCCCCTATCATCTACGCGCCAACCACTAACCACATACAATAGCATAGTAACAGTCCACCATTGCTACTTCCAACAACATCACAGCCTGCTTCATTTGGACAATCTCATCTAATCAATCCATAAATTGCTGAATTGTGTTGGCTGGGAGAATTAGAGATACAAGATACCAACCATTGCAATTTAGTATCCATCACACATCACATCTATCCTACATCTATCTAACATCCATATCATATCCATCAAATCGATATTGACTCCTCCAATATGATTATAAGAATACAAACAATTGTATATACCTTCATTATTAGTATATTTCTTCTTCGTCAGGGGTTTACAAGAGGCTTTACTTTTTCGATATCGATTAGAAGGATACACCATCATTGCAGATATACACAACAATCGCAGAATGTACAAATGCAAAGTTTAAATAGTAGAAATACCTATCCATTGCAAATGTCAAAATTCAGTATGGAAGAGGTTCCATTGAATCAGATATTTCAAAAGGCTGTAGTTTTACAAAGAAGCGGCGATAGAGATGGAGCTCTTGTTCAGTATAAGCAATTTCTGCAAGTCGCCGAGTCTCATGATGTAGATCCTTCATTATTTGTAAGTCTTCTTCTTTGATTGTGCTTATACTTCTGCATATACTGTTTATACATACTCATACCATAAAATATCGGAACACATAACACTTGTATAATATCAAACCAACACATGGTTTTACACAAACAATGAACTATCGATATATCAGGCTGAGGTATATGCCAACATAGGAGGAATCTTTGCAATGAAGGGAGAGAGATTAAAGGCAAAAGATGCATTAAAAGAAGCAACAAAGTATCGGCCTAGTCTTGGTTCTGCGTGGGTGAATATAGCACTACTAATAATGGCAGAAGGAAAAGATATGGGAAATACTCCTAGTGATCAAGCAAAGGTCAAAGATATACTAAAGGAGGCTAGACAATGCTGTGAACGAGCTTTAGGGATGGATAATGATGACGAAAAGTCTAGAGCACTGGCAAATAAACTTTTGGGTGACATAGATTCAATGACCAGACAGATAAATTGAGGCTTGTAGAAAAATAACTTCAGTATACTCAAACCGGAAAGTTTATAGCAGTTTATATACTTCAGCTTGAGTATAAAACTGTATCAATCAATCAATCAATTCAGCATGAGTATAAAACTGTAGTCAGATTGAGAATATCAATGGGCGTTAGAGAGCTTGCACCGCTAGCTCGCCGCTATTGGTCGTTTTCCTCATTCTCTGTCCAGGGAGCGGATGTCGAATGTCCTTTGTAACAATCATCTGCCATAAACCTCCATAGCCACAGCAGCTCTGCTTCTTAACTGACTCAGTTTCTGCTGAGTCTCCTTCGAATTTGGTAGTATTAATCTACCTGAGGTGTTATCGCCGGCAATAGAAAACTCTGCGATGATGTCAAGGCACATGTTGGTTGTCGACATCATTGACTTTAAAATCTGAGAATTTGGATTATTTTGAGTGGAGTGTACTTCATTGAGCTGTTTTGTTGTTCGATCAAACGATTGTGATACACCATTCAAGAAGAGATTATCCTTGCACAAGCCATCTAGGGCAAACTGTAAAGCATCTTCTACACCACTCGATTTGTATTCCTCTTGATCAGTATCTCCAGTCGAAACGAGAGATATGATGCACGGCAAGAGATGAGCCAGTGGTTCATGATGGGCCTTGGAATTCATCGTACCTAATGAAAGGCAACAGAACAAGACAGCTCCTCTTAGTGAATGGCCAAACAAGGACAGGTTCTGAGACTGCTCTTTATCTTCTTTTGTACTGAGAGAGTTCTGCTTATCGACAACTGGTGGAGCGAGTAAATGATCTACTTCCAATTCAGCTGCAATCATACCCATTACCAAGCAGCAAGTTTGTCCAACATCTCTTTGTGCATCTGACATTGGCGTTGCACTAGTACTTTGTTCAACTTCGACATCAGCAAACAGGGTATTAAAGTATTGTATTGATGAGTTCAGAGCATCTTCCAATGATTTACGAATGTGTAGAATAGCATCTGGCGTCCAGGTAGTTAAGACATCTTCATCTTCAGCAAGTTGAGTCATTAGATTGACTGCTTCTGTTACAATTCGAGCAGTGTAGTGGATTTCAGACACAAGACATGTATAATCCTTTGCAGAATCTTGTCCGCTCTCCACAATAGTTACCCACCGTCCAAGTGCTAACCTAAATTCACCAGTAGCCAAGCTTATAAGGGTACAAAGTGGCCAAGTTGAGCCAAGACGATGTTCACTGTCCTTCATTTTCCCTTCTTGAAACCACCACAACTTTTCTTTGGTAGTTTCGGTTGCTGATGTAATTAGCCAATCAACTCCACACAGTTGCCACAATTCTAATGTGAGTGAATACACTTCACCTCTGGTAGAAATGGAGGATAGTCGTTCAGTATCAGTTGTCGTATTGCCAATAACTACTAGCCCATAGAAGATAAGTGATCGTAATGCATTAGCAAATTCCACAACACTTCTTTTAGGCGCTTTATTATTTGGCGCTGTAACGCACGAAGAATGGAATTGATTCATGCTTCTCTGCTGATTCGACGCTCCATTATCTTTGCTGCATATGCCGACAAACGTATGTAGAAATTGTAAAATGAGTCTATAGACATCTATCGAATATGCATCCTTCTCTTGAGAGCAAGAAATCAGTTTGAATAAAGATTGCTGTGTCAATTGTGGCATATTTGCAGTTTCCAAATTAGTAGCATATGTTTGCATATATGTTTGCAAACATGATACTAGTGAAATGTTATACTGCATCATCCAATCATTCATGTCCTGATTTTCTTCTGAGGATGTACCTCCATCTAATATTGAATGAATTGTTTTAATCATAATCTCTTCATCACTTTGTGGAGTGACATCGGTATTAACTATGTTTTTATTTGATGAAGATATGCCCTCTTTTCTTTGTACCAATGTATCAATCGCATCAGTCCACATTTGAGATATACCCTCATTGTTCTTTGAAAGTTTTCCTAATAGACTCTGTAATACCCATGCTATTTCAACATCAACTTCACATACCTCATCCTTTGATCTTAAGTTTAACACATTGACGATGTAACTCAAAATATAACTTTCATACTCATGTACCCTAGTACCAATATCATGTAGATGTATTTGTTTGTTATCTTGTAGGATATTGTGAGTATCAATAATTGATACATATCTTAAAAATAGAACACGTATTGCAAGCCGAAGATATGCATAACTAGTTCCTGATATATCATTAGATACTGTATATTGATGTATCAATCGACCGATAAAGCATAATAATTTGCAATTATTATGTTCTAATGCGGCTTGCAATGTTGAACTATCGTCATATTGTTTTGTGGATGTGGTGTCGAAACTTTGTGTTGAGCTGTCGCCTGTGTCATTATTCTTGCCTATATATTTTACCCCATCATCTACAGGGATATTACCACTACTATTAGGCGGTAATTGGAGTAATAAGACAAGAGATGCTAGCTGCTGTTCGTCTACCATCATCTCTTACAGGCAACCACTCAAATGAGGTAGGAGGGGCGACTCATATTAGTTTGGCGATTCACTGGTCTTTGAAATTTTTATTGAATGCGAGTGCCAAAAGAGGAGAGCACACCCGACAAACACACGTAGGGGAGATATCAACTATACTTCTGTGTTTGCAGAAGTCTATAGATAAGTCGTCTTGGCGCTTTGATTTGTATCGGACGGTAACCTCAGAAATAGGGAAGATACCCTCATCCATCACTCATCACTAACTCGTCATTAATTCCGAGAAATATCATGTGGGATCTCAAATGTATAGCATCAGCGGTATGTTTCTTCGTATCAAACATCCTCTTTATTGTTCATGGAGTTATCATGATGTACTCAAATAATAAAGCAGAACAAACCGATAGTTCATTAGAAGACAATACGTCTACAACTTCTTGGAATTTTGATCTATGGAAAGAACTAGATCCTGCATATATTGAAACACGATGGGTACAAAGAGAAGATTCTCGGCCAATTATGATGAGTGCTGCCGTAAGTGTAAATTTTATATGCATATGATATGTCTAAAATATATTTTATGTATCAAATTATTTGCAAATGATATTTTGTGCATATGATATGTCTGGAATATCTTTTATTTATCTCATTGATAACAAATGACATTTGTCTATGATATGTCTCAAATATCTTTTCTTGTATTTTGTATTCTATTTATATATTGCACATACCAAACTAATTTCTTCATATTATATTATACATCATAATATAGTTGTTTGGTGCATTAGCGTGGTTCTGGTTGATTGCCCCTATTGTACAATCGGCATGGATACTAAGTAAAGGGGGGAAGAGATCTGTGGGGCTTCACATGGCGCTGGCGTCTTTGGGTATTTGTGGAGGTATTATTGAATTACTTGCCCGTCTACTAACCGTTGGAATGACAAATGCTGCACAGTGGCTTGCAAAGGATTTCAATCTTGACAACTGGGACACGCAGGGAGATGGAACTGGATGGAGAGTATTGGAAATGATTCATATTGTAACAAGAGGTATGATACTGTGGATAGACGCCTTTGAAGCCTTGGCCTTCTTTGGTATTACCTTTATTATATTCTACTCTTCAGCTACCGAGCCAAAGTTTAGAACTAAGCGTAGTGCTTCAATTCTTGCCGAAAGTGAAGATGCTGATGCAGCATCTGGAAGTTCAGCACTGGTATCTGATAGTGGAGTATCAAATGGTGCTGCGGCACCGTCATCACCTCCTCCTTCAAAGGCGTTTGGACACACCAAAGTTCCTCTCAAACCAACTTTCTCAAAGTGTTTTGCTAGATATGGTGTCTTTGTGGGGTTCCTGGCGCTTATAGACTTTTTTGCAGACATTTTGAGGTTTGTTGATTGGCAGTTATTTGGCAGGAAAGTCCGCGTTTGTATTCTTTATCATGCGAATTAGTTTGTTCGTATGAAAGTCTGGACGAGCCGACCGCTATATTTGACCTCAGTTTGCCTTTATTTGATCGTCTTTGCAAGTTGTATGCACTAACATGAGTTTTACCATCTCTCTTCATCTTAAACCGTGAAACGCGCATCTTCCAGAATTGCCATGGCGACGAATGCTTTAGTGGGGGTGATCTTTTTACCTCTATGGCTACTCATACTATCATCAGAATTGCCCTTAGCAACACAAAACTTTGAGAGTTCCCAACGACGCATTGCAAATAATATCTTGGCCTTGGATGATGAGAAGTCTTCTTTATTAACAGGTGTAGATACGGGAAACGATAGAGAAATATCTTAAATTGTATTGTACACTGTTGTAAGTGGAGTGTTTGTAACCATGGGTAGAGATTAAAAATAATATAAAATGGCACTCCTAATACCTGTTCAAACTCCTTTTTTATTGGTACTTAGTATTATCTATCCACTAAATCCTCCCCACTCTTTAATAATACCATCCACATATATCTCCAAATCTAAGCATCAGCATCATCAGCAATAGCATTCTATATCAACAAATAATAAGGTATAACTCATTAGACACAGTTCATAAACACAATATATAAACAAAATCTATTGACAGTAAAAAAAAATACTCACCAAATGATCCTCAATCTCATCATCAGTCAAGGTAGTAAACTTCCCAGTCTTACCCTGAACAGCGGCAACTTCAATTTCATTACCCCTAAAATCACTTCCCAATACACTACCCAAACAAACAATAGCAGTCCGGATCGTCTCATCAAATGAATATTCTGGTATATTATCAACACGTTTTTCTAAGAAGTTGGTAGCCTCCTGTTCCTTACTACCTGAGGCAGTACCCTTAAAAGGTAAAAAGTGTCCAGCGGGATCAACCTTCAATACCTGTGGACCCTTCTCATCATCCACACCAACAATTAGTAACACAACTGCCAATGGACGCATACTAGCCGATTGGGTATTAACTTGTGCAATATCTGCCATACGTTTTGCTAATACGGCGGGTGGGATGGAGTATCCATACTTGAATTCAAAATCAGCAGCCTCATATCGCATACGTTGTACTGATGAATTACAATCGGCTGTCATACCAGTGGCCAATACACCAATTTTAGATGTTACATTAAAAACATGTGATACACTACTGGGTACGATGAGACGATCGGGTACCTTACGTTGTGTAACTACCACGCATGTATCCTTACCACGGAGGGCTATACCAGTTAATCCTGATGCTGATGAGGCAGCCTTGAAGGCATACTCCATTTGATAGAGACGTCCTTGGGGTGAAAAGATTGATATATGATGATCATAATTACTATCGCGAGACATGGTTGTTGTTTATTTTGTTTGTTGTGCTGTTTGTATAGTTTATTGAAAATTGATAAATCAAGTGATACTACAGAAAATTATGCGGATATCAATGAAGATTAATATATGTATAATTAGTGGATAGGTGATTAGGGAAGTGCCGTAGTTTGATGGTATAGAATAGGATAGTCGATCGATGCACTAAGAAAAAAGGAAGGGTATCTTTCACCTAGGGTATCTTCACATAGGTATCCTTGAGTTATTTCCCTAACCCTGAGGAGATTAGGAAGATTTATTTTGCCCTTCCTTTCATTTAAGGGCAAGGGCGTTATGACTGAGACAAATTCAAAATGACTCACGATTAAGAGCTCATAACCTGTGTTTAGTAAAAAAATGATAGGGCAAATGACTATTGCTCTATGATTAGACAACGCCACTCATAATACACTTGCCATCCCTTACTATTGTCATAGCATCGATCTCTTGATTTATCCTCCTTTGCTGTCGGCAATTGAATAATACATCGCGTTTGCGTGCTATTCCTCCATTGCATTAACATATCAATCGACATCTCACGAACATTATATTTGTTGCAAGCCCTACAATACTACAACTTCTTGCAATCCAATCACTACCGCCATCCAATCATTGCAATAGACTAGCATATAATATAGAAAATATTCTCCATGCCTCCATTTGTAGACGAAACGAGAGATTCTCCAACGAGAGATCTACTCGATATAGAACTTGGTGGCGGAGATTCATCATCCTCCATGGATGATTACTCCGCATCTACACAACCATTGATAAATACAATGACTATGATAAAAGAAGAGGAAGAAGATGATAGTACAATATCATCAACACCTTCAAAAACTAGAAGAAATAGTAGTAATCATGATACATCACCAACAGACAAGCCAAACACCGACACAGGTCTTGGATCAGCACTATTAGATAACCTTCCCGCAACTCAACAAATGGTATTACTTAGTTTCCTAATGTTCCTATTCTTTGGTATGCATAATATACTCCAAGAAGCATTAGTGAACTTATTATCAAATGCCTCCGATTCAATTACCGATGAAGCCACACGTCATAATTTAAAAAGTAATGGAACGTTAATGTTGGGTTATGCCGAGGTTGTGGGTGTATTATTCTTTAGTTATTTAGAAAGGACACATATGACGAATGAAGGTGGCTTAAGTAGAGTTGCACCATTGAGAGCATTTCCACTATTGACATTATGTCTATTTGCTAGTTCGAGTTTGAGTAATTTGAGTTTGAGTTATATTAATTTCCCTACCAAAGTTGGTAAGTGTTTGATGGTTATGTCTCATACACAATGTGTATTATTTACTAACCACAAACATCACCCTCTCTCCATAATACATAGTCTTCAGATCATGCAAGCTCGTACCAACAATGATCATAGCAACCATCCTAAACGCACGGCGGTTCAAATCATACGAATATGTCTGTGCACTATCAATCTGTGCCGGACTTGTATTATTTGCCATGGCAGATTACAAATTAGATCCACTCCAATTTGATCCCACGGGCTTACTCCTTGTGAGTTTAAGTGTGGTGGCCGATGCTATACTGCCCAATGCCCAGGAACATCTTTTCAAGGCTGGTAGTTCAAGATTGGAGGTAACTGTTTTCTCTAATCTGTTTAGCTTTTATGGCATGAGTATTATTACTATTGGTAATGGTACATTATTACCATTCCTGAAGGTATTGAAAGATGATAAGACCTTGAGTTTATACTTTGGTGTGTATACTGTATTGAGTTATATAAGTATATCATGCTATATGACTTTAGTGAAGAGATTTGGGGGTGTGTCGGCGGTGGTGCTGACTACAGCACGCAAAGCTATGACCATCCTTCTCTCATTTGTGCTATTTCCCAAGGGATTTAGCTGGTTATATGTTGCTGGGAGCTCCTTAGTGTTGGGCTCCGTTATGATTGCCAGCATTTGTAAAAAGTTGAATATTGGTGCCGCTAAGGAGTCTCCAGACTCTGACTCGAAAGGGGGCAAGTATAGTTTAGCATATAGAGATGATGAAAGAAGTGTTGGGGGTAGATCGACATCCTCTTCATCATCGAGGGGTAGTAGCCGGTTGTTGAGAGATGGTTCACAATTAGAGTCATCTGCCGAGGCCATTTTAGAAAGTATATCCATGAGAGCCTATTTATGATGATTTAGGCAGTAGATATACAAGGATAGAGTCAGAGGGGAGCTTCCTCTTTGTACATATAAATATAGATCTGAAAAGAAGTCTACTTAGTCATTTCCTTTGCCCCCTCTTCTATCTCCACTCCGTACCTGCCTGTCTATCCTACCCCCAGATTGCTATATACGGGAAATTCTCAACAACCAAACATCCAAACTCTAAACGATTATCCATCTATTCTCTATAGTACTACTCAACACAGATCTTCTATTCTAAACGATATCAATAACAATTTATCCCATTCGTACAATCTGTTCAAGGCTTGCTCTATGAGGAGAGGGACTCTCAGGTGGCGCTTCTATGGCAGTATCTTGGCCGGAAGCATCACCCTGCTTCTTAACTACGGCATACCCATAACTCTTGCTCCGTTCTTTCAAAGATAACTTGGAGATGCTACTTGTGACGCCACCATCACCACCACTATTGGCAGTGGTAGTCGTGACTCCGCTACCCCTCTTCTTCAGCGGCTGTAACTTGGACAAGTCATCACTGGCGAGACCTGACCTACAAAGCATGCCTCTCAATAAGAAGTAGTACTTTGCATACTCCGATGCATTCACCTTCACCTTATACTCTAGTGCTCGTAACAAAGCAATCTCCAACTCGTTGGTACGTGATAACGAGAAGGTTACGCCCAAAGGACCAATCTTACTAAAGTCACAGTTCCACATTGATAAGTCGTCCCACACTTTGCTTGACAATACCATACAAGAAAAGAGTATAGATCGCCAATTGGTAGGTTGAGGAGTCAACTTCCCATCAGTCATCTTGATAAGTCGTTCAATATAAATGAGAGAAATGATGATACAATCAACTTCCATTTGTGATCTTAAGAAGATTGAACGGTAAAAGTCTGTAATGGTGGCAAGTGATGGGATGGAGGTTGTATCAAGATAACGATAGTCACCAGGTGAACGACGATCTTGAAAGATGGCGTGCACATCTTCATCGGCAGTGGCATTAAAGTTGGCTGAGTTGAGACTACCCTTGCTGTTAGAAGGTGTAGTAGGGTTGGTACTGCGTTCGGCCTGCAATAGATGAGCACGGTATACACCACAGACACACTTGATCAAAGCATCCTTATCAGGAGCCGAGAGTGTCGAGCCGAGATAGATGGTTCCACAAGTATTACGCTTTGTCAAGCTTGGCTTACTCACAGAAGCACTGGCTGGACTACTAGAGGATCGAGTTTGTTGCAAGTTATCTTGCTCGTCTTCTTCGTCGTCATCGTTAGGTGTCAAGGGTGAAGAAGGAGCCATATCCATAGGCAGTAACGGGCCCTCACTTTCATCCGAGCTCGAAGAATCAAGTAACGAAACATTGATCGAACCCTCTGCACTTTGTGTCAAGTGTAAAGAAGATAGGATATCACATGTCATCGTGGTGGGTGTTAATGGTGATTCATCAGACCGTTTCCTATCCTTCAACTTGGAATGATTCGGAGCCATTGTTCTTGGACTCAAACCATTTTCATCAAGGGTAGGACGACAAGTCTTGGTAGACTCAATAACTAACAATGGATTCAATTGCCCAACTAACAAATCATACTCCATCTTACTAATTGTACGGACAAGGTCAGGTTTGTCAATTACTAGTCCGGAGCTCTTGATCCTTTCAAGTCGACTTTTTAATGTACGAGGTTTTGATACGAGTGGATGGACTTTGTCATCACGCTCTTCTCGGGAGACACCGTCGATACTTGTAGTAGAACTACTAAGATTTGTGTTTAGACTACCATCATCGAGTGAAACTGGTGATAAAGTATCCCGATAGTTGGATGTTGCTGCTTGGTCGAATACTGACAACCCTTCCATACTGCTAAAGCTTAAACAACTTGCACCGGATGGACTTTCACTTCTTGTTGTTCCTGGAGCACTGGCTGCTCTCTGATGCTGCTCTTTACCTTGTCCTTCGCTTCCAGCCTTCTGCTGCTGTGCTTCAAAGTTGGATTCCGAATTGGGTGTAATCCATCCAGCAATCCAATCCTCATTCCCATTACCGTTTCCTCCTCCAATACCAGGAGACGAATTAGATGCTACCTGTGTCCAACTTGAATCAATTCCTGCATTCATAGCATTACTACTAATGCCATTGTATAATATACCCTCAGTACCAGTGGATGCTGAATATTCTAAACTGTTGGTAGCATTATACTTGTCTAATGAACACAAGCTCCCCTCCTCGCTTGCACCATCACAATTATCCAATAACATTAATCTACCATCACTCTTCTTGGCCCTTTCCTCCTCTTCTTTCACCCTTCTACTATTCTCCAATCGTTTCATAATATTCTTCTCCATACTAGTAAAGAAATCACGTTGTTTCCTTTCTTTACTTTGAATTGCTTCACGTTCCTCAGCGCTTGCTAATTCTGATGGTTTCTTCCACTTTGATTCACGTGTTTGTATGTTCCAATAGTAGGGTTTAGATGTGTGTGGACATATTGCCGTGCGCCATGCTGATGCTGCTGTAGATGAGGAGGTAGAGGAGGAGGCGATGGTAGATGATGTGCATGTGGATGCGCGTGTAGTTGGGACGTTAGCATACTCATCCGGCCCCTCAGTGCGAACAGAACTGCTACCAGTTGAATGTGCTGGTGAGATATTGCGTACTCTCAACTCATCACTATTAGATCTTCTACCAACTTGCCGTGGTGGATTATACGCTGCCTTGGTTTCATTACTAATTTTGTTGTTTAACATTTGATCATACTCAGTATTTTGAGTCATATTATGACGAGGTAGCTTCATTGGTTGCGTGGGCTGATCAGAAGATGATTCAAATGATAATGCCGCTATTACCTGTTGCTTATCATTCCTCTGTGGACGATGGAACATGTTCATAAAGTTTTCAAATGGATTATGATTTGCTCTTGCCTCTAATGGATGCATTGATATTTGCGAATGATGACGCTTATTAGCTTCACTTTGTGTTGTTGTATTTGATGATGGCATTGCTTATTGTATCCTAATAACGGTGGCGAGATTAATATGTTAGAACTTGTTGTACTTTCGTGTTATATCAGTTCATAGGGTATTGATTGTTATAAAGATATTTTTTTGCAATGCAGAGGATTTATATGATAAAGTGTAATGATAATAAGATTTCATACGGGAGGAGATATCAATAATGCTTTGAGGAGAACATCTCTAGCACAATAGAAGAGTAAATATTCATCATGCTATTCATGAACGAGGTGCATATCAGTTCAGATGTGAAGATAATGAGACGACTTTGCCGTTCAATCATGACTCCGAATCGGCAATCGACTTCATTTTTTTCATTCGGGGTGGTATCCTTTTTTCAAGACAATATAAATCTTTATTGTTTGCTCTTTACCCTCTTTGCGCTCCATATCGAGTCTTTGTAAATAATAGGAACACGGTAGTTTATGTGGCGTGAAGCCCCGTGTACACACACACACACACACACACACACACAAGTGGAATGGAAGGGAGATACATAAGTAGGTGAAGAGAAGAATTGAGCTAGAGTATCCTCACTCATTAACGGATGGAGCAGATGGGAATGGGATGATGGGATGAAACTAGAAAGCCTCGAGTCTGGTTGAGTGGGGACTTGATGGATGATGTATAAGCTACATATCATCGGCCTTATCGACTGACTGATGGGCACCAGTGTAGACTCTCGGATGGAAAAGTGAAGGAGGAGATAATATCTAATGCATCATCAAGTCAATCATATGTCAAGACAATTTCATTCAACTACATTTTAGTGATTTTTCAATTCTAATCCTCCCCTGCCTGCCCTTTTCAACTTCTCTACCCCACAGCCCACTTAACTTACGATTTTAATGCACTACTAAAAGACTCCCTTATTCAACTCATTTTGAAACGCTTACTCTTCTTCTCCGAAATCTTGATCCTGGATTTCATCGGCCAAGAACATGTTGGCTCCTGCCCCAGGAACGCAACATCCATTCCTGTCAGTGTTATCGACGTAGGGGCAGGTGTCGGCGCCAACACTTGAACCCTTAACACAACGGCTGTTGTTAAGGTTACAGGTACACAAGTCCTGGTTATTCTTTGTGGTACATTGCTTGAAGTTACAAACTCGGCCATTACCACGATTGCCATTAGAGCTCAACCTGCAGTATCCCTGATTGTCACAGAACTCTCCCCCATTACAATCACTGTTGTTGTTGCATTCATCGGCGTTATCATTTGCGTTACCATATACGCAAAATCCACCATCGCTACCGAATTCATTGCCAGAACAGTTCACGTCTTGGTCACTATGGGTATCGTAATGGTATTAGGTGAACATCCGATATAGATAGATGCATAGAAAGAATAAGAAGACAACAAACTTACCACCATGAATTAGACCCACTGCATTGATTATCTTTCTTGCACTCGCATTGATCGCCAGACTTGTTATTACCATTGTTACCTGATCCTGATACACACTTTCCAGTGATGTCACCACCGCCTTTCACATTACAGCCAGTATTAGAGTCACAAAATTCATTACTGTTACATTCACTACTGCTTTCACAGTTACACGCGTTATTACCGCGGAGGAATTCGGGTAGGTCAAAAGCTGAGACAGCAGTATTGGCAGAGACGCCTAGAATGGTAAGGAGGAGAGCAATCTTCATCTTGAGGTTTCGATGTGGATGATGAATCTGTGTATTATTGTATATATGTGATGTGAGATGATGAGTAAATACAGTAAATGGTAAGAGGAGACATCATTAAGAAGAGTAGTGACATAAAGAAGAAGTATGGACACATAACATAACATGATATGGATGTGCACATGATATGCACAAACCCACAAACCGGCAGACACCCTCTCCTACATAGCTCATGATCCGCCACCCCGATGCGGATAATAGACTACCAGTTGCAAACAGTATTGGCAAGGGCAAAACACCAGACTGGTGATACAGTAGAGGGCGACATATCACCAATTGCAACTCAACACAAAAAAAACTCGACAACCTCCTAGGTCAACTTCTCCTCACCAAACCACGGCAGCGCTAGAACAGCACAACACAAATCACTCCATCGATACTCAATACATACGCTTACCTTGGGATGGTGATAGACCTTCAAGTAAATTATGTGCTACATATTGAATCAAGTGTGTTTGCTCTTTATGTCATTAAAAAAAGATACCGTTTACACTATGTCGTGAAATTTTTGAGCGTGCGTGTGGTTAGACGCATCAGTATGTAACTTACTACGTAGTACACTACTACACTACTGTTCAACAAATTTTACATTATTCTATTCAACTACTTAGAGCAAACACAATCCAATTTTCTTCTAAAGCAAAAACGACCCAATCGAAATCATCAAGATACTTTTAAATGAGTTCGAATTAGAATTCTTCTCCATGAATAAACTTGGTAATCATTTGCAAAGCTACTAATGGTTGATCAGAGGGAACCATATGACCAGCCTCAAATACCTGTAAGAAGGTTAATCCATTAGATGTCCTTGCCAATCCCTTGCCACCATTCCAATCCTTCTCCGGAGCTGCTTGGAATTCAGTCTTGTGGTTCCAATCTAGGTTGAGAGTCCAGGCCCTATTTCCCATGTAGTTGCAGACGAAGTCAACATCACCAGCATAAATGAGACTGGGAATTCCAGCATTCAACAAGTCGGCAACATATGGAGCAAAGTTCTTCATCCAATCAACGTGGAAGGACATGTTAATCATCATGTTACATGTTTGCCATGTGGGGTTATGATCTGAGACGTGAAGAGCAGCCTTGGTCTTATCACTGTTCATAAATTTCTCAATCTTTGAGAAATCATAACATAGAGGATTGTCACCACATGGCTTACGAATGTCGTATGGGTTCAACCCAGTTGCTCGATAGGGTGTTGTTAAGGCCATGTTGCAGTATGCAAATGCAGCCTGGCAGGCAAATGAATCCAACATGCCATCACCACTGTTACACTGAGCAATCCCCTTGGTACACATTGGTTCCGACTTCTTCATCATGTTGTAAGTATCCTCCGAGATTACAGGGTTATTGTGAGAATTCTTGAACGCCATTTCTGCATACCATTTATATTGCTCTTCGGGATCCGTAAGTCCGTTGCCGATTGCTAATCCCTTGAGGTTAAGAGTAGCAAGACCAGGCTGAAGGTTGGTGTTACCCTTCCAAATTCTATGTGCAATGGCAGGAGCATAATGTCCTCCATAACTTTCACCAACAATAAAGAGCGGTGCAGTCAAGTACTTTTGTCCTTGCTCTGATTTAAAGAATGCCTGGAGGAAGTAGTATGCATCTTCACTAATCATTTCCTCATTCGAATCATTCCCTTGCCCATACGAGTATCCTACATCGGCTGGCTGGTCTAACCAAAGTACATGTGCACTCTCCGTCCAACTGTGAGGATTAATTGATGTTGATTCCCCATCATCATTAACAGTACACGGTCCATTCTCCGAAAGTAGAGCAAGTGAGGAACTACAACCCGGACCGCCAGTTAACCAGACAATGAGAGGTGTTTCTCCCGTTCCTGCAGGGATTTGCTCACCTGGTGGAAGCTGACTTGTAGACCTCTTCTCAGCAAGCCAATAAAATAAGTGTTTATCACTATCCGTATCAAACTTACTTCCCTTGACTATTGTGGAATAAAGAGAGGAGTGATAGATATGAGTTAGATAATCAATACCAAACTTGTTACACCATAACCATATGACATAAGCACACATAGCCAAAACAAATAAAAAATAACCACCATATATGCCTTGCCGTCACCAAATAAAAGTCACAATCTAGCCAGCCGTCATCTCAGCCGTAATCACAATCAACCATATAATCATAATATAGTCAGCCGTCATCTCAGCCGTCATCTTCAACAGCCAACCACCCATCATCACTCGCATCAAACTAACAAAATAGCAAGACCATGACAAAAATAAGAACTTACCATTCATATACCCGGCCAACGAAACAGGAGACGCCGAAGCACAGAAATCTTTATCAACCTCTCCAGCAGTCATGGAAAGTGATACACCCTCGAAATCAAATGTTTGTTCTTCTGCCATCATCTTATTCTTGTCTACAGCAGCCTTCTTAACTTTTTGCATATTTTGCAAGATGGGATCACCTCGAAGCTTTGACATCTTTTTATATGCCACTCCGCCGCCGACATTCTGAGCGGTGGCGAGGGTACTACTGAGGATTGCTACTGCTAGGGTGGCCTTCATCTTCGTCTCTATTAGTATATTTTATTGATAGTTCTCTACACTATTGCAACTCAACAGAATTCTTGAGTGATTTTTTCAGATTTCAGAGAGGCCCAATGAAACTTCAAACGATACCGAGTTGCAAAAGAAACTTCCACTATCCGAATCTCTCGTAGGCATTTGCCCATAGGGGGGAGCAAATGTCGATTCCGGGGGCATAGCCCCCGTAAATCCCCCCGTGAGTTAGGGGGGCACAATTTGGATACAAATATGGACATTTGTACCCATATATACGTCATTTGTACCCGTAAAGTACCCATATCGTGTATGATATTGCCATTTTACCCCGCCCCCCAGCCTGACTTTCCGAGGGGCACCCCCCGGCCCCCCTATGGGCAAATGCCTAATCTCTCGGTCTCTCGACCATTAATCGTACCTACGACGGCGGACATAGTAATCTAGTTATCTAATAGTATTGCAAATAATATGAGTTCATCATTTAAGCGTAGGGGTAGAAAAGCTACATCATCATCACCGGCCGCGGTATCTCCATCATCTACTCAAAACATATCTTTCACATCAATAAATGCACAAGTATCATCACATCCACAGCCACCACAAAGAACAGTATCATCATCAAATCTACCAGGTACTAAACCATGGACGAATGGCTTGACATTGACTTCCTTTGGTTTGCGCGAGATTGATTCCTTCTTCTTCTCATCTGGAGGGGAGGGTGGGGGGATACCCTTGATGTCATTGATATTACTCGAAGAGGATCGCTTGACAGATGATTTAGCAAGATCATTATGTAGATATTGGTGTGCTGAGGGAGTATCACAACGTCAGATGGTATTACTAGCTAGTATGTTACCAAGTATTGGTGATACATCTTTGCAGAACTTAGACGAACAAGATACTGCTACTAATTCCAGAAACTATGAAGGATCAACACCACAAGAATTACAAGATTTTATATACTCACTCCCTAGGAATTTACACTTGGATAAGTTTCGTGCTAAAGAAGCTAAAAAGATGAAAGAGTCATCTACTACTACGGATAATACATCTATCAATGATAATCAAATGATGAGTAGTAACAATCGCGAATCTATATCTGCAATTATTGAAGAAGAAGAGGAGGAAGATGACGAGGATAACAGCAATACAGATGAAAGTAATAAAGATGAAGGACTTGTTAATGCATGGCAATATCGTAAATCAGTTCAAGATAAACGCAGTGGTATGTCTGGTTCTAGTAACAACAGCAGTGGAACAAACAGCAGTGTAGGTGATGGAGTTTATTGTCACTCATATAATCTCTCCAAGAGAATGTCAGATCAGTTTACAGAAGAAACCGAAGACAATCCATTGAATACCAATACAAGTATCGTTGACTGTTCAAATGCACTATCTTCGCCATCTACTGCTACTAATGGAAACATGGAATATCAACAACAAGGCATGGCTCTTTTTTGCTCACTATGGAGAAATCTTCAATCTACCATATCTACATATCCAAATACAGTTATACGATTATTCCTACATAGATTACCAGTAGGTCAAGGAGCAGTCGCATTACCACTTTTAATGGCCAAGATACGAAAAGAGAATCTACCAGTTGTTGTCTTGGCTACCATACGACCATGGAAGTGGCTATCATCAGCTGGTACAAATAATAACAAATTGGATACACTTGCCTCATTACGAAGTACCACTGATACCACATTATCATTAGACTCCTTCTCATCACTCCGAACGCCACCTCCACCAGAATTCTCATTACTGCAGGGTATACTAACAGTACGAAAGTGTGCTGCCTTCACAGTTTCACATTATACAGATACAGTAACATGGAAAAGACCTTTGGCTGAACGATTCGGCGTGAAGCGTGACGGACGGAAGGTTACAGTACAATTGTTACATTTACCTCCTGAGGAATATAGCAAAGGTGGTAGTTCAACGAGTGGTGTTCGGAGTGGAGGCGGTAGTATGAATGCAGATAATAATAAGAAGAAACATCAACACTCTGCTGGAGGCTGCTCTTCACTGGCTGGTGGGGCTTCGTTAGACTTTTAACAAGGGTTAAAGCAAATGCTTAAAGATAAATAAGCTTTGACATTCTCGCATGGATTAACTTTTTCCTACATTTATTATAGCTTCACATGTTCTGATTAAGGCAGGTAGATTACATTTGATACAAATGAGCTAGGATACCTATGTCCTTGCCCTCCCTTCTGATGCTGCGGCTAGTCCGCTGAAACAATCAGCACTCTCCTGCCTCTAACTTTTCGCCATTCGCAGCCAACCATTCTTCATAGGTAGGCAATTCCTCTTCCTCCTCTTCGTCTTCCAGTGAAGGTCGAGAGCCAGAAGTACTATCGGTATCCTGGACTTTATCAATGTCATGGGTATCCCCACCTTCTATTTCTACTTTCTCTAATGATGTTGTAGTGATTTCAATAACTTTCTCCTCTTGGACTGGTTCTCCTGGTTGTGGTACCTCTTCGGTTGAAGTATCTACTTGAACTGGTTCTTCAGACGATACTTCTGGGGTTGAAGTATCTTCCACTGGCTCTTCAGCCACTGGCTTATCAGCAACGAGTGTGATCATGACATTGTCGTGTGCCCCCTTAAGGAGAAGTGGACTGTTATATTTTACTATCCCTCGTTTCTTGGCTGCTTTTAGTGTAGCGGCTATGCCCTCATAAAACTGTTCAGCGAATTCGTCTGCAAACAGTTCGCCGAACGAACATGCTGGCTGAGTAGGGTCGCCGACACGCTGTATATCTAATTTGAGTTGTTGCAATTCATTCTGCAACCGTTCTTCAACCTCAGTAACTCTATCGGATGATCCATCTGTAGATAATAGAACTTTCTCTGGCAGTTTGTTGTGTGGCTGTGGTTTCGGCGGTGGCGGAGATACTACAATTGAAGTTGGCTTATCACATTTCTCTTCTAATAGTGGTTGCGCTGGGGTTGCAATTGTGCTGTTATTTCTACTTTGTTGATTCACCGCTGCCAATAGTCTACTCCCCCCGGTTGATACAGAACCTTCACCCTGAACATTCGCCTCACCAATAGACAAAGAATCTAATTTGCTCGGGATATCGGTCTCGTTGTCCTTTGACCCACCTTCCCCGGGTTCCTCTACCACTACTTCAGTGTTATTACCTTCCCCGGACCCATCTATTGTTACTACAGTTTTACCTTCCTTTTTATGAGCTGCAAGGGTATCAACAGTATGACGCTTTGATCTCTTCTTGCTCTGTTTACTCACAGCTTCCAACAATTTACTTTTAGGAGGCGATGGATTATTATTCTGGAGCTTCGATTGCTTTTCAACTGCTGCTAATAATCTACTCTTTTGTTGTGGTTGAGGTGCACTGCTAGTACGGCTTGCTGATTCAAGTAAACCACCAGCAGTTTGTCTCCGAGCTTTATCACCCTTCTTCTTTTTCTTTGCAAATCTATTTCTTAATTTCTCAGCCTCAGCAAGTAAACGCTGCTTCTCCTCCTCTTGTCGTCTCTCTTCTTCTTCTCTTAACCTAGCTTCCTTCTCCATGCGTTCTCTTTCCTTCTCTATCCGTTCTCTTTCAAATACTAAATTAATCTCTTCATTTGTCATACCTTCCTTTTTCATATCAACTCTTCGTACTTCTAATTCTAATCGTTCTTGCTCTTCCTTAATTTTTCGTACACGTTCGGCACGTATAGCCTTCTGTCTCTTTTCCTCGGCTATACGTTTCCTTTCCTCTTCTGCTTCCTTCTCTAATCGTACACGTTCAATCTCGGCTGCTAAATCTGCTTCTAGTTTTGCTTTGTATTCTGTATTCAATCAAAATGTAATTTGTGTAAAATAAATGTGAGCACATGATATGCACATAAACATACAAACAATACATATACACACAATAAACATACACACAAAGTATAGTATACTCACGAGCACGCAATTCCTTCTCCCTTTCAATCTTAGCAAGCTTAGCCTGTTTCTTTTGCTCCTTCCACATTTCAAGTTGTTTAATTTTACGTTGCTTCTCTTCCTCTTCACGTATGACACGTTCTTTCTCTTCACGTTCAGCTTTCTTTTTGGCATATGCTAATTGTGATTCTTTCAGACGTTGTTCCTCTGGTGTGAGACCATCGGAAGTGGCTGGTTGTGGTGGTAGGAACCTCATAGTTGTTATGTTGTGTGGTATTGATGTTCTCTTTGTTAATTTTATTGTTATAGAGTGGTATCCTTGTGGTTTTCAATATGTATTGTACAGTAACTAACGCTATCAAAAAACAACAACTCAATTGGTAACAGTCTTTTTCAAATATCAATACCAATAATACTCTAGAGAACAGTACAGCTTTACACCTTGTCAAGTTGTTTGCCAATTGCAATTCTTATGAGAGTAGAATAGAATATCTTTAATAATGTTTGGTATCTTCTAATAATATCAACGATGATGATGAATAAATTCTTAATAACAACACTACTAAGATATCACAGCAGCACTATAGGCAATACAATCCAACAATCCCCAATGTATTGAGGGGATGTAAATCAATCAAGAGGCAGTAATGACCGAGGTATCCTCGTACCCGTACTATAGCTAACGGTGTACCACAGCATACCCATTGCTAACAAATCGCGATTTCAAAGTCTGTCCGTCGTTTTCCAAAATAGGCGTAAGCCGTACAAATACTATGTTATTTGTCGTCGTCGTAAGCGTACATACGTTTGCCAAAATGGGCGTGAGCTGTCCGATTAGTGTCGTTTATATCCGAATATCATCGTTAGTATCCGTCTACTTTGAAATCGCTTAAGCGTACGCTGTGGTACAAACAACTTCTCAAAATTGCAAATATAATATAATGGCGCTATCTATTGTAGGTAATTAACCGCAGCGACCTCTTTCATATACATATCATACTCTAATACATATCCAGAGAAACATATTGAGACGTACTGCCTACCAACAATTTACGCCGACCGAGAAAAAACAGCCACAACACAACCTCATCAATATTCAACACATGCCTCCTAAAACAAATCCAAATCAACCCCCAGTTGTATCAGCATCCGTAAAGGCAACATGACAATAGCAAGTGGTCAACAAGCTAATGCGGCGGCTGTCTCCTTTCAAAGTAATATGGGTACACACGGAGCAGCCGCTACAGCATATGCTATGGTTAGTGGCACTAGTCAACAACCACCCCTAAAGAAGAGCAAACCAAATGATACATTGCAACCAATCATTAAGTACCCATCTCAATTACAAGTCAATACATCTCAACTATCAATCAATACCAATACATCAACATCCACTGGTATAAAATTCGCATCAGCATCTTCTACAGCATCATCAACATCACCCAAGGGCTCACCAAAAGACTCAACAATTTCATCAACATCCCAATATAAATTATTAGAAAGAGGTCAAATTGCACAAAGAGAAATACAACAAATGGATGACATTGAACGTGCATTCCGTGAAGATAATGCAGTATGGAATGGACCTAGTAATGTTATTTATCCAAGGAGATATCATACCATTTCTACATCTACAGAGGATGAGGAAGGAAAAAAGAAGAGTAATATCGCGAATCCATACTTGAGCTATTACGGTTCTAAGTCACAAGGATGGATGTATGGTGAGGGATTTGCCGGTATAGGCGGAAAAAGTTGGATGGAGGCAGTTAATGCCTCTTCAATTAAAGAAAAGAAACTCAAATCTTCCAAATCCAAATCAAATAATAAATCATTCCTAATGGATGACATATCAATAATTGATAATGCACTCAAATCAAACGGATTATCACATTCCGACATTACACCCAAGGCATATTCATGTCTATTAGAACAAGCAAGACGATATGCATTAGAATTAATTGCCAATTCACAAGATTATGCTATACATGCACAACGATCGTCTATATCACAATTATTACCTTGTGATTTATTACTAGCTGTTGAATTGAGTGAGGCTGGGAAAAGTAGTGGTGATAATAATTTAGGTGGTGGTATTAATGGTGTGGCATCGACATTACCTTCACCATCAGACATATCAGACTTGGCAAATATAGTAAATGCAGTGCCATTGCCAACTATACCTAATAATTGTTATAATGGCGTGGCGTTGCCTCCCGTGAAAGAACAATTAACTGCACGGACATATGATGTAGTTAATGGTGCAAGGGTTAGTCAACGAATGATGAAGGGTGGCGACTTGCCATTTGATACTATCGACCATGGAGATTATAGTAGTGGAGGAGGATTAATAAAGAAGAAGAACAAGGGTGGGAGTTATGGTGCTGGACTGGGAAGACAGATTGCTGTACATATCAAAGATAAAGATGGTAATAACGTTAGTAGTGGAGGAGGGGATAGTAGTAGTAGTGCACCGGCGGTGAAGAAGAAGAAAGGACAAAAGAGAGGATTGACGGAATTATAGCTTAGTTTAATTAGTTAGTAATATCCGTCTCTGTATCTGTGTCTACCTTCTCGTCTAATGTCTTGTGGATATCTATTCAAACCAGTATCATCTCGTTCCTCATCATATCTAGAATAAGATACCCTTCTGTCGCTATGCCTTGATGTTAGGGGTTTCATGCGAGGCGCTGGGCTTGAAGTTACATACTTGTCCCTGTCGAATGGATATCGGCTTCCAGAGTGACGACTTCGATCAGAAATATCAAGAGATCTAATACGGTCTGGACTACGGTATCTAGTACTTTGTGTTGGATATCCAACATTAGACGACGTACGCAGTTTACTCATTCTCAGCTCATCTCTCAAGAATTGAACATCTTCTTCTCTATCAGGCACCGGAGATGTGGATGCCCTATGGTGTATGTGTTCTCGTGGCGTTCTTGGTGTTTGTGATAGTCTGGCTCTCTCATTTGCACCTTCTCGTGCCGTCTTGGCTTGTTCAAGTTGCGCTTTCAAATGATAGATTTCATTTTGCATCTTAGCCTCTTTGTTATTGTACCTGAACTCTCTTGGTTCGCTCTCAACTGAGTCATCATCTAGTGGCGATATCTTCTTAAGCTTTGTTTCAAGGCGTGATTTTATAGATGGCTTGTTGTATTGCAGTTTACTACCACCCTTCCATTCCTTGATCTTACTTTTTACAACATGTTCCATCTCATCCTCGTGGATTATTGTACTCCGTTGCATTTGACTTCTCAAGTCATGTATCTCCTTTTGGTACTGGTTCTCTATATTAGCTTTGCTTTCAATGAGGGTGGTCTTTTTGGCTTGCATAACAGTTGCTGTATCTTTGAGTTGTTTTTCTTCTTGTTCAAGGCTTTGGAGTATATCTTCATTTTTCTTCTTGAGCTGCTCTATACGATCTTTGAGTGCGGCCTTTTGCAATTGAAGAGCCTCTTGTTCTTTGGCTGCAACAGCAGACAACACTTCAATTTCATCCTCTAGTACTTTATTCTCATTCTTTTGCTGCTGTAACTTATTACGCTCTGTTGCTACCTTATTCAATGCTTCTCTATCTTTCTCGACCAATTCTAATTCTATTTCCAATGTCTTTTCGAGGTCTGTACGTGATTGTGCTATATACTTGAGATGCTTGGATAACTCTCCCTTCTCTTTGGTAACATCACTCATTTTGATCTTGAGTTGATCCTTTATAGCTTGTATATTAGCAAGTTCCCTCTCAACGGATAGACTGAGGGTATCCCTTTTACTTCGGGCTGTATCTAACTCGTTTGTTAACTCTTCGAGAGTTACTGCTGTTGTACCCATTTCTTTTCGTAGTTGGTTCTCTACTTTATCCTTCTCTGACTTTACTTTGTCTAATTGATTTCGTAATTCCCTCTCCTTTTGTGCACGTCTCTTTTGCACCTTGAATAATGTCTTTTGTAAAGAGTCGATGATGTTAGATTGACCTGGCAATATACCTGGATTGTTACGGAGTGTTAGATTGAACGCCTCCTTGAAGTTTGTGTATAATTCAGTATTGGTAATATCATCATGCTCCTCAAACGATGTGTCAGTACTACTACTACCTCCATTGCTACTACTTGATAAACTAGGTACCGCCACACTAGTAGTATCGTCGGCGGCAGCGTATCTTCTCCAGGCTGACGCCGTTGGAGCTTTTGTATGTTGCATATTCATAATTGATTAATGGTTATGGTATGGATTGAAAGGAAAGATAATCAATTGCAAATTGCAAAACTATCTCTTGCTGCCACTAAAAGTTGATATGTTTAGTCACTAATTGCAATACTTAAGTATAAGCATATATAACTCCCTCTCTTCTCTAAGTATAAGCATATATAACTCCCTCTCTTCTCTTTATACCAAGCCCTACTTCTACTTATCATCACGTCCTCAACTCTCAACCCCAATCCCCCTCCTTCGACTCGATTGCAAGTCGCAGAACATTTGGCCGCTTCGTACTATTATTTTATGAGAAAGTACTGTATTTATATGTGAAGTAAAGCACTTATATTGAAATATCAAAATTTGAGTAACAAAAAGGATGGTATCCTTGAATTGCAAAATGCATCCGACAAGCTCACTTCATCAGCAGCACTAGTAATGGCATAATAACTATTGAATGGATTGCAATGAACTCCGATGAAATACCCGTCGGTATAGTAAGCCGTATGGCACAACAGCACGAGCCGCCACCACCGACCAGTGGTGTTGCAATGGATGCACAAAAATTAGCACAAGATGTGCAACAAATGGCACAAGATGTAGACAATCACATAATCCTCCAGGCTAGTCCATCTAACACTGCAGTTAGTGTAGGACGTGACGCGGCTACAATCCATCGTGTTAAATTGGCAAAGGGTAAACGTCGTGCCAAGATGGCTGCCGCTGCTGCAAACGGTGGATTGCCCAGTGGCTCGTCGTCAGTATCTTCTGTTACTGATAAAAATACGAGCAGCCCAATCAAAGTAGATGATGCCAGCAGTAGTGCACACATTAGTCTAGGCGGTGGTGATAAATCAACAGCCACTTCCAACAATTCATCCTATCATATTGGGTTACCCTCTCTCCTAACCGATGGAGATGACATGACAATCGAAAGTTACAATGAACATCATGAGATAATGGAAACAACTCTATACCAAAAGTTTGAAGATGCCTTCAATATCACATTGCGTAATAATCCAGGTATGTTACCCGGTGCACCAACAGTTATTGATAGTATCAAACAGAGTCTATACAAGGTACAGCAGACTAAACTTAAGAAAGAAAAGGAGATGCGTAAACAGTTGGATAAAGTCAAAGCAGAGAAGGAGGCAATGGAACAACAGTTACGTAAACAGATGGGATCGGCGGCATTACGGAAGAATGAATTAGCCAAGGAATTGGATACAGCGAAGTCAGATAAGGACTTGTTATCAGATTCATTAGCTAAACAAACCGCCGCCATTAATGCAGTAAAGGAAGAACTCAAATCAAAAATGAGTGATGTTACCAAGGAGAAGGAAGAGTTATCCAAACATTTAGGATTCTTATCTAAATCGCGTGCTGAGTTAGAAAAGGCATTGGAAGTTGAAATGAAGGCCGTGGAGAAGGATAGGGATGCACTAAAGGATATTGTAGCCGAGCGTAAAAAGTTACAGAAACAGAAGAATGAGAATAAGGCACTTGAAAGTAAGATTGAACGTATGACACAAGCCGCATCTAAAGAAAAGAAGGCATTGCAATCCGAAGTAACCGAGTTGAAGAAGTTTGAGGAACATGTATCAAAACTCCGCAGTGCACATGATACCTCTCATCAGGAATTAGAGGCCGAGAAGAAGAAGTTGAAAGAAATGGCAGGCACAATGCAAACTAAGAAGAGTATGTTGATGGAATCACTTAAAGATTTAGAGACTCAATACAAACAAGAGATTGAAGAATTGGAGGCTCAAATTGACTCTAGTAAGTTATTACATGAGCGCAATATGGAAAATGTTGTTAAGAATAAGGTCATGAGGTATTTGGGTAGAGATGGACCTCCCGGTGACGATGCTCGTACCCCGAATACACCTCAAGAGACTGATTTGAAGGATAAGAGGGGGTTAGATATCGACGACGAACTCTTACCCAAGGAGAATCGATATGGTAACATGAAGGAAGGTAGGATGAGAAGGGAGATTGACCGCTTACGTGAAGAGCTAGAGATAGTTGGTGGTGGTACGCCTCGTACTCCAAGAGTTCTTGATGCGCGTGAAGATATAGGCACATTCCGTGAGCGTGAAGAGATGAAGTATAGTACTCCATCCACGCCTGGTAGGAGGTCAATGTTGAGGAGTAGAGATGCACTAATATCACCACGGTATGGATTGGAAAGTGTTGGTTTGAGCGGAGGATACGGAGGTGAAGCTGGGAGGCACAGTGAAGACTCAGAGGATGATTTGAGATACGCTGGAGGCGGAGGTAGCAGATCATATCATCATCTTTCTCGTCATCATATGGCCCCACCCCTAAGTCAGCGCTCTCCAAGAACAGTTGGACGACGTTCATTGGGTGGAGAAAGAAGAAGGAATCATTACTTTAATTAAACCCGGGTGAGACCAGTGAAAGTTTGAAAGTGTGATGTTCAAGCAGTGTGAGGTTCCACTAATTTTATGTTATGTAATTGTACTATAAGAAGTTTGAGTTGGATGTGACACATTGTATCTTCTTATAAGAGTATCTTACAACAAACAACTAAAGTGTTTATGTACAAGCTACAGATAGCTTCGTTCTAGTCAATATTTACCCCTGATTGAGACAATTAAGATGCACTCAATCAGAGCGGTTGGAGTTGATCACGGCAGGTAAAACAGCTCCATTTTCTACATAATCTACAATCACTATGCTGGTCGGACGACCCTCCTCATCTTCATCCTCGCCTGTAGCGCTACGTGAGCTTGGAACCAACATGATCACCAGTAATCCAATCTGCAAAACAAGTATTACAACTCGGTGCTGAGTTCTTGATTGATATACCTTTTACATCTAATATCTGATTCTTTATGAGTTCTCCATCAGGTGTTAAAATACCTTGCAAGACATGCTGCAGAATGACGTTTCTCGAAAGATGATGTTGTAAGTTTGCTATGTAAATCATCTGTAGTATTGGCCTCTGGCCAGGGACTTCGACATTACCTTCACAGAAGAGGCAGGTTTTACTTTGTCTACTCGTGCAACTTTATCACCAAAAGCTTCAAGTATCATATCAATAAACTTCTCATGATGCCCATCCATTTCATACAGATGATTAAAGTCTAAAATGATTATCTCTTTTTCATGTTCATCCAAGAAAGTCTTAAACTGAGCAAGAGCATCTGACATCTCCACACAATAAACACCATGGCAAGTGTGATATGTTCCCGATTCCTCATGATGGGCAATACGCATGTCATAATATCGAATACCCTGCTTTAGTTGCTCTTCAAAAGTTAATGTTTGACATTTACACAATCTCTCATAGATTTGACCAAGTACTACATCCGCCAGAGCATCGACTCCTCCAATGATATTCTGTATGATTCCTGTCAGATCAGAGTCAGGAGCAGCACCCAAGTCTTTGTTGAAGAAAAACGTCCCAGAATCATGTGTTCCAGGTAGTGCAACCTTGTTGAATTGGACATCTGCAATCTCCTCCTCCATCTGACCCATCCAATTAGCTGAATCATAGTTGTCGTATATACGTACCTCGATTCTTGTCTTTTTATCATCACTATCATCTTCCACATCACATACCAATAGCACAGGAGATGATCGATCAGGGGAGGTGTCTTCACTCCACCATTCATCTGAATCCACCAGCAACTTTAATCCTGATTTAGGTGCTCCGTCGGTAGGATGCGCTTCTAAATGGAAGTGACCATCACCTTGAAAGAAGAATCGAACATCACCTTCAATATACTGATATGTTCTTCCATCACCAAAGGGTTGTTCACCATCATTACTTGGAAGTTGTTCATTGGGAGAGATCTCCCCCTGTATTGCATCCATGCCAACCTCATCGACTGACTTCCCCTCCACAACTTTCATATTAACCGCATAGGATGATTTGTTTTGGATACGTATATATGCCCCCTCTCCCGTGATAATGATTTTACAGTAAATAAAGATAATAATATGATCTCACAACGGTTTACTCTTAGTAAATAACCAGGCAAATAGAAATATCTCACAATAGTGATTTAGACTGGAAATTAATACGGGCTCTTATTACTATAATATGGCAGTCAATGCAGAACACGGACTCTTTAACTATATATTAGGAGTCAATAAGAACAATGGCAATGCTTTGTTGCAATAAAAGATCCAAAATCCAAATCTCCACGCCACATGATAGTTGGTCCTCTACTTGACATTATCAAACTTATCTTCGTCCTTGTACCGATCTATGCATTGGCTATTCAAAGTTTGTTAGATATAGCTTTTAGCCGGATCTTATTTAACTCGAGTGTTTAAGACTACATGCACTAAGAATGTCACCCGTTTAATTCAAAGTTACTCGTTTACTTAAACAGTCTCTACCTTTACGGCGCCTCCTCTTCTAATGCAGCAAGGTTCTTAAAATTGGTTACTGCCTCTTCAATATCTGCAATCTTTTTCTTCAAACCATCAAGACGTTCAACATTAGTTGCCTTTATTTCATCTGAAACATTTGTTTCATATCCAGGGGCAGCCATTTTTGTTTTTAGCTGTTTCAGTGGTCCACTTGCTTTTGACAGCTGTTTCTCCAGTTTCTTAATCTCAGCAGCATAATCTACAAGTCCCTTGATATCCATTAGCACAGTGGTAGCTTCATCAACAACAATAATACCAACACTCTTTGGAATTGCCTCATCATCAATGTTGATGTCAACAGAAGTTGCCTTGCCAAGAGTTTTGATGTCATCTGTTTGAGACTTGGCAGAATCTTCTGGCTTGCCAGATGCCATCTTAACATAGTAATGGGTTAATACCTTGTTAGCAATGTTATATTGTTGACGGAGGGATCGACAAGCCCGAACGATGTTCATTGTTATGTCCATGGATTCTTCACAATCCAAGTTTCTGTATGCATCATTACACAGAGGAAACTGAGCAAGCATGATTGTTTCGGGTTCTGAATCACCTAATGTACCACGTCCTGGTAACCGTTGCCAGAGCTCCTCGGTTACAAATGGCATCATTGGATGAAGGATTCTAAGTCCTGCTTCAATAGATACCCATAGGGATGCTTGTGCAGCCCATCGGCTATCCTTGTTCTCCTCACTTGTATCGTAAACAACAGGCTTGATCAATTCAAGATACACATCACACAAATCATTCATCCAAAAAGCGTAAGCAGCTGATTGAGCATCACCAAACTTGTAGTTTTTAAAATTGGTATTGACAGCATCACAGCAAGCCATGAGTCTAGATATGATGAACTTATCACGACTAGCCATCTTTCCACTGCTCATCAAGTCCTCCAATATTGTCGGCGTTGGTTTGAAGTCTGTAACAAATTGAAGAGCAAATCGTGTTGCATTCCATAGCTTGTTGCAGAACATACGGTATCCAACAACACGCTTCATGTCTAGATTGACATCTCTTCCCTGAACAGTATAGGCGAGAAGACCAAAACGAAGGGCATCTGATCCACATTCGGGTATTCCATCAGGGAAATCAGCCTCTTGATCCTTCTTTGCTCGTGCAACTTCCTTTGCTGGGAGGTTACCACTATCTAGCTTGGCAAGGAGAGTATCAAGAGTGCATCCATCAATTACTTCAAGTGGATCAATGACGTTACCAAGAGATTTAGACATTTTGCGGCCATCTTTGTCACGAACCTGATAAATAAGAGCAGAATGAGCTTGGAAATAAAATAAACATAGCACATATTGGAAAGAAAAAAGATACATCACGTACCATGGCATGAAGATATACAGTATGGAATGGAATTGTATCAGTCAAGTGTAAGCCCATCATAACCATCCTTGCCACCCAGAAGAAGATGATATCCGAACCAGTCTCAAGTAGAGAGTTTGGGTAGAAGGCTTTTAAGTCGGCCGTCTGTTCGGGCCATCCCATGACAGAGAAGGGGAAGAGGCCTGATGAGAACCATGTATCAAGAACATCCTCATCACGTTCAAGTATGATTTCATCACGACTGCATCCAAGAATCTTTTCTGCCTTAACATATGCATCTTCCTCGTTCCTTGCTACCACCCAACGATCATTACTTGCCATGTCAGTTTTCAATACTCCCGTCTCACCCTTCTTTGTTGCAAACCATGCAGGAATCTGATGTCCCCACCAAAGCTGTCTACTAACACACCAATCACGAATATTATCCAACCATTGAAACCACGTCTTCTCGTGTTCAGCCGGTACAATCGTTAATTCTTTATTACGCACAGCGTCTGTTGCTCTCTTTGCCATGTTGCTGCAATTGACATACCACTGTGGAGTGATCATGGGTTCAAGAATGTCTCCCGATCGAGAGCATAGACCAATTCTCATTTGATTAGGTTCCTTGCCAATGTAAAGTCCCTTCTCCTTAAGTGCTTCCTCCACGGCAATACGGGCATCATATCTCATCATACCCTCGAAATGAGAGCCATTATGATTGATTGCACCGTCAGGTGTGAGCATTGTAATGAACTCAAGGCTATGACGCTTACCACATTCGTAATCGTTTGGGTCATGAGCGGGTGTGATCTTGACAGCACCAGTACCAAACTCCATATTAACAAGTTCTTTATCCAATACGATGGGGATACGACGTCCATTAAATGGGTGGATAACATGCTTTCCATGTAGATGAGTGTATCGAGGATCATCAGGATGGATTGCAACGCCTGTATCTCCCAACATGGTCTCCAAACGTGTTGTGGCCACAATCAACTTCTCATCAGAGTCCTCAATGGGGTATGCAAATGATGTCAAAACACCAAACTCATACCGTCCCTTAGGATCGTTTGGATTACCCTTATGTGTCTTGACTTCACGAAATGTCCTCCCTTCCAACTCAACATAATCTACCTCAATATCTGAAATGGCAGACTTTAGTGCACAACTCCAATTACCAAGACGTTCTGCGCGGTACAGTAATCCATCTTCATGAAATCGATTAAATGCCTCAATAACAGCCTTACTACACATTTCATCCATGGTAAAACGTTCTCGACTCCAATCGACAGAACTGCCAAGACGACGAAGTTGAGTAGTAATACGATTTCCATATTCTGACTTCCAATCCCATACCTTCTTGACAAATTCTTCACGTCCGAGGTCATGACGAGTTTGATTGGATTGTTTCATAATCATTTTCTCCACAACGGATTGGGTTGCAATACCAGCATGGTCAGTTCCTAATAAATTGGGTGTAGGGGATAGAGATGTGTGAGAAATTACCAGTGGTTGCAAAATAGAATAACTCAAAGTCATATCAAAGAATCAAAATAGGGGGACCCCTCAGCTAAAGTTTGTTTGTACACAAGATAACGTCGAATCAACACAAAGTGTCAGACCGCCCGACGGAATTGTCATCATTAGGATCCCCATTCCTACCCTTATACTCCCATAGAATACATAATAATATATACCCAAAGTACAATAACACAAACTTACCAGGAACATATAAAGTAGCATGTCCCAACATTCTATGCCACCTAGTTAACGTATCCTCCACAGCCGCGGTTAAAGCGTGTCCCAAATGTAAACTACCGGTAACATTCGGTGGTGGGATAACCATAACAAACTTCTCATCATCACTCTTACCCTCAGCGACTTGTGGATCACAGGAATAAAATCCTCGAGCCTCCCACCAATCTTGCCATGCTGCCTCAACTGCCGCGGGATGGTAGGCATCTGCCATTGGTTCTTTCGATAAATCTTTTTTTGAACCTTTGGGTGTGGTATTAACGAATGTTGGTTTGGGTAATGATAATGATTTTGCCTTTTCCTTCTTCTTTTTACCTTCACCTGGTTGATTCCATGTTTGTTTCTCCTTCTTCTTTTTACCTTTACCTTTGGCAAGTTTCTTTAATGCATTCTTTGATAGTACATTTCCCTCGGCATCGATTGGTTTACCCTCAGAGTTGAGTGTTACGCCTTCTGGTAATGTACTAGGGTCAAGACTCATAGATGACATCTGTAACACATATCATAGGGAGAGGATAGGTAAATACGTTAGAAATATGAATTAAAAGCTCAGATGAGTATTATTGCAACGATGACGATCTGTATGGCAAGAATTGGATCATACTACTACCATACGCCAATAGCTTATGCAAACCATACATCATAGTTGTTGCAATGCATAAAAAACTTATCATTTTTTTTGACACATCATATGCACAAACATACCTTTTTCTCGACTTGTTCAGACATGCTGCAATATTATACTATTATACACTACTACTAGGCGATATATTAAGGTATAAAGAGCCTGCCCACCGTCGTATAGGGGAGAGATGTTTGTGTGGTTGAGAGAGAGCTAGCGAGTCGGGGGAAGATACCAAATCGGGAGGGGAATAAAAATAAAAATGTTGCAAGCAACAATGACTCACCCTTGTCCATATTGTGCGTGCAGAGGAATATATAGTACACCACCATAAGAGAATCAGATATACCAGTGTTGTAGAAGAGGAGAAGATCTACATATATCTCGCTTTATTGTTTTACTTCTACACAGATACAAATACCAAACAAAATGAAGTTATCTAGATCTATAATAATATCAACAGCATTGCTTCAAGGTTGCAATGCGTTTACCAGCTCGCCAACTCGACAGCTTGTACAGAATAATTACAATGTTAATAACAATATAATGTTCATGTCAAGTACTACCGATGCCGCAACATCCACTACAACAACTAACAACACAAAGCAATCAGAATTATCAACAACAATATCAAAACTCAAACAGGTACTAACAAAGGAATATATAACATTCTTCAATCCAATGGTAGATAGTTGGTATGCACCTGACGTGACATTTGTTGATCCCATGACATCATTGTCTGGTGTAGATTCCTATCGTAATAATGTAGATATGTTAGCAGGACGTACATTATTAGGAAAGATATTATTCGAAGGTGCAGGTATTAATCTACATTCAGTAACTGGTGGTGAAGTGAATGAGAATGGTGATATATCTGATATAGTAACACGATGGACGTTACGTATGACTGTAAAAATATTGCCTTGGAGTCCTGAGCCTGTCTTTAGTGGTGTATCAATATATAAACTCAAGGCTGGAGGTAAAGAGGGCGTGACAATTGTCGGACAGACTGATTACTGGGATTCTATTAATATCAAAGAGGGTACTGATTCATTAAATGTACCGTCTCAATATCAAAAGGTTGATACAGGTATTGCAGTATCTGATTTCTTGAATCAATTGAAACCTGATGGATTCTTGGCTCCGCCTGCAGCGACTGAGTTGCCATACTTGCTATTAAGAAGGGGAGATGGATATGAAGTTCGACGTTATCCTGGAACTGTAGGTGTTCAAACGACTTATGAAAGACGGGACTTTGGTTTTGGCCAATTGGGTGCCTTCACTACTGGTATGAATCCCTACTCGCCATCATTAATGACAGTTTATAACGATGATGATGCAGAAATATCAAAGGATAAGATGATGATGTGGCCATTACAATTTACAAATCCAGGAGAAGGAAGTGAAGCGCCTCAAGCGCCAGAAGATGCGATTGAAAAAGCTGGTAAAGGACAATACAAATCGGTATCATTAACATCTCAATCAGAACGAATTGTGGCAATTAGGACATTTGATGATTTCGCCATGGAACCCGTAGTGCGTAATGCTGATCGAGAGCTAAGAGAGATATTAGAGAGAGATGGATTAACACCCAAGGAGGGAAGTGAGGAGTATGTAGTGTTTGCACAATATGATGCTGTTCACTCGATGGGTAAGCGCCGAGGTGAGGTCTGGATTGAATTAGAAGATGGTGGGCATCCGTTCTAAATAAGTTGAACAGTAGTATAGTATAGATTAAAGAGTCTAGGAATACATATATGTACATTTTTATGTTACACCTTCAAGCAATCTTAAGACCATCATTGCTTTTTCTTCTTCGTCTTCTTACTTGAGAGCATTGATATCAGCTTTTGTATCATGATCAAGAACCAGCCACATTGTAATAAAGCATTGACAGCAAAGAATACTGATAGTAAGATAGCTCCACTCGAGCCAATTGCAAGTCTAATGGCATCAAAGTCACGATGTATCCAGTTTTTTATGACAAATGGCAATGGAACAACTCTCACTAGTCCAAACACAATGAAGAAGATCAAACTACTAATGGATACTGATAAATCAGAAGATTTGTAACCTGCAGTCAATAGATATTGTCGTATATTCATCAATGGTGTAGACAGCTCGTTAAATTGAAATAAGCATGCTATCGGTTGCATAACTTTGTTATGAGCACAAAAGATCCAACATAATATTGCAGCAATGTGATGTAACACAAATGGATATCCCATGCTCTTCAATGACGGAGATGCTAGTATGTCAGAGAATAAATAACCAACGAAAACTCCCGAATAAACTGCAGGGCCAATTCCTGTCAAACCATACTCAACATGTGTTCGATCATCGAATAGGATATTCGGTGAAATACCATTAACATTATCATATCTTTCCCTCCCATAGAATACAACTGAATAGGTACCAATAACTTGAAGTAGAACATGTATAGTTGATGGTAGTAACGAATGATAATGATAAGCTTTCCCTATATCTAATAAATTAACTCTTTGTTGAAATTGTTTAGTTGCAAAGATATTGGTTATAAGAGGAGAGAGATAACGACAGAGGAAGTACCCTATCGAACCACTTACAAAACCGTAGACAAAGGAAGGCGGTAAGGCATCGAATAACAACATGTTTGGTGTCTTTATCAAATGTTAAAGAGCTTGCATAGGATAAGGGAGGGGAGAAAAGAGTAAAGAGATTCCCTTTGCCTAGGGATGGAGAATAAAACCAATGGTATCCAAATAAAGAGATTTCAAATAAATGAAAACTGGTATTGATTATTGATTGATTGATCGATTGATCGATGACTAATGATAAGTCGAGAAGTGAAGTGGGTTGTTGTGTATTCTATTATTATTGCAGTAGCGCTATAAGCAGGCAAATTAAAAGTATTGTTTTAGTTGGTATCGGTGCATACTGTCGTGTTGATACTTTCTAATAACAGAGTATAAATAATGCAAAGTCAAAGCATGAGATGGGCAGAAGCTCCACTCCAACACGGTCATGATGTGGTAAACAACAATGGAGGGAGTAATGGTATTAATAACATACCCGCAACACCACAAATTAAAAACCATTCAGTGACACATCATAGAGGATATTTATATTGCTTCGGGGGATACGATGGAAGACGTAATCATCAAACATTATTGATATACTCACTAAAAGATCAATGTTGGATAACACCATCAACTATTGGGAATGGATCAATGGGTATTGATAGAGGTAGTGGTAGTGGAACACACTTTACAGTACGAGGCACACCACCACCAGGGAGGAATGGACATACTGCTACACTGGCTCGTAGTTCACGAAGGAATAGACAACGGCGTAATAATATAAGAAATAATATGGCTAATCCGAATGATATTGACGCTGGTAATTATCAAGGTGGCGAGCAGCATCCATCAGAGGCTGAAGAAGTTGTAGATGCGGCACTTGTAGAACTTGCACAGGCGATTGATCAAATGGATGCAGAGTTAGAGAATAATGTTGATGTGGATAGTGATGGCGATGCAAAAGTTGATTCAAATGAGAACTCACAAGGTGATGATGATAACATTCAAGAGGATTCTTCCTTTGAGCAACAGAATAATCCTAATGAAGATATGGATGATGCAGAGAGCAATAATAATAATCCACAACAGCAACAGATGGAAGAGGATGATGACGATGATACGGACGCACAAATTATTATCATCGGGGGTTGGCTTGGATCAGGACCACTTGCAGCTAGTGATATGTGGGTGCTAGATATATCGGGAGGGCTGGATAGATTGAGATGGTTCCAGCCTGTAAGTTTTACATGTGTGTGGTGTATTTTGTGTGCATATCATATGCGCATATCTTATACAACCTATATCACTCACATCTTTCACAGCCTACAATAGGTACGCCGCCAGGACCCTGCAATATGCATTCAGCAGACTTTATCCCTTCCCAGAATAAAGTATACGTCTTCAGAGGTGGAAATGGACGTGAATATTTGAATGACTTGCATGCATTAGATGTAGAAACCTATACCTGGCGAACTGTTGAAACACATGGTATACCACCTCAACAACGTGCAAACCACTCTTCGGCTTTGCTAGATGGTACAGATAATGATGGTAAATCTGAGTTATTCATCTTTGGTGGCTGGAATGGGAGTGAAAGACTAAATGATATACATATCTTGGATACGACAACATCAACTTGGTCTACACCAAGAGTAATGGGAGTGCTGCCTCATCCTCGTGCAGGAATGACATTAACAAGTCTTCGAGGACGGTTATATCTATTTGGTGGAAGTGGAACGAGTTCTAAATGCTTTGATGATTTGCAAGTATTGGATAGAAAAGAAATGGCGTGGCTTGATGTGAACGAAGAAGACGAGACAGTGACTGGAAATAGACATAGCTCGTTTGGTGGTTCATCGTATTATGACAACAACTCCTCTTGGGAAGTGGTGAATCGCAATTCTGGTTCAACTATCAATAATGAAAGTGGAGATCGTACATCCTCATCATCATGGGAGATGCTTGGAGGTCAAGACGGTTCGGGTGGCGGTGGATCGTCAAGGGACGATCATATCAAGTTTGCAGCTTGGCGTTCCTATGCAGGAACAACTGGAGGTCAACCACCATTATGTAACTCTGCAAATCCAAATGATGAAGACATGGTTCCAAGTGTCTATGTAACAGGGAAGCCCCCTGGCAGACGAGCTGGTCATACAAGCACTGCTGTCGGGAGACACATCTTCATCTTTGGTGGCTCTTGTGGTACAGACTACTTGAATGATTTCTTCGTCCTTGATACTGATCCTCCACCCATGATGCGAGTGACAGAACCGCCATCTCCCCAATTATATGCCAGTCGACTTCGACACTTTTGTAATGATGAAGAGTTTTCAGACGTAACATTCCTTGTAGAGGGAAGAAAAGTATATGGACACAAGTTGGTATTATCAACAGTATCAGACTGTTTTAGAGCAATGTTCATGACAGGTTTCCGCGAGAGCGGTTCAGATAAGACGGAGATTGAGATACCTAATACTACATATATTAGCTTTGTTTGTATGATGGAATACATTTACACTGGGAAAGGACCTACTAGTATTGATGTGTTTAACAGTGAGAGCATTGATCAAGCTATATCATTATTAGAACTGGCAGATCAGTTCTTCTTATACAATTTGAAGCAGATCATCGAAGGTTTGCTACAACCAGCAGTGAATGGGGAGACATATACATTCCTATGTCAAGTGGCTCAAAAGACAAATGCTAACCAACTCGAGTCCTACTGTCGATACTTTGAGAGAAATATGAATGAACTTTGAGAGTGAAATAATGAGGAAAAGACAGGGGGTGTATGATGTGATTGTAATGGTAGTGCTTTGGCTAATCGATACTTATAAAGTAGAACATGTATGAGTACTGATTGTTAACTAATATTGTACCTACTTGCACTATGTATATCTTTAGGGTTAAATCTAAGGCTACTTTGGCACGTGTGTAGAAAGATGGTGTCAACTGCCTATTGAAGTGAGAGATTTTGTATGCAGTTTATGAGATCTAAGCAGTTTTCGGAGAAGTAATGTACTGCCCGAGCTTCTCACGGAGAAATACAATTCATCAAAACAACACAATAAAATACAATTAGACATTTGGAAGTGAAGTTGGAGTTTGGGTTTGAAGTGTCATAACCACTAATTATTTGATAAAGTAAGAGCCGGCTGCCTTTTGAGATTGTTAGTTGACAGTGGCATCACTGCTAGCAGCCTACAAACAACATGTCTTCCATATTACCTATATAATTAATTCATTGCAATAATGGCTCTGTTAATTAGACCCAAAAATACAATGGATCAATCATCGAAACGATCAAGGAGAAGCTGGAGTACAATTGCAGCCAGCCACGATCCATATGCATCTACTTCATCTCTTCTATCATCAACTCAAGACATCAATGACCCTACCAGCCTCATTAGTGGAGGGGGGAAGATAAGATCAAGGCCATCGTTGGGTGGTCTTCATCGATTGAAAGGCAGCAAGAGTAAGAGACAATCCGTCCCTGCATTGAGTACTAATTCTATCCTCCGACGTAGTTCCAACAAGAAGAGGGTGTCGAGCAGTAGTCGAGAAGAGCTATCACGCGAAGGGCGTGTCAAAGCATTACCATCTAGCTGCCAATCAACACCCTTGATACGCAACCGAGGAGAAGATGATAAATCATCAGCTCCCCAGCAACGTGTCTGTTTCGAGGATGGGCCATCGAGGGATGATGATGAACTCGATGTACATAATGAACAGTGGGATGAAATCATTCGACCGAAACGGCCAGATGATACATCACCAACGTTGTCAAACAATTTGACAACTGCTAATACTATTGGTACTAGTACTGTGATGAAAGAGGCACCGTTTCTTTCGGCCTCTATATCAATTAAACACCTCAAGACTACCGCTACTACATCATCAACATCATCAAGATTACCCAAGCTCATGTTGTCATCTTCCACACCCTTCTTCGGAAAGAAGATTAAAAGGATGGAAGATGAGACAAGTCAACCAATACCAATCAATCGTACCTCCCCGACGCCTCAAGAGACTGAAGATGAAACAAAGGCGGCAGACGAAACATTACACTATGACATGGCAACATGGCAAATGTATACAAGGATTGCACAAGCACGACGTCGCAAGGCAATATCAGCACAATCTCGTGATGCAAATTGCTCTTCTTCAGGTGCTAGTGCAGCTGCTGCCCGACATGGAAATGGAATGATGATACAGGATAATCGACATTCCTATGTGTCTAATGAAGAAGAGGAGGTACCCCAAGCTAATAAGGAAGACGTTGGTGGCGTCTTTGCCTTTGACCTATAATAGAAGAGAAGACTTGTTTGTACATATGTTGGGAGGTGCCATACTTAAGGTTTGCACAGTGAACACTACTCGCGCTATAGAGATAGAATAAGCTATTAGGTATGTCGGTAGGTGCATGTGGATAGAGCACAAAGCTAGCTATGAAGTAAATCCGGGATGATGTTAATCCCTTAGAAGTATAATATTAAAGTGGACAAATTAGAAGAATATTGTCTGATGTCCAATTAGTTGTACCTACATCGTCTACTGCTCTTTGCTATGATGAGATTTTCCTGCATGCTTCAGTTTATTCACTTCCCTAACTAGAGATGGTATCCTGATGTGTTCAATCTGATCTTCAATGCATCAACGTTCAATCCAAGATGTGTTGTAGATTAGATAAGCGTCGAAGCAATGAAAATAAGTTACAGCAGAGCAATCATAACTATGTAATTGAAAGGATACCAGAGTAAATTATATATAAGTATGTGTTTTATTGTTTAATAGTCTCCGCCGTCATCTCCTCCGAACATATCTACAGCCGGTGGTGCTTCTGTAAGATTATAAATGACAAGGTTGCATTTATATTAGCATAAGTTGTGGAGTACAAGGATCCAAGAAATAGAAAGCAAAATAACTTACCCTCAACTTCTTCTTCTACTTCCTTAACTTCTTCAGCAGCATCTCCACCGCCGCCTCCTCCTCCTCCACCACCTCCGCCTCCACCACCACCTGGTGCCAAACAGAACTTGTCAATTGATCCAGCCTTTCGAGTAATAAAAAGAATAGGAAAGACAATGCATTTAGTATTAGCAAAATATAAAATAACTCCTTTCCATATCCATAATATCAGACAATAACACATATATCACTCACCTTGTCAACAGCAGTAGCAAAGACAGATGCCCACGCCCCAGAGAGGCTATTTCCACTAGCAGTTGCGACAGCACTTAGTGATTCTGCAGATACCTCACCTCCTGCACTTCCAACTACTATGGAAGAAAGAGAGGCAATTAACTCTTGCTTCTGAGCATCTGATAATCCCTCGAGACTTGATACGACCATGTTTTATTTGATATTTATGTGTTTATTACTTCTCTGTTCATATGGGATGGGTAAGAGAATAAGGAAATGATGTTAGATGTTTTGCAATAAGTTATATGATTTGACTCCAATCTTTGACGCTGAAAATGTTATGGAATTGAATACACAAATAAAGGTCTCTATCAAGCATATAATAATTGCCATTCGCTCTTGCCTTGCTCTAGTCGCTGCCGCCGCTGTATTATATACTCACCTCCTACTATTGATGTGGGTGGGCTTCAATGTGGTAAAATTGGGTATTTAGTGGATATTTTTGGGTTACCGCCTCTACTTACTTTTAGTGGTCCTGGCCCCCGTATCAAAAGTTGGCACGCACCCTGTGAGCTGTGTGCTGTACTGCTGTAGAGTTGTTGTGTTTGTTGCTCAAGGGACAGGCGGCAGTTATCTATTGCAAATGAACCTAGTATAATGCATATCGAATATTTTTTTGGATATTGCAACAAATAAATCACATCCAATATCGAATACACATCCAATACGATCTGTGAACCATTCACATGCACCACTTGCTTTAATCTCCAGGTATACGTAGCTATCCATGCACCATCATACTAATAAATTGAAGGATAAAGATGTAGAAATGCGGAAGGGGAAGAATCACAATCGATGCTTAATCCGTGTTTTAGCAATGTCATTATTGATTAGTTGTATCACAATTTACATGCAAACGGAATTAAAAAGCTGGGAAGTACATTCATATGATACTATTTATCCAAAATTAATAGTTGATAAGCCTAATTTCATTATACATGTCGGTCCACCAAAAACAGCAACAACATACTTGCAAACAGAGTTAAAAAGCTGGGAAGATACTCTACGAACAAAAGACAACTTGGTATATGGTGGCAAATACATATCAAAGGAATCTCGAAATGGAGAAACTCTTGGTCCATTTGTCCGTCTTAAGAGATGAGAAATGTCAAAAGCGAGCTCGATCTTTCGTGTTTACTAATACAAGTAGCAATCTACCTCAATGTTGGTCTCAATTTCTTCAACGTTTGATCCAATACAATATCAATCAACAATCAATTATGGTATCAGATGAAGTTTTTTCATTTCCACACAAGTTTCGCATGCAATGGGATTTACTATATAAAGCTTTGTCAGAGTCGGGTTGGAATATGATTGTTATTGTAGCCTATCGACGATATTCAGATTGGCTAGTGAGTCAAAAACAGCAGTTGAATAGATGGACCCCAACAAAACCTGCATTAAATTCATGGCCTGGGATACGAAAGGGTAGATCTCTAGACCGTACGATTGATTTTATCAATGATGCATTACAAAAGAGCATACCAGACTACCAACGAATGATTGATACAATATCAAAGAATGAAAGTAATATAGACTTGAGAATATTGGATATTCATAATACAAACTATACAAGTGTGAGGACTAATCTCTTTTGTCATGTGTTGGATGATATAACAGTGAATGCATGCCAAGAGAGTCATCTCAATGATTCTACTTATCAACAGTCCAAAGTAGTAATAAATCCAAGACAATCCGAATTCTATGATGCACTAAGTACTGCTGCAGCGAAGGATGGTTTATTGGGAAATGACCTAACTCGTTATGATCGACATAGTATCGCGTTGGGAATCCAGCAACAGCAGGAGACTGTGTTTAACAAGACAAGTCTTGAGTTTGCTCTTGATTGTCCAACGAGAAGTGAACTCAACAGATTGCTTGATGCGTCGCTTGCAGTGGAGAGACACTTGGCTCATAGAGGTTATATCCAACTCCAGTCTGATGAGCATGAGAAGTCTTTTTGGGATTGTTGGATAAATACTACGGCAGTATTAGCTATGGATGAATGGCTTACATACTTTCAGCGTTTAGTTGAGAGAAACAACACCAAGAGAAGAGCTTGAATCTCTTTCACAATCTTATATTTAACACTTAACATCTATTTGGATAGAGTTGCTGGCTCTCTCTACTAATCCTAGTGACGCATACAGGCTGCATCTTCATCAAAATCTCGTGCTGCCCATCTGTACTACAACAACGACTCATTAAACTCTTTCTATCTGTACAAACAATTTGCTGTAAGGATACATAGACTTGTGTCTAACACTCCAAGTGATACCCTTTACAGCTCTTTCTCTAAGTCCTCTAACGTTGGTCAAGTAAGTGCGCCCTCAAGGTTGGCATAACTCTTGAACCACTCACAACAGTCTTCAACTTGTAAACTGAGAAACAAAAAAGTACAATGGATGCACTTAAGAAGGTGTATGTGAAGGCATTTCCCATTGAATGTTTGCGATACTTGGCACTCTGATTAATATAACCAGCTAGAGGGAACTTGGCAAGTGTACCTTGATTGTGAGCTTCTGTCAAATCTTGGAAGGTAGCGGTTTTCATTACAGTCTTGGCAGAGAACTTCATGCACTGAGTAGTAGTAAGTAGGAATACAATAAAGTGTAACAGTGAGATACCGATAGAGACAAACAGAGGGGAGGAGAAGATACTCAAAGAACAACATACCTGATTTACATTCGTGTACCCAGCATCATCATAACATGCATATGCTCCAGCCTTGCAATACTCTCCACCCAACTTTCTCTTCTTATCAAGCTTACGAACGCGATTGTAATAGGCATCATCATTACCAGCCGCATCATCAGCTTGATTGTAATATTGCTCCATGTTTGCCTTATAAGCATCATCATCACCTCCATAGTTGTAATTGTACCAATTATTGTATCCGTCATCATAATTATTTTGACATTCAAACTTGTCACCATCGGGATTGTTTAAATCATGTGCAACACATGAATGACAGATATGCCATACGTCAAATGCAGAATCCCAATGATTCAACGAGGTCGATAATGACTCGGAACTATAATCAGTCTCCTCAACTTCTTCTTCCTCTTCTTCATCTTGACTATGACGACTACGCTCACCTGATCCGACAATATTACCAATAACATCCTCAACCTTATCAGGATCATCGGTATATTCATTCAAACAGTATGTATCGGTATATAACGCTAATCCCATACCACCATTTTGGGTTGGTTTAATATCATAATATAATGAATCACCCTTGGAGGTGGTCTCGTATGTGTTAATACATCCTTTTGGCCATGTCCGACGTGCGTTCTGCATGAATTCATAATCATCTTCTTCCCATGTACAGTATCCTTGATGTTTGAATAATTGTTCATTGAAGTCTAATTTACGATGTCTATGGTGTAGTAGTTTGAGGGCGTGTGAAGAAGATACGAAATGGGTGTGAGAATATGAAGGGTCGGGTGTGGTGATACATAATACGAGAGATAACAAACACATATAAATATATAAAAAAAAACATAAACAAATAAAATACTCACTTGAAGAAACCCAAAACACTAAAATGTGTATTCTCCAAATGACAATCCATCTTGGCACATCGATCACCAGTACAATGACTCTTATCCCACTTTCCACTATCCTTATCATAATATTGATATTCATTCACCCCACCACCTGAATAATCCAAGTCAACATAGGCAGCCCATAATATCCATCGAGAGCATCCATCGTCTGTGCCCTGATCGCCTGAGCCTGATTGATGATAATCATCATCTTCTACTGCTTTATGTTTACAATCTACCATTAATCCGAGCATACGCCATGCTTGTGCCATTTCATCATAGTCACCGAGGCCTTCGATGAAGGGTTGATGTGAGTACGGATCGGAGTTATCATGTGCACCGGTGGTGGTACCCGTCGAGGCAGTGTAGGCATCATCGTCTTGTTGTTGATCTACATCTTCCATACGACGTTGTACTACACTCTTATTATTTAGCAATGGTAAGAATTCAACATTTTCATTAACACTCATCCAATTTGTTTCGGAAGTTAGTGTGTGTTTTGGATCATTCTTAGATGCTGTGTTAATTAGTTCCTCAATGTCTGAATTGCGTAGGTAGGGTATTTTACGTCGTGGTGGCAGTGGTTGTTTCATTGGATTATTGGTGTGTTTTGTAGAGGCGTGAGTAGTACATGGTGCACCGATGAGTAAAGCAAGTGTTGTAAAGGTGGATGCCAATAAACTGGCAGAGTTTAATGTTGTTGATTTCATGTTGTATTGTTTTAGTTTGGTATGTGCTTATTCTAACTGGATGGTGTGCACCGACGAGATATATTGTACTGTGTAAAATAGGGTATATCGTTATCCTAAGTGGCGTGGATTGTGGTATCACGGCAAACAATAATAAGAAGTTGAGATTATGAGAGTTGCAAGTTTAAAAACACCAATTTCGTAATTCGTACCATTCAAAATCCAACCAACAGAAAATGAGAAAGCCCCTAAAGAGAGGGGCAATCGGGGAATCCCCCTGAAGATATGCTCCTTTTTTAGTAGTCTAAGTGTTGGCAACGTAAAATTGGGGAATTTTCGGGGGTTTTAAGGGGGATAAACCCCGTATTCCCGCTTGTTGATGATATTTTGACTTTTGAACTTCATTCATTTCACGCTCATATCAATCAAAAGCGGATAATCATACTATCCATACCCCTACAAAGTAATATCATGTTGAAACTACTCCCCTCCTTACTAACCGTAGCTCTAACACTACCATCGGTCATGGTAAACGCTGGTGTTAGTAGCTTTCATGAGCTACAAACTAAATTAAATCCATCACCACTCGATGTTTTAGATAATCTTGATGAATTTGAAACTATTTGGGTTGAGGTACATCAGAAGAGTTGCGGTAAGTGTTTGTTGTATTGGTTGTGCGTGTATAGCTTGTAGTGTATCTTATATGTTTAGACGGCGTGGTAGCATATTCTTTTTATACACATCTTATGCTCACAAAATATATCATGCACCATCTTATACACAACCACTAAAACATACAAACAACACAGTCTGGTCGGAATGCTCTGTAGACGATTGGAACGATGATCAAGCAGGTGATAATCGTGACGGTGATGAGAAATGGTATCAATACCGTACACAAGCATTCTGTGCCAACGCCGCCTATTCACTCTACGGCAAAAAGAAGTCTCAACGTTTCAATAGTTTTGGTAAATCATGTTCCAAAGGACATTATATCAACAGCTACTTTACATACGGCGGTTCAGATAGCTTATTATCGGCCGTTGGTGAAACACCAATAGTATATGGTGGCAAAGATTCTAACTCGGAATGTGTCGATGCAAGTGAAGATGGATATGGCAGTTCAACATTAGGTTGTGATACTGATGGGAATTACATCATGGGATCATTCAATAGCGAAAGTTGTGATGGGAATTACTTCACTGACGTAATTGACACGTTTGATGGATATAATGATCAATTCGATGGTGTGGGATGTACAAGTATTTGGGATAAAAGTAGTTATGTCGAGGGTGTGGCCGATGAATTATATGAATTGTTGACTAATAGTTGGACATGTGATATGCGTTTATATCCCCATGCATGTTTAGATCCATATGGTAAGAAGGCACAACATGACTTTGCATTGAGGACTGCTAGTCATGGTGGCAATCCAATGATGGCATATATGAACATCGAATTGGCCGTGCCAATTCGTATTGCTAGTTGTGTAATCATGATTTTGTCGTTAGTTATTTTGGGTATCTCATACTGTATTAAGAATAAGAGTAAGGTCAAGGCGGCGAAGAGTCTAAGCTCACCAGAGAAGGGAACGTATGTTGGTGCCTATGATAATAGTCCTGGTAGTACTGTGAGTGGTGGAAGTAGCGGTGGCTCTCCGGTCAGTCCTAGTAATATGAATGACTCACCCATTGTTGCACAAGAGTATGTCTCGGGAGTTACAAAGGATGAAACTGTCAAAGATTTGTTCATCAATATGAAGGAAGAGACTGTGGAAGGCATTGACTCAATTGAAGCTAGTGGAGGACAGGAAGGTATTGAAATGACAAGGAGTTCATCCGATGGTAGTGGTAGTGAATATGTTATGTAATACTCATGAGAAACGAGCACCGATGTGAGTAAAAGTTGTACAGACGAGTAAATGGAGTATATGTTGAGAAGAACAGAATTGTCTAGGAGCTTAAAGTTAGAAACACAAAATCTTAAACACTTAACATCTAAAGCTAACCAGTGATATGAAAGCTACTTAGCCCATCTGAGAGTACGGATTCTTGGCTGCAATAGAGCTTGCTCCTCCTCCGTCAATTGACTCACTTTTCCTTTTCAATGACTGAGCAAGGCTACCACTACTAGTATTAGCCGCTGTTGATTGACTCTGCTGCTCCATTGTCAGTGCTTGACTCATTGTACCATTAGCTCCAAACATAGATGGGGTTGTTGCTGTTGTATTGTTATTAACATTGCCATATGAAGTACCGGGGCGTGGTGGCAAGGCTAGTCCAGTTGTTTTTATACTTGTTTGCTGTGGATTGGCATTCTCTTGTAACTTTTCTGCCGGAACAGCCGCAAAGACGGATGGATCGAACGATTGCTTCTTCTTTGTGGTAGTGGGCGCTACTCTGTTCCTTGGGGTCACATATTTATTAGTAGGGTGTTGCTGTTTAGCAGTAGCATTATTGTTATTGTTTCCGTGATGAGGTGTTACATGCGGCTGAGACGTCTGCTTTGCTTTTGACATGTTGGAGTGCTCCATGACAACATTGCCGACATACGTTGTTCTTGGTGTTTGCTGCTGTTGTGCATATGTAGACTTGGTAGTGTTGGTATTGCTTGCATAACTATTGACTACTACTTGTGCCTTCTTTTGTTGCTCTTGCTTGACCGACGATTGAGACGATTGTAAGTTGGAAGTCTGATGCTGCTGATGAACAACTGTTGATGAAGACACGGTCTGTTGTTGTTGTACTACTACCTTTCGATCCTTGTCAAACCCAAATCGACTCTTGGCACGTTCAATATCCAATGTATTTAATGCATCCTTCAATGTAGGAGGTGCATTATTGGCATTAAAACCGTCGTGATACAATGCATTCCCCATCTTCTCACCAAAGTGTTTGGCAGCACGTTTCATTGCATCCGTCACGGCACCCTTCAAGGCATTACCAGAAGCTGATGCCAAGGATCGATCAATAGCATCTCCTGATCCACAATCTTCTCGATATACACCAGACTTCCTGTGTGTAATACGAACAGTAGCAATATATGCCACGTGATATCGTCCTTTGTCATCCTTGATTGGTTCTTCACGTGTTGTATTCTTAACATCCAAACACCATCCATCATATCCGAATGCATCATTGAGTGTCTTTGTTACCATATCACCACCCATGTATGATAATTTCATCCCCCCAGGGCCTGTGTATTGTATATATAGTGTTGTTGTTTTGGTGTTGTGTATTTAGAGTGGTGAGAGATGAAAGAAATGGCGGTGTGATATATTAATATTTTATTACTCACCCTTCCTTGTTGAGACTTCACTCCGTAGTGGTTTGGTGCACAGAAACCGTTGAACCGTAACAGCTTCCTGTATATGTTTAGTGTGGTAGGCGAAGAAGAATGCGGAGATGAGATGAGAACAACAACAAGCTATCAACACATCAACTACAACAAATTATTCAAGAAGAGCGACTCACTCCTTTATGATCGATGAGAATAGATCCGTCTGCGTTTAGTACATACTCCTTATCGTCACTGCTGCTGATATTGCTCATGTTGGTGATGATTTATTAGCTGCAGTTACTTTGTTTGTGAGGCGATGTTGTTTGCCTCTTCTTATAGAAAAGTGAATCATGAGTGATGAGTCGCGTACATAGATTTTCCTCACCTGCTTCTTCATTTCTTCATTCAACTCAACTCATCAACTATCAAACTAACAAATCAATATAATATAATGGCAGGAGGTATTGGTAGATTTGCTGCTGGCCGTAAGAAGCCACCACAACAACAGCAAACAGATGCGTCAGCCAATAACGACGTCGGCGGCGAACAACAACCAAATAACGTAAAGAATGGTGCGACTGCCAATAATAATAACACTCCAACTAACAACAATACTACCAATGATAATAATATGGAAGTAGAACGTCCATCAACGGCGTTTAATTCATTTAATAGTATTAATAATGCTGATGCCGATCGTCCAGCAACATCTGGATCACACGGCTTCTCGGCAATCAATAATATGATGTTTGGTGGCGTGAATGATAACGATGATGACGGTATGATGATGATGGATGATAATAATGGTGTTGGTAATTTCGGATTGGATAATAATACAGCAGCAGTAACTGAATTCGGACAAGGATTTTCGCAATCATTTGATCCAATGGCAGCGGCAGAAGCAGCATTTCAAGATTTTGGAGGATTTAGTACTACTACTAATAATAATAATAATGTGGAAGGAGGAGGAGAAGATGAACAACAACCGGTCGTAAAGATGGGGATGGGTGATAATAATGACAATGGTGAGTTATTGTGTTTGTTGATATGTAATTGTAGTTGTTGTTTGATGTGTGCTAATTATTATGACCAACATTATTATTAATTACTACCTCTCCCAACACGAAACGTAGGCAATAAAAAGAATGTTGAGCAGCCAGTTGTCGCTGAAAAGCAACCTGCTGTTGCCTCTGTTCAAGAAGAGCAACCTAAATCTAACGGAGTTGGAGGAGGAGGTGTTGGTCGATTTGCCAAGAAACGTATTGTTAATACAACAACAACAACAACAGCAGCTGCCAAGTCTTCGTCTACTACTCAGCAACCAAGTGCAGTTCTTGCCAACGCGGCCACTGAAACTGCCACTCTAATGAGTAGTACTGATAAGTTCTCTCCCATTAGGAATCCTACTACTAACAACACTGCTGCCGTTGTAATGAACAAGTCGTCTGTTGTGGAGAATAACAATTCATCGTCAGACTTGAGTCGCTTTGATGTTGATCTCATGTCGAAGAATACTGATAATGCCGTTGGGAAGAGTAATGGTGACGAGGACGATATGGCGAACGTTGAGGATGCTGAAAATAAGGAAGCAGCCGTCCCCACGTCTATTCGTACAAGTGGCGATGATGTTGAAGATGACTTGACAGAGGCGACTGCCACTACATTTGATGGTGATATCTTTCACGAGGCCAAGACAGATGATGCTGGCGAGAAGGAGTCATCAAAGACTAGTCCTTACTTCAACAATGTTTCCACAAACAATCAAGTTGTAGAGAAGCAGAATGAGGAGAATGTTGGTACCACTACAAAGGCAACCTCTCTCGAAGCTGTCAAAGACGTTGACGTTCAACAAAAGTCATCACCCAAGATTGGCGGTAATAATGTGATGAATGTACAGCCTCCTCCTGCACAGACTGCTGTTCAGGCTATCCCTACGAATACTTCAGGTGCTAACGATATGAATCAAGGCTCATCGGGTGCTCCACGAGTATCACTCTCACCTCGTCCTTCTGGTGCCAATGTTATGAACCAAGGAGGAGATGTATCGTCATCGCTCTCTCCTAAGGTCATGGCGACTCGTCCTAGCCAGAATAATACTGCCAAACCAACATCTAATGATGAGGATGATAACAGTATTGTGATTCCTGGAATTTCAGCTGCCGTGGCAAACAATCCAGACTTTTCTCAACAAGCTACTGTTGCAAGGATGAGTAACACTATCAACAACGTTTGTCAACCTGGTAGTCAGCAGCAGATGAATAACAATCGTACATTTCAGCCTCCTTCATCGTCGTCAGCAAAAGGTAGAATGACCAGTGCTACTCTTCAAAAACCTGTTCTCAATCGTCAGAAGAAACAACCTCCATTCATGATGAATAGGAATACCATGACCACGAGTAACTCTTGTGATATTGTTACCGAGAAGGTTACGTTTGCATTGCCCAAGTCTCATTATACTGCCACTACCAACAACAGCAACATGATGTTGGGTGGTAATCAGAAGAATGGCACGTCCTTGGCTCGTGCGGCTGCCGCCGCAGGCTCGACTGCCATTACTCCCGATTCTCGTGGAGTTGCAAACGACAATCAAGCCGCGGTAGCAGCTACACCCTTTGGTCGTCAATCTGATACTAGTAGCGGTTCAGATACTAGCAGTGGTGATGATTTGAGTCCTCACAAGGATCAAGCTTTTGTTCCTACCTCTACTACTGCTCAGCCTCCCAAGAAGACAATGGAACAGATTCTTCCTCAGCAGCAGCAGCAGCAGCAGCAGCAACAACAACAACAACAACAACAACAACAGAGGAGGCCTAGATCTCAGACAATCACAAGTCCGCCCGAGGCATTATTGACTGCCCCTGCTCAGTCTGAAACACCCAAGGTTAGCAATGTGAACCAGCCATCTGGTTCAACAATGGCAACCAACAGTGCAACAGCCTCGTCGTATCATCACAATAACTCGGCATTCCACACGGATGAAACGTTTGATGAACTTCTCTCTCAGTTTGTCAAGGATATTCAGGATGGCACTGATATTTATGAGAAAGGTCAGAATGATTTGCTTGGTCTGAATGTCGAAGTTACACATGCCTACTCGAAGTTGCTTCGTTATAAAGATGAGTACAAGGAGCTTCTTGCTGATATTGAGGGTGTGCAGGCAATGGCCGAGTCTGTCATGGCTGAGATTAGTGTTGAGTAAGAGATGAAGTGTGATGATTGAAGGATGTGAACTTGGGTTGATGTGTATGTCTTGGAGGCATACATGATGCCAACAAGAATGAAGATAAGCTTTTGTATTGAAGGAGATGGGCAGGGAGACACAAGCATGAGAATAGTTTTATCAAAAACCTAAAAAAGCTCCTGTTTACCGAGATAATCTTCTCTTACCTTATAAATAGTAGTAGCCCCCTCACTCTTTCCTTCTAAATAGTATGTAGTCCCTCTGGTTATCAGATACTGGAAAGGGTTGTCGTCGGTGGTCTATTTTTCTCTTTATTTTAAGATTATGTGCATATAAAAGAAAAGTAGATCCCCTTGTCTATGACGATATCTTTTATGACGATATCTTCATCATAGTTGTAGCATTAGAGCCATGCGGTCTACAAGGATCAAAAGTTATCCTTGAAATGATAGGAGAAGTATTATCCCTCCTCTCTTCTATACTCTTGGTGGTCTCTAATGTCTTGGTGGCACCAGTGTTGCTCATCTGGTTCTCTAAATCTTGAGGAGATAGTTTGCCATTGGCAAGAAGTTCTATAACGTCAATAGTAACATTCTCCTTCTTTGGATCAGGCAATAGATTTGAATTCGGTTCAACGAATGCCAATGGAGGTTCCTTGAGCAGACTGCCTTCCTCTTGGCTTGAATCATTCATTGATGATGATGATGCTATGGTAGGCCAATATCTATCAGCAATGGCACCCAGAAATCCGATCCATACCGCCCAATGCGCCTTCCGGACATATCCGAGTGGTGTACTACCTCTACAATCCATAATGCAAAGTAGCCATGGATCTTGATCTAACAACAAACGTATCGAATCAAAGTTAGGCTCACTTGTCCAACATGCGTCGTGTAAGGGAGTTCTACCAAAATCATCTGTAACCTGTACAGATGATTGACATTCTATTAATGCACGTAGCATCATGTAGTCACCTCTTCTACATGCCGCGTGTACAATCGATTCGCCGAATTGATTACAGGCATTGGGATGTAGACCTGATGTTATAAGGGCAGTGGCGGTTGACACGTCAGAGGAGCGTATTGCCTTGGTTAGTGAAACGCCATAACTTTTAGTTTGGAGTTGCTGTAAAGTTGAGAGGGAGGCGATGTGAGAAAGTGTTAGACATATGAGATTTAAATATAGAAGCAATTGCAAACCAAGGTCATTAATAATCATAGGTGAAGAGCTACCAACAACTTACCGTAGGACTATTATGATATCCACACTTTAAACTACAGAATGTCGTCCCAGGATACCCACGAGACTTTAACATACCCGAGAAGTACTCCTGAGGTGATGATATCTCTAACTTATTATCCATCCGTCTTTCCATTGTTAGTAATGTCCCATCGTCTGTTGTTTGTATAGCCTGTGAGGCCAGTGATTGTGTCGACAATGTGTGAGCGGGTGGCTTATTACTTATCTGATTCGACAAGTATGCTGCAGATGTTATGGGGAGATTTATCGATGAAGATAATTGTCTCGTTGTTCTATTTGGTTGTTCTGACATGTTGGTTATATCAGAGTGATGCCTCTTTCTATTATTATTGTTGACACTCGTTGTTGGCAGGGTGTTTATTGGAACTGAATTGATTAATGAGTCTATTATCTCATTAGTATTCATTGCAAAAAGTATCTTCACCGTCTATTTATGTTTATTGCAATTATTTAATGAGTTTAACAAGGAATATACTATCATCCATTAACCACGTCTAATAGGTGATGACCTATTAATCCCATTCTTCTTCACCACGCTCGATAGTAATACGTACTAATAACCACAAACAACCACCAATCAAGCTTTGTGTTGATTGCACTACGTGGTTTTGGTATCCTTTTCAGAAAAAAGTGAGGCAATCAGCTGCTGTCACACCTGAGGTGGTTATAAAAATGCTTTCAGAAATTATAGGTATTAATATATATTGTAAACAATATATACCTTCGTATGTGGAAAAGAACTTAACTTCAAGAAGAGACACTTTACTGCAAGTCACAAGATGTCCACAATGATACAAGCCCCCCTTGAGGTAGATACGTAAATTATTATCATAAACTAGGACCCACCTCCTCCTCTCCCCTCTCCCCCCCTTCCAACGCTTGAAATAATATTTAATACTCTATGAATCCAAAAACCTACACGATATCTATAATTGAAAGATAAAATGGCTGGTCGTCAACCTTCAAAGCCTAGACAGCAAAAGCGAAAGCGCAAAGTCGAAACAAAAACAAATGATGAGTCGAGTGGAATAATAAATGATAAAGATACTTTACATGATGTAATTGCAAAGCGGCCTTGTCGACGAAAGCGTAGGGAGAATGTTGCAAATCTTAACAGTAGTAGACAAGTAAATAGTATAAGTGTCGAGAGTAGGCAGGGTAGTAGTACTTTGTTGAATGCTGATATGATATCTGAACAATCTACGTCAAAGAGTATTGCAGCTTCTTCGACTTCTCGTGGTAGTAGAAAAGCAACATCCATATTGCAGAGAATGAGATGCTCAACCCATGATAAATCATTACAAACAGACAGTAGTAATACCATACATTCAACGACGGAAGAAGAGGAAGCTTCAAGTGTTGATGAATGTCAGATACCACAAGATCTGATGTATCAGATTGCAATGAAATAAACACATCACACAATATAAACATCAAAGATTCATTAGCTACAATGAGTGATGACAAACAAACATCAAATTATTATATTGCATATATTAAAGAGAAGAGAAAGTTACAATACATGATACTCACCTTAATTATATTTGGCACCATGCTCTTAACAATCTTATCTGCTACTATACATTTGCAACAATCAAACCATAATTTTATCATACTGGAAAAAGATGCAATATCATCTCAAACTACACAAATACAATTGGCACAAACCAATAAACGTCATAATACTCAAATGAAAGCACTCTCCAATATCAACAATGTATTGAAGAGAGATTATGATGAAATCAACACACATACAAAACACATATCAATGCAATATGATCTTTTGCAACACAATCACAATGAGCTAGCAAATATATACCTTGCTCCAATTCTCAATTATGCAAACAAGTTACAAAAATCATATGAAGAACAGCATTCGATCATCCTTGGTATGATGAAGTCAGTACAGTCGCTGCAATCATCCTTGACATCATGTAAGGAGGATATTAAAATACAGAGACAAGAATCCATCAATGCAGTTGAAGCGGTTGCTCATGCATCCAATCAATTCGCGTTAGTCAAAGCTCACGAACATGAGTTAGAACGTATAAATTACATTGAACATATGGAACTAACAATTGATAGAATAGAAGATGAAGCAATTGGTGCGGTCAATGCTGTTGCCACGGCTGCTGGAAAGTTAGAGTATGATAGAAAGTTGGAAGAAGAGGAAAGATGGAAGAGATATACTAAAGAAGCTGAATCAATACTTGGGAGTATACGAAACAATGTGGTGCAAGAAGATGATGAAGTACATGAAGGGGTGGATACCCATGTCTCAGAGTCTGTATTGAGAGCAGCCATATCACGACGAATTGAAAATGGTCTGACTTCATTACGCAGTTATATTTATCCATACAATTACTTAAAGCGAAGAGAGGATAGTGCAATAACACAAACATAGGTAGGAGTAAGGGGAGGATATCAATAAGAATAAAGGAGGTATTTTAGCGAACAAACTGTATATTAGTAGTACACAAAAGCTAGGTAGAAACTAGAAACTAAATAAGCTAAGAACCCCCCCCCCACCCCCCCCCCCTTGATAATCATATCTCTTTATAATGTGTGACAATCATGACACGCTGCTATCTCAACATTGCAATTATATCATTTGCTCTCCTCCTTCGTATATTAGTCGGTATACATCCACATTCCGGTCAAGATGATTATCAAGGACCAAATAATACGCCTGCCAACTCGAACATAAAATATGGTGGAGATTATGAAGCACAAAGACATTGGATGGAAATAACCTATCATTTACCAATAAATGAATGGTATTATCATGATTTGCAATATTGGGGATTAGATTATCCACCATTAACTGCATATGTTAGTTGGATATTTGGATATGTTGCACATCATGCTGGGTCATTTCATGATGACAAGTTTATTGAAGAAGATGATGAAGTTATGATAGAAGACATGTGTCAATTGGAAGATGAAACTTGCATACAAGAGCAAGTTAGTAATCCAAAAGAGAGAAGGTATAGTAAAGGTTTAGGAGTGTTGAAAGATTTAGTTGCACTTCACACAAGTAGATGGGGATTTGAAGATTCAAGAGGTAAACTTTACATGAGGTTTACGGTATTGATATCAGACTTGTTGATTTATATTAGTGCTGTTTGGGTTATAGCTAGAAGATTGACAAAACAAGAAGGTGTAGTCTCTATAAAAAGAAACAGAGATATCATTCCTACATACCACGAGCACCCTCGTCGATGGCTATTATTGACTGCATTATCACAACCAGCACTCATATTAATCGATCACGGTCATTTTCAATACAATACAATATCACTTGGATTAGCTCTATGGTCGTTCCATTTCATATCACCAAGTACTAATGAACTCGGTCCAATTGTGGGAAGCATACTGTTCAGTTTGGCACTCAACTTTAAACAGATGGAGTTATATCATGCTCCTGCGGTATTTGCTTATCTCTTGGGAAGATGCTTTCGACATGCAAATCGATATACTCACATAATTTCCAACTTTATTGCATTGGGAGTCACAGTGATTTTTACCTTTGGGATGCTTTGGCTTCCGTTTGTAATATATCCACCTAGTAATGCAACATCAAACTTCGATGGAGTGTTGCAAATCATAAAAAGAGTCTTTCCTTTTCAACGCGGTCTATTCGAGGGAAAGGTTGCCAACATTTGGTGTGCACTATCAATCAAACCATTTTCAATAAGAAGTCGAATACCAGAAAACTTGTTACCATTGGCAGCGTTAGCGCTTACTTTGGTATTGATTCTACCTCCATGTTGGATGCTATTCAAGGTTGGCAGAGGAGATAACAAACAACCAAATGATGGCAGGGATATCAGATTACTACTTTGGGGCACAGCATCTACATCACTGGCATTCTTTTTGGCAAGCTTTCAAGTGCATGAAAAGGGGATACTTATACCACTTGCTTCGATATCACTACTCATGTTGGAGGCACCAGATTTTGTTCATTTCTTCTCCATAGTTGCAACATGGAGTCTATGGCCGTTGCTAGTCATTGATAGATTGACCGATGCATACATCTGCTGCTTGGGTATCTTTGTGTGCATCAACAGTATGATGAAGGTATCAGTATCTTATGACAGATTAGATATATTTTCCAAGAGATATATCACAAGATATGTCCCTTCACTTGCGTGGATTGTCATGATCATACTGCATATATCAGAGTTGACTGTAGCTCCGCCATCACATCTGCCAGATTTATATCCTGTCCTATGGAGTTTTGTCGGCTGTGGTTTGTTTTGTATTTCATACTTGGCCACAGTTTGGGCAATGTTTGCACAGATCCCAAGTGAGAAAGATAAGAAGGTGAAGAAGAAAGCCAAATCAAAGACTAGTAGAATGCCACCTATATCACTACTTGGATTGGTCTTGATATCATCATATACAAACACAAGCGATGCATTTATACAACATAACAATATCCACACTTCATATATCCATTCACTTCATGAAAGAAGTGAGAGATTTGCATCTAGTCTATTCACCGATGATCTTCTGGAAAGAGCGCGTCGTCCTCTGTCATGGGAGGAAAAAGTAGCAAAGGAGAAAAAGCCTGTCTTGAATTTATCTGCTGTGCGAAACCTAGATACACTGTCACTTGCAGATGGAGCTAACATGGATGAAATCACGGACTCGAATGAAATTGATTGTGAACAGGAGACTGAGGACTGGATCGATGGTCACGTATGGCACTCTACAGAGCAGTATCTCATCGATATTGGCATAATGGAGACTGAAAAGATATTAAGTTCAGCTCCACAATTACTAAGGTTACCAACACAGCAAGTTGTTGAAGCAGCGAACTTTCTGTATTCTTATCCAACTGGGAAGAACTCAACTGATGTAATCAAGGCAGATCCGTCGCTACTGACATATCTAGCTGATGATTTGCGATACGGTTTGGAAGAATACCTACCAAACATGATGTTCATGGGCAATCAAGACACTGCTGCAGCTCAGATATCAAACCAGTTTGCCCTTTCTCCATCTCTGGGGCTACAACTTATCAGAATGGGTATCGAGGGAGGCTTAGAAGAGAGACACATCTCTAGAGCTTTAAACAATGCCGGCACTGCGAGTTCTAAAGCAACTGAAGGAATCGTTGGAGAAGTAGGGAAGAGTTTTAAACAGCTACAGCGTATCAAAGGTAGAAAGGGTTGAATGCAGTCATCTATTGAACGCAAGTTATTCTACTTCTTTGTACATCTGTATACTCTTCCTCCTCCTCATTTTAAGATTCATAAGTCCATCTGAATATCAAACAATAGCAATGCATATTGTTGTCATATATCTTTTTCGCTGTCAGAAATCATTCCATCAGAGATAGAGTTGTCAGATGATCTCTTGGAGGAGCTTCTCCTTAGGCGCGGTGACACAGTCAGATCAATCTTGTCGGGGATACTAATTTCATTATTATCTTCAATATCCCCTTTCTCATGTCATACTCTTGAAGGCATTTCTACCTGCTTTGGTTCTGTAATTTGTTGTATATGTTGTGCATTTTCATTCATCTTTACAAATGTATACAGCAGGCTTCCACCAAGGACAGTTAATATACCTAATACCCCCAAGACTGTTGGATCGTTACCCCACAAATAGAAGGCCATCAATGATTGAACTGCAGCTTTGGCTGTTCCACTTATATTGTGTGTTAACGGAGAGGTAGCTTTGATCTGCAGTACTGTGACTATACCTATACTGAAGCCAAAGAATCCTGCAAGTGACATGGCGCTCCAAAATTGTGCTGATGTTAATTGTGATGTACTTTTCTTAATCTCGTCAGCTTCAAAGTAAACTATAAGTGGTATGAAAAGGAAGCATGCATTCACATTATTGTAGAATGTGAGCTTCCAGTGATTGTCATCCACAACCGGTAGTACTTTCTTTGTAAATATGGAGTTTAATGATACAAATAGAGATGACATTACACCAGCAAGAGTACCATATACACTGAAATTGAGTTCTCCGTGAGATCCAAGTACGAATCCAAATATAACTACCATTAAACAGAGAACCGTTTTGAATGATGTTGGTATACCAAGGAATACTCTTGATAAGAAGACATTGAATACTATTGTCAAACTCCTTGCAACATTGTAGAATGATACCTGCACGAGTTTCAAACATAGATTGTTAAATGTAGTCATTCCAACTATTGTGTATTGCAATATGATAATTGGTACATAACGTTTAGTCATTAGAAACATGGGATTAGAAAGAAGACATATGACATGTACACAAACACATTTCAACACTTACCAAACACTAAACTCAATGGAAATATCTGTCGAGCTTGTGAAAGTAAATACTCCACTTTTGGGAATTGAGCAAAGAAACTAGGTTTAGGCGGATTTGCAGGTTGACTAGTTCCATTCTCATTTACACTAACTGCAGAATATTGAGTTGCACTAGCCGCATTACCCCGAGCTCGTTGTCCACATAAGCCCGCTATGTAGCATATAATTACAGTCACTATGCATTGATACCATGTAACAAATAGTGGTGCCGGTATTGATATACCTTCATTGGACATTAGAATTTTATTTAAATAGACCATACTAATACTAACAACCCAATAGGTTGCAACAACACTAGCAATATACATAACCTCTGCCATGATTGTTGTTTTGTTATATTATTTTGTAGTTACTTATCAAAAATGATCAAATATAATATGATGTGTATGACGTAGATGTTGTTGGTAAATTGTCGTTTTGTAATTAAAACAAGTTGAGTTATTATCGATTATGTATGAAATGTAGTCAACTAGCCGGAAATATGTTTGAATATATCAATAAAGACTCTTTCTAACTGGTGCACAATAGGGTAGTAATGTATTGATCTTCTAGATGGAGGGCAAGTTCAAGAGTACTAGGTACAAATAAAGCGACAACACTCAACATAAACAATCATTTTTGTTTATTGTGTTTTCATATATGAAAGAAACTCTGTTTTTGGAAAGGATACCCACTCTCACGGTATCCTTTTTTCCATATGTTAAGTGAGGGAAGAGGATTGAGAGGAGAGATCAAACTATCATATCCAATACATATAGTTTATATTTAGTGTACAAATTCTATTCATTTTGAGAAAGGCATGTATATATTTCCCAATCTCTAGCTCTCAAACTTCCTAATCTCCTTCTCTTATCCTTAGTTAATCACAAGATAAGGTGAATGTTCTCCTTCTTTGGAGCTGTATGACACTCTGTTATCACTTGCTGAGTCGATGATAATGGTAACATACTTGCCTGTTGAGGTAGATAGAGCCTCAGTTATATCAACTTTCACCCAAGTATGACTCCTCACTTTCCTGAGAGACTTGGCATATCTCGAGTTGCTCAAAAGAGAGCTCAGAGGCGCATTATCATATGTCACCATGTCTTCATCCCACATTGATACGTCTCCAGTTATGGCATGAAATACGCCACCGTTTTGTGAGCTATCTATGGCATATAGATTTAGAACTACAGACCGTATTGGACTTGATTTCAGACAAGACACATCGAACTGGATCAAAGCGATATGACCTGGAAATCCATCTACAAAGAGTTCTGTTGCATGACCATAGTTCATATCTTTCAAATTGGGTGAAACGAATGTATCATCTGATGATATGAGTGTACTGCAACCATTCTCCTCCTCACCGCCCTGAGCGAATAGTTCTGCACCAGAACTGCTTTGCATTTGCATTGACGATTCTAGAGTGATCAATGCTTCTTGTTTTGGTACAACGACGAGCTGTGGACCAAATCCATTGAGTTCCTTTGATGCAAATATCAAACGAAGTTCATCACAGGATGCTCTGGCTGCTGCGGACGGTATCACTCTTATGCTTAAGTAATCTGATGCAAGATTATTAACAGCTGATGTAGCATCGACTTCATACCACTGTTGTCAATGTAGAGAGAATACGAAGGAGTGTTAGCAGAAGATACGTCAAAGATGACACAGCATCGCACCTAACAAACTACTTACCATTCCATTTTGTAGAGTACTTAAACTGCCAACAACTTCGGTATACTCTGGTGCTGTCTTCCAACTGATGCTATCCTCTGACCAGTCGGGAGTTGGTGCATGTAAAAAGACTGCTCCGTTCAAACTCGATCCTTCAATGACATGAATCAATATGCTTGCATACTCGACTGGACTATAAGAGCCAAGAGATGATAAATCAAACTTCAACATCGCATGCATATCTCCACCGCACTCGGATGGGCTTACTTCCAATAAAACATCATCTCCCAATGAGTTGCTGTCCTGATCTTGACGCATGATCGTAGCGTCATCCGTTGCATACGAACTGATGACAGTCGATAGATCGATATTGTGATTTGGGTAAGGACATATCGGTATATCTTGCATTATCGAGATATCTTCATCAACACTGTCAGTATCTCCACTGTGTGTAGTTAGTTTTGTTGTACTTCTACCCAACTGTCTTCCATAATGACTCAGCTGTTGCATTTGTAAACGCCCGGCAATCATTTGCATACCAACTGGAGGAGGACCAAGTTCAATGGTAAGTTTAGGAGCATATTGTCCTTGCATGTACTCTTGTGAAGCATAGGTAACTTGATTCTTCAAACAAGCTTGAATTCTCACAGCTACATGCTCATCACTATTGGAAACCAAGCCGGTGACATCAGCCTCTACCCAAGATTCATTAACAGCTTCTCCTATCTGTACAAGAGGCGGACCTGAAGACTCTGGAGTGCTTGACCATGATATCGAACTTTCCTCCCAGTTGGGATTCATAATGTGCACAAAGCCACCCAACCTTGAAGGATTGGTAACATACAAGCGTAGAGTAACCTTCTTGATTGTTACACACTCACAAATGTCATCCGGGAGCTCAAACTTGATGATACCGTCTGTTTGTGGCTCTTCAGCAATCACAATCGAGTCAGTATTGTAGCCCTTGTCATTCTCGGCGACTATATATGCATCATCACTGGCTGAAACTGTAATAGTCTCTCCTTCTCGTGGTCTACAAACATTGTCTGGTGCTTCTTGAACTTCCTGAGGAGTATCACAGAGAACTCGACGGTAAACATCAAATGTACCCTCACAATTGTTGAGTTGATCCTCTAGTCCACATTCTCCATCAGACTCGCAGAGAGCTCCAATTTCTAATGTTGTGTCTGAACAACTCGGTAGTATGACTGGATCACAACTTGGGCATTGATTTGGATCCAGAGGCTCAAAACACATGTCTAAGCATGAAGGTACGATAGCGGGTAACGAATGAGTAGGCCTCGCAGTAGGCCTCGCTGTGGGGCTTTCAGAGATAGGCTTGGTCGTATGCTGCTTACTTGGAGAACTCGTTACAGGTTTGTCAGAGGGTTGATTCGTCGGACTGGATGTAAGAGTCGATACAACTGGCACGGATACAACCGGTGTTGGCATAATGATCGAAACTACTACCGTAGCTTCGTCACTGCCGCCATTACCATCTGATATAGTATACTTGAACGAATCTTCTCCAGCAAATCCAGTGTTTGGATAGTAAGTAATAGTGTTATCTGTATTGATCTCAACTCTTCCATTGACGGGCTCAGTTGTAGACACGACAGATAGCTCATCATTTCTATCCGAATCAAAATCATTTACCAATACGTCAATAAAAACTTCAGTGTTTGTCAGAGTAGATGCAAAGTCATTATTAGCAAAAGGATCTCTATTTCCGTCAGTCGGTTTCGTACTTGGTGCTTGAGAAGGTTGCTGTGACGGCTTTTGGGTCGGAGAGGAAGTTGTCGGTTCTGCAATAACATCGACAACTAGTTCTGCTGAATCACAAACGGTTGTATCTTCCACACATACAATGTATGAGCATGTATCAGTCCCAACATATGTTGGATCACTTGCATATTGTACTTGATTGTCAACTACTTCACAAACACCATTATCTGCTTGTTCAGCTATGTCTATCACTTTCAATGGCAAGTCATTATCGTGCTCATCATTTTCAAGGACATCCACCAAAACTGAAGTTTCAGGTTGAGTTTGAGCACTGTCATCCGTTGCTATGGGCTTTTGAGGGATAACGTTAACAGTGACAACAGCAGAATCACATACTTCAGTGTCCTCTATACATACAACATATGAACAGCTATCAATCCCTGTAATAAAGTCTTCTTCTGGGGTATACAACACTTGGTTGTTAACTACCTCGCAGACTCCATTTTCTGGTTGATTTTCAATGTCTGTAACCACAAGTGGCAAGTCTTGTGGTTGTAAGTCATTATCAAGAACATCTATTGACACTGGAGTATTAGGAGTTGTCTCAGAAGTATCATCATTACCAGTTGGTGCAGTTGGAATCACGTCCACAATCAGAGTGGCTTCATCACACTCCAATTGACTACTATCAAGCTCGCCATCCATTGTTGACATTTCAGTTTCTCCAATAGATATACTAAACTTTGCTATTGATGCTTGTACCTGGCATGCTATACCACACCTATGAAGTTGAGCTTTAATGTCAACACAGACTGTATAATCACATTCATCGCTGCCAACGAATCCTTGATTAGGTGTATACTGAACTTGCCCATCAAGTACTTCACATACACCGTCCTCGGATTGGGTTGCAATGTCAGTTACTTTCATTGGTTGATCTTGAGGATGAGAGTCGTTCTCGATTACGTCGACTGTTACTGGTGTATCTGATGGTGTCTCAACTTGATCATCTACTGCAATAGGTTTTGTTGGGGTGACATTGATGGTGACTGTAGCCTCGTCACATAATACTTGACTACCTTCAACACAGACAATATACTCACAGTTGTCTGAGCCGATGAAGTCTGTATCTGGAGTGTATTGTACTTGATCTCCGACTACCTCACATAGTCCATTATCAGGCTGTGTAGTCGTAACAACTTCAAGTGGTGTGTCATTAGGTTGATCATTTTCTAAGACATCTATCAAGACGGGGGTATTAGCCGGAGTTTCAATTTCATCATCTTCTGATACAGGCTTTGGTATCACCTCAACTATCACAACCCCTTCATCACATATATCAGTATTGTCTTCTAGACAAACTGTATATTTACACTCGTCACTTCCGCTGAAGCCTAGGTCAGGGCTATATTTAACTTGCCCATCATCAGTGATCTCGCAAGTACCATTCGTAGGCTGGGTGACATTAACGACCATCAATGGTAGTTCAGGATCGTCACTGTAGCTATCATTGTCGAGTACATCAACTATTATGGGATTGTCTTGTGGAGTTTCGACTTTGTCATCTTGAGCAATCTTGACTTCAACAACATCCACAACCAACATTGCAGTATCACAAGCCTCTGTTCCTTGGATGCAAACGATATAATCACAGCTTTCTCCGCTTCCAAGGAAGTCTTCGTTTGGTGTGTACTGCACTTGATTATCGACAACTTCACAAACTCCGTTGTCAGGTTGCGTTGTAATGTCGGTCACTTCAAGTGGCTTGTTGGCAGAGGGGTTTACGTCGTTCTTTATCACATCTGATAACACTGGCGTATTCAATGGAACTCGCTCTTTATCATCGTTCGCCGTTGGCGCTGGTTGAACCACATCAACAGTAAGCTCTGCAGAATCACATATTTCCGTACCCTCAACACAAACTGTATATGTACAACTGTCACTCTCAATAAAGCTTTCGTTAGGTGTGTACTCAACTTGACCGTCGACTACTTCACATGTACCGTTATCTGGCTGTTCAACAATGTCTATCACCTCTATTGGAAGGTCTTCAGGATGGATATCGTTGTCAATCACATCTACAGTGATTGGTGTGTTAGGTTCAGTCTCAACTTGGTCTTCGTTTGCCGTAGGTGGACCACTCTCTACCTCCACAAAGACATTTGCTGTATCACATTCATTCGATGAATCACACACAACATATGGACAAATGTCAGGTCCGACATGATCAAGGTCGGGTTCGTATATTACTTGGTTGTCCTCAGTAATACTGCACTTGCCGTGCAAACCTTGTGTCACGTCCGTCACTGTCAACTCATCACCATCGGGGTCTACATCATTGTCCAAAACAGGCACTATTACAGGAGCGTTGTGGGGTGTTGATACCTGATCATCATTAGCATCTGGTGGTAGATTTGTCTCATCCACTGATATGATAATTGCACCTTCATCGCATAGCTCATGATCATCACAGACATAGTACAAGCAAATATCAATACCGACAAAGCCAGTATCGGGAGTGTAAGTCACTGTATTGTCCTCTTCATTGGTCACACAAGTTCCATTAGCTCCATCAGTAACATTAGCAAGATTAAGAGGACTATCAATTGGGTTTTGATCATTATCCAATGGTTTCAATGTCACAGGTTCATCTTCATTTGTCGTCACTGGATCATCAACTGCCAATGGTGATTGCTTGGGTGTTTCAATAACATCTACAATGGTTAATCCCTCATCACAGTCTGTAGTGCCTTTAATACAAGCTGTATATGTACAATTATCTTGGCCAAAGAATCCCTCGGCTGGAGTATACTCTACTTGCCCATTATCAGTAATCTCACAAGTACCATTTGACGGAGGAGTTACTTCTGTCATCTCCAAATTATCTGGAAGGTCATTTTGAAGCACATCAATCACAAGTGGCTCGCCTTCGGGCGTGTCGGCTCGATCATCAAGTACAATTGGATCAGTGCTGCTTGGATCAATCGTCACAGTAACGACTGCATTGTCACATGCATTTGTGTCACATATTATATAGTCGAATGTATCTTCGCCTACATATCCTTCTTTTGGAGTGTACACGACGCCATCTTCATCTGGACTTATTTCAACAACTCCATGCTCAGGTTCACTAACATCTATTACATTCAACTCATCTCCATCCGGATCGTTATCGTTTGCCAGCACAGGTATCGTTATTGGCCCAGGATTCATACCCTCTGATATAGTTACAAAGTCATCGTTAGCAACTGGCGGGTCATTCGGTGGACGCTCAACAGTAACAGATACAGTAGCCTCGTCGCATAAACTATCTGGGTCTGATATACCAGATTGAACCTCTATCGATGGATCACATATTTTGTATATAAATGTATCTTCTCCAACAAAATCATTGGCTGGTTTGAATATTATTGTTCCTTCGGGACGTATCCCCGCTGTGCCATTAGTTGGTTGTGATACTATACTGTTAATTGTGATGGGGTCGTCGACATCTACATCATTTTCTAAAACTGGTATATTGATATTTGTGTTCATTAGCGTTGTTGCAATATCATCATCTATTCGGATGTCGAGTCAATGAGAATAGTTTAGTTTGAGCATAAGTCAAGCTTGATAAATAAGAATATAGAAGGATACTCACTAGCAACAGGCAAATCATTTATAGGTTGTACTTCCACAATTACATCTGCATCGCTTATAAAGCCATTGCCATCGACAACTTCATATTTGAACTCATCAAATCCGTTATATCCATTCTCTGGAGAGTATATTATTTCATCATCATCTCCAAATTCAACACTCCCAAACTCTGGTTGGGTATAATCAACTATAGTCAAGCCAGTACCCACTCCATCTATATCATTATCTAATACCGATAGAGATATTGGGGTATCTTCTGGAGTAACTCCAGTATCATCTTTAGCACAGCTTGCTATTCGTTTGTATACATCTGCTCCATCCATACAATTGTTGAGCTCAGTCGATGTATTACATTCACCACTACCTATACAAATGTCTTTAATGTTGATTGTATATCCAGTTAGTGATGGATAGGATGTAAATTCACTTGAATCTATACATTGTGGTATTGAATCAATATCGCTTGTTGGACAATCTGATTCTTCTATAGGTACCAAGCACAGCTCATCACATGTTGCAATTGGCAAAGTCTCGACTGGTTCTTTCGAAGGTTGCTGTGATGGTCGTAATGTTGGTGATGCAGTTTCTTCAGGCTTTATAGTTGGATCGCGTGTCGGCCTAACACTCACTCCTCTTGTGGGTGTCAACGAAGGTTTGGCTGTCGGTACACATCGGTCAGTTCCACCAGTTTTCAATATCTCAATCTCAGCACAATTCCAATATTGCAATGGTAAACCATTCCCATCATGAGGCAAAGGAACTGGACATTCATTAATCTTCTCTTCAAATACATCTCCCCATTCCGGTGGAAAATCATATTCCAAATATCCCTCATGATAACAATCTTGTGCGGTAACAAAGTACCATTGCAATAATATCAAATCACCTGTCAAACCACAGGGTAAATTCATTTGATATGAAAACTCTTGTTTATTACCAGGAAAACCATCTAAATCATCAACACGACCGGTAACATCCCCGTCGGGGATATAGATCCTTTCAGGATAATTCGGATCTTCATACGCACCGTAATAATTATCACTAACAAATTCTAATGGATATTGATCAAAACATTCTTGTGTTGGTATTTCACCCCATTCTATTGGACATAGACTGAATTGAAAATGACCTCCGTTACTACTTATCAGTGATACCTTAATATTAATTTCATCTTCTTGGTTGTATACTGCTTGGATGTTGATTGGCATATCATTCCCTAATATGTTTTTGGGTGTGTCATAATTACGAAGTGTTTCGATTATACCGCATTGTGCGACTGATCCACCTCGATCAGCGCCTTGGGGTGTTGTTTCGGGTTCTGGATCTGATTCGGTCCGTGGCCACCAGACTGTGTCTTCATATGCTACTAAGTTTCTGGAGCGGGGTAGTTTGAGATATCCTAGTGATGTTGTCGGTGTTGGTATTATTATGAGTAGGAGTATTATTATCGAGACCGAGAGCATAAGTTGTGATCTTCTTTTGGACGACGATGGCATTCTATATCTCTTTGCAAATCTAGCTCTTCTTAGACACTTGCATGATAATATATCATATTGTGTCGGTGGCATCATTATTGTATCTCTTTGCAATGATTTTTTTATAATGATAATAATGACGGAAGTATCAGTTTATAATATGTTCACAACTTTGCAATCATCTAATATCTTACTCCCTCATTGCAACATGCCTAATACTGGCATGTGGTGTTAACGCCATATGAAATACCCAAGGTTGGCGGCCACACTAATGAAGACACGATAGAGCAACGATTCGATTGTTTGCCCGTTTATACAGGGCTTTCTAAAATGTCTTCCTCTCTTTCTTGTCACCATGTCGTACTCACTTTCTCGCCGGAGTCATTTGAGAAAAGATACCACTTCTATTTGAGAAGCGGGCAGTTGATTATTTCTTCGGTCCTAAAATACCATCATGCATAGATCAATTTTGGTCTTGGTCTAAAACAGCATTGATAAAGTGATTCATCACGATTAGCCTTTAATATGTGTATGTATGTAGCAATATTGCAGGCCTCTCTCTCTGCAATTTACAATACCTTGTTTCAAGACTCTCAACATTCGACGATTAACATGGAGCGGCCGGCTGGCATTCATTAATCTTAATCTATTCAATAAAAACGATTGGCAATACAGTTTGCAATAGATATAAATTGCAAATCATAATATCATGGACGGTTTAATGAACAAGCTACTGAGGAGGAAGTCAACTGGATCAACAGTAGCGAGTATAGATACGGTAGAGGCAATAGATGACTCTGGGGAAATTCTAGTTAGTACAGCAACGAGTACTAAACAATAATATAGCTAAGGAGGAGGCAGTTGATAATACCTCCGCTGGCTCAACTGATCATATCATCAGTGAGCTTGATATAAGTTCATCAAGTGACAAGTCTGAATCACCTGTGGGTGTTATGGATATAAGATTAACAAGTACCGAAGTACCGCCGCCGCCATTATCAGAAGACGCCAACGATGAACACGATTACAATGACGATGATGGTCTATTAGTTGACTTTCCCAACCGACGAACGTCAATGGAGGAAGTACCACTAGCACCCACTCGTTCCATATCCTTCAAAGACTCAGCCAAGGTACAATCGGTAGAAAACTATTCATTAAATCCACATCTCAAATCACAACTATGGTATAATGAAACAGACCTAAGGTCATTCCAACGAAATAAAGGACAGGATATAGGTACTATACGAATGTTACATAAGTTCAATACACAAGCTAAGAATAATAATAAAAAGAAGAAGAAACAGAATGCAGAGTTTATAGCCCAACAACAAATGATACAAAAGACTACCACAAGTATAGGATTGGAAAATCATGTTGGTCATGGTTCTATATCATGGAATAAGATGACGTTACTTCGAGAACAACATCGGAAGGCTGTATTGATTGAACAATGGAAACAGAATGGTGAATTTTGTGTTGTCAATCCTGATAGTATTGCCAAGGTTAGCATGGAGGAGAGTGAGTGGGCTAGGGTACGGGGTGCAGAGATTGGTATTATTCATGCCAATTATGATAAGGATGGCGAGAATGATGATGATGAGAGTGATGATAGTAGCTCCTCATCAAGTGAGGGTGGGGGTACGATTGATTGGGAAGATGGATTATCCGTTGGGAGTGTAGAAGTTAGAGAAGGGTTGGGTGACTCGGTCAAGTCCGGGTTAGATATTGGTGGTGGTGCCAAGAAAGATGATGATACCAAGCAACCGCAGCGTATCCACATGCCTGCTCTGAGAATTAGCAAGACACAAGAAGCTATAATAGCGGCAGATAAGAAGGCCAGTACTCAAGTGAGGAAGGAGATTGATAATCTTCGTGCATCGATATCACTTGTTAAACACCAATCTACAAGTCACCGAAGTGTTCAGGTGCGTCGAAGGAACTCACCAAGCACGTCGTCATACTCGCATATGACACGAGGAAATGGTTCTTCGGGCTTGCTTTCCTCTGCAGAAAAAACAGTGCCATACATTCAACGAGGGAATGAAGAATGGTCAACATCAAGCACGAGCATTCCCCCTTCAAGTAATGTTTCCTCGCCAAGAAGAAGCCCTCGAAGACTACTTCCTGTTCCCAACAACACACCCAATGAGCCACTTGATAACAATACTGTTTCTCCTGAAGATGTTGACAAACTCCGCCGAAGTGTACAACTCAAGATGAGTTTAGTCAGAGATAACTCTTCAAAGAGGCTAGATAGAAGTGAGCTTGGTCTTCCATCTGAGACAAAGGATGTGTTGCCGGTAACAAGAAGACCGCAGCAATCAAGAACATCTTTACCAAAACCTCCAAGAATAGCTGAGGAGATTAATTGGAGTTCATCATCAAGTTCAGATGAGGATAAGCGTTCCTTCAAAAAGCTGAATGGTGAGGGTTGTCTCAGAAGTACCGGGGAGGTGCCGAAGCCACATATAAGACGACCCACTCCGCCTTCCGCGTGACCCTCGGCAGCTTAACCTCTCAGTATTACCAATAGAGGGGGGCAGCTACTTCATGAGAGGTGACAACAATACCTCATTCCTTTACAGACTTCTTCAAAATGTATATAAACCAGTATATATTAGAATAGAATAGATACCAATAAGAATAGAATGCACAGCTAGGTAAACAGTTGTATTGTAAACAAATACCTAGTTTCCACTACTCAGTCTGCCGTTTCTTCATTCTCTTTCTTATTTACCTCTCTGTCATACATATCTGGAGCTCCGACAAAGTAACACCAGACCTTCAATGCACACATTAAACTGAGTAAGTGAAAGATTGGACGAAGACGATCACTAGCGTATAGCTCAACTGACATGGATTGAAGATCATCAGAGTTTGATGATTCGAATATTTCCACGGCCACTTGAACGGTATCTATTATATGATCTCTGGTAGCAATCAATACTAACACTGCAACCTCGCAAATACAAATTGTGCCGCCAAGAAAGTCGCCCATTACTCCTCCTAACAAATAGTCGCCCTTGTTTCCACATAAATGAGCTACCAATAGTACTGCCAAAATGAGCACAATTGAAAATAATTGGCCGTATAGTATTGATGATAGTATGAAACAGTAAATTGATGCACATAGCACTCGTGACCAAGATACAATATGCTTTGCCTCCACCATGAATCGATAGAATGGGGACTTCGGGCCTACTTCGGCAACATAGTCTCTTGTTCGAATCAAGTATGGAGCTGACAACCTAGCAAGTGTTTGAGCAACAAGTATCGCAGGACCTATACCTGAACTACCTCCATTTTGAAAGTCCAGTACCCAGTTGGATGATCCAAGAATACCAAGGAGCTGCAACTTGGTAAATAGGAATAGACTCAGGGCAGCACATCCATATGTACCGACTCGACTATCAGTCATAATCTTGAGCACTTGGCTTTTACTCCACCCACCACCAAGTCCATCTGCAGAGTCTGCCAAGCCATCTTCATGGAAGCAACCAGTAATGTAAAGACCAACACTGATACTCAAGGCAGCTGATACAGTTGCAGACAATCCTATAGATATATCCAAACAATCAAATATCACTGCATACATACAACCCAATATACTACCAACTATCGGAAAATAAGACATACCTCTCATTAAAAATCCAGGGTGTAAATCAACCCAGCTAGGTGATGGTAGTCTAGTAATGAACATCCAAATTGTGAAGAAGGTCCGGAATTCAGATTTAGGACTAAGTGTAGCATTATTGTCATCGGTACCGTTAATAAATGCTTGTATCTCATCTGATATTTGTGATTTGTTGGATAAATTACGAGATTCTACAATCCCTGGTTCGAGGATTGTAGTTCGACTTTCTTTCTTTTCATTCTCATCTTTATTCTCCTCATTGATATCTTTGTCAGCTGTTTGGTTTAATGTGTTTCCATTATTCTTGGGTATTAAATTTTGTATGCTATCATGATCTGCAATGCCATCTATGCGTTCTCTTAGAGAATTGATTTCATTCTTCATTTGATTAGTGATTTCGGCTTGTTCGATAGATGCTCGGCGTCTATCAACAAGTTCCTCGGCTGCTTCAATTGATGCACGACGTTTATCAGATGGTATCTTCATTGCAATTTTATTAATATCCTTCTTCTTTAATTGCTCACTGATGGCTTGTTCGACAGGTGATGGAGATGGTTTCTTCTCCTCTATAACACATGTTTTCTCATGCTGTAAAGCTTCGTCATAGGTATGGAATTTAGCAACTTTACACACATCACACTGGGAGATGCGCATTTCACAGTTTATGAAGATGGAGAGAGATGATAGTGACGTTAGTACATGCGGGTTAAAAAGACAAAGCTCAGATAAAGCAACACAAACTCAAACACACGACAAAACAATATCACTGACGCGGACTTTCCAACCAGTTCATTTTTTTTGTATCATTGGTTGTAGTATTTGCAACAACACTTGTGTTGGTATCCACCACCATATCCTCGTCTACAGTTAATCTAGCTTTATTAGGTGCTTGGTCTAAGGCAGTTTGTGTTCTTTTGCGTTTGTTATTATTCATTATGAGGGCCTACTATCACAACAATGGTGAGTTAGTAAGTGGATGTGAGGTTTTGCAAATTGCATTGCAAAAAGGAGGATACGGCTTACGGGCTTACGGCGGTTTAGAGTTTATTCGGCGTTCAAGTAAGATTTTCATGAGAGTGTATGTACGTATCGATATGAGCCATTCAATCTCTACCTATTGTATTCATCTACTGATATTACTATAAGACCAATATGCCCAGCGGTAACCACGAACCTGTAAATCAAGTACGGCTAACAAACGTTGCCGTAGTTCGTCTCTCACGCGGTGGCAATCGATTCGAAGTTGCCTGCTATAAGAATAAGATTATCAACTACCGTCAAGGTACTGAAACTGATTTATCAGAAGTATTACAAACAGAACGAGTCTTTACAAACGTCTCCAAGGGACAATTTGCAAATAGTAAAACATTACAAAAATGTTTCAATACGTCAAATGAAGAGGAGGTATGTCGATTTATATTAGATAAGGGTGATGTACAAGTTAGTGATCAAGAACGGGCAGCACAACTTGAGAATACAATTCGAGAGGTGGCTAGTATGGTAGCTGAGAAGTGTGTAGATCCAATTAATAAACGACCGTATACTATTACACAAATTCGTGATGCAATGAAATCTGCTGGATTTATGGTCCATCCTACGAGGAATGTTAAGCAACAGTTTTTGGATTGTGTAAAGTTGATACAGAAGAAGAAAGTATTGGATATTGAAAGAGCCAAGATGCAGCTAGCCTTGGTTTTACTGGATAGTGAGGATGATGAAGATGGTATATTGGATAGAAGAAGGAATGCAACTAATCTATTGATTGAGGAAGGTGTTGCCAAATCAGACATCGTTACTCCACAAAAAGATGACGAGGATACCACACGGATTATATTCCTATCTGATCCATCGTTATATCGTAAAATGGAGGGTATTGCTAAGAACAGTTCTGTACAGTGTAGGATAGAGATTATACAGCAGTGTGTGACAGAAGAAGGTGATGTTACTCTGGGATCTGAGTTGGAAAGACGAGCGCAACAGAAACAACAACATGATGAAGCTGAAGAAGAAAGAGCTAACAGGAATGTAGACAGTGTGGATGGGGTAGAATCACTGACCAATAATATGCAATCAACTCTTTCAATAAATGAAAATGAAACATCAAAAGAAGACAATCATTATGAGCTACCTCAAAGAGTAACCAACTCAAGAAAGGCACAAAAGGCACAACAAAAGAAGAGTAAAAAGGCAAAGCGACGAGAGAAGGAAGAACAAGCTGAGAAAGATGAGCGTATTGCTGCTGAAAAGATACGTCAGAAGGAACGTGCTGAAAGATTGGGTATTGTAGAAGGTAGTAATGGTGCTACCGCTGAACCCTCTAGTGCTAGTGGAGGAGGAGGAGATACCAAGCCATGCAATACATGCGGTGGAAGTTTTACACCAGGAAAGTACCGTTCACATTTCCGCAGTGATTGGCATAGATACAATGTCAAGTTAAAGATGAAAGGTGTGGCACCTGTATCTGAAAGAGAATTCCAATTGTGTGATGCAGATGAATTCTTCAGTTAGTAGTTAAGGAATAGTTAGTATTTTAAGAGGTACTAATCACAACTCATTACTCAAAACCCAAATCATAGATTTGGTGCAAATCACAAATTAGGCGTGACAATTAATGACTTCTTCACATTCCCCAATGATAGAAATGTAGCCTCATCAAGGTCTATAGACACAGTTTCTTGACGAAAGCCACATTGCAGGCCTTCATGAATGAGTAGGCGTACCTCAGGCTCTTCTCCCTTTCCGCCTCCTATAATCAGTTCAGTTTTACCACTTTTTCTAACAACTATTCGACCGTACCTTCCTGAAGGTAAATCTTTTAATGTATCATCATATCTCAGTGCTGATTGTGCAGTTGATAAGGAACCAACTTCCCCAGCATTTGTGTCGATACTGGAACTGCCTACCATGTCTGGCTTGTTATTGCTCTGAGCATCATTTATCTCTTTCTTTATTGCAGCAACCTTCCTCCTAGATGAAGATGAGGTATCTAAGTGCGGTAATCGAGTTGGAAATTTCATCAAGTACCATGATTCTGATTCCATTTGCTTCAACTCGTCAGATACTGTTTCAAGATCTAGGAAAGGTGATAGCAATGGAGGGTCACTCAACTTTGATGTGAATGATGATACTGCAGCTGTATTATCGGTATCAGATTTCTTCTCTTCTTCAAAATTACCTTCTTGACAATCATACATTGTTTGTTGATTAGGATCAATTGCAAATGGTAATTGAACAGGTCGTAATCCACCCCCAGTATCCCCCCTTCGCTTTGCTCTTTCTTCCTCTGCACTTGAATCTGAATCATATAAGTATTGATTTGCTAATCCTGAATTATCTGCCATTTCACTATCCTCAACAATCTGATCATTATCATCAAACATTGAACTAGGATTTGCATCCCTTCTTTGTCTACTAGTTGATGGCCCGTCTAATACACTCTTCTTCTTCTTTTTACCAACATCAACATCTTCGTCATCGTCCACATCCATCAACTCAGCAACAACAATTTCTTCTACTTCATCATCATCTTTCTTTGATGATGACCTCTTAGATTTTCCTTTCTTAGTATTACTTCCTCCTGGCATGTAAACTGCCCCATCAGTTCCCGCATCTAATACTATCTCTTGAGCTTGAGGTACATTGATAATTTGACTGGAATCTCCTCCTTTTGCTGCCGCAGTTACTCCCCCTTCACTGCGCTTAGCGGCCTCACCTGTAAAGAATGCAGTACCTGTGGGTATGACAAATCTACCTCCTCTACCGCCTCGTCCTCTTCCCGATCCACCACCGCGGCCCCTTCCACCACCGCGTCCTCGCCCTCTTCCAGTAGATTTACCACTTTGATGTTTTGGTGGACTTTTACTACGTGATCGGGATGATGATGATGATGCAGTGACTGCTACTGCTGGCGGAGCATTTGTTGTTGCTGTAGTATTAGTAGACTTCTTTGCAGCCTGCGGACGCTTCAAAGGTTTGAATTTACCAGCTTGTGATGGTGGTTTCTTCTTTGGTGGCATGACTTATAGATATTAGTATTTGATGTATATATTAGATTTGATGTATGATAAATTTGAATGGTATGATATCTTCACTCTTATTCATTCAATGTCGAATCTACGATTATCTTACTGTTCATATATTGAAAGCACGTTAATAATATCTTTTAGTAACTACGATATATCCTATTATCCAATCCTCATACTAACTCTCCACTACAACCTACAAAGGTACCGCAACCATACAAAGGTACCGATTCGGTGATAAGAATAAAAGGATACCTCGGGGGTATCCTGACAATGGACGTACGTACGCAGACCGATCAGCTAGAAGTATGTAGGGGAAAGGAAACAGTTGCTCTGCATAATCAAAGGACTTATCTACTGGTTGACTTTCATATATGAAAGATCTTTGACTACAATATATCTCTATTATCAGGTTTATACTAATGCTCTTAGAGATTCAATGCCAAAAACTAGTAAAAAGATCCCTAGCCCTCTGAAAGATATGAGAGGGATCCTTATGAACAGATTAAGTATAGCCTATTGACTGTTATCAGTCTTGTGGTCTTTGTTGAACAACTTGATTTGGGTCTGGCGGCCAATCATAGAAGCGATTGTATCTTAATGGCACTGATGGTACAATCACCTCTCGTTTTCTACCATCAGGTAGATGCGTTTTGTTGTTTCTTATGAGGAGTGGAGAGGTCGAGAGACTAGTTTTCCTGAGGATAAATGAAGGGGACTCTACTGTGCTTCTCTTGTGAAGCATTAGTGGGATGGTATTCCTCAATGTCGACTTGTGGTAATTCTTGGCTTGAGTCAACGAACTCGCTCTCTTCTCTGCTCTCTTTTCCTTTCTCTTTTGTAGTATATCAATTATACATGTACTACTCTTCATGTTTTGAGGCCCGAGACAAACCAAGCCGCTAATGAAGAAGAACTTTCTCCAAGGGAAGATCAAGAGTACAATCATTAGACAAAACAAAAGTAACAATGTGACATATGAGAGAATTGGATCTTTCCACATGAATACGTTGAACATGGCTCGAAAGGCCGACACCCCAATGTCGAATATACGCAAAACTAGGGACAGGAGTGGATTCGTCCTCTTTGATATTGGATTCTTTGTCGTGTTTATACCAAGTTGTCGCTTGGCATCAGTTCTATCTTCATCCACAATAAACACTCTATCATCGAATAGATGAAGGCTTGCTTTCTGCGCCTTGTGATGCCACTGCTTGAGCTCTTGTTTGATTGAGACACCTTTCTCTGCTTTATTTGCTACATTTTGATCTACTGAAACGATACTTTGACGCCCGTTCGGAATATGCATGAGATTTTGCATCTGCTGCATCGATGTCCTACCACCTCTTCGTTTGTTTGTAGCAGCAGTAGACTTATCCTGTGGTATTGCTTTATATTTCAGCCCACTGAACATCTTCTTTGTTCTATCTTCTGTTTCATCCTCGTCATCACTTTCATAGTGATCACTATAGTCTGAATCGTCATCAAGAATCTCGTGCTTATGTTCACTGTTAGAATTCAGAGAAACATCATCAAGGTATATTTCAGCACTGTCTCGACGTTCTTGATTAGATGATTCCCATATAGTTCTAGCTGCAGCCTCCTCTGGGTTAGTGTGTAGGAACAGATACATTATCAGGTATCATATACACAGATTTACCAAAGAAGGCAACACAGACGTCACTTACCACTAGTTCGTTTCGGGTCAATATCGCCATTCGAGAATGGATACTCAGCATTGTCTTCTGTGTTCCATAAATCTAATGGCATATTAGATTGTCCAAACATCCAAATTAAACCACTATCAAGAATAGAAGTGTCTCGTCTCATCTGAGGCTTAGTTTCATTTTGACCCAAGAGCAACTTCGTCATACTACTGATACTGCGGTATCCAAACATCTTTGAGTGTGTGGAGTTAATGTGATACTTGACATAATTGTTCAGCATGGCAATGAAGACAAAGCTCACAATCCAAGCTGGGATGTATACCAAAGTGTTCTTGACAACTGAATACATCCAGCCAGTGAACACATAGGCTGAAAAGAAGGGATTCGTCCATCTGATGACATCAATAGCTGGAAGATGCGCGTTATCATGATTTATGATGATGAAAGAAAGGTGACATAACTTGTGTCAGTGCATGTGGTTTAAAGGCAGTCACATTATGGCTAATGAAGATCAAATGAAGAAGCCAGATCGCTGAGACTTCATACAAACACACAATTCACATTACAAAACAATACAAACGGGACTTTCCAGTATGTTTCATATGATGTGTGACCATTTTCTTGATCAGTTTCACTTCTCTTGACAATGCATCTTTAGTAGTAGTCTTGTATTTGATTCCTGGGTCCTTAGCGTACACAGTCTGAACCACATTTTGGAAACTCTTGACATCAGGACATTCAACAGTCACAGGGTTCAGATTGTGAGCCTCTGTCCTCTTTGTAATATCTGATATACTATTTGGGATATAGGCCAGAAGAGCAGTCCTTTTGCCTTCCTCTGTCCAGTTGAGTTGTAAGCGAAGGCGTACAGACCCAAGCTTCTTTCTGTTGTACACTCGAGAGCAATCCCGTAGGGGAAGAGTAACATCGATAAGATTAGAGTCTGGAAGCTGAGCAATATCAATCACCACTCTTCCAATGAAGTCATCTGTAGACTTCTCGCCGTCGTAATCAAAGATACCAACATATACTTGAGAATGTGCATTGTGAATTGGGATAGTACAAGCTCTTCGGCTAAGTGGTAGCCAACAGGGATTGCAATTGTCTGGTATTACATCAGTCACAAATGCAGAGTTATCACAGACTATGTAGCACACAGCATCAGTAAGTCCATTGACATCCATATTTGGTAAGCCACTGCATTGGATCAACTGTCACATAAAGGAAGATGTTTCTTCAGTTACATGCGAGTATTATATTGCAAGTTGGTGTACAATGTATAGATTCTCTCACCTCTACATTCAATGAACCAATCTCATCGGGTGTGCCTTTCCTAAGATCATGAAATGTCTTGGATCTCCTAGGTAACTCGGCTGAAAGATCTGTCTTTGTAAACCAAGTATTTGGGTAGCAGTACAATGGGAAGCAACGAAACTCCATCTCTCCATGGGATCCAGTGGGTTTGTCTTGATCTTGCACATGTCTGACTGAGCTAGTTCTATAAATCTTTGATGTTTCCGCTGCAATAGTTTCCCCCGCTTTACTTCTTACTCTCACATTTGCCTTTGCATGTCTTGATGGTAGTAAACTACCACCATAACCGCCTGATACCTTGGGAAGGTTGCGGCGTAAAGTCTCGGCAGTTCGAGCATAAAATGCTAGTTCTCCCTGTTGACATTTAAATTCAAAGATTTGGCAACTTTTATCAGTATAAGAATCGTTAGTATCAATATTGCTCTCGTCATCAGAGAAATCAAAGTCATAACCCTCTCCATTACTAGCACTAAAGCATAAACCTATGCTTCAATAATACCACCCGATTATCTGGTTTGTCATTTACTGATGGTACTAGAATCTTGAAGGATTTACTACCAATAGCCTGAAACTTCCATGGAACCTCCTTTGATATGTGCATATCATATCACAATAAATATGAATGTTCATATTATTGGATAGGGACAAAGAGCAGGATAGTTTGAGTAAATAACGCAACAATAGCAATACAGTATAGTAAATTATAATCTTCTTACCCCAGGAATGTGTAGATATGCTTCATTATCTAACTTCTCCTGAAACTCCTCCATACTTGCAAAGACTGTTACCCCATTTCTATTTCGTTTTGAATTATCGTCCCCATTATCAATGGTATCAAGATTGTTATAAAATGTTAAACTTCCGCCATCGATCTTAATCACCAACATTCCATATCTATATCGCTTTTTGATAACTTTACCATATCGCTTGCACATACCAACCCGTCCTTGTATAAATTTAGCAGTCGGTATTGGAGTATCGGTACTTTGGTTTGATGGGCCACTAACTGGAAGTGTTGTCGAATTTGAATTGAGTGATGCATCATCATCGTCCTCGTCAAAAAGCATTGTTTTTTTTATTATTATTTGAAGTAACACTATTTCTACCCCCTCAGCGCATAATCAATCTATCTTGCAATCATCTATCCATTGTAATTGTTATATAATATAGATATAATAGGTAGGGCAAGGAAGGTGAACATCATTGCAAAGATATGTGTGTAAGTATTTTTGTATGTGTTTAAGACTGGGCAGGAAGCTGCGGGCATTTGCGCTTTCGGCGATACGGTATCTTTCACATGAAAACTCAACGCATGCCGTGATCTCGTTTCATCTCGAGATCATCACGTCTCATCTCGTGATGAATCATTTCATCTCGTGATATCACGTGCGTTGAGAATTGCAATACAAATTGCAATAGTTATCGCCGATTCATCACGAGATGAATCGTCTCGTCTCGTGACATCTCGTCTCGTCTCGAGATCATCTCGTGATCATCACGAGATGATTTTCGTGGTGCCCAACTACATATCGCCAAAAGGACTATTTAGTGGGCAAGGCCCGCAGCTTCCAGAAAAGGGCTGTTATTTTTTTCTTAGTATCTAGGCGTTTCGCAAGGGGATCAGGTACCTCCTTAATGGACAATGATGCTGTTTCTCACTAGTATCTTATATTTCAATTCTTTACTTTAATCCAAGTATCTGATGTTCAACTCATACCCAACATGCACATGATCACATTCTGTGTATACACAACATACACCATCCAGAGCTATCTTTAGTAAGTCTCTTCATTCATTTCAGACATGCATTTACGAACAACATCTGCGGTAATAACCTTATCCCCTGACATCTTCTCAGTCTCACTCAACATTTTGCTAAGGAAACCTTCCTTTGCTTTGTGAATTCTTTCAGCAATCATCATCTGTTGTGATGGTGCCAAGTTTGCCATCCTTTGATCAACTCCAATCTTTTCTAAAGTAGACTGCATAAGAGCATCCATAAAGTTGCCCATTTCCTCTTGCCCGTTACATACTTTTGCAATTGTTGATTCGTCTTTTGTGGATGCTTCCTCTCCAGGAATTGTAAGTGGTGATGGAGGTGGCGATGCGTCCCCGGCCCGACGAAATGTCATCATTTCATCAGCTGTGTCACAAAAGGACATGAATGTTGTGAACGTGAGTTATATGTACAATTAAATAAAATAGTCATTACAATTTGCAATGTTCACATGATAGTCATAACATTGCAAACGTGCACATGATATGCCATCCCTATTATTACTCACTTGACAAATTCAGTAATGTTTTGTGACTAATAAAAGCAACATCCTCCAAGTAATGACCTTCAAATCCAAGCTCTTTGGAATTATAGAAATACAGCAGAAAATATTGAGTTTTATACAAATAATGCTTCAAATGAACAAAAGATATGATATACACACAATAATTACCTGCCATCGGTGCATAACTAAGCCTATAAATGGGAATTTTTATATCCTGTTTAGCACCCTCTTGTCGTTCTTCATCAGATAAAGTGTGCATATTGTCTGTCTTGCCTTGAATCTCAGCTGCCCACCAAACTGTCACTCCTTTCGCTTCCTGTGGCGGTTGAAGAGCAGCAGCTGCTTCCTGAGGCGGAGTCTCTTCGTCCTCTTCATCATTAATAGTCCATTTTACTTCAATCTTATCACCAGATTTTAATCTGTGTATAATAACACGAGATATACATGAGTGAGAGGTTTATATATTTCATATGAGATAAGAATAATTTATTATGTATAATAACATGATACAATGTGAGAGGATAAGTAAGTTATATTTCACATGACACAACATATTAAAGGCTCACTTTAAGGTATCTGCAACGTCCTCTGGTGATGGTATACTAACTCCATTATTATCTCTACGACGCTTTGCCGCTTGTTTAATCTGTTCTTCGGGTGGTGATTTGAGCATGGTGTAGTCTCTAGGTGGTGTATTAGAGAAAGATAAAGTAGTAACAGTGGTTGCACCGGAGTAAAAAATTATGAGAGTGTGACAGCTTCCAATTCCAAACGCCATCGCCACCTGCAAACTATATTGACATGTAAAATATATGATTCGCACTCTCCATAAATTCATAACTTACATGAACAACGGAGTATATATATAACGATAACGGTATATCAACTTCAACAACTCCAAATTCAACTGATAGATTTGTTTGCAATTTGCTATCAAAAAATAAATTTTATTCCACATGTAAGCATATCCTTCACCACATTAATTGTCTGATAGATCACGAATCACGCCGCTAAAAAGACTGCCTGGTGGGCAGGAGAATGCCAATACCTTCCTTCATCTTATATATATTAGCTAATTTATATACAATACCAAGACATTCCCTAAACATAGCAATACAAGTAGCAACAAATATCAATTCCCATCATATCACAAAACACCAGACCAAGAGTCCAAACAGCTATCGACTAGTTGAGGACTAACGACTTTATCATCCATGAATACATCCACTAGAGCACTGCCTATACCGTCAAAGTTTGCTGAGCCTTGCTCATTCCCATCAACACTGACCTTTATACCTTGCTTAGTGCAATCGAATCTAAAGATTGTTCCCTTTGTAGCCTGACCTCCCTTACTCTTCACTCCCTCAATGATTAGTGTTTCTAACTCTTTTACATCAGATGGTGACCCACTATATCTAGGCTTTACACCTTCGGCAATGGCACCAGCGATTGTCTCTAGAAGATGCGCGTTTCATAGTTTATGAAGATGAAGAGAGACGATAATAACTCAAGTTAGTGCATAAGGTTTGCAAAGGCAGCCAAATAATTGGCAAATGAAGTTCAAATGGAGTATCCAAATCACCTAGAAGTCATATTAAACACACCATAACACACAACAAAACAACACAAACTCGGACTTTCCTGCGTCCGCTTTAAAGGTCATCTCCAATACAAACGATGTGTTGACTTCACGAGCAGAATTCCTCAAGGCAGTTTGAGCGTCTTTCTTTTGCTTCCCTTTGGCAAATGGCGAAAGAGCTTCAAGCGTTGGTGGAGACGAGTACATTGCTACAGCATAGACATTGATTATTGCCTTCTTGCGGACACCTACACCAACAAGATACAGTCCGTCCTCGAGCTTGGGTTCAAAGGACACGCTAGTGGCTTTATCCTTTAGTGACTTCATTTTACTCTCAACTGCGTCATAGTTCTGCTCAATCACTACCTTTTCTACGACTTCACTCGTGGTAGCAGTGGTATCTTCAACTACAGCCTCGTTGCTGGCTGCAGGTTGAGGTGGTGATGTTGTACTACTTTCACCTCCAATCTGTGCACCAAGAGATTGAGCTCTGGAAATCTCTTTTTGTATTTCCGCCTCCAATTCGCGTATTCTTGCTTCAACATCTGCAGAATCAAATGAAGTTGGTGTCGTTTCCTCATTCTTGGGCTCTATCAGAGCCGATTCTAGAGTGGTATCGCTATTGTTGGCAATTTCTACCTCAGTTATATCAGCGGTCGCCTCCATAGTGTCTTGTTTGAGTGTTGTTTCTGCGGTCGACTCGTCGGTCTCCTTTGTGGTAGAGGACTGTACTTCTTCACTTACGACCTCTTCTGTAACCTTCTCTACAACAGATACGGCTTGATCGGCGGCGACTGTTGGTGTCGTTTTCTCTGGTGTCGATTTCATTGTCCAGTTACTCAATCTCTTCATCAATACACGAAGAGAAAGCATTGTTCGCTTGCTTTCAGGACCTATGTTTACTTCTCCTCCATTCACAGCCTGCGCAGTATCGGATCGACCTCCCATTTGGATACAGTTCTCAACCAATGATGGACTAACTGTATCATCGTCCATAAACACATCTACGAAAGCACTACCTAAGCCTTCAAACTTTGCAGTCTGTCTGTAAGAACCAACGCTTACACTAACTCCCTCGTTTGTACAATCAAATTGCAATGTTTCTCCTTTATGAGCGTTTCCACCAACCGTTTCTACTCCTTCTTTAATCAATGCTTGTAAATATTGAACATCTGCATCAAGACCGCGATATCGAAGCTTAACACTGTCGGCAATAGCTTCGGCAATTGTATCAGAGTCAGCTTGTAATATCATTTCCAGAACAAATGTTGTTCTTGGAGAAGCTTCTTCAAATGCACCAACTGAGTTTCTTAATGCAGATCTTGATGATGCATCTGATTGCGGATTTGGGCCAGTCATAGCATCAACTAAAGCTGGCGAGACATACATTCCAACAGCATATATCTTGATACCCATCTTCTGCCGTATCCCAGACCCAACAAGAGAAAGATCATCAAGTTTGGATGAAAAGTTTGATTGATAGTCTTGCATTTTGGACATTGCACTCTTTAGCTTGTCTCTTCTCCGTGCTCTATCTTGTTTGGATATTTCTGCATACTTTGCAAGCTCTGAAATATCATCATCAAGGGAAGTGGTAAACTCTGGTTTTAACTCCTCCCAATCAATTGTTTTGTCAGCTTCATTACCCTCTAGGAAGAATCCATATTTGTCTAGTAAGTCTAGAGATGTTCTATCACCTTCCCCATAACATATTGTAACTTCATCTCCCTCATCAATCGGTTTCAATGCTTTGAGGGCAAACGTCGAAGTATCATCAAATTGACGTGTCCATTTATTAACACTAATCTTCAAAACAGCAGTAGGATCATGTGCATGATTTGCCATATCAATTAATGGAATGAGAAATCCCTGTGCCTGCTCAACTTTTTTATTTGTGGGGAAGACACCAAATAACTTGTCATCATTATCAATATTTGGATCATTCACCATATTCCATGTAGTTATCCTTCTTGACCTCATCACATATGTCGCCCATCGTAATTCATCTTCATTAACATTATTCTTTTTAGCAACTTGTTCAACTATTTGCTTCCTATCAAGTGCTTCTTTTACATAACTTGGTACCTCTAATCCTTTTACATATTCCTCTGACCAAAAGTCGGGTGTTAATCCGGCATCATCTCCTGATGATGGTATACTGGGCAAGGTATTTATATAAGGAGTATATTCACTATCCTTCATGAAAGTCTGCAGAAAGTTTAATCCTTGATAGGCATCATCTAAATCATCGTCAGACCAATCTTTACTACCCTCAACTTCATCGAATGTATCGAATATTGGACAACTCAACGAGTCGCCAACCAATAATGCAGCATTATAGGGTACCTCTACTATAATTTCACCCTTATTTATATCCTTCGTTGCATATAATCCCCTTAAACCTGTTTGACTATTATTATCAATCTTTACTGAGGATTTGAAAGATTCTGAATCAACATTTTCTAGCCATCTCATCATTGTGTCGGTATTCTTTGTAGTTTCTTTCACTGCTAATATATTGTGTAAAGCGGCAAATTGCGGTGGTATACCAATACGAGTAATCCATAGGAGAGGAAAGATAGTATTGAATGCTGATATGCTTTTGATGTTTGTGAGGTATAAAAAAATAAATGACATGATCATAATCTTCCTGAGTATCGACGACGACCTGTTGAGGGCGCCGCAAGATGAACCCCTTATTATCATGATTAGCTGTCAATAATTGCAATTACGCCATGAGATATTAGTAGGTTTGAGATGAAGGCGAAGGATAAAGATATTGTGTACAATACTAGTTGGAGGGAGAAGAGAAAATAAAGGATACCCCGACCCCTAAAGAAGAGATGTCACACACCATTAGCATATTGGTTGCAGTATGTATATGTTCAAGTTGTTTCAAATAAATCTATATTGATTAGTGATTTAAGTTACATACGTGCTCTAATCATACAGTATATCAAAACAACTCTCAAACTCATCACAGTATTCTGCATCCATTGATTCACAACTTCCTAGACCACTCTCAAAACAACACGAGCGCACATCACATGCTTTGCGGCATCGTTCAATTAACCAAGGATCTCGTCGAGCTTTGGGTACACATGCCTCTTCTACTGCCGCTACTTCACTTTGATTCTTCTCTTCCTTAGCAGCACTGCTCATTTTTGCAGGATTTGATATTATTGGTTTAGGAGATGGAGGCGAAGGCGGAGTAGGTGACGGAGGAGTAGCAGGTGAAGAGACGCTGTTGCCATTAGGTGTTGGAGCACCCAAATCAATTTCATGTACATTACCATCTGAATCTGTAGAGGTAGTGTGCAGTACTTTACATCCTTGATATGCGTCGCATACATCGTTCCCATACGAATCACGACAGTTACTTTCCGTCCCTTCCGTCGAGAAACAGCAGAGATAATTCGAACATAGAGCATGACAACCCGTTACCCAAGAGTCTCCTGGTATGTTAACATTACAAACAGCTTGTACAGCATCAATAATGCCTTGATTCGGAGTCGGTGGTTTGTCTTGTTTATTTACACCGCCATTAGTGACTTGATTGTTGTTGTTGCTCTTATTGATGCTGTTGTTAATGTTCTCGACAACTTGAGATGGTTGTTGCTCGTCATAAAAGTACTGTTCACACACCATATGATCTTCACAATCCTGTGTCTCTTGATCATAGCAAGAATTACGACTAAAGCAGCAAGCAAACGGAGTGCATTTCTCTTTGCATACCTTAGAGTTTTGTTCAATGGTATCTGACGAACAGATTATATTGAAGACTGCCAACTCGACATTCTTATCTTCTTGCTCCTTGTCAATGAATGAAGTACTGGATTCATCTTCACCATACTCCTCAACATCGAAAAATTCTTCACAAATACTATACTCATCACATTCCTGCTGTTCCTCATCGTAACAAGAGCCATTACCTTCACGAAAGCAGCATGCAAATCTCGAACAGTGGTTCTTGCATACATCCCAATTCTGTTGCAACTTATTCATCGTAATACAAGAGTCTTTGAATGTTTGAGATTCAGATGCTTCGGTTGTCCCTTTGTATTCAGGAGATACTGACCCATCCTTCACATCAGGTCCTTGGACCAATATATCACATGCTGCATATGCCGTACATTCCTCAACATGAACACTCTTACAATTCTCACTTTCCAGTGTACTAAAGCAACATAAATGATGTTGACAAAATGCAGTACAATCCCTCATTCCCTGAAGTGTGGCAATATTCTCCGATGAGCATGTATCCTCCAACAATGTCGTATCTGCCTCACTCATAAAGAAATTTGCATACCCCGAGTGAGTATTGGCATTATTCATTCCAAAGTCGGTAATAACATTCTCACATGCCGCATAGGCAAAGCAATATGAATTGGGTTCGGCGACACATGACCCATATTCCTTCTCCTTCTCAAAGCAGCAGTAATGTCCATGACAATGTGATAAGCAGGCATCACGTCCCACATCGGTCTTGAGTGACCTTTCCGAACAAGATTGGAATATATTTTCGGATAATGTCAGTAATTCTGCTTGAGTCATTGGATCAAAGTGTGGAGTGTTATCTCCCTTGTCCTTCTTGGGCAAGTGTGATTTGTGAAATGTCATATTAAAATGTGGCATGTGTATCTCATCCTTCTCGTGTTCAATCCATTCCAGCCATTCCTGTCCTTTTGTATGTGTATGCTTGGGAAATAATTGTGTATTGTCACCCTTATTAACAGTAGTAGAATCTTCACCTCCTTCCTCTTCAACTGGTAAACCAGCCTCGTATCCAATAAATCCACCGCCAAACACAAGTGCAACAAATGCTAATACACCACAAACAACCTGGGTAGTTGAATATCCCATCTTAACTCTAGGTCCTCTAGAATAACTAGGTTGTGTAGTAGTAGTACGTCTACAGCACCAACTGCTACCATTAGGACAGAATGAGAATTGACTACCATGTCTGCCCCATCCGCCACCCACAAAGATACGATCATCGTCATCATTATACGTTGTTTCGTCAAAGACACGTTGATTTAACATATTGTTGGCCTTTTGACGTATTTTCCTTCCACTTCCTATATTCTCTTCATCGCTATCACTATCATCGTCGTGTAAACTAACTGGTGAAAATCCGCCACCTTTATCAAATTCTTCTTCATCTATTTGATATACATCTCCAATGTTATTATTGTCATTATCAGGATTGTTGGTATTATTGTCACCATCCTCTCCCCAATCAAATACGCTTGAACTTGATTCTGGCTCGTCACGATATTTAATGGCTGATCTGCCATCTTTATTATTATTCGGAGAATGTAAAGATGATTGAGTAGGGTCATCTCGGAATCGAGTCGACGGGCCTCCATCTGCTGCTAGTTCTAAATCTTCATCATCGTTGGTAGCGACCGGGGCAAATAATGGTTCAACTTCTCTTGTATTATTAGACTTCTTTCCCATGTTTGGTTATTGCAATTGTTGTATATGTTTGATATCTTATGTTCGACTCGATTTGCAATGACCTTTTTTTTTTAATCTCAAGAAGCAATTAGTCCAAACGTAGTTGACTGTTCTCCCTAAACTTCAATTAACAATCAAGAAGATAAACAGTTTATAGTGGATGTGTAGTAGATTGTGTTGTGATAGAAGACAAAGGCGTGGGTCAAAGATTTATTACTTATTTTATTCACTAATACAATACCGTATCCTTTGAGTATCCTTTACTTTTTACTTATGTACGTACGAATGTCAATAGTGAACATGCCACCGACCTTGTAGTCAATAGTGGAGTTTGCTAATCAACTCCGCATACGAACAACCCCACAGTGTGATAGTATTGTAAACAGTTATTCTGGTGAAAACATATCTTGATTATTGTTTGCAACTCCTCAAGAAATACATAACATCTCCTACCAACAAACTCATATCAACAGATAACCATGCAGCTTCTATCAGGTTTATTGAATACCATCCTAAGTCCACTAAAGAATAAGGGCCATGCTCGTGTTCTATCGGATTCATCCTCAGACGATGAAGAAGCTGTGTCATTCCGACAATCTATGACCAAAAAGGGTATCGCAATGTCAACTGATGATGATGATTTAAAGCGTAAAAAGAAGAGGAAGATGAGTCCTAAACGTCCTCAGCGTAATAGCAGCTCTGTAAGGAGAAGTTCCATTCGAAGTCTCAATAAGAGTACTAGCAGTCGAAGAGGTATGAACAATAACAGTAGTAGTAAGAAGTCAGCAAGAAAAGCGGTAACAAAATCATCAGCCATCAAACACAAAGTCAAGGTTAAGACTGAACCAACGTGGGAACGACGATCAAGACGTAAAAGTCGTGGATATAAGAAGGGTAGTCTTAGTGAATCTTCTCTTACTAGTAGGGCGTGGAGTGGTAGCGGTACACGAGAAGATCCATTAGTATTACATTGATTACAATAAAGAGTGCTATATAGTTGGATGTGTTTAATAAAATGTGGGAGAACAACTTGGTTACATAAGGATTGAGGGAGAAAGATATATAATGAATCAACAATAGGATATGAAAATTATGACAAAAAGAATCAGTTGATACAATATAAAGTGATAGCGGGAGAAGGGCGATAGTAGTAATTCATAAAGATAGAGAATATGTGTTAGAAGTATCGGAGTCAGTTTTGTGTTTCATAATATTAAGTCTATTCTTATCCTTTATACTATCTATAAATTATATTATAACCCTTCCCCATTGTTTCTTCTTCTCTCCTCTAAAGACTATGCATTGAGAGTATTGAGAACATTATTGAAGTTTGTAGCTCGTTCATGTCCACCGTCGACTGGGCCCGTACCGCATGGTGGATTATGACAGCCTCTATTGACTATACCGCTCACGGCATGTATAAAGCTATCATCAGTCATACCTTCATCAACAAACTTGTGAAGCTCCTTCATGTAGTTCCAACCGCCCTCGTCGTAACTCTGCAAAGACTCGACCCAATAAAACATACCTGCAATCCACTTCAGCTCTTTGTGCTCTTCACTTGCACATATAGCATCGGGTGTCTTGCAGAAGTCAATTTCCGGGTATCGACTGCCTCGTCCTTCCTTTGCAGCTCGAGCTCCTAAAAAGTAGTTTAACTTCCCGAAATTACACACGCCCGTTGTTTGTATCACTCCCCGTCCCCACCAACAACATCCTTCGACATCAGTCGTCAATGATTCAGCAGT
>Ga0214477_100026_pt1 | contig 89528 bp, 67 predicted proteins | sample M1_20Mar14CPVII9_FD_165058 | JGI IMG/M metagenome (GOLD analysis project Ga0214477, IMG submission 165058) | Marine eukaryotic communities from Monterey Bay, California, United States - M1_20Mar14CPVII9sort6BwellC16 | ecosystem: Environmental > Aquatic > Marine > Unclassified | place: USA...
CGACTGTTTATATTTTGTACATAAAAATCTCTACAAGAGTATCACCTCATATCTCGTGCTATTTTTCTGATGATATGTTGCAAACATCAATCTAATGGCAGCAGAGATCTATTGCAATATACGTCAGTATACTATCAGTTACTGCAACGAAGTCTGCGCAGTAAGTGAGCATTTTATTTTCTACTTGAATATCGTTGCATCGCCAAACTAAGTAACTAATTATGAGAGTATGTGATTTCGATTTCGTAGGTTGTTTCTTTTGTTCAAAATAACAACTTCATTCAAATGGTGCACCGACCATAAGGCTGACATAATATCACTACAATATGGCAAGTACTTCTTCTACAATTGCAATCTTATCCGGGGCATCTCTTGCTGTATCAGCGGCGGCGGCCGTAGGCGGTGTCTCCAAAACTGATGCACAAGATGTGAACAACAACAACGGTGCATTACCCCATCATCATAAACCTCAAATTAACTTACAATCAACAACACTAGGTAAAGAGTGTAATACATTAACATTAGACAATAATACTGACGGCGTCCAATGGGTTCCTAAGTCGGAAGAGAAAGAGGACGATACCGACATCGGTTTATTAATAGTAAATTGCAATAACGATAATGAAAATTGTTTACCAGATGATACATCCTCACTTGGTGGACGGTGCACCACTAAAGATATTACCAATAGTCCACCAGCTTATAAAGTAGCACCCACTAATATTACAACTAAGCGTCAACTTAGAGCAGATCCCGATGTGGAGTGGATTAAGGATGCTTTGGAAGGAAAGGTGAGTATTGTGTCGTTATATGCAGTTTATATGATGTCTGTTGTGATTTGCAACTGTATATTCATATATACTGTAGTACTTACTCACATATATATAAATGCAATCTATACATCATATCTACAGGATGAACGTCAAACTGGTACCGGTTGGGAACGTCAAACTGGTGCCTGTCCAACTGATTGTCCGGATGAATTTTGTACCTGTACCTCTGGCTATGCTGACTCGACACCAATCTGTACTACCCAAATTAATACCGTATGCGCCGATGAACAAACATTGGCAACATGCACTGCTGATAATCCATACAGTACCTTCATCACCGAGGGTGTATGTCCCTACAATCTATGTTTAGCAGAAGTTACCGATGGTACTAAGGCAACGGAAGAGTGTGAATGTGAATATTATCAAAATTATTGTACTTTGTATGATTATTATTGTGAGGTTGCCGAGTGTTGTACGGCTGCTGATGCCATTGAGGATAAGAAGGCATGTCTGCCCAAGAATAATGTAGTGGCAACTGCTGAGCCTGTTGAACCTTCCACAGAAGCTCCCGCTGGTGGTGATGGTGATACGCCTCCTGCTGTTACTCGTCCACCCATCCCTGAACCTGCGAGTACCCCACCTGTTGTTGAGGAACCTGCCGAAGATACTGAGATCCCAACTTTCAGTCCTACAACTATGCCTACCCCATCACCTGTTGAGACAGTAGAGACGGAAAGTCCTACTCTTCCCCCTGTCGAAGCTGTAGAGACCGAGAGTCCTACTCTACCTCCCGTTGAGGCTGTCGAGACAGAAAGTCCTACTCTACCTCCTGTCGAACCTGTTGAGACTGAAAGTCCTACCCTACCGCCTGTTGAGGCTGTCGAGACTGAAAGTCCAACTCTGCCTCCTGTTGAGGCCGTGGAAACCAATAGTCCAACCGTTACTGAAGTTGTAGAAGACACACAAAATCCTACTCTGCCACCTGCTGCCGTTGATGAAAGTGTTGGAAAGGTGAATACTGCTAGCCCAACAGTACTCGTTACACGTCCTCCTATTGGTGATGATACCGAGGAAGGGACAACATATCAAGCCGAGGATGCTACTTTTGATGATGTCGAACTTGCGGGTAAAAATGAAGGATACACTGGAACTGGATATGCTGATATGGGAGATAAGGGCTCATACATTGAGTTTACCAACGTTGAGAGTACAGGTGGGAGCTGTTCAATTACTATCCGGTATGCCTTTGATAATAACAAGAATCGACCTGTTGAGGTGATGGTAAACAGCGAGGTTGTTGGAACTCTTGATCTTTCGTCAACAGGAGACTGGGAGGTTTGGCAGGATAGTGAAGCAGTGGAAGCTCAATGCGAGGAAGGATCAAATGACATTCGAATTGTAGCATCTACTGATGCAGGTGGTCCAAACGTTGACAGCCTGACCATCAGAATGTTATCTGACGGCGAGGAATCTGAAACAGAGCCACCAGTATCTGCTGTTACACGTCCTCCCATTGGTGATGATACTGGTGATAGTACTCCAAGTCCATCCCTAACGACCGCAGCCGATGAAACTTTGTCGCCAACTCAAGGCCCTGATGAGCCAGCTCCCGAAACCTCATCTCCAACGCCAGGTCCCGATGATGGCTCTGATTCGTCGCCCGATACACCCCGGCCAACATTCGTCATGGAGACTCATGAGTTACTAAAGCAGCCTACCGCGAAGCCTGTGTCATCACCTAGTGTAGATGGAGATACTTCCTTAATCCCAATCACATCATCACCTTCCAATACCGTCTCATTAATCAATCCAGATGTTGGTGTTTCGGGTAATGCATTTGGTTCAAAGTCAAGGAAGTCTGCAAAAGGAACAAGTAAGGCTGCCAAAAAGGGTAAGGGATCCAAGGCGAATGAGATTGTAAGTAGACCAAGCACTAAGAGTGGTAAGGGATCCAAGAGCAGTAAGGGTTCAAAGAGTAGTAAAGGATCAAAGAAATACCTCAATGCATTGCAGCGGGGATATGACGTGAATAGTAGTCACAGTAAGAGCAGCAATTGGGGAGTTGCTTTAGTGGCTAGTGCCGCACTGTTTGCTTGGGCGACTGGATGTTACTTCCAGTAAATGAATCGGGGGTTGTTTTTGTTTGAAGTTAGAAAGTACCTGCCATATCCAAATCTTAAATGGAATAGGCAGAGAGAAGAAAGAGAAAAAGTATACTGATAGGAGTTTTTGTTGTGGTTGAGATTAGCAAAGGATAAAAGTGTAATGAGACCTTTGTCGTCAATACGGGCGTCGTTATCTTTAGCTAGCTAGAATGATTGAATGATATATAGTTTCTTAGCAATTAGACTCAACAATCATGTCTCCAACTTCTTTTCTTCTTCTGTGTTTCCCCTTCCCGTCTCTGTACAACTGATACCCCCAAGTTGTGTTAACTACCGTAAACGAGACATATCATCTCATTCTCAACGCCTCCTATGCTTCTCCAATACATCCTCGGTAATTTCCAATCCCCAATGTAACAACGTTTGTCGAATAACAGGACTAATCTTGGTATCACCACAAGTAGTTCCGGCGGCAATAATCTTATTACACAATTGACTACGAAATCGTCCCTTCAACCCTGCACTTTTACACCATCGTGATATTTGACGTGCATCATCGGAACATCGTCGTCCTTGGTAGAATCGACAATACCATTGGAACCATCCGTATGGATCAGATTCGGCAATCCAACCACTACTTTCCCACATACCTAATGAGCCACCACACTTGACTCCAAACTTGTTAATACCTTTAACATATGTTGATGAAGTTAACATACTTTTAGTATCCAATCCAGCTATCCATTCTTTTTCAACTGTATCCTTTAATACATTCGAGGATGTATATCGAATATTGGTAACGGCTGATGTTATTGGACGGAAGTATGTTCCACCGAATGATCCGGCTCGTAATACTTCCTCGGGGGTACGATTTGGATGAAAATCTTTGAGTGCGTCTTTTATAGTTTTGTTGGTACCACAGATGAATGTTAATTCACCTGTTGATTTGTTACGTTTGGGTTTACCAACAAACTTATCTTCAATGGTAATATGTGTGGGTGGTAGTGCTGGTGGATTTTTGTACATTTCCTTCTTTTGGACAGTTAGACGTTGTTTGTAAACTGATGTATTCTTGGGTAAGCCAATTAGTTGAGCAGCTGCATTATCTTTCGACTCTTGTTTCGATGCTACTAATTTAGATTCTAACTCAGCAGCTTGTTTATACGATGATAATAATGTTTCAGCTATACTAATTGCATTATCCCATTGTTCTTTATCGGTATCGGATGCTGTACGTTTATGACGTTTACATGTTTTGATTGTTTTGGTTAATACTTTGCCGATTTTGGTACTCTCGAGTATGGCAATTGATATTGGCTGCTTACTCTTCTTGGATTCAGTTTGCAATGTTGTTAGGATATCAACTGTACGTTCTGATGTTGGTTCCGATGACGAGTTTACTACTTCCTCGAGTAATGATTGTGATAAAGAGGCGTAGATATCTTTATGAGCCGACGACATTATTGTTGCTTGTGTTGTTGTTGTTGTTGTTGTTGTTGTTATTATGGATTGTTGTTGTCTTGAAGAACTGTGTATGTTATATCGGTTATTGACTATGATATTATGTATAGGTCGAGTGATAATACAATGTTGATGGTGGTGAGAGATGAAAGAGTATATCGGTTTGTTGCAAAGAAGAAAAAGTAACTGTGTGGACGATGATAGATATCGAGACAGGAACATACACTCAAATTATCTTATTTGTGATGACACGACGATGATGATTTGCTGACCGTTAGTTCTGCTTTGTCATCCAACTATTCTTAATTGTGATGGCATCGTCACCACCTTCTCCTTCTCCTCTTATTCATCATCAGCCTCGTCATTCGACATGAAACTCATTCTCTTTTTGTGAGTCAGACCGCGTGTTGATAGCTTTTAAGGTATTCGCGGTGCATGTCGGAAGATATCTCAAATATACTAATTCCATTGTAGATCAAAAGAGACAACAGTGATGATCAGACTATATTTGCGGTGAACAATGTCGTTGCAGATGGCAATTAGTCATCGAAAAATGCTGATGTTTTGGATTCTGAAATGCTGAATAAGTGCACCGAGGCCAATGACAACGATAATAAGCTCATAAAATCAAATAGAAACCAAACAACCGTCTATCTATTGCAATTCAATACCATAGAACAATACCCAACTCTATAGCCTTCTATTGCAAGTTAAAACAAACATATATACATATCATGTGTCAACCAACAAAAGTACCAGTCATGATTAACATGACAATCACAAGGCAACAGCCATCATCATCAGTATGTCCAACAATCAAGTCCAATGCCCGTCTTCGTCGGTCACGCAAGTGGAGGGATCAGCAGTCTAACAATGGTGAGAATACCAACAACGCCAACAAGGCTGCGCCCAAGAGGAAGAATATCCGCCGCCGTCCATCACCCAAGAAGGATATCAATATTGATGACTCATCCAGTATATCATGTGCATCAACCGCATCCATGTCTACTACCTCGTTTGATTCATGCGCCTCGCCGCCGACCAAGAAGAGTAATAACAACCGATCATCCAAGGTTACCAAGAAGAAGAAGTCGACACGTCGTCGTCCAACACCCAAGGTAATCTTCGCAGAACTAACACCCGAAGAGAAATCCAACTATCTAGCAATTGATTGTGAAATGGTTGGTATCGGTCCATCGGGCTACACATCACGATTGGCACGTGTATCAATTGTCAACTATGATGGTGAAATTGTCTATGATACACATGTCAAGGTTGACGAACCTGTCACTGATTATCGGACGTTTGTATCTGGTATTGTTGAAGAGGATTTGTCAAGTGAGTCAGCTGTTACATTTGACGAGGCACAGTCACAAGTCATGACCTTAATTCAAGATAAGATATTAGTGGGACATGGTCTCAAGAATGATTTTAAAGTGTTGGGTATTACTCATCCATGGTATCTTGTTCGTGATACTGCCAAGTATGAACCATTCTGTAAAGTTCCAGGACCGAATGATTACAATCCAACGAATGCACAGTTCATTCCCAAGAAGTTGAAGGTATTGGCAAAAGACAAGTTGGGTATGATTATCCAAGAGGAAGGCAAGTGTCACTGTCCCGTTGAGGATGCTGTAGCCGCACTTGAATTGTATAAGAAGCACAGTGGAAAGTGGGAGAAAGTTATTGAATACAAGTTGAGCAAGACTAGGGAAATAATGACAGGCAGTCAGTAAGGAAAGAGGACGTATCGTAAGGCCTCGCAGTGTATTATTAGATTGTTTTAGAAATGTAAAATGTATATAAACCAAATTAGGATTAACTTAGACTTCTCTCTATTAACTAAGTATCTATGTTCAAAAGTAACTTTGTACACGGCCTAGTACAGTTGAGTTCTATGAGTAGGCACCTGAAGACGTCTTCTAGCTTATTCTAAGCTCTTCGCTCTTCTTCCATGGATTTAAAGTTGCTGTCAAACATATATATATATATATATACATCTCTTTCTTATTCTCTGCTCTCTTTACTACGCTGAGTAACACCCGGTAATTGACCAGCAGCGGTCGGAGAAGTTGTCCAAGTGAATGCATTCATTCCAGCATAACCAATAAATATCATTATTGTTGCAAATTGTGAACCAACACGTAATCTCATCATTGTTTGACTTTTCTTAGGATCACGATTATAGAATGATTTAATGCCTGATCCTAGGAAGAATGCTGTTGTTAGACATCCTATTGGTACTAGTGGTTCTGCTTTGAACTGAATTTAAAGTGTAATATTGTTTTGTGTTGTTTTATGTATGATTTGGATTGCAATGTATTGAGTCAGAAACCAATATCAAAATTGTAATATGTGCCGATATTTTGTTGGATTTCATAAAGTATTCATATATTGCATCAGAAATCAGTATATCATCATATCGAGTTTTTAATATGCGTGGTATATATTGTGTTGGATTGCAGAAAGGGTATTATTATATTGTTTTAGAATGGGTGTATTCATTGTTATGAGGTTGATACAAAAGTATATCAGAAGATGAGTCAGAAAAGAGGTATATATAGAACAAATTTCAAATTCAGTATTATACCCATACTAAAAAGATAATTGCAGCAAGTTAGAAGAAACATACCTTTCTATATAATTTCTCCTCAAACGTTTCAGGACGCATCAATTGAGGTGGAGGTAGGCGAGGAACTGAAGCTGGTGTACCACTCTGCAGAGGTGGAGCTTCTGATGTATCTCCGGGCTCAAATGACATATCTTTTCTATTCGATTCACATACCGCTGATATACTACTATGCTTAGCACCCATTATTCTTGAATTGTATTGGAAAAGAGAGTTTATTAGTTGGCTTACCATTGAAATAAGGCCATGTGTATGTGCTCGCTACTCTATGCAACTAGTGAATCGGAGGTGAAATTTGGCGATTAGACGGTTTTGTTTTGTTGTTTGCTTGTGCTTTGTTTTGAATTGTTCTTCCCACTGTATGTTGATAGAACTTCGTTGCGGGTTGTTATATTAATTGAACATTATCATCGTCGGGAGTATTCAACTTCTTAGCACAGTGTGTTGTGTTGTATCCACTCATCAACCACTCCAACCAAAATTTGTATGCGGACCAAATCCATCCCACGAAAAAGCAGTAACATGCTGGGGGATTTACCCCTAATATCAGCACAGCACTTTCTAGATCTCGGTAATGAATACTGGAGAGAACGTGGCTATTTTGCACAATCAACCCAGTGGGGAGTACCGGCTGATTTGGTTCGTTTGCAACGTCTCCTTCATAACAAGGGGAAAGACGAGGATGTAGTCGACGGTGAAGAGAACAGCCTCATTTTATCATCAAAGCATGGTTCGTGGACCTATGGTAACGGTAACAAAATCCCATATCATGAGGATATCTTGCCCCGATGGGAAGGTACGTCTATGTTTCTGTTTTGTTTGGCTATAGGGAGTTTACGACTTATATATGGGGGAGGTTTCTTATTCATATTCATATCAAAACGGTACTAATACTAACCATAACCCTATCCCTTAATAGCGTTTGCTGATAATGTACTAAACAACAGAGAGGGATTACAACGTATTCAAATTGACAATATCGTCCTTCCAGTATCACCATTCTCCGAGAACAAATTGTTACCAATTTTGGTCAATAACAATGATACCCTGACGTCGTTAGTACTAAATAAATGTAATCTTGAACCAGATCAAATCAAATGCATTGCAAAGTTTCTCAAGAAAAACAAAACATTATCAATATTAGATCTCTCCGGAAATAAGATGAATGATGTTGCAGCTGCCAAATCGTTAGCACTTGCCATGAAGAAACACCCCGGGCTTTTCTTTCTCAATCTGTCCAATTGTACTCTTGGTGCTAATAGTTCTATCGTAACCAACAGGTGGGGTCATAGCTATACAACTTACAATAATGGAGAGAATGATGAAGTACTATCGGCACTGCTTGGTGGGTGTAAGAAAATAACGACTCTTCTACTAGAATACAATCACATCAAAGCAGAAGGATCGGTTGCTATCGTAGCAAAGTTTCTCAAAAACAATAAATCATTGACAGTATTCAGTATTGACAACAATGAAATGGGGGAGCTAACACTAAAGTTATGTGTGAGGCCATGACGACATGTACTGAGATCAGGGAGGTATGCCTAAGTAGAACAAAGCTTGCACTCCCCACATTCATCAATAACAAACAAATGATGAACTTGACCCGTATTGACATGAGTGGTGATTATTACTGGAGTGCACGTAAAAACGATCCTTGCAAGATCGGGGCACCCGGGGCTAAGCTTATTGCTAAGTACCTTGCTAGCAACCCAGCCTTGATTGAGTTGAACTTATCAATGCATGCTATCACCTCTCACGGTGCCAAGAAGATAGCTCTGGCTCTGAAGAAGAATACCAATCTCCAGCATCTCAGTCTAGAACGCAACAGGCTGACGGAAGCTTGTGTACCCGCATTTACTGATGCTCTCCGAAATAACTCTACTTTACTATCACTCAACCTTGGCGGTAATGAGATTAGAGTTACAACGGGGCGTGCTGTACTCATCAAAAACGCGTTATGTGATACTACAAGCTTGGATGCAATAGCAAACTCAAATCACACTTGCGTTTTGACTACATCAGACAGAGGAAAGAAGTATCGGAATGATGTTACCAAAGAAATCGAAATGAAGAACATTAACTCGCTTGATTCCGAGGGGATGAAGATTCGTTACAAGGTAGTACTTGCTCTGTTTTCAATGAATACAGACCTCTTCCATCCTCGATCATTTGATGACGTTCCTCTCGAGTTGATGCCACGTCTGCTAGAGCTTGTGCAGCTTGAAGTAGGCTATGGAGAGTTTGGTAACGGTATTACCGAGAGGTCAACAAAGAAGAAGAAGTCACCTAACACTTTACGTCGTTTGTATCAGGCTGTGACCGAATGGAACACTCCTGAGCTCGTCTTTGTAAGTTATCTATTGTGTACATCAAACTCCATTTCCTCTCTCGTGACATGTGCACTTCCACTTAACTAACTCATGTTTGTTAATACAGCGAGGGCCTGGTAAGGGATCCCTAACCTCAACTGGCAAGTTGAAGACCAAACGGGACAAGACGAAGAGGGTGCTCAAGGTAGCCGATGAAGATGAAGATTGGACTCCTAATGGAGCACCAAAGAAGAAGAAACGACGCAATCGATGGAGAGCAGCACCCTCTCAACAACAATCATCAAATAGTGGTGGAGCCGGTAGTTCTAATGAAAGTAACAGTCGCAGTAAGAGAAGCACAAGGAATACTGTTTCATACGCGGATGTTGAGAACAGCGAGGATGAAAGTTAGTGAGCGAAATAAGTAGATTACAGCTGGATGCTGTAGAAGATGACCAGTAATTGAAGCGACTTGTAAGGTTTGGAACCTTTCATGATAGCCTCAGTTTAGCATAAAGATAGAAAGATGTAATTGTAATGCTATCTATTTGATATACTACGATGTGAAACTCCCATTCCCACTATGATCGCATCCCAATCCTATGCCAGCCTCTTAATACTTGCGAAACAAGTACTGTAAAATCGTCACCTTTACTCCGTCAGGCACCTTCACATGACAAGCAGCACGGGCGGCCGGATTAGTCCTATTGTCTTCTTGATCGATCATAGCTTTCCACAAGGCCAACTCAAATAACGTTCCAGCCTCATTAATTTCATAGAAGGCAAGCAACCCGAGTGTCTTCTCGAGACTTTCCTTAACTGAATTCCAATTATCACCTCTTCCCGTTAATGCCATATCTGCGGCAGATACAAGCAACTCATTATCCTTCCATTCTACTAAGCCACGGATTTTATCCATCTTTGTCTCAATATCTGTGTGACCAGCCCGCATAATATGTTCTAAACGAGCTGCAATACAAGGGAACTTGAAGCGACCCGACGATGGACAACGAGCAAATGCATTGTGCTTAATCGACCCGTAAATACGAGGCTTACCCCAATCTTTCCAATGAACTGACGAAGATCGTAAATACCCATATGCACCAATATTCTCCAAAGATACGTTCATCAACACCTCCTTTAAATATATACAATCCACAAATACAAGATAACCCATCTCGCGTACGGTTGAAGGAATCGTGATACTCTTCAATGATAAACAGTCTGTAAATGCCTGACAGTTTATCGTCCTCAGCCCCTCGTTTAACACAACCTCCTTCAACTTTGTGCATTCATAAAATGCACATTCACCAATCTCAAGATAGTAGACGGTAATTTGATACTTTCAAGGGATCTGCAGCCACCAAATACACCTTGTTCGATACTACTTAGTCCTCCCTCATGAAATACCACCTCCTTTAAATTACTGTCACTGACAACATCCCCATCATACTCAAATGACTGCATCTCATACTGTTCTTGTAAATGCGAAGGCACTTCTAATCTACCAATCGACTTGGGCCCTTCACTAAACACAACTTCTGACAAACTGGTACAATCATCGAACACATAATAACCCAATTCAGTAAGAGAAGGAGGAAGAATGATACTTTTCAATGATTTGCATTTACTAAATGCCTTATCCCCAATCTTTTGTAGATTATCATTCAGAACAATCTCCTCTAAATTGCTACAGTTTTTGAAAGCAGAATCAGCAATCTCGATCAAAGTAGATGGAAGTGTAATGCTGGTCAAAGATTTACAGCCAAGAAATGCATTCTTTCTTATACTAAGAAGACCCTCGTTCAACACAACGTGTCTCAGATTACTACAGTCTTTGAAAGAATCCTTACAAATCTCGAATACACTTGGATGTAAACCTACGAAAGTGATATCCTTCGAGACAGATTCCTTGCCACCCATGTAATTCGTAATATGTACCTTGCTTGATACATCTCTGTACAGCTTAGCCTGTTTCTTTAGCGTATTGCAAACTAATTCACACCTACCCAACTCGTCTAAAGCCAAGTAGTCCATAATATGAGATAGAATGAAATTATCTTCCTCGTCACATAAGCATAATAAAGAGTCTGGTTCAGCATACCCACTATCACGAATTTGTTGACGTATGTTGTCCATATTCATTTGTGCAAGTTTATATTCAATCTCTGCTGCTTTTAACCTCTCCATTCCGCTTGCAAAGAGAGTTGCAGCGCAGACATTAGTACTTTCATTTTTCTTATGAATATCTTTGTAACTTCGTTTTGTCGGCAAGGATGCCGCCGCCGCCAAAACTGTTGATGTACCATCATTATTATCACATCCACCGCCACTTAGACTGCAATCAACGTTATTATTCGACATCGTGGGCGTGGTTTAATACTACGGTTTAAACTACGCGAAGACTAATGAAATTGCTATTTTGGCGATTTACCAGGGGGCCAGTTTGGTTTATGTGAAAAATTTGAGTGCGGTAGATAGTAGATAATATAAACGATTGATGCTAGTGTTGTTACCATCCACATCCAATGTTAAAAGGCAAGTGAAGGAGGCAGCTCCATTATATTCATCGGCAAAATGTTAGAGCGGCTGCCGACTATAAAGTCCTATAGTGCTGTAGTCATAGCAATATACTTTTTATGTCTACTCGACTCAACATCATCGACGGGAAACTTCTGTGGTACGTCGTGGATGGATGCTGTTGGTAAATGTAGCCGACCATGCCCAACAGGTGCTCCTACACAATGTGGTGGTGGCGAAACTTGTTTTGCCAATACGCCGGTAAGTGTTTTATATGTTCAATCATAGTATTGTTTGCAATGCAATGCAAAAATGCTCACAAGATATGCACAAATTTGCAACTCAATGATATATACTCACTATCTTGTCTTTGCCGTCTTTATTGACGTTTATATATATGAATGGTACTATTATAACAGTGTGTACAAGTCGAACAAGTTCCACCGCCAACTCCCAATCCAACACCTCGCCCAATTGCAGTAGCTCAACCTCCACAAGTTGTTGCTCCTCCTAATACTAATAACAATAATGGCTCATATGGAACTTGTGGAAATGGTAATCGTGGTAATGGAAAGTGTCCAAATACTATAGAGTGTTGTTCACAGTTTGGGCATTGTGGTACAACTCCTGCTCATTGTGATCTTGATACAAATAATATTGGTAATGTTAATAATAATGTGAATGTCAATACCAATAATGGAGGAGTAGCTGGAACATGCGGAGGAGGAAAAGTTGGGAATAACATATGTCCAAACCCAATGGAATGCTGTAGCGAGTATGGTTTCTGCGGAAGTACACCCTCTCATTGTGATAGTCAACAACAAGCTGTACAGCCAATTGGTCAACCAAGTACACAACAACAAACGACTCCCCAATTTAATCAACAAGGAGTACTTGTCCCAGTCGGATCGAATACACCGCAAACTCCACAAGTTTTTGGATCATGTGGTGATGGTCAAACTGGTAATGGGATATGCCCAAAGAACAGTGAATGTTGTTCAGTTCATGGCTTTTGTGGTAGTACTCTTGAGCACTGCATGAATAAGGTTGGTCCTGACTTTCCGGGTCAACCAACTCATTCTGGTAATGGAGTAGTACAACAGGATAATAATGGTCAGCAACAACAGGCACAGCAACCTCAGTTTTCCAATACTACACCAAATAAACAACCGACATTATCAACCCCTGGTAATGTACAATCATCGATCAACCCAGTCGCTCCTCATGGTACAGATAAGAAGATTCTCGGATATTATGCCGGGTGGCAATGGTACGATAGAGAAAAACTAGCCTCACCCGCAAATATGGACTTTCGAAAGGTTCAAAGAGTAAACTATGCATTCTTTCAACCTGATATTTCGGGGAACATCTATGGAACCGACAGGTGGGGCGATCCGCAAGTATTATTTGGTCCATACTCGAGTAAAATGGGTGGTGGCGTACAAAAGTGTAGTTATGACGGACCTAGTGAAGTTAATTGTGCATATCATGAAGTTAATACTGGTTTGATATATCAAGCTCATCGACAGGGCGCAGAAGTATATCCATCAATAGGAGGCTGGACGCTCTCCGACAACTTTCCGGTAATAAGTGCCAATCCTGTAGCTCGTGATGCATTTGCCAAGAATTGTGTGGATATACTGACTTACTATGGCTTTGATGGTATAGACATAGATTGGGAGTATCCAGGAAAGTCAATATGAAGTGTTAGTGATTTGAGTACTTCATATGTGATCTTAATTTGCTTTCATATGACTGCCTTGGAACCACAATACTAACAAAAGCTACTGTCCTCTCTCTTTCGTATTCATAAACTGCGGAACTCTCATCTTCCAGGCTATGAAGATCACTCGGGAACACCCGGTGACAAACTCAACTTTACAAAGTTGCTTGCAGCGATCAAGGCAGCTCTTGAAACTCTTACAAGGTCGACTGGGAAGGTGTATGGGCTAACAGCCGCACTCCCTTGTAATCCCGACAACATTGCAAACATTGAGGTTGGTAAAATCTCGACAATCTTAACAGAGTTCAACTTAATGTCATATGATTTACATGGAAGTTGGGATGAGGTGACTGGGACAAATGCTCCTCTCTACTATCAGGGATTTGGCAATGAAGAGTTTAACATACATAGCTGTGTGGAAGCGTATGTCAACTTGGGAGTACCGAGAGAGAAAATAAGTGAGTCGTCGACTTATACTTCTAACTTGTTATTGCAATTGTTTTCTTCTTGATACTCATATACCTCGATCTATCTTACACAGACATAGGATTACCCTTTTACGGCAGAAGCTTCAAAGGACCAGTCAAAGCATTAAACCAACCTCATCAAGGCAACGATCTTGCTAATTGGCCAGAAGATGAGGGCACGCCGCAGTGGTATAACATTTACAACAAGCTTCCGTATATGACCCAAATGAGAGATAACAAATCAAAGACACAAATAGCATATGCAAATCTTAACAAGCAGATACCAGAAGGGTTAAATAAGGTCGATTCGTTTGCCCAAGCAATGTCTGAAGGCATGATTTCGTTTGACGATGAAAGGAGCATCTGTGATAAAGTTCATTATGTCCAACAAAAGAATCTTCATGGGTTTATTATTTGGGAGCTGTCAGGTGATATGCTTGATGATTTGAGAACGCCCCTCTTGGATATAACAAATACCAAGCTTGCTAATCCTTCCATGAAATGTTGCTTGTTACATTCGGAAGATGAATGTGAAAAGGAGAGATTAGAAAGTCAACAAATGACCAACTCGCAAGGATTTGATGCTAGCCGTTGGGGTGCAGACTTAACAAGTGGCTCAATACAAAGAAGAGAGAGTTCAGTTATCTCGCTCTTGTCGGCGAGTGTTGTACTACTGTTTGCAACTAGTCTCTGCTATTGGTAGTGATGGGATAGTATCTTAAACTAGATATCATTTAGAGTAAAGGCCTCATTAATATAATGACGCCTCATATCATTACAAGAAGTTATTTTTTTGGAGTAACATAGACTAGATAGGACGACTCTTCAATCGCAAGCAAGTACATGTACTCCAGGCTAAATCTCTTCTGAAAGTCGTCCTACTTCTTCTTCTTTTTCTTCTTCTTTCTCTTCTTACTACTAATACCACCATTCTGATCTTGCTTTGTTGCCTCTAAAGCTCTATCTTTTTCAATCATTAATTGTCTAGCATTACGTCCACGCTCTCTCTCTTCCATCATTTCCTTCCGTATCCTTTCATCTCTTTCTATATTCTGCTTATATATCTCTTCACATTCTCTAGCTATTCTTTCATCTTCTATTACTATAACTTCACCATTAATACCCATTTCTTTATAATAATCTTCTAATATAATACAGGCAGCATCGGCATCTAATTCAGTAGATAAGTCCGACTTACTTGGTACTGGTTCATTCCGTGCCATTGCCTCAGCTCTAATACGTGATGTAGCCTCTTTTGATGTATATCGTTCATCCCATAATGTTATGTTAATGTGATTTCCACATTGTTGTCGTACTACCTGTAATAAACATAAACCAAAGTCTTTTGTTATTGAACTTTGATGAGATAGTGTACCATTTTTATTAAGAGGATACCCTAATACTATATTATTAGCACGTTCGGATATGACATATTTCACAATTGTTGTTGTTAATTCACTTGTTGTCAGTCCTGATAAGATTGTTAATGGCCGTGGTCTATACCCTCCCGTTGTGATTGCAACTCCTACATATGAGATATGAGTTAGTGAGAATAATTTTGATGCATGAGATGTGCACAAAATGATTACAATATTACATACCTGTTCGAGTGAGTCCATAATCTACACCAATCGATCTCAATGTAGAAAACTTTTGAATTAGTTCATCTTCCTCTTCCTCGCTTAATTGATGATGTGTTGTACTGGACATCATCACCATAGTTTTGCAGGTTGACGATGTTGATGGCAAACAAATTTGAAGATGTGATGATATCGTCGAGAAGCCGCTGTAGAAACAGAATGAAGGCAATGCCATCATGATAATTGCAATCAACGTAGCGGCATTGAAGATGGTATGTGCTTTCATGATATAGACCAAATTAACTCACTTCCACCACAGAAGATGCAATGATGATTGATTGAATGATGTGATTTGTGATATGAGTGGAGGGGTGGTATCCTATGAATCACGACATAAAGAAGCTCTTTTTGCTAAATAATAAATAGTAATATTGCTGTTTTATCGTATCGTAGTCGGATCTGTTATGCTGCCATGTATATTGCCAATCGATAGGGTATTCATTAGTAGAGGTGTGGTGTCGGCGACGGTGGCGGCGACGGGCTTTATAATCGAACTTCTTTCCAACAATCTTGCCGCTTGTTACTTCTTTGTTTAAAAATATTGATATCCTCCATCACAAAAGATCACAAACACACTACTATAATACATAACCACCATGACAATAACAAACGATGACCCTTTTGGTGGTATAGATGATCCACTACCAAGTGCCCCTCCAGCCACTGCATCTATGATTGACAATAATGTGCCCATTGCCACTGCAATTGGATCGCCATTAGTATCATCGCCAGCCACAACATTATCATCAGATGGGAATATCGAACGAATCTTCAATGACGATGGATCATTATCAATAAAGATTACAACCACAACTCCACAACCAAATGGTTATCGTGAAGTTCAAATAGAATACTTTCACATACCATCGAATATGGTAGATTCAATTAGTATGTCATTAGATGCGGGGAACAAACCGAGTAGTTTATACTTAACGAAGATGGAAAATCAGATATTACCGCCTGGTATAGGAGAAGTTAATAGTAGTCCTCCAGCAGTAGTAGTTCCCACGGTTACCGCAACAACAACAGCTACAGCAACGACTCTGATTCAACAACAACAACCAGTCAATAATACACCAATATCTACAACAACAACAGTTCAGCAACAACCATCTAGCATGAGCAAAATGAGTGTTGTAAATCATGTGGCTTATGCTTTGGCGTCTTCTGTCTAGTATTCATCATCATTGTGATTATATCAGCGGCTGTTGGATCAACACATTCAAGTAGTAACAGTTACACACCTCCATCTTATTCACCACCTTCTCCGTCTTGGCCAACACCCGTAGACAATCCTACACCAATTTGGCCTAATCATCCATCGATACATTATCGTTCTTCTAGTCCAATTTCGTCAAGTCGTCCAACTCATTGGTTTTATAATGATAATAGTCCACATTGGGATAATAGACAACCAACAAGTCCTCCACATTGGGATAATAGTTTATCAACGAGTACTCCTACAAGATCTACTCAACCTACTATCTCTCCACGGCCGACATATATCTCACCGGCATTAGCGCCATTATTTCCTCACAGTAGTGGCAGTAGCACTAGTAGAACACCTGATCATCCAACCACACCGTCAGGTATGAGAAGTGAACACAATAAGATGAAGATGGTTAGTTCTCCGATCAATTATGATTCTATTTCGGCGGTAGAGAGTGAAAGAAATCTTGAGGAGTTTAAAGACGATAATAAAGTAGTATGGTAGAATGAATAAGAAAGTAAATCAATGCAGTTCAATTGTTCTAATCGTCCATGCTCTAATCTTTGACTTTACTTTTTTCTGGCCTGTCATCATCGTAATGTTTGAGTAAATCGAAGTACTATAGTGAATAGAGAATATGAACCTATTGAATTATATAAAACTACATCTAGCCTTCTCCCCCCTATTTCTTGTCTTTAAATGCTCTTGCCATGTTTCTAAGGCTAATGTTAGGTGTCAATATTAGACTCTTTATTTCGGTACCATGTACTGGCGAGAAGATGACATTACCCTTTGCCTTACTCTTCTTGAACCAATCTTCGATAGATAAGCGCTCATATGTGATACCATCAGCAGCAACGACCGGGTCATTTGTCATGAGAGCAAAACTAATGGGACAAACAAGCTCTGCGGGAGGATCATTAAGATCGGTTGTTGGTGGCTTGCTCCCGTCGTCTTCATACTCTGATAAGGCTCGTTTGAATGCCTTCCGTTTGAACACTTTAATACCAGAACTGCCACTTCCCACCTTCATCGTATCATTGTAGTACTCATCATCTCCACACACAGACTCTTTTAAGGCCGTCATCGAGTCAATGAACTCAGATTTGACCAACCAAGTATAGAATTCGTCCACGCTACCTCTGATACATGTATGTTGTGATCTTAAGAAGATGAGTAAAGGATCGTTCTCATTCATATCGACAGTAGATAGTGTCTTGGACGCCCTGCTCCCATCGTTGAAGCTTGATATGGACGACTCAGTGATTGTTTCACGAGTGGTCATACCTTGTGTTGAGTTGATACCGATTTCAGTTGGTACAGTACATTCCTGAGAAGACTGGACGTCATCTTTCGCTAGCTGCGGTTGCTCTAAAGTACTAGGCGTGACCTTGTTCTTTACTTGCTCAGTTGTGATGCGTGTAGAAGATTGACAAGCAGTAGCTTCTTCAGTCATGATGTCATTTTGTATTGTTGTACTTTGTTGTTCTTGAGTGGCGGCGGCATCTGAATCAGGCAAACTGATAGACTCTGCAATAACCGAATCAGCGTCATCAAGTGTAGCATGCACATTACCTCTGTTCTCTGGTTTATGATCTTCTTGATTTGGTCGAGGTTCAGTAGCAGCCGCCGGCGTAGATGAAGTTGCCGTGGTTTGTGTCTGCGGAGATACCAAAGGCTGATCATTACTAACATATTCCTTAACCACATTTTCTGTACCAACAGCTTCTTGAATCAATACAATGGCCTTTTGTACAGACTGCCTACTCCCTACCACGTGTATTGATGAGTAATCATCACTATCAGATAGTGTATTGATTTGGATATCTTCGACACCTGATTTGTTAATAATCCCCTTTTTCTTTCTTCGACCCTGCTTTCCGGTGATAATGTTTGACTGGGAAGACTTAACATAGATGGTCTGATCTATCCTCTTCGACTGGTAGAGCCCAAAGTATAGACGGAGTTTCACAATAAGTTGATGAACTGCCACCAAAGCGAAAATAAAACAACCCATCCTCAACCAATGAAGTTCTGATAATCCAGGAGTTGGGTAAGAATAAGCACTGGTGTGAACAACTTTATCCATACCATCTTGAATCAATGTAACTGCCTTATTCATAGCTTCACTACCAACTTCTTGGATGAATACAATTGCCTTCATTACCGATTCAATAATTTGTTTAGTCAATTTGACTTTCCAAATGCCAAAACCAATTAGAAAACCGATGACTATTGGAGTTCCAAGAGCTAGTAGAGGATAGACTAACTCCTCTAATACTTTGTTTCGGGATTCATTTTCGCGGATAGTATTTTCCCTATTACTGATTCCATTCCTAATCCTTTCCCTAATCTCTTGCTGTTTCTTATTTTCCTCATCACCGGAATTGGGTACCCTCTTCTTCTTATTATTCTCACATGCATCATCTCGAAGATCAATATCCAACTCATAATTATCCACACCAACTTGTTCTTGAATCAACACAATTGCCTTCTGTACGGCTTCTCCACTCCCTAATATATCCACTAATACATATGTCTCTCCGCTTGTTGCCTTCAGCCTTTTATTTTCAATGTTTATGTTATCAACATATGATCCACTCTTAATTGCCCCAATCCTCAAGTTCCTTCTGATACTTGCCTTGACATATATACTTTCTTGTTCCTTTGTTGCGAGCTCAATATCCGCTTCATAATTATCAACACCTACGCTTTGCTGTATCAATGAAATTGCCTTTTGTATAGCTTCTTCAGTCCCTTTTAAATTTACCAAAACATAGGACTCTCCGTTGGATGCTTTTACAGTTGTTCTCTCAATGTCTATACTATCAACAAATGACTTCTTTTTAATTGTCCCAATGCTCAATTTCTTTCTAGCAGATATCTTGACATATATTGTAGATATTGTAGACACAAAGTGGAATTCCTCTTTGTTTGGTGGTTCATCAATTTCCTCTAGGAGCTCACTAAATTGTCTTTCACCAACAGCGTTTCGAATCAACACAATGGCTTTCTGTACATCTCTTTTACTACCCTTCAATTGCACAGGTTTAACAGTCCACTTATTCGATTGGTTGGGATAAGCTCTTATCCCCTTAGATCGTGGATTATACCCTACACTTACACCTGATTTGCGTAATTGTTCAATAGTCTTTACTAGTTCATTAGTCTTAGTGCATCCGACGTATACCGTCTTTTGAATCTCAGTCTCAATTGAACCACATATGTGTTCGAATATGATTTTTAAGATCTCCCATATAATTTTAGGTATTATGGATACATATCGATAAATGATAATAAAGATCAACACTATTGTGTTATTATTTTTTACAAGATCGTTTATCTCTTTGTCGGTAGAGTACTCTAATTCAATCATATGTAATAATTATGGTGTACTGTGGTAGTGTTTTTTATGTTCTTTATGCTGTAACAATGAAATCGGCACTGCACAACATACGAGAGCTCTTTAATTGTGTTTTGTTATTATATCAACTATTCGATCTAGCTATACCTGTAGTCAGGAATAGATATATGAGGCCTTGTGGAGAGCTCAATGGTATTTATCTACTGTAAGTTCTAAGTTCTGATCTTATGCTTACCTTTTAATAGGGAGTCCAGAGTAAATCCCATGGTTATGTCCTTGTCCCATGAGTCGGTCTATGTATGGATGATATTAAAGTGTATACGATAGTATATAAGTAGGAGGCATTGCAATAGATTGCAACAATAACAATGCAAAGACGTACTAATTCATCACGGAGTAAGAATGGTACATCAAGCAATGGTGGATCATACAGTGAAACAAAGAAGAGGTATAAAACACAACAAGTTAATAATCACAGCCAACGACATTATCAATCCTCCTCTTCAATGATTCCCAAACCACTCATTGGTACATTATTCGTATTTGGTATTGGTGCTATATTTATATTAGTTTCTAAGTTGGTATCATCGCCTGGCAGCGGTGCTGGAACAAATGGTAGCAATCATCGAAATATCAGATCTGTGACGAAGAATAATATTGATCAGCCTCTTTCATCATCAATATCAACTACAACTGCAGGCGGTGGCAGTACCCCATTGAAGATAGTAAATGGTGATAATATTGGATTAACATCTCCTGTTACGAATGCTACACTTCATATTATATTCTCTACCGATTGTAAGTCATTATGTATGTCTTGTTTTTTTTTGCTCATATCATGTGTTCTAAAGCTCATGCACACTGTCTTCACTTGAAAAAGGTGGTACATTCCAACATTGGCAAAGTTATCTCTTCTTCCATGCTGCACTCAAAGTCAAACAACCGGGCTACATAACTCGTATAGCATCCGGCTGTACTGATACTGAACTACAATCGGAAAAACAATGGCATAAAATACACATACAAAATCAAATGTCGGATAGATTTCGTATCCATTTTACTCCTCACTTTAGTGGTGTGAAGGATGAAAAGACTGGAAAGGTAAAAGGAGACTACAAATTCTTTAATAAACCATTTGGCTTGAAACATTATCTGGAAGAGAATGATTTGTTGGGAGTTGTGAATGGAGAAATGAAACATCCGAATGATATTATAATATTGACTGATCCAGACTTCCTATTACTAAGACCGATAACAGATGACTTTTCAAATACTAGAGAAGCATTAATTGGACATCGTCGTACTGATGTATATAAAGAACGCGAAACGACAAATCACAACATCGTATCACACGGTTATCCATATGCACAGACATATGGCTTAGGCACTCAATGGAGAAAGTTTGATTTAGATACAATTGCCGGACCGAATAGTCCAGCAAAAGATGTTAATCAAGAAAATGGTGGAAAGTTATACCCAGCTGGTCCGCCCTATATCGCTACTGCCAAGGATATGTATGCAATTGCACAAACATGGAGTGATTTTGCTCCAAGAGTTCATGCTGAATACCCTCATTTATTAGCAGAAATGTATGCTTACTGCATAGCTGCAGCCCACTTGCAATTGCCTCATATGTTGATAGATTCAATGATGGTAAGCTCTGCAGGTATCGGCGGGGAGGGATGGAAATATATAAAAGATATACTAGGAGATGAGATTTGTCAATTTGCAACTAATCCCAAGCATGATGTACATCCACTGCCAAGTGTCATACATTATTGTCAAAGATATAGTGTCGACAAGTACTTCTTTGCCAAGCGAAAAGTACCACATAATATATTCACTTGTGATCATGAGATGTTAATTGAACCTCCAATGGATCTTGGTTCGGGCAAGTATTTAACGTCAGTTGCCAAAAAGAATGACAAGATGACTGCCGATAAAGCTAAGATGGAGGCTTTTGTGGTTTGTGCCATGACAAGCGCTACTAATGACGCTATGATGTATTTTAAGACAAATCATTGCAATAGTGGCGGCAATATGGAGAAGACTTTCGACTTATGGAAGGGGACAAAGTAGAGGCTTTTTATGAAGTATAAAGTAGCAACATATTCTAATTATTATAGCTCTATGATGTAGACTTCTCTAACATGACGAGTTCACTGCTCAGATCCCACAATTGTTTTGCATCTTCTTCATCTAATGCATGTTTGGCTAGTTGCTGTGGCTCACTGTTGACATAATAACATTCATTTGGTACTTCTTCATCCATAAGTACACAATAAACACTTGTATATGCTCCTGAGTGTGGACTCTTCTGAAGCATCATCATGAAGAGGGAGAATACCTTGTTTGGGTAAAAAAGATACCCAGGCATATCTCTCACAACATTTGTCCTGACAAGGCCTGGATGAAGACATATACTCTTTACTAAACAAGCTAGTGCATCAACCTTAGAATCTTGTGGATAAGGTAAAGTCTGATGAACTGCCGTTTCATGTGAGGAAGAGGAGATTACTTTCTTTGTGGATCGAGAAGGCGGAGTTGGCATATACTCGCCAAACCCCAATAAATCATCACCATCGCTATCGTCATCATTGGGGACTTCTGCTGGGGATACAGGAGTGAGCTTTGGACGAATTCTTTTCTTCTTTGTCGTTATGGTTGATGATACAGTAGTTGTATCCTCATCCTTCTTTTCTTCTGACGTGGATATCGGTACCAACTTTTTGCGGATTTTCTTCTTCTTGGTTGGGGTGGATACTACATCACTGAATCCTAGCTCATCATCCTCGTCGTGTTCTTGTTCCTCTGCAGTTGAAGGTGTTAGTTTTGGCCGTATTTTCTTCCTTCTCTTCAAGACTGGGGTATCTTTATCTTGGCTTATACCATTTGTATTTGCTGCAACTGGTTGGTACTGATTAACATTCTTCTCCCTTCGACCTAGCTCCAGTGCAAATAATATATTAGCTAGCTTTGACTGGGCATACTGATCAAACAGAGAGTATTCTTTCCTTTGACATTGCAAATCAGACAAGTCTATGCCTGACTCAAGCATACTTCCTGTATCACCATTATCTTCACGAGAACGACGAGCATTTTGGTATAGAGATGAGGACACTGTGATTATCCTTGATGGACTATCTTCCTTTTGAGCCGTTGCTCGCAATTTGGGTAAGAGTAGATTTGTCAAAAGGAAGTGTCCAAGATGATTGGCAGCCATTGTCATCTCTAGTCCATCCACTGTTTCCTCTCGTTTGTTCCTCATCACACCTGCATTCAATATCAATGTATGCAAGGGCATATTCATCTTATCAAAAGCTTGTACAGCTTGATGAACTGAGGCCATGGATGTTAGATCAATATTGATATAATGCAGTCTTCTTCTTTCTATATTTTCTTCAGCATAGCTTGGATCTATACTCTGGATAGCTTCTATTGCTCGTGCCTCCGATCGACAGCCCAATAATATGGTAGCACCGCGTTGATACAATTGTCTAGCTGTCTCTAGACCGATTCCACTATTGCCACCCGTAATGAACACAACCTTGTTTTCTAGAGATACATCTGTTGGCATTGGACCATCTATTTCTTGACATCGTGTTTGATAGATAAGAAACATAGAACCAAATGTCGTCATAATATTGAAAAGTATACCCATCCCAATCATTATAAGATTATCTTCTGGTAACATAAAAACTTGTCGGTATATTTCCAAGGTGATAATCAAAGCTGCTATTGCTCGGAATACTATCGGAGACCAAAGATTGAACTTGGAAAAGGGTCGCTCATGGAAAGAGGAGAGGAAGATATGCACCGCCAAACTATATATGAATGGTAAGATGATAAATACTGTTGCAATGTTGGCGGTCACAACTCGTATACTTTCAAGAGATCTTGAAGTAATTTCTGTTTGCTGTGGTGTGTGATAATCTGGCGGAGACACTACCTCACCACCATTCTTCAAAATCTCCTCAATAGCTGCAGCTACCACCGCTGCATTTACTGATTTGTTCCTATCACTGGTCTGCTCATGTATTATTTGACTTGACTCATCATCTCTCATAACTTCTTCTATATTATCATCTTCCGTTTCCTCATCGATATGAATTGCAACTTCTTCAGATTCTTCATTGGATGTTAATGAAACTTGATCATCTTCTTGGGTACTTCTAACCTCCGTCTCATGTTCCTCTTCATCAATGGTAAGGGGTTCATTTGGATATTGTTCGTCTCGTAGAGAAACTGCATCAATATCGACCTCTTCAATAGTGAGTGGCATAGGCTCTTCCCCTTCATCTATTTCTTCGCTGCTAATTATCTCTACCGGTGTATCCTGATCAATAACACTGCCCTGCTCATCCAATTCCAGATCAAACATTGATGCATCTTCTTCTCTATCTTGTTCACCATAGTTTATATCCATTTGCAGCGCGTTATCTCCATCTCCACTTCTATCTTGTGGTAAATGTTCATCCTTGGATTCTGTATAGGTTGTATCCCCAATGTCCAACAACTGTGATAATGCATGTATCTCTTCCTTCTTTATATCTTGATCCTTCTCATCTATACAATCTATTGGCAATTCATCATAAATCTCCTCTTCTACCTCTTTTGAGATAACGAATTGATCTTCATTAGTTTCAGCTTCTTCATCGACATTTTCCTCCAACCCATTATTATCATTCACCTCTTCAGAAGATTTAACAATATCTTCCTCGTCCTCATCCTCTTGATCAACTATGTTGTCTTCTTCAGTTATATCATCATTAGGTTTTGCTTCATTTTCACTATTACCCACATCATCTACCATCTCGGTATCCTTTGCAATAGATTCTAATACATCCACACTACTACCAGCATTACTATCACTATCTAATACCTTCTTCTGAGTAGTAGTATTCTGATATTTTTCTTCTAAATTAACAACACTCTGCTGCCACGGTGGTAACAATAACATACCCAAATTATATTGTATTGGAGTTTGTGATGGTGCTGTTGTAGAGTAGTATGATTTTGAAGGTGGCAACGAAGGTATGATTGGTGGTTCGGGTAGTAATATTTCTTGAAATTTCAATGTTGCTAGGATTGTACATATCCATGATATTGTTGGTAGGAGTATTACCATGGTGTAGTCAGTTGTTAGTAAGAGATTACAGTTTTGCAATTTTGTTGTGCTGGTATCCTTTTGCTTTCTTCTTCTCTCCTCATCCAACTACTCTACATTAAACCCAACATTGCTGATTACGATATACATCAGCTATAGTTCGTGCTGTAGGGGAGCGTGGCCATTTCTTTCTGCCTCTTTGCCGCTCTTCATTCTACCTACTTTTCCCTTGCCTAAAATACCTATCCTAGATACAACTTACCACTAAATTCAAATTTAATTTCAGCTTCAAACGGGGAGTTTTATTCATTGCTTCCTACGTCCAATTATAAAGATGAGTGTCCTATGATAATTCACTGCTGGCATGGCCAGATAATGAGTTCGTCTTGGGTAAATTTACTGCCCACAATTCACAGTGGGAGGAAAGAGGCAAGATTGCGGCTCCCTAATAAAGCATACAGATCACTGCCAACATCCGCCCTATGCTCTACTCATAATCTAGAAGGGTAATCTATTACACTAACAATTGCCTAGGGCAGAGGACTACTTCTCGATCAATCACTTGCCTTTTTGTCAAGCGGCCCCCCATCATCAATAATCGTGAATCGTGAACGATTTATGAACTATCACATGCATAGACATGCATGATCAGATCACACATAAATAAAACATTGATGCACATATATTTACAATCCATTGCAATATAAACAAAAACGAACAGTCGGAAATATGCTACGCCGTCATAATATCTCACCCTTTACACAGTCTAAGAAGAGTAAGATCCTTCCTCTGCCTCTGACGACGACGACAAACATCAACGATGGTTCTCTATTTCAATCATTAGATGATCTTGTGTCATTATGGGAACAACGATTGGCCAAGTCTACTACTACTTTGCATGATCAACATGATGATCAACATGAGACATTCGATGAACACAAGAAGTACAATGCAGTACCTCCGGCCGTACCGGATCTAAATGTCGACGATGAGGATGGCAGTGTCGACCGTCCTGCATCTTCGTCTGTACAGAACATGAGTAGTATTTCTACCGAGCATCTTCTCACCAATAAACAGACAAGCAGTATCCCTGAAGCATCACCTCAGATGGTTATCGGCTTCCCTAATAGTAGTAGCGTGGGGGGAGTAGAACAGTCACATCGTCGTACTTCCCAAGACTATGCAGTAGGAGCCCTCGGTCTCTACATGGCACACGGATCTGATGAAGTACAAAAGAAGTCCCCCAACATTCATGATCAGATCGATGTAGACATTATGAACAAGATGAAAGATATCGAATATATGATGAAGGATAGGAAGAGGAACCAATCCAAATCGACACTTGCAAAAGTGCTCGTAGTAGAGAAGGATAATGACATGCTACAGACCGAGATTAAACGGTTACTTGACGTGGTATCAACCTTAGATAGTCGTATCTCATATCAAGACAATACTATTGAGTTTCTCAAGAGTGAGATGTGCAACTTACTCATATCAAATAAGAACGAGGAAGAGGAACTTTCGAGAGAGTTAGATATCCGAGATAATACTATTGCAAACCTCAAGAACTCACTTAATCATATGTCGGAGAGGAACTCTTCACTAGAAGACGAACTTGAGAAGTTACGAGCTCAGAATACAAACCTACAAGTCAAATCTTTAATGATCGAGGAGAAAGCTTCGGCGGTTGAGGAGGAGATGAGGAAAGAGCTTCAGCTAGCATACATTGAGAACAGTTCCTTTGACGTATTGTAAATTGGCAAGAGGGAAATGCTGTAGTATGATATAGTATATGTACAATAGATATGTGACCATCTATCTAAAAGTAAAGTCTAGATTTAGATCTAGCCTCATTGTTGTGGAAGCTGATATTGCAATTGATAATAAGGTCTTCCTTCTCCAAAAATCCATTCACTTGATGGAGGTATCCTTGATAAGATTGAGTCTTCTCCGTTAGGAGGTTGAACAGTAATTTGCTGTCCTGGGCCAACACCATTTGGAATGGTTATATTCATTATTGGTAGAGATGATTCGCCAACCTCAAAAGTTACCATTGGTACAGGCCAGCGTTGTTTGAAGTTAAAGTCTTCCTTTACATTATCTTCGGTAACAGTTACATTGACAAATGATTTCCTCTTTTCCAATCTAACAACTTCAGATGGGGTTAGGGCTATTTCATACCAATAGTACCGCTTATCATGATTATCATACGTCTCATCAATGTGTAAATAACTTAGCATCTTCATGAACATACCTCTCGGCCTGAGTATGTATCTATTTACCTTGGCAACAACTGCATCTGTCTTAGGTTTCATAATAGTATGCAGCATGGAAACAGGCTTCGTCGCCTCAATAAACTCGATATTTAGTCTCTTCCATTCCATCTCTGATATTCGGTCACGGAATGATTCCTGTGGTGGATACCCTCCGAGGAAGTAAGCATCAACTTTTTGATACGATTTGTTCTCAGTTCGCACAAGTCTGATACATGATTCATTTGATAGGGGGACACGAGGTCCAACGATTGCTTGGGAATGGCAGCCCCCCATATCTATCAAGTTATTATGACACTGTATATATATACTGCACGATTGTATCTAGTCTTGACCTTGTTATTAGGATCTTGGTTTGGTCTTGATCAACGATCTAATCTTGCATTCCTGTCGTTGCAAGCATATAAGGCCCGTAGGGTGAACGGAGGCCTACGGTCTCTCGTCTAATCATTAGAAGAAACACTAGCTCCTTCTCTAAAGGCCGAAAACACATGTGGATTCTCGCAATCATAAATCAAAAGAGGTCTCATTCTCTGAGATGACGTTGTAGTATCCCTTTGATTATTCTTTGTTTTACCCTTGTTCTTCTTCTTATTCCCTTTTGACTTATTAGTATCCATAACATACCCCACAACATACCGTAAACGACCACCAATTGCTTTTGATTTGAGTAGCATTTCATTCCTCTTGTGTAATTTGATATAGTTATACTGTTGTTTACGTTGTACTACATCCTGACATCCCTCCTCGATACTATCATTACTACTACCATCAAGTAACACTACTTTATGCAAGTATCTACAGCTTAATCCAAAGTTTAGTACATCTTGATTGGATGGCAAGTATGAAACAATCGTATTAACAACTGTCGAACCTTCTAATAATACATTTTCTAACGAGGATACCATTTGATGTGTTGACTCTAAAGATATTGATGATATACCATCCTCTACAGTGCCATCTCTTGAAGAACTGTCTTTACTTGGCTGTTTCCAACGATTTATATGTCGTCTCTTTCTATTCATACTACTGCCAATAATCCCAGGAAGATATTGAAGTGCTGGTATGGTTGGAGAGTTATCATTATCATCTTCTTGTTCATTGCTATTGCTGCCACTTGTTACATTTTGAAGTGCATCAGCAATCGTATACTCATGTGAAAACTTACATCGTCTATTTGAACAATCATCATATCGAAAGTAAGCTTTACATAATTCTGTTGTTGATATACCATCTGCATTATTATCATCGGATGTAGTAGCTTCTAAATAAACATCACAATCTTGAAACTGTGAACCAAGTTTACCAGTAAGTATCTCCTGCAAAGCTAAGTATCGTTTCCCTGCCATTTCGGCATTCTTCTTCTTCTGTTTCTTCTCATTCCGTTTCTTATCGGCTATATCAATCGCTTTGCGGTGATGTCCACCTCCTTTGAGACCAGTACATTTGCCCATAATTTTGTTTTTTTATGTTACTGTAGATTGTTGTTTCTACTTGCACTGTATACAATACTATTACTACAATTAAGAACTGATTAATTGAGCAGAAATACTGTTAATTATACGAACTGCTGATTATCGTAGAGTCTACACACCGCCGCCAAATAAATAGTTGTTACGATACGATATCGACACAGTTTGTTTTATTTCTTACTTGTGTTCTGTAATCTGTACCAATGGATTGATTGTTGGGTATCCTTTTTCTTTACCATGTTTACTGATATAATATGAGCTCGTCTACCGGCAATCTATTGCAATGTATGCACATAATAGCAATAGCTCCATTATTTCAATGTGGCCAGGCTTTGCCACAATGAATGATAATTGTTACTTGGTGCTGGCTCTGTATCGAGCAAAAATAGAGTTTTCTTAGTGAAAACTTAAAATCATCTAGATTAGCAACGTCACAACCACCCACTTAGATAGAAGGCGACGATAAGGGTTTGGACGCGAACATAGCCTAGCTGTGGAAACAGGCTTAAAGGACTGGCTGCGTTTGTTGCAGTATATTTTTCTCTTCATATCTTGTCATCTTTTGCAAACTCCGTGCTAATAAGAGATAGATTTAGAATCGATTTCTATTTACCCTTTGCAATGTCGACTTGTGCCAATGGAGCTGATATATCGTCTATAATAACTTTGGAGGTCTTTGTTATATCAATACTATCAGTATTGATATTAGGTGGTTGTATAGGGTATCTAATAGGGAAGCATTACTATTTAAATAGTAGTAGTAAAGCAAGATATTATGTCGGTGCATCATTATCGCCATCCGATACTGAAGTGAAACTTATACCAACAGCTCAACAACCTCCGTCAAGGACTCAATCTATGTCAATATCAAGTCAATCGTCAACGACAAGCAATAGTACTGATGATGAACCAACGTATGATTGGGATGGTAATGATTTGGGCAATTTGCAATTATCACTACTGAATACCATTGCTAGAAGTAGTTGCAATGAGGAAGATGGACCAACAATGGTCCTTCGTGGCTCATTAGATTTAATGGCAAACAAATGGGGTGGTGAAGAACTGGGTACAAACAATAAGGATACATCAGTTGTGGAATACCTATCACCACAACAAATGACTGATTTGTTATTTACAAAGGTTACTAGTAAGAATGATATATCGGAAACATTATGTTTAGATGACTGTCCTGACAACAACAACATATGTAATGAACAACAACAACAACAAGAAGAAGTTCCATCGTCACCAAAGTCAAGTACAACTGATATAATCAACCTCCTTAACTCCACAAATGACAAGTCAACATCATCATCTACAACATTATCACCAACACAATTTCTAAATCTACTAAACCTAATCCAAAAATATAGTGTCAACACATCTCATCCATATTTTTTCAATCAATTATTCGGTTCATTGGATCCAATTGCCTTGGCAGCCGACATTGTTGCATTAAGTGTGAATACTTCTGTGTATACATACGAGACTGCACCGGTATTTACTTTGTTGGAACGGGAGGTTATGAATCAGATTGGCAAATTGGTATTTGAACATAATGGCGATAGAGTAGAAGAAGAACAGCAAGAGGAACAGTTTGAGGGTGAAGGATTAATGATACCAGGCGGATCATTGGCAAACTTAACAGCCATGCATGCCGCCCGACATCGATGGAAGGTGATGAATGGATATACAAAGGAAAAGCAGCAACAACCGCCAAAGGAAGAAGAAGAGAATAGTCACTTAGTATACAATTACAACAAGTCAACTTGTCCTGACATGGTAGCCTTCATATCTAGTGAGGCACATTATTCATTCTCTAAGAGTGCACGTGTATTGGGTATACGTGAGGATGATTTAATTGTTATACCGACACACTCGGATGGTAGGATGGATGTTAATATGTTGGCAATAAAGATGAAAGAGTTGGAAGACGAAGGAGAAGCAAATCAGGGTAGTAGGAAACGAGTTCCATTCTTTGTGGCATGCACGGCAGGTAGTACAGTCCGAGGATCATTTGATCAAGTAGGAGAAATTGTAAAAGTCTGCCGTGAATACGAATCTCGTCACACTACTGACAGCTCTCCCTATGAACGATCGATATGGGTACACGTCGACGGAGCATGGGGTGGATCAGCCATCTTCTCATCTCGTCCATCACTCCGTTCATCGACACATATGGATGAGATACGTCTTGCTGATTCATTCACATTCAACCCACATAAAATGTTAGGCGCACCGCAACAAACTACGGCATTCATCGTTAGACATCGTAATGCCATGAGGAATGCAAGTGCGGCTGGTGCCAAGTACTTATTTGATCCACGGAAGAATGGTGCCGAGTATGATTTAGGTGATTTAAGTTATACCTGTGGACGACGAACTGATGCTGTGAAGCTATGGGCGTTGTGGAAGTATTATGGCAAGAGTGGACTAGGGCAACGTGTGGATCAGAAGGTGGATGAGTTGGAGTTGTTTGTGGAGGAGGTTCAGAGACGAGAGTCGTTTGCATTGGCATGTAAACCTTGGCCATTTAATGTAAACTTCTTCTACTTTCCACCGAGGATACGTCGGATACTGACAGAGAGAGGGATCCTTCCCATCGAGTCATGGTCATCAAAGGAAGCCAATGCAATGGATGATTATATTCAGATTCCAGATGACATTGCCGAGGATTTGTCTAATGTGTCTGTTACTCTTAAACTACGACTACACGAGGCTGGTGAAATGATCATTCCTTATCAGGTGAGTGACTTTGGATACCGAGAGTGTATACTGTTTTGCTATTGCTAATTTACTTTACTTTTCTCATTGTACACACCATAGCCATTGACAAATCAAAAAGCAGACTGTTTCCGATTAGTACTAGCAGGAAAGAAGGACTTTGGAATCAAGGATATTTGTCATGTTCTAGACACGATGGAAAAGTATGGAAGTGATCTATGATAAAGAAGCCGAGAGACTTACGAGCAATCTCAACTAATACTTGATTTTAAAACCTACTCAGCAGAACACTACATATGATGTGTTCACTTTCCTATCATACTTGTAAATACATATACCCCCAATTCCTAATCACCCATTCCTTCCTTATTGTGACCTATCAAGTACATAACCATCTCGGTTCTCGTCAACTCTAAAGTCGGCTCTGCCCCTAGCTTCTTCACGGTGTTTGTAGAGCTTTGTATCTTTTAAGTTAATATCTTCCACGAACACCTTTTTATCCTTGATCTGACGAGCCTCATATATCGCATCATTTGTAAGAGATCTCTTTGCTTCTCGAGCCTTGAGACCATCCTTAATTGACTCCTCTCCTCCACAGGCCCAAACTTCTATACTTTTGAGTTTAAACTTCTCCAATTCCTCAAATGGCAGAAGGTTGCCTTGACGGAAAGTCTTGTCCAGATATCCTGCATTACATGAGTCCATTGTGGTTGGGATGAAGAGCCGTGGCACATCTGTTGTACCTCCAAAGCCTAACCCATCATTGTGAAGATGAATGAAGTTTGTATCTTCACCTGTAGGGTTAAAAACAGTGAGTGTCGGAGAGAGTTGGAAGAGGAAACAATTGCTATCTCCGTAGAATGTGGTCCTTTGCTTCCATTTTGTGTTGACAAAGCCACCTAGTATATTGCCATTCTCTGTTTCAATCAAGACCACGCATGGTCCAGAGTAGCCGAGGATAGAATGCTGTACAAGAGATAAGATATGTTAGATTGAGGCAAATGCGTGTAAACTTTACAGACACATGATATGTAAACATTAATCTCACCTGAAGTCGATTCATAGAGTGACCATGGTACTCGAATGAAAAGAGATTATGCCACTAGAATGTATATCAAGAGTTAACAAATATGAGAATCTATCATAGGGGAATATTGCATCAAATGAAGAACATCGATTCTTACCGGTCCTGCAATCGAGGGAGATGTACAAGCTAAAGCAAACATATTGGGAGTATGCTTTCCATCAAAGATATCACTTCGTTGGTCAAGCAATGGTAGTTGAAATGGTACAAAGTTAAGCTTGTGCTTCATCTTTCCGTGGAATAGAAGGTTGTGCATGAAGGTAGATAGCGTTGTAGAGATCTGTGGTGCCATTGTCTCTGCCCAATCGAAGAACTGCTTCTTTGTGACTAACCCATCCTCTCCTGCAATCGATAGTGACTTTTCAAGGGATGAGCAGGCCCCTTCGTGTTCACACTCAAGCTTTGCAATAATGGTTTTGTCGTCTGCATCGGGAGATACCAATACCACTGCCGCAAGACCAAGTCGGTAGCATAAATCGATGATCAGGCGAGGCTGAATTCTATCCTCGAATTCCGCCATATATGAACAGATATCCCAAATAACACGCAGTGCCTCAGCATGACCACGCTGTCCGCAATCAGCTACGCCTTCGAGAAATCGTTCTAATGATAAGTCACCCTCATTTGCACAATCTACAAATAGATCGACCGATATTGCTGCCCTGAGACACGAGCCAAAGCCTTGAGGCAAGATCTTGTCCTCAACGATTTCGATACGTCGCCTCATTTCATTTCCAGGTAGGAAGAAGTAGGAATACGGTGAACTCATACCAATCTTTGTAAGGAATGTATCCGTGTTCTTATTGTCAAGTAGAGCCGCATGGCAGCGGATGAGTTGCTCTAGCTCTTCAACATCGAACGGATATCTTTCTGCCAACTTTTTTAACTGAGCGTGTGATGACATGATATACTATGATATGTTTGTTAATTGCTTGTTTCTTCTTTATTCTTTTTGTTTGTTTTTATTGTTGTGTTGTTATTGCTTTGTTTTGTTTTATGAATGCATGAAGTTGTGTCAATTGGAGTTCTCATCTCTTGACATGTCTTCAAAAAAGATATCGGTATCTTTCACTGTAATAAGGTGATAAGCTGGCATGGGGCAATGCCCTAGTGATAACATTGCTTTATTAAGTATTACATCTACTTACAGCTCATCATCAAATCCAACGTCATCTCTTTCACCACCGCCAGCTTCATATAAGCTGCTTAGTACAGCCTTTGAAAGTGAATTAATCTCATTATACTTTTCTTTGTATTGACTTTCATCGGCATTTGAATTATCATCCATCCATTCCATTACCTCATCAATCGAATCCATGAGTGTTTTCAAGTCCTCCTTGTTACTAATCTTGTCTTCATTCTCATTAAGTGTACTTGAGACTTGATATAAATAGGATTCCAATCTATTCCGTGCCTCTATCCTTGCGGCCTCCTTCTTATCTTCTTCTGCATACTTCTCAGCTTCCTTTACCATTGCTTCCATCTCTTCTTCGGATAACCGACCATCCTCAGCTGTAATTGTAATTGATTTTGTACTCTTGGTTGCTAAATTTTGGGCTGTCACTTCGAGTAAGCCATTAGCATCAATCTTGAATGTGATTCGGACTTCCATTTGACCTCGAGGTGCGGGTGGGATATCAGTCATTTCAAATAATCCCAGCAAATGATTATGCTTTGACATACTACGTTCACCTTCATATACATCTATGGTCATTCTTGTCTGATTATCTTCAACTGTATGGAACTCCATACTACTCTCTGTGGGTATGGTTGTGCCGCGTTTGATTAGCACAGTCATCAATCCACCATCTGCCTCAGTTCCCAGACTTAGAGGAGTGACATCTAATAGCATTAAGTCTTGCACTGCCTCTCCACCCTCTCCTGATAATATACTACCCTGTATGGCCGCTCCGACGGCTACCGATTCATCGGGATTTATGCCCTTATTTGGTTCCTTGCCGTTGAAGAACTCCTTAATCAATTGTTGTACCTTGGGTATACGTGTTGATCCGCCAACTAGAATAATCTGATCCACTTCATCAATTTCAAGCATTGCATCTTCCATAACTTTCTGTACAGGCACCAATGTCTTTTTAAACAATTCATCATTAAGCTCTTCAAACTTTGCCCTTGTTAGTGTATCGGTAAAGTCATAACCGGCCACCAAATCTTCAATATCCAACCGAGCCGTCAATTGACTTGACAATGCACGCTTTACACGTTCCACCTCCCTCCGTAACTTTTGCAATGCACGTTTATTACCTGATATATCCTTCTTATCCTTCTTTTTGATAATATTCATAAAATATTCCATAATCTTTTGATCAATATCCGAACCACCTAAATGTGTATCACCATTGGTAGCCAATACCTCGAATATACCATTATCAATAGTTAGTAAGGTAACATCGAAGGTACCACCACCTAAATCAAATACTAGTACATTCTGTTCTTCTTCCTCCTGTCCTTTATCATTCATTTCCTTGATACCATAAGCAATGGCAGCAGCCGTTGGTTCATTAATAATCCGTTCAATATACAAACCAGCAATAACACCTGCATCCCGTGTCGAATGTCGTTGTGCATCATTGAAGTAAGCCGGTACTGTAACCACAGCACGATTAATCTCTTTACCCAAATAACTTTCAGCATCGGATTTTAACTTGGATAATACCATTGCACTAATCTCTTCAGGTGCGTATGATTCACCATTGACTGATATGTATGGTCGATTATCATTATTTTGTATTATATGGTATGGCATTAGTTTCTTATCGGATTGTACAGATGGATCATTATACTTTCGTCCGATGAGACGTTTAACATCAAAGATTGTATTTTCTGGATTGAGTGTTGCTTGATTCTTTGCTGCGTCTCCAATTAGACGATTATTGGAAGAGTCGTCGGTAGTAGTAAATGCAACGTAGGAGGGAGTTATACGATTACCTTGATCATTTGGTATGATTTCTACAGTGCCTGATTTACTTGGTTGGAAAACACCCACACAGCCTGTTAATGAGGTAAAGTGTACACAAGATGTGAGCAAAATTTGCAAATCAGACACACGATGTGGATACAATATTATGCACAATATCTACCCGACAAATAAAGTAATACTCACTATATGTAGTACCGAGATCAATACCAATAATGGTACCCGTTCGTTCTTCTTCTTGATTGTCGTCATTGGCCTCCTCTGCGAAAACAAATCCATCATAATTTTGATGAGTTGCAAATAGAGTAATAACGCATACTATGCGCCATAAATATGATATCATACTGAATGATATATGGTCTTGTCAGCTAGTGTATTGGTGATCAGTACTTCTTCTTCTCTGCTTAATAGGACCTCAATTATCGTGCAAAAAAAAATGTGCATTTGGATTGAGTGTTGAGTTTATTGTATGTCTGTCCGTCGTAATTGTAGCTGTATATGATATCATACAGCCAGCCACCATCAAATGATCATATGCAATTGCAAACCATATTATCACGAGGTTAGAAATATTAAGCCATATCATATATTGACATACAAGTATATGTTACATAACATATCATTTTTTTCAATTGGTGTCACATGATAGTGCATCTTTTTTACTTTTTCGATATATGATTTATGATTGATGATTGATGTTAAACTTTGATACTTATTAGTGCTACTGATGGGAATCTAATATCCTCAAATATATCGACAAATCAGTCAATATATTAGATTCTTCGGTTACTTAGTTTTGTAATAATTATATCCATCGAATACCCCTATCATAAGAACTCAATCAATATCACAAAATGATATCCAACAAAACTAAAAAGCAACTACGATCATTAAAACAAGAACAGCAATCTATCAAAAAAGATATCGAGGCATGTTCAAGACTTGATAATCGTATGGATCTTGCAAAGAAACAGGCACCTATACTTAAAAAGATACACGATATTGAATTACAGATCGAAAAGGAACGAGTTGCAACAGCTGTTAAAGAATGGGAAGAACAATACCCACCATTGGAAGAGAAATGTCCCATATGTCATGAGATGATGAGATTAGGTACCAACGTACCATTGTGTACATTTCCTTGCTGTGCTAATAGTATTTGTAAATCCTGTGGAGATGAGAGGAAAGAAAAATATGCGGGTGTGGTATTTACAGATGAAAGAGAATTTAAGAAGGCTAATGCCTGCCCATTGTGCCGAACTATGGCACCTCCCATTGGTAGTAAAGAGATGCACGAAATGGTAAAGAAGAGTGCTATGGTAGGAAGAGCAGAAGCTCAGAATAACATTGGTGCTAGCTTAATCCACGGACTAAATAATTACGAAAGAGATCCAGAGGAAGGTTGGAAGTGGGTACAAAAGGCAGCTGACCAAAACCATGCAAAGGCATTATTGGCTCTCGGCACGGCTTATTATGATGGGAATGAGGTATTAGGTCAACCAGATTTTTCTAAAGCAATTCCCCTCCTCGAAAAGGCTGCCAAAATAGGCACATTTGAAGCCCACGATCGTTTGGGTATTGCATATGCTACTGGTAATGGTGTCAAGCAGGACGAGGCAAAGGCGTTTAAACACTTCACAATTGCATATGGTCTAGGTTCAAATAAGGCAGTGTATCGTTTGGGAACGGCATATGCCTTGGGTCATCCTATTAGCAAGTCTATTTTCCTTGCTAAACATTACTTGGAGGAAGCGTGCCTTAAGCATGATATTAAGGAAGGGTATGCTCTTTTAGGTGATGCTATACTCGAGCTTGCTATGGATTCGTATGATACTTCACTTCACATACCAGGGCACTCCCCAATGCCAGGGCAAACTTTTGGTGCAGCAAAGCAGCCGCGAAGGGAGATCGAGAGGCACAAACAAAGAGTAGCCAAATGGTGAAGGGTAATCAGCAGTTTTGCACAGGATGTCTTCGCACAGCTATCGGTACACAACGTGTTGACGGGATTGAGCAATGCACTACACCTTTAAAGAAGTGTGATAGGTGCAAAACTATATACTATTGTAGCCGACAGTGCCAAGGTGAGAAGTTGAATTTGTAATCTGTATTATATGCATTTATGATGCCAATACTCTCTTCTCATACTTGATACTTGCTCCCAATCCCAAGCAATCCATTGGAAACGGGGTCATAAGGTTGATTGCATCCCCAAGTCTTACCCGTCAACACGTGATCCTGGTTGTGCTCAGTCTTAAAGGAGGCAGCTACCTGTGAAAGAGTATAGGGTAAATGGTAGTTTAGGTTGACGGAATAAGTGTGTAGTGTATCAAAAGTTGATTAAAAGAAAGTTAAGACTAAACTTAAGGTCTGTATCATAACTGTCTTCTACCATTCTACTACAAATACACATGCTAATGATAACTGAACTTGTGCTTGTGATTAGGTAATTCGCCTCTTTGCTGGGATACCATACGGTATCTTTGAGACTAAAGATTAAACGTTAGGCATGCTAGGGCAGGTGCAGTTTACCCGATGCTTGAGAGAGATAAGTAACACTACAATATAGTAGTGCGTGGTTATAGAGTCGATGTTCAATATAATAAAAGGTATTTCAATAAATTGGTGGTGGTCCTATGCAGCGCTGTGAAATGCCAAAGGATACCGATATTCTAAAAAACCGTTCAGCGATATGCAGCGATCTTTCATGTATTACATGCTCCGACTCTCGGGTCAGTAGATGACGGCCGTTTAGGTATCCTTTACCAAGAATTTATGTAACGAGAAAGCATAACATCCCTCCGATCAACACAGCCGCAAACACCTCACACAAGCACACAATCAACACGACGGTGATAAGTATTCATAATTTCGTCCCTATACTTAACAATATCCCCCTATCGATAGTCTTACGAGGCATAAGATAAGTGGTCAACGCGTCAATACAAACAAACAACACATATACTCAATCAATAATAATGATGAACTCCACCGACAATAATGATGAGAGTGATGCATTTGCATCCTCTTTACCACCACCAGAAGCACGTCCACCTAAGAAAGGTGTATCAAAGTATAAAACACTAATTGCATTATCTTCTGTATTATTAGTATTCGGATCAGCTGCCGGTGTTGCGATTTTGGTATCAAATTTAAGTAAAGGGGATAGAGTCGCGTCATCGAGTAATGTTGCCGCGGATGAGGAGGTAGTTGCAGAGGAGGTACCAGTGGCGGATATCGAAGTAGTAGAAGATGAGCCAGTAGTAGAAGTAGAGGAGGTAGTAGAGAAAGTAGAGCCCAATGAATGGGAAGAAGTGGACTGTGATGAGGAACCTGTACGAGCTCGGACTCTACAGAACAGTGGCGGACAAGCTTCTGTGCAATTATTCAATCGTAGAGTAATGACGAATCAGAAGCAGCTCCTCCGCGGTGGACGCCGTTTAACATTCGACGAAGTACTACAGTCAAGCTCTTCAAAAAAGGTAAGTTTATTTTTATACTATATACACCCCTGATATATCATATTGATTCATATTCATATACACTTTATACTCATAATCTCAACTCATTTGAAATCACAGTGCAAATCATCCAAATCATCTAAATCGAAATCATCTAAATCCAAATCATCCAAATCGACAAGCCAGGTAAGCAAAAATTAATTGTGCACAATGGTCACAAACCCCCCTTTCATCTGGGCATTCTATGTTCGATTGTGAAACCAAGTTTTGAATGTATACTCACGTATCTATGGATTGAGTTAAATTGTGCATATGATGTGGTTTTGCAATACCACTAACAAATATTAACCCCCTACCTCCCTCTCTTCTTGGATATGCTTGTGACCATTGTGTGGAATTAACTTCTGATTCCCCCAGGCGCCTACACTAAGCTCACAACCATCCACAAGTACAATGCCTAGTTCTCAACCAAGTGAGAGTTCACAACCCTCCTCGAGTACAATGCCTAGTTCTCAACCAAGTGAAAGTTCGTCACCAACGGAGGATCATCTTTCTACTTCGTCACCAACGGAGGATCATCTTTCTACTTCGGCCCCAACGGATGATCATCTTTCGGCTACTGGTAGTACAGAGGAAGAAGAATCAGTTTTTGGTAAAATAGATGCCATGAGTATGGCTGGTATACTTGTATGAGCATGCCTTTGTAACTTTTTTTAAGAGAGATATATAGAGAGAGGAATACTATTACCTACGTATGAAATTGTATAGATAGAGAGTGTGCGTGTGTGAAAGAGAGGAATACGATTAAACCGTGTTAAAGAGTATGGAATTGTATAGATAGAAGTAATAGAAACTTTAAATGAAATATGTATAGATATAACCAGTGCAAATTTGTACATATAATAGTCTCTTCTTATTGTGCTTACAGTTTGTCTAAGTATCCTATTTTCCTATCTAAAACAAACTTGGTATTCTTATGCCTCGTAAGACAATCGATAGGGGGCTATTGTTAAGCATAGGGACGAAGTTATGAATACTTACCACCGTCGTGTTGATTCTTTTCTCTAAGACCATCTAATGATAATGATCATACAGGATGTGGTTTGGTACACGAGATTTGGGTATCTGCAATACGTGCTTCAAACAGTTGTTGCAAAGATGTTGTCAATCGTGTAAGATAGAGACCCCCCAGGAACAAAAACGTCATCAAAATTATGTGCGACTCTGAGGATCAGACATCTTCCTCTTCATTGCTTTGAGGCTTAAGTTACCTTCTTGCCTACAAACAAGAGACACAAGATATAAAAGGCAGGCGTGTTGCCCCAGTCTTCTCTGATTATCATCGTCTAAAATAATCAATTATAACAAGACAATCAAACTGTGGTCAGGTATAACACAACCATTCTCATCTCTAAGTCATCAAGATGTTCAATCTCAAGAAGATACTAGTACGGGCATTATTAGGGTGCTCTTCCGACGCCAATGTTGAGAAGAATGATGATGACGAGAAGAAGGTACACTTGGTATTTGACAATTCTCTTCTCTTACATCCAATTCGGTCTCCATTGAACATCAAGAACTCGGCGTCAGACGTTCATATATGTAACTCATTTTTGTGTACAGAATGCAGTGACCGTCGTCTTGGTTTTGGGTCAGCTGATCCAAAGGCATCTGTACAATTTATAAAGGTTGAACAAACTCCAAAGAATAAGATGATTCAAGCCTCTTCAAACTCAAAGAAGCATCCTCCCAAGTCGTTAATGATTGAAAACATATCATCTGTAAAAGTTGGAGAAGCTACTATTGTAAATCAGAAGCAAGGGAATGAGAATGAACTGGCCATTAAAGAAACAGAATCTTTATCTTACTCAGATGATGAGTCGATTGACGCATTCATTGAGAGTATTGAGAGAGGACAAAGAGCTTCCTTTTGAAAGATACACTCGTTGTGTACCTGTTGTGTTTGGTTTAGTACAGGAGGGGAAGGCATACCGTTACTTCCCATCCATTATTACTTGTGTAAGACTAAGATCTTCTCATTACACTCATCTTTAAGCTACTTCTCTAATCCTGCCTTGAAATGTTATGTTTGGCTAGAGATGAAGCAGTTGCTAGTGGAGAGTTCTAATAAATGTAATTTGTTACAATTAGTTCTCCTAACTATTGTTTAAAGTATTCTAGATCACCACAATCTATTCATTATCAAAAGTCTTCTTAATTGCCAATACTACCGATGAGAATGAGTAATTACGATACTTGCCCCACAGTCCATGACTGTACCATTGGAGTATTGGTGCTCGAGGTGCATCAATAGAGTGTAAGATCTTGGCTAGACATAGATTTCGATAATCTGCAAAGTTTGGCTCGTTGATATGAACAGCCATTGCCATGTGCTCTTGTCGACGTGTTGATAGCACTTGCATTAGCATACTGACATCGGCAGATAGACAAGCCATGGGACGTGCTTTGTGAAAAGGAAACTCCTTGATAATTTGAGGAGCTTTGGCTGAGGCATTGTCTTGTGGAGGTGGAGTATTACTAAAATATGCCTGTACCATCTTCTGAAAGACTACTAGACGAGACGACTTCTTAACTTGGGAGCTTAGGTCGGTGCCGTCATCCTCATCTTCTTCAACGTCCATATCCTTCTCCTCTTTACTGGTTGGCTGACACGAGACTTGGTGCATGATTTCGTACATGCTTTCAACCTTGCCAACACTAACCTTTTCCTTGGCATGAAACTGTGTCGACAGCTTGGTAATGATTGCATTTACATCATCACTGATTTCCATCTCCTCTTGATCCTGTATATCTGTCGAATCATTCACACGTCTAGTACGGAACATATTCATACCATCTTGCTTAATCTTCAAATGTAGAGCACGACCATTGGCAGTAGTATCAAGAGTAAGCTCAAGCTCACCATTTGATTGTAAGCGACGCAATGCAGCATAGACATGTCGAGGCTCAATATTGGGCCCCATACATCTTGCACATCTAACGATTGAGAACTTATATGTACCAAAGCTGTAGGCGAAGAATCCCTTTTCCATGGCCGTGCCCCCGAAATCCCCTTGATACTTGTTGCTTGAGTTGTTGGCAGTGTTGTTTGATTGCTCATCTTGTGCATCTACTCGAATCCCACATTTTGTAATACTCTGAGCAATCTGTTCATACTTCTCCAGCTTGTCAATGTTACGCTTCTTTAGAGTGATTGTGGCAGAATCTGGAAGATATCCTTCGACACTCAAAAAAGATGTACTGGATGACGATTCTTCTTCAAGGAGAGAGAAGATTGTCTCAATCGATTCCTCCTTGCAGTCCGATGCATCTACTGTTTGTGTCACGGGCATGGCAACATGTATATCGTCAATAAAGAGTTTGTCAGCATTCAGATCAACGCCCGCTTCCGGTGGTATATCATCCAAGGCCTCGTCTACTAGCCTCTGAAGACTTGAGAAGATGATATCAAGCTGATCCCTTGACGATCTATCTGAGTGTGCTAGTGAGTGTCTTGAAACAAACTCCTCTTCTAGAGGAAGGGCAATAGCTTTGGCTGGCCGACCATCTCTTCCTGCACGACCAATCTCTTGCAAGTAATGTTCAGGACTTGGAGGAAGACACAGATGTATCACTCCTTCAATATCTGGCTTGTTAATACCTAAACCGAATGCAACTGTGGCTACACAGATCCTTGCCTTTCCACGGAGAAACTTGCTTTGAGCCCTACTTCTATCATTTGAGTCCATACCACCGTGATAACAGACTACACCACCTTGGATGCCAGCCCCGTTGAGTTGTTCTGCAACAATTTCAGTATCCTTCTGCCTCCATACGTAAACAATAACACTGCCTTTGCTCAAACATCCTTCCTCAATGGGTAACTTTTTAGATCGTTTGTCATCACCATCCTTCTTATCTTTCAAAATCTTGTGCAACTGTAATGTATTTGGAAAAGTGTATCATATTAAGAGACATAACACAAGAGGGTAAACAGGTGAATCAAGGGCACTTACCAGATACCGTCTCTCATCGTTGCTTTGTAATACAAGCGAGAACACATCAATATTGTCTCGATCACAATTTAATACTTTCACACCCTCACTGCTACTATCATCAAATGTTCTGGTTTCATTGATTGGCTTTTCGGGTGATGGCAACAACTGACCTTTACCATCTAGACCACGTCCATTGAATGGTATGCATAATGTGTTGCATATATCTTGAACAACCATGGGCCCTGCGGTGGCCGTTAGTGCTAAGATACTCTTGGGCTCAATCAGTGGGATGAGAGATTTCACTCTCAAGTATGATGGCCTGAAATTATGACCCCACTGACTCAAACAGTGTGCCTAAAGCAGCATGAATAGATGGTAAGACGACTGTCAAATAGATATAGATACCACACTCGACTCAACACAAAGATACTCACCTCATCCACACAGAGAAGGGATACGGTCGGAAACTGCCGTTCATATTGTCTTGTCTCTACATTGAACTTTGGTCGAACAAGCCTACGGAAGGCAGCACTTGCTAACCGCTCAGGAGATACGAACAGTACCTTATACCGACCTCTCATGATATCGTCAACAATCAACGCCATTTGCGCAGTAGTCATGGAACCCGAGAGTGTTGCGGCTGGTATCTTGGGAGGAAGTTGCCTCAGCTGATCTTGCATTAATGATATCAAGGGAGAAACCACAAGGCATATACCTTCTGTGATTGCTGCAGGGAGTGCATAACATAAGGATTTACCTTGACCAGTCGGTGCCACGAGGAGAGTCCGTTCATGTGATAAACACCTCTTGATAGCCCACTCCTGGCCTTCACGGAACTCGGTATATCCAAAGTAACTCTCGAGAGATTCATGAAGTGTAGATTTAGACTTGGAGGTAGAACTCTTCTTCTTCGTCAGCTTGGGCTTTTCAACCTTGCTACAAATCTCCAACTCGTCATCAGAGCCCGACTCTTCTTCATCACTAGAATCATCATCACAACTACTCTCATCATCGTCACTTAGGTCAATCATCTTGGAAGTTGAACTTTTATTTTCTTCCGCCTTGGTCTCATCCGAGCTTTCCTCACCTGAATCTTGGGCATCATCTTCGTCACTCTCAACTTGGCTGTTAGACTGATCTTCCTCTGGATTGTCATTTGGTTCGACAGTATTGGCAATCTCATCACGTACCCAAATAACTAACCGAGTGAGGATTTGATCCTTCTTCCCCGTAGATCTCAATCCACGTTTCTTGGCCTCAATTCGCAACTCGGGCACAGTAAGTTCCTTAAATCGTTTCCTAGCCGCGTCAGCCTGTCGGGCAATAAATCCCGAACTTGATGATGACTTTAATAATGCTCGTTGTGTAGCCTCAACTGTATCCTCTTCCCATTTGAAGAAATCACATTGTTCACCACGAGGCAAAGAACAGACGTAGAATTTACGTCCCTTATTACCCTTGTTATTCTTCTTGACTGTAAGTAACTTACACGGACGTTGATGACGGGTACATATTGGTACATTATCATCACGACTTGTTGATTTCTTCTTCTTCTTTCCTGCGGTGCCGGCAGCGCTGTTGGCTTCCAATACTTCCAATGTTGGAGCGGCGTCATCTTTCTTAGTTCTGTCATCCTTTACAGACGAAGAAGGATTGAATACACCATCAACAAAGTCATCTAATGGATCCACGCCTGCATTCTTGGCAGAGGCAAAACATTTCAAATCACCTCCCGGATTATTACCACTACTTCCACCTCCACGTTTATAACGTTGCTGTTGGTAAATGCTACCCCCTGGAACACCCGCAGTAGGATCCTCATCATCGTCACTACCAGCTGCTGCATTATTATCACTCATACCAAATCGATGTTGTGCTCTCCATAACTTTTGCTTATTCACCTTCTTGAGATTCCGTGCACCACGGCATGAACCTGCGGCATTCCGTAGGTCGAGACGTACAAAGTTTTCATTAACGTTAGTATTCTTCTTTGACTTCTTCTTGTTCTTCTTGCCACCACCTCTTGTTCGTGCTAAGTCAGCCTCGTCATTATTCATATCGTCGTCGTTAGATGCACTCATGGCAATTTCAGCAGCAGCCTCCTTCTCCATTGCTGCAAATTCTTCAGGATCATACCACTCGGCATAGTTCGCGGATGTTTTAATATCCTTGGCTGTTGTCATATCTTCATCGTCGTATATTAGTTTGGTAGAGGAGGACTCAGTCTCAGGTGCAGTTAATGTGGTGTCGCTGTTGATTTGTGGCTGAGGCATACCAACCGTTTGACCTGATGACTCCGCCGCTCCTGCTTTGTCAATCTTCAAGGACTCTTCCGAGGACATTGCAATAGAAGAAGGTTGATCATTTATATATCCACCTTTCTTCAACCTGCCATTACCAGAAGATGATGATGAACTGAATGCACTACCCCTTGACTTCTTATTGACACGTTTTGCACCAATCCCTAGCGACAGCATGGAAGAAGAAGGCTCCTCTTTAGTAGATGCAGCCAGTGTATCTTCTTTAGATGGGGCAGATTTTGTGGCTGTGACGGAAGACGATTTAGATATACGATGAGAAGTTGTATAGCGGGCTTGTGCCGTAGCTAATGTGCCACTACCACTTCCTTTAACCGACATCACTTCCAAATCCTCATCTTTACCCATCTCCTCCAAGTCATTCTCACCACTGCCACCAACACCACCGCCACCGACTCCGCCAGCAGTGTACATTTGCCAATCTTTCGTACTACCATTTAAAACTTTAACACGCTTCCTTCCCTTCTTCTTCTTTAATAACTTATTAACATCTTCAGTCGACTTGTTTACATTTGAATTCTTATATGTCTTATTGGTAGAGTACGATGCCATCTTTGGTGGCTGTATTACTGTTTGTATGATTTCATTATTTGGTGAATTTGTCCTTGGTCTTTTTACTGTACCGCTGTTGTTGCTGTTGTTGTTGTTGCTACGCTGACCTGTGGTTGAATTATTAGATCGTTTCCCTCCTTTGCCATTACTACCTAAGGCTCCCGGTGCACCATCTCTTCCATTCCTTGCACTGTTACCGCTTCCAACATTGTCACTTCCTACAGTCTGTTTAGGTCTCCTCTTCTTACTACCTCCATCTAGCATTGCCAATAATTGTTTATCAGTACCACTCATTGGTGCCTCCTTTTTACTTATTCGATCTCTGGAGTTACGTTTGTCAAATGCTGAGTGTTTCTTAACTGCTGCTGTTGTTTTCTTGGTGTATGTTGCCTTTCTTACGTGCTTGGCTGTAGATGTTGAATTAGTTGAGGTTGATGTTGTGGCCTTGGCCGAGGTTAAGGTTGTTGTTGTGGATTTGATTGTCACTGCAGTGTTGGTTTTAGTTGATATAGAGTTGGTTGGCACAGTGGAGTTAGCTGCAGCCATCTTATAGGTAGACACAAATTCAACACCCTCTTTAGTAACACCAGCTGCAGCTGAAGATACAACCGTCTTAGATTGAGATTTACCAGATAAACTATCATACGTACTCTGACTTAATGAACGTTTAATACCCACGGGACGTTTAATTATACTCCCTCCCTTAATCTCATCTTCACTCCCTTCCTTACCACCAACACCACTTACTAAACTTCTTCTGGGATTATGTTTATTAATACCAATCTTGGGTGGACTAGGTGAGAATATAATTTTCGATTTGGCTACTGCCTTTTTGAATTCTTCAGTATATACTACCGGCTTTATATTGTTGTTGTTGTATAGTTTTGAGGTGACATTACTGTTGTTGATTAGTTTTGCTGGTTGTTTAGTTTGTTGTTTGTTAATTTTAGTGGATGCGGTGGATGTTGACTGCTGTTTATTAGCAGTCTCCATGGCAGCTAAACGACGTTTAAGTTCTTCATTGTCAGATTGTAACTTTGCCAATTTAGATGCACCGTCATTATCATTGATGATGACGGAGTTAGAGGCAGCAGTTATGCTATCATTCTTACCACGTAGATTTGCTAATGGTCGTTTAATACCCTTCTTCTTCATTGAATTCGTACTAGAATTGGTAGTAGATGATGATGGTTGTTGATGAGTGGTATATAAATTATTATACACCTTCTTATTTTTTACAATTGATGTTTTTGCTGAGGTAGACTGAGCCTTCTTGGCCGATGCAATCGATCTACTGCCTAAACTTGCAGTGTTTAGTAATGCATCTGCTGCTTTTTGGGTACGTTTTGGTGGTGCCATTGTTAGTATATTGGTGGATATATATAGTAGCTGATTACAACTTTTGCAATATATCCTATCACATGCACCGACTGAACTAAACAAATTATTATGAGAGTTGCCAATACGAATTGTATATGAGCTCTGTTTCGTACCAGAGGTGAAAAAGTACGAATTACACCTAAACATGCAGTCAAGAACCACGCTTTGGTACGGATGCGTGGTAGGTAGTTTCATTGAAAACGGTACAACTAACCATGGTATAGTCATGGTCTGTGGGGAAAGTATCGGAATTACTCATTCTCATCGGTTGTATTGGCTGTTAAGAAGACTTTTGATAATGACTGTGGGGAGTAAATGGAAATAGATTGAGTAGTTTCTGACTAAACAAATGATTATAATTTAAACAACGTTATTGTAGAGAACAAAGCATTAGAACTTTCCACTGGCAACAGCCTCATCTCTTTCTTTGCTTTGCATAGAATCGTGGGACTTTTGATAAGCTCGTAAAGTGTTAGCATATTCATCTTTTGTAACAGCCGCGTTTTTGAATCCATATTGAACCCTCTCTAAAGATTCTTTGTCCCCGGATCTTGCTGCAATCATCCAATGCAATAAAGCTCGTTTGATATTATCTTTCCTAAATTCGGCATTTCCTAGTAGTTTCCTTGCTAGTGTACTTCCACCAATAGATGCAAGACCCATATAGTAGAACGCTTTTTCTTCATCCTTTTCTACTCCGTGATATCCTCCCAAATACATCATCCCAAGCTTACATTGACACTTTGAGGATCCTAGTTCTGCTCCTCGAATTAATTTCTCATTCCCTCTGGAATCACTTTGAACTAAACCATGTCTCCCGTTATGGTAATAGTTAGCCAATGAATAAAATGCTCCAGGATCATTTGCTTCTGCTCGTTTGGTGCACCTTCGAATCATTTCTTTAGGCGAATCAGGCATGGGAGTCCTACAGAATGCGCACAGTGTCTCTTTCTCCTCGCCTTTCTCATCTTCCTGGGCTCTATCTGACTGAAAAATAGCCCATATACAACCGTCACATACTTCTTTGCCACAACATGATTGGTAGGTTGATCCTGCCTCACCTGATGTATGCGGCATAGGCAAGAAACAAATTTGACATTCTTCATTCGGAGGAGGCTGTTTGAACAAATCTTCATCATCAAACGTCTTCACAATCATCTTCTCTACACGCATACTTTTGACAACTCTTTCCTCGTCACCAGAGAATTTCTCTATCGACTCTCGTAGTGATTGTACAGAACTTGAGTTGATAATGATGTACTGGATAGCACTACGCATTGCCTTACTCGAAGTTTGGAACTCTGGGAGTAACGAATTACCATCATGATCAGCTCCAGATATTGATAAGTCCGCACCGACACCAATTAGAAGAGGGCGTAAAGTTGCAGCAAGTTTAGGTTGAGCAAAGTTCTTCTGCCCATATATTCCAAGCAATCTTTCAAGAATATGAAATGCCCCTTCACGGTATTTGGTATGGTTGTATACGAAAGGTAAGGATTGCAGTGCAACGACATAGTTGCTCTCTGCCATCTCATAGTCACCATGCTCTTCCCATGCTAGACCGGCACTACAGTTAACAGATGAGGAGGTGGGGTGACGATAATCAAATAGATGCTTGCCTGCTTCTGCATATATGACTGCTGCTTGAGCAAACAATCCACATCTCACTAGTGTCTCCCCCAACTTGCTTGCAATAAAAGCCGTTCGAGTCAGACAGCTTTTCTTCTTTATTGCTGTATCAAGAAGGAGCACACATAATCCAGTCACATCCGCCCACTCCTTCTGATCCGTGTACATATCAATACAGAGAGAATTACAAATGGCTTTAAACTTTTCATCAAACCTTCCCATATTCTTTAACTTTACCTCCTCCATTGCCGATCCTCGTATATCGTGAGCCAATGCAGCGACGATTTCAGATAGAATATCTGGTTCATCCTCATCATCGTCTAACTTAACAATGCATTGGTGAATAGAACACTGGTTTACATTATCTACCAACTCAGGACGGGGCTGGGTTAATCTATCTTTCATCTGATAAAATATAGGAAACTCAATCTTATTTCGATCCCAATCTGGATCAAAGTATATATTTAAAACGCCTTTAGTTGGAGGAGTAAACTCAACCCACCTTACAGGATGAACTTGCATATTCTTCGTGTAGTTTTGAATAAGCCAATTACCATTTTCTTTTCTTGTGAAGGTCATAAGAATGTCTGAACTATTTGAGAGGTACTTGTAACTAAGAATACGTCTTTCCTTCTGTTCATGGGTCTCTGGACCAGGGAATGATAGATAACCAATCGTTGGTACAACTACTTGGGTGGCAGTGGTCGGGTCAGTGTCAGTGATCACACCAAGCGGTTGAACTTCTATATTTGCAGCAACACATTCTTTGCAACGTCTCTGTTGTTCTCGATTTAACTGCCACTGTTTCTTGCTATAACTTCCCTTCCCCAACATCTTTCCACATGCTCCGCATAACTTCATACTTGATATGAATGTACTTATTTGGCTGTATTTATTATATGTATTGTGATGTAGACTGCGACACACAAGATATTACGTGGACACAAGATGTGATCTGATATATGACGTTGTACTGTTGGTGGCTAGTGTGAAGTAGTAGTAGGATATAAAATTGCAAAGAAGGTTCGTTTACCACCAATAACTATACAAATATGACGACTCGATGTTAGTAACTGTAGATAAGATTTGCATAATATAGAGTGATGCCAATTATATTATATATTAGTGATTGGTGTATGATCGTACGCGGCACGATAGGCCAGGCCTATAATGATGGATGAACTAAGTTAGATACTTTATTGAGCTACACACACCGCGATAAAAGATATCGATATTGTCAATTGCTACTCATAATCCTCATAATCAATATCTCTCACGCCACAGGTACGCCACCCTCACAACTCACATTCTTATTCTCCACTCCATTATCGCCCAGTCTAGATTTCCACCTATAATATCCATGAAGGTTTATACTTTGGCTTCCCTATTTGCAGCGAACTTGTACCACCTCATCGTATCTTTCATTTTCATCATTGCAAATTGCAAACTAATAAATACAACAACCCCTGCTCTATTACCTACCTCTATCATATCATGAAGCTATCACTGAAGTATCTCCTAATCCTATCAGCAATTGCATTGGCATCACAACAATCTGTAGTATTAGCCGATGATGCATGTTGTGATGGAGATGCCGATACCAATGCCGAAGCAAAAGTGGAAGAAGCAATCGAATCAAAAGATGGAGATGCAGGTAAAGAATGTGCAGCAGACGATAATGATTGTGCACCCGCAGCAACAGAAACAGTTGTAGAAGAGGAAGATCCAAAATGTCCATCAAGACCACACATTATCAAATGTGCAGCCAAGTATTTAGATACCAATAAGAATGATTTATTAGAACGTAGTGAATTAGATGCTGCCATGGGCGAGGTGCATTGGTTAGCACGAGGATTATTAAAGGTTATTGGTAGTACTGATGCTATTATGAAGAAATGTGATGCTGATGGTAAGTTGTTTTTTTAGTTTCGAGTTGTTAATACAGGGGATGAAAGTTAAAATTATGTGCATATCATATGAATTTCTATATTTATTTTGCTCACATCTTAACTCAACTCATCTATACTTCTATCAGGTGATGGTGCTATTAGTGTCGAGGCTGATATGGAGGCAACTAAAGAAACATGTTTGGCAACATGCTTTAAGAGGAATGCATTTAAGAAGTTATTCTTCCCAGACTGTACTGAGTAAAGTTTTGTGATTTTACTGTGAGGTAATTGTTGAATTTAAAGATATGGGCGCTGCTATCTTAAAGGCGTTAAGTATTGGGGGATTGGAAGCACCGAGGTTTAATCTAGTCGAGGGGTATTCAATTATTGGGTGATATCATGATAACATAATATTATGGATTGCATAAGTATAGGGGTAGTTGGCCGCAGTTGAAAGTCTATATCAAGAAAGATTCATAAATAAGAGGCCAACTTGACAATAGAAAACAAAACAGAAAGGAGAGACGACAGTACAGAAATAGAGCTAAAGTTACTTTCTCAAATTGTTGCTACACGATTTTATCAGTACATACATCTGTACTTGAGATCTACTACTATTCTAGTGCCGATCTCCTGTGGAAGGTTCTAAACCTTCCTTTCATCTCCGTGTGAATTATGTTCATCTACAAATAAGGGCATATACAGCCTCCATGGCTACAATTTTACCCTGTCTTACTTCTTTCCCTTTCCACGGCCACCTTTGGGGTTGTAATCTTCATCGTCATCATCCGCATTCTCATCCCCAAAGCAACGCTTACGTTTACGAGGTGCCTTCCTCTTCTTCCGCTTCAACTTGCCAGGTTCTCGCTGTTTGATTAAACGATTTTATGCGTTAGTGTACACGACAGATAAGCAGGTATAGGGTTGATACACACAATAGATAACTCACCATGACAAGTAGAGGGGTGTTCCATTCTGTTACAACCTGATACAAACGACGGAGTTCTCGGGTTGACTTCATCTTCCTCACCTTATCAAATACACCCTTACCAAATCCCCCATAGCCTACCTCTTGTTGCACAAGTTCCAACAGACGAGGCATCAACTCAAGAGGGATATCATCGAAGGACCGAGGATGGAAGAGATCTTTGTTGTATGAAAACAGAGCAAGGACTACCTTGTAACGGATCTTCATCCCCTCCGATTCAATTGAATTGATACTCTTTAGTTCAGCCTCATGTGTCAAATCGTTCCGATAGTTTCTGTCTCCCATGATAACTTCGCACGTATGGTTTGAATCGGCTACTGATTGTAGACTTGTGGTATCTAATATAGCATTCTTGAGGAGGGCTCTCCTCCCAGTCTTATCCGATTGTTTGTTGACTTTGATGCTGTTGCCGACAAGGTTGAGGGACAGTAAGGTTGAGTTGTTTCGTAGCAACTCAACAAACCCATCAACTGATTTGTCAGAAAAGGAATTGTAGCCCAGGTTGAGGTGCTCGAGGTTTGTATTATGCTTCATAGCTGATGCTAACACTTTTGCCGCCGCCGCAGGGATGTGATTATTTTCCAAATTCAATTCACGGGTGGCTGGATTACCTTTGAGGTACTTTGCAATCAACTTTACCCCTGGTGTTCGTAGTGGACCCCTATCCCAGTGACCATCTCCACTAAGATCAATACAAGTCAAGTTATTCATGTCATTCTTGAGAAAGCTGGGCACTGCCATCGTCATACGGATCTGACAAAGTTCCGTGCTCTTCTTTATTGCTTGTTCAAAAACCTTGCCCTTCATAACATTGCCTCCAAGGCTAAGCACCGTCAATGATTTATTGTTATTGAGTAACTTGCTAATAGCGCTAATCCCCTCCACACAATCAATACCATTATCATCAAGGATAAGACTCTCCAATTTCTTGCATCCGGTAAGTAATGCAGATAAAGCAGCAACACTCCTCTCCCCACCTCCAATATTCTCTACTAAAGGTACACCACGATTATGCCCAACGATTTTCGTACCCCCAAGGTTGCATTTGGATATATCGAGGAAACAAAGCTCAGGGTGTTTCTTAATAGCAAGCGCTAATGATTTGGCAGAAGCAACATCAACAATTGTGTTTCCCGAAAGATCAAGTACCGATATCGTCTTGTTCTTCTTGATAAACTTGGCAAGTAGATTGATTTCATCTGATCCTAAGCCGCAACTACTAAGTGTCAACGAGGTTAGGTCATCATTATTACTATTCAATATGGGTAACAATTTGTTCTCGAAAAATGGTGATGTTGGAAGGACAATATTGTCAATTTTGATGTGCTCTAATCCCTCCCTATTCTTTGCACTATCAACAAAAGCTGAATGAATAATAAAGATCAGAGGCTTAGAGAATAAATGGTAATCCACAAGTAAAAGTAATCCCCAACTTCTAAGAACAATATAAAAGACATGTTATTAACAACTCGAAATTAAAACGTACCTTCCCATCGGGGTAAAATATCCTCGTGGTACGGAATCTGGTAATTTTCTACATAATCACCTCTGTAGGGTTTATATTTTGATTCCAAAATGATACTATTGATTCTTCGTTCCTCTTCCTCATCATCATCCGAATCATACGAAACATCTTTCTCTTGTCCCTTTTGATGGAGCAGACGTTGTAGACGTTCTAAATTATCAGATGCTGTGTACCACGAGGAGACTCCTCTGCCTCTCCAGTATTCATTACCAAGGCTTCTGAAATGTGATGCTCGTATGAGGGATATACCACCGAGCACTACCTCGGGTTGAGGTTGTTGTTGTCTTTGTCCAATAGCTCATTGTTTTTTTGTTATGTCGTATAATATTTATTCGGATATACCACTACCGGAGATTTAATCACGAAGATAAGTAAGCACAGGGTATAAAAGCATAAAGCAGTTACTTAATATCCAATTGACGAAAGCTAACCTTTACACAGCTATCAACTATCAATATTCATATTGAGTAGAAGAAGTACTTATTTTGTTACTGATTTTAGGGATGTTGACTCGCATAAGGAAATATTTCATTCCCGATTCACCATCACCTCTCTCATATATAGGCAATATATACCACGCCACCAGAGTGATAGAGCTCTCCCAGAAGATATTTGTTGGCGAGATCATATTGGTGGTTGTGGTAATTCATCTTCTTCAATATCCTCTACATATTGCACTTGGTACTACCCTACCAAAATTGTAATTTATTTGTTCTTGTACTTGTATGAGAAGAGTTGGGGTGATAGTGTACATACAGTATAAAGTCAATAATCAACAGGTACGGTGTTAGATAGTATTAAAGTTATATCAATTAATCATACATATACAAGATGAATATGCTAAATGATGATGCAATTAGAGCTATTGGTCAATACACAGGGATACTACACGGACCCAAATCATATATCAATTTTGCTTCAACTTGTAAAAGAATGAAGTCTTTGTTATTATTGCCAGAGGAATCGGATGATGATACAGTTGTATCATGCAAAGCAGTATACAAACGAGCAAAGAAGGCATATAAACAAGATAAATCAAATAATGAATTGAAGATGGCAAAGAGCATAGCGAAAGAGGCACCGAGAGAAGCAAAGAAATCTACAGTGAATGACCAGACAATTATCATTAACAAAATAATTCAAGCCAGGGTATCAGATAGTAAAGATTTTCTATTACGTTGGCCAAAGCTTACCAAACTAAAATCACGTAGTGAGAAAGTAAGAACATTGGAACAATTAGATGCATATGAGCGTTGCTTGACAGATGAATGGGCGTCACAACAGAACCCAATGGGGCGTAGTATGACCAAAGAATACATGAGGGAAATGAAAGCCCGAGTCAAGGCTAGACGAGATAGCGGAGACCCAGCTTTTCAGCGCACCGATCATTGGGTTCCTGGAAATCATTAATTGTTCTCATATAATCGTTGAATTTAGAAGGATTCATTGGATATATTCAAATCACAAATGTAACACCTAATGTTAGTTGTTATACCCCCACATACCCCCTTTTGTTGCACTCCGTCCATCTCTTAAACCATAATTTGATGTCTTACTTCTTTAGATCTGCCTTCTTAAGTTCTGCTAGCTTGGCTTCGGCAGCCTTGATTGCAGCGGTAGTTTTCTTTTCAGTGGCGATGGAACTCTTTTCTTGGAGCTCAGCTTTTTGTTCAGCTTTCTTCAATTCGTTCAAGGCAGCTTCAGCGTCACGCAACTTTTGCTGAAAGATGCGTGTACACAATTTGTGATGATCGAAAGACACGAGATAGTAACATATGTTAGTACATTGGGTTACGAGGCAAACCAAATTCAAATAAAGCAGTCAACTCAACCTCAACGAGACTTCATATTGAGCACATGGTATGCACATGACACATGATAGAGATATAGCGCATAACATACCTGTTTAAGTTCTCGCTTAGCCTTTTCAGCTTTTTCGAATGCAGCTTTCTTTTCAGCGGCAATTCTCTATTGTCGTCGCATGTGTTAAGTATAAATACAGTTAGTTTGGATATGATATATAGATACATACATACACAAACAATATGGATGAACGTACTCGCTCCTTCTTTTGCTTTTCACCTGCTATCTTGTCACGTTTCTTCTGTTCAATAGCGGCCTTCTTAGCAGCCTTCTCGTCCTTCTTTTTTTGTTCCTTAGCACTATTTATTGATGTATAAAACATATAGATAGGTTCCATTAAAGATACCCAAGGTGAGTTTCATTTGATAAGATATACATATAGAAGCATATATCATATGAACTTACGCCTTTTCAGCCTTCTTCCTTGCCTTCTTATCCTTCTTCTTCTGTTCTCGTGCCCTGTGTGTATTATAGATAGTATGAGTGCTTGTGTTAGAGATACCGAAAGTAGTATGAGTTTCAAAATCAAACCTCAAGTCATAACAACTCACTGTTTCTCTTGCTTCTTCTTCTCTTTCTTGGCCCTCTTTTCAGCTTGTTTCTTTTCCTCCTTGGCCTTCTGTTCTGCCTTCTTCTGTTTCTCTTTCAATTGTTCTTGTGCCGTACTTAACTTCTTCTCAGCCTGTGTCACCGATGCTTTAGCATTTGCCACAGACTTTTCAACGGTACTTACTTTGGATTGTACTGCCATTCGTTCTTTTAATGCTGTTGCTTCAACCTTTTTAGCGGCGGTAATTGCTTGATCGGATGTTGTTAGTTGTGCCTATGTGTCGTTGTGTTGTGGAGAGGAAAGAATATGTGTGCATAAGATGTGAGCATATGATATGAACATAAAGATACCAATACCCAATTAACTTGAGAGTGAGGGAGGCAAGATATATACCAAATCTTGCAAAGATAGTAGCATATAACAATACCATGCAAACAAATCTTTTAACATACCTTAATATTAGCAGTTTCCTTAGCATAAACATCCATAACAGAATTACTCTTCTTCTCTCGTTTAGCCTTGGACATTTTATCATTCAAACTAATTAAACTCTTCTTTAAATCTTTCGATTTCTTTTCTGCCGATTCTAATGTTGATTTAGCCTTATTGTAGGATGCTGTTGCCTCTGCTTCCGACTTTTTAAGGGAGGTTAATGGTGCTTGTGATTGGGAGTATGATTGTTTAGCTGATTCGAGTGCTGCCTTTTCAGATGCTAGTGATGATGTATCCTTCTTTGGTGTATCCTTCTTTTTGGTTGTAGTAGCAGCCTTTGTTGGTTGTTTTGTGGTTTCCTTCTTCTTTGATGCTTCAGCAGCGGCAACCTTGGCCTGAGCTTTCTCAGCTGCGGCCTTTTCCTTGGCTTCCTTAGCAGCTGCAGTGGCTGGAAGAAGGTTTATGAAGATGAAGAGAGACGATATGAACTTTATGTTAGTATACGAGGTTTGCAAAAGCAATCAAATAAAGGCAAACAAAGTTCAAATGAAGTAGTCAAACCATAAAGACTTCATATTAAACACCTGCATACACATGATAAAACAATACTAATATAATATAAACTTACCAGCCTTGGCCTTACTAGCAGCGGCTGTCTCCGTTGTAGTTTGCTTAGCAGGAGCATCAAGACCAGCAGATGCATGCAATGGCGTAGTAATTAATGTACCCATGAATAACGTAGCAGCAGTAAAGGTACCCAATACTACATTCCTTGCATCATCAAAAATATCGTCGGAATTGTTTTGGTTGTTCAATACGACATGTGATTGTTGTGAAGTGCGAGTAATTGGTGCCGGAGCAAAAGCGCTGGTGCTACCGATAAGGGTGGCTAGGGCAAGGGTTGAGAGTCTCATGATGATACTATTGTTGTGATAGTGGTATAATAGTATACAGGAGGGGTTTGTGGGTGTGGAGGCTGAGAGGAGAGTTGCGTTTGAGAGAGTTGCATCATCATTCAATTTCACCAACTCATATCCTGTGAATCAAACGCGAGCAAACGATCGTATCTTTGCGAATCACTCAATCTCAAATCAAAAGAAGGCCACAATATAATCCGCCCGGATGAGGCTCATTTAACATGGCAATAGTAGCCCGTATTGCATCTCAATTAATTCATCATAGTAGACAGAACAATAGTATCATATCTCCTATCTTAGTTTTACAGCAAAGTTTCAGCAGAATTTCTCATCATCAACCAATTTCAACAACTTGCAAACATTGTCGAACTTGTCCAGACTTCTCATCCTACAACTCTCATCATCAACGCAACATAGCAATAGCACCACACAAACGTAAACTATCAAACAACATCAACAGTATGTCATCTATTCAACCACAAGTACACGGTATCTTCCACAAAGGCACATCAACCCTAACATATATCATAACCGACCCGTCATCCAAAGAAACTATCATTCTAGATTCAGTATTAGATTATGATGCTGGATCTGGATGTACTAGTAATACTCACGGAGAGGAGGTTGTTAAGTATTGTACTGATAATGGTTTGATTGTTAAGTATATTCTTGAAAGTCATGTCCATGGTAGGTTTACAGATATTTTTAGAAAAATGTGTGCATATGATATGTCCATATCTAAGATAGCTCATTGTTTTGATAACCTTTATCAGCCGATCACTTGACTGGAGCAAAGTTTCTAAAAGAAAAGTATCCAAATGCAAAGACGGGTATTGGATCAAACGTTACCAAGGTACAATCCGAATTCTCAAAAGTATTCAACTACACTGACGATGATTTGAAAACGGATGGATCCCAATTTGACATTTTATTCAAAGATGGAGATACATTTCAACTTGGCAATGCCGAGGGACGTGTTATTTCAACTCCGGGACATACTCCCGCATGTGTTTGTTACATTCTAGGTGATGCAGTCTTCACGGGTGATACGATATTCATGCCTGACTTTGGTACTGCTCGGTGTGATTTCCCAGGCGGGTCTAGTTCGGATTTACATTCATCTGTGAAACGTTTGTATGATGAACTATCCGATGATGTACGTGTATTTGTTGGACATGACTATCAGCCTGGTGGAAGAGAGTTGTTATTCCAGACAACAATTGGTGAGGAAAAGACAACAAACAAACAACTCAAGGCAGATACGAGTGGAGAGGAATTTGCCAAGTGGAGGAGTGAACGTGATAGTCAGTTGGGTATGCCAAAGCTTATCATTCCTGCCATGCAGGCTAATTTGCGAAATGGCGAAATGCCCAAACCTGAATCAAATGGTGTGTCATACATGAAGATTCCAATCAATCTATTGGGTGGTAAGAAATAAGTAAGTTATTGGGTTTTTGCTGCAATATTGAATTGTATAGTCTTTTAATTTAGAAAGATTGTCATTGACTAGGGATTGTTACTTCCTATCCAATACACACTCTAGCTCTAATCCTTTCATACAGTTACTACAAATACAGCTTGGAGCATGAATATTACTTTGATGCACTTCACAAGGCTCAAGACTTTCATCTTCCCAGTGGACTGTATAACATTTGGTTTCATTATTCCAAGCTCTTATGTCTCCAAGCTGTTGGTCAATGTCTGCATTTCCTGAGTCTAGGCATACAACGGGTGTTCCCAAAGCAAATATTATGTCATCAGTGGAAAGATGTACCTCATTATTCATTGTAGTATTACTGCAAATAAGAGGCCCGTTGACAACACATCTTTTGGAGATTCCGTCGTACTCATGAATATGGTAGAAAACCACAGTATCATTATGGTCACTATAATCTTTAACCGAAAGAGCCTGGACAGACTGAAACCTACCAGCTTCATTTGATGAAACAGATACTACTCGGGCCATGTAATGAGATTTGTTGTTTCTGACAGATTTAGTAAGCTCATGATCAGGTCCATGATAGCGTGTACTGATTTCATATAATTCTATAAATAACCGCTCTGCCTTTACACCAAAGTGATGGTGCTTAAGTCTTTTGGCATATTGTATGCCAGATTTGAGCGGATCGGGATGTGATTTACCAAACTTCTTAGTCTGTTGTTCGTACATCATTTTGTGACTCTTCAGATTCTCCTCGTCATCAGTTTGGCCTGACAGCTTAGAATTTATCATACAAATAAGCCCTTTTGCTCTCACAATACCATAGTCATAGTTATTTGCCGTCGACACTTCAAGACTCTTCTCAAGATATCTCAAGGCATTGGGGAGCTTTCTTTTAACTCCCTCTTCAACAATCATACACCCAAGAATTTCATATGCATAGGCCTCATAAACTCGGTCTTGATCTGTTATTTGGATTCGCCTCAACTTCATTTGTCCAACTTTATGAATAATAGAGTTGGCAACTTGCTCAGCCTCTTTTGTTTGGTTATAACTACGGCCCGAGTTCTTTGACGTGAGTGATTCAAGTCTAAAAACTTGAGCTTGCAAAATCATGGTATGATTATGTGGATAATTCTTCTCGACAAAAGCAACACGTTTCTTTGCCATACCCATTGCCAAATCACCCCTGTAGTGCTGGTGACAATTTGGGCAAGTGACCCAGGGATCTTTACTACCCTTTTTTCGATTAATACCTTTTTGTTCCGCGTAATTTACAGCACATGATAGGTGCACATACCCTGCACTACCCCTACATGAACAGCTCCTCATAACCTTTTCACCTAATTCATCTAGTCCATCATCTAAACAAATATAACATGTTGGTTTGTGATCCTCTTCTTTGTTGGTAGTTTTAGGTGGTGGTTTCAATGGCAACTCTCGATTGGAATTAATACAATCGGTACACCTTCTCTCGTATTGTTTTAACTTCCACTGTTTCTTACTAAAACTCGATTGTGGTAATTCATTGCAACATGCTGCACATATCTTCATGGTTTTATATTTCTATTTGCGTATATATATAATTAATAGTGGGAAGGCGTGCAACAACTTCTTATAATAATTTTTGTATTGTAAAAGATACCTATAAAGCTGACTAAGGCACTGCACCCTAACTCTTTATATAAACAACTACTGCAACCCTTTATATAGGCCGGAGCTTATTAATATACATCACACGCTTCCTTTATTACCCAACAATCACCCGGCCATGATAGTACCCAAATAAATCCATAATTTGTGCTTACTGGTCATAAGAAAAAATACAAAGCCAAAATGGCCAAAAACAAAAAATATGGAATACTTTGTATTTTATAAAGGTATCTTTGGGTATAATTGGCAACATATAGGTATATAAATAGTACTTATGGGTATATAATTTTGTATTTCTTGCTCTATAGAATGCCCAAAATACAAAAATGTACTTTTGCCGAACCCTACCCTGAGGATACCTACCCCGTAAGGTAAAATTAATCACTGCACCTTCGCCTACAGCCCGATACGGACTCGTGCGTAAAAGTCTCTTTATTATGTCCCAACAACACTAAAAAGACTCCCAATTAGTGACAACCTAACTAGACGATGATGGCTGCTCAAATAAGACGGCGCTAGGTGAGGCTTTACTTGGCCATATAACTTGTATAGTGCATCAATGGACGGCCAACATCCCTATCGTAATGGCGGTATATCATTTGCCTGGTGGATATCGTAGAAGTATAGAATAAACTAGAAAATACTACAATAATAGACAATATCGTTAGTTTAATATGGTCGACCAGATACCGTGTCCGGTATGGTGTGTTGTGTACATCGACAACAATATCGTTCGCCATCGACCGTTAGTGTACCTATATATCGGTCTACTAGCCGATCCTTAGATCCATCGGCGCCGTTGACTACATGTATTGCCGGCGACGGTGGACGAGACACGTCTTTTCCTCATTGCAATAGCGCCACCTAGGATCGGCCATATCTCTCTCAATTTTATAGTGGGACGTGGCTGGCCACCTGAAATCTCTTTTAAATTATATGTAGATATCGATTGATGATGGCCAGCCACGTCCCACTATAAGTCATCATGGTCAAATAGCGCTAGCGATCGGCGGCCATGGTTGTATTATTAATAATATAATTTTGTGTGATGAGTTGTGCGAGGCACGACAGAGGTATCTTATTTGTATAGCTAAAACGTCGCCAATATTCGCTGAAAAATAGGTTATGAGCATAATATTACGCGAAAGACGACGTACAGACCGGATCGGATTTTGGGGGGGTTTAGGCGGTTGTGACTGAGCACCAATTGAATTATAAACGTGAGATTCCTACAATCTATTGGGTGGTAAGAAGTAAGAGCGGGTTTATCTAAATCTAAATGTATTGATAGTCTAGCAGTGGTAAAATCCCCAACTCTAATACCTGGTATTAGAATTAGGGTGAAATTGAAATCTTATACCTCGCCTCTAACTAGAAAAGTTGTTACGAAATCTGAAGGGAGGAGCTTGGTCTTTCCTTTCAAGCAGTCACTGCAGATACACCTAGGAACAAGAAGCTTGCTGCTATGTACTACACGATGGTCACCATCTTCCAAGAGAATTGTGTAACATTTAGTCTCGTGATTCCATGATCTAATATCTCCAAGTTTTGGTATCATATTTTCATCGCCAATCAAAATGATATCTCCATCAAGATCAGAATCCTTATCTTGACAAAGAACAGGAGTGCCTAAAGCAAAGATTATATCATCTGTGGATAGAGAGAATGTGTTTGTGTCATCGCTGGAATCTGGACCATCTTTGACGATACACCTCTTAAAGCTGTCATCGTATCGAATAAAACGAAAGTGTTCTATATCACCGTTACTATAATCATTGAAGGATAAGGCCTGAAAAGATTGTTGATCACCAGCTACATCAGATGAAACAGATACAAATCGAGTCTTGACATCAAATTTGTAACTTAAAACCAAATTTGTCACATCGTGATCAGGTCCATGATTTTGGACAGCGAATTCGTATAACTTATTCATAAGCTTTTCTGCTTCCACACCACAATCATGCTCTTTGAGTTTGTTGGCATATAGTATACCCGGTTTGATGCTCTGCACTTCACCTTTCGATTGAACACTATGCTCATACATTACTTTTTGTTGCTTCAATAAATTCTCTAACTCTTCTCCCTCTGCAATTCCAGATTTTACCATTGCAATCAGACCTTCAGCACGTTTAGTTGACAAATCATTATTTCTAGAGACTTCGAGACTCTTCTCCAAATACTCTAGTGTCTGCTTTACATCACCCTCCTCCTCAATCATCATACAACCAAGAATTTCATAGGCAAAGGCCTCGTAGACTCTACATTGCGAATGGATACGAATGCCTCGTACTTTCATTTGTCTAACTTTGTGAAGAATACTTTCGGCAACTTGCTCAGCCTCTATGGTTTGACTTGGACTACGATGGTTATTCCTGGATGTTAAAGACTCGAGTCTGACCACTAAGGCCCGCATCATTTGAACTGGATTATGTGTCATATTCACCTCTGCAAAGGCTAAATATTTCTGTGCCATTTCCATAGAAAAAGCATTACAATAAGACTGATGGCAATTGGGACAATGTCTCCAGGGATCTTCAACCCTACAATCCTCAATCAGTTCTTTCTGTACTTTTCTGAATTGTTGTTCCGCGTACTTAACAAGACAAGATATGTGCACATACCCAGACCCTCCACGACACGAACAATCTCTTCTAATCACTCCACCCAATTCATCTGGCCCATCATCTAAACAAATATAACATGTCGGTGTATCATCTTCTTTTACAATATTAGTTTTAGGTGGTGGTTTCAATTGCAACTCTCGATTGGAATTAATACAATCAGTACATCTTCTCTCGTATTGTTTTAACTTCCATTGTTTCTTACTGAAGCTCGATTGTGGTAATTCATTGCAACACGCTGCGCATATCTTCATGGTTTTATACTGTTTTTTATGTTGTATAAATAATATAATAATGTGTAGTTATCCACAGTAAGTGCAGCAACTTCTTTTAATTTTTGTATTGTAAAAGATACCTAAAAGCGGTGACTACATAATAATTGCACTGGCCCTAACTCTTATATAAACGAACAGCTACTACAACTCTTTATATAAGCGGCTATATATATACGCATTCATTAATGTCATAGCTACAAATAAACTTTGTGCTACTTCTCTTATCCCTGAGGATACCCCCATACAATTGCCCAAGTTAAAATTTTATGGGGGTACATACAACTCAAAACTCAAAACAATTCAACAGCACTGCCGCTACATAGGTGTGGTATAACTCTAATACAATGACAGGAATACAACCACCATCCTCATCACGAGCTCGATTAGCTCGGCTGCCTCCATCTGCAACTTCAGCGGCGGCGGCATCTCCGAATATACAAAAACGAACTACAACAACCAACAACACCTCAGCAAATGCAACTGCCAACAATACTCCTCGATCAGGTGCTGCATCTCCTGTACCATTGGAATCAGTAGTTATTGATTATAATGATAAATCTACTGCAATTAAATCACCTCGTAATACCTCTAACAGCAGTGGTGGTAACGTTGTAAAGAGTACAAATGTACAAGTATGTGTTCGAATACGGCCACTACTTTCGAGTGATTTCAAACATAACATTAATGATACAAGCAATATCAGTAATATAGGGGATGCTACGCCACGTAAAGGATCTAAAGGATTTGCAAGAGAAACTGCATCATCACATCGGAAAACTCCAGCAACTACTACTAAGAAGAGTGGTTTGGCAACTCCAACTGCAAGTGGATTGAGAAGACCTACGTCTTTTGCAAAGAAGTCTACCCCACCTGACAATAATACTGAACAGTTTCAACAACAAAGTAATCAAGCAATACCATCATGGCAAACCCATTCCCAAGACTCTAAACGAATAACACAATCACAACATACAATCACATCAACTACCCACCACAACCCTGAACGATTGGCAGATTATACATTCGACAGAGTCTATAATGAGAATGAAACTACCAATATATTATATGAAGAAAGTATTAAAGGTGTTGTGGAAAGTGTTGTTGGTGGTTATCATGGTAGTGTATTTGCTTATGGACAGGTATGTTTGAGTTTATATGTGTTGGTATTTATATTTGTCTTAATTTGTTCACTTCACTCACATTCTTGTCCAATAACACAGACCAACAGTGGTAAAACACATACAATGACCGGATCCAAATCTGAATCAGGAGTAGTCCGATTAGCAGTACAAGATATCTTCAACCGTATAACATCTCAATCATCTACTAACAATCGTGAATACTTAGTTAGAGTTAGTTACCTTGAGATATATAATGAACAGATATATGATTTATTAGCCTTGCCACAACCATCATCATCACCTAGCAAATTCAAAACAAGTTTACAACATCATCATTTACCACCATCGACATCTGTACGTATCTTTGAGAGTCGTACGGAAGGTGTGGTTGTTCGAGGATTGCGAGAAGAGATTGTGACTTGTCCACAAGACGTTTATGATTTATTAGATTGTGGTGATGCCAAACGTAAAGTTGGTAGTACTGGTATGAACAAAACTTCAAGTCGAAGTCATTCAGTGTTTCGATTAGTGTTGGAAAGTCGTGAGAGTAAATCAAAGAGTAGTAGTGGTGGTGGACCACCCAATTTAATACCGTCATCTGGAAGCTCTATTAATTCAGATACTGATAGTGTTGCTACTGGTCGGAGTTCAATCACCCAATCTTTGGGAACTGTTGTTAAAGGTCCTGTACGAATCTCGTCTTTGTCATTAGTTGATTTGGCAGGATCGGAATCGGTCAAGGCTACAAACAATACTGGTGTACGTCAAAAGGAAGGACAGTATATCAACAAGTCTCTACTTACACTCGGCCATGTAGTACATAAATTGAGTGAAATAAGTAAGAATGCCAACAAGGAGGGTGGAATTATGGCACCAAAAGAGCATATTCCATATCGTGATTCCAAATTAACTCGATTGTTACAGCCAAGTTTAGGAGGCAATGCACAGGTTTGTATCATTTGTAACATCTCACCTGCCTTATCAAATCTAGAGGAGAGCCACAATACACTCAAGTTTGCAATGAGAGCTAAGAAGATACAACAACATGCACGTATTACAGAGGTGGCTGATGAGAAGACTCTACTAAGATCATATAGGGAAGAGATTGAGGAGTTGAAACGACAGTTAAAGGAAGCCAAACAATCTGCTACAGAGATTCAACAACAACAGATTCATCATCGTACACCACGATCTTCTTCTTCAGGAGGAGGGTTATTGACAGATGATAGATCATCCTCGTCTGATGAAGATGATCAAGATGATACACATGTCTTGGTATCAGCAATTGCCAACCTGGAATCATTAATATTGAAGGCTGGTGCCAAGAGTACTGTACGAAAGTCAATGAATGATGGCGGTAGTACCGTGGGAAGTACAGTCGAGGGTGATGAGTCTTTACCGAGCCGGGTATTAGATGCTACATTGATGAAGGCTGAGAGTAACGAGAGCAGAGAGGTATCCTCGCCAATGCAAGGACAGCAAGCTGAGGATATACACGATGATCAAGTGATACAAGAGCTTCATCGTATTCAAGGAATGTTGGGAAGTGTAATGTCCAAGAAGAAACGAGGCAAGGTGACCGGTGGAAAACTTGTCAATAGTCGATCACCCGAGAGAGATGCTGAGGTGGAACGTCTAAAGTTAGAGTTGCAGAGTCAAGAGGCAGCATCGACTATGCGGAAGGCTGATAGCTCGTTCTTACAGAGTCAGTTGAATGAGAAGGAAGAGTAAGTTTGGGTATTATCTTGTTTCTTATTCCAAATTACCTAGTCACCGATCACTCATTCATATCATATCTTCGATTTGCATCTCTTATCAGGATTCTAAAAGAGGTATCAGTTCTATTGGAAGCCCTAGAAAAGCGTCAAATGGAATTGGAGAGTGAGAACAAACTGCTAAAAGAGGACTTGAAAGGTGCTGCCAGCATGATCGAGGAAGGTGATAATGCACGATTATCATTAGAACGGCAACTTGCCGAGAAGAATAGCTCAATGGAGAAACGGTTGGAGGAGTTGGAGAGTGAAAGTAAACAGTTGAAAGATGATCTGACACAAGCCACACATAAGATTGAAGAGGGAGAAAGTGCAAGAAGATCTCTTGAGGAACAACTTGCTAAGAAGGAGAATCAGCTTGGCAAGAAGAAAGAAGCGGAGAGTGAGAATCAACAGCTAAAAGATGACTTGGCAAAAGCCACACATAGTATTGAGGAAGGAAACAATGCACGAATATCACTAGAGCAACAACTTGCTGAAAAGGATAGGCAGTTGGCAAAGAAGGATGAACAATTGGCGGAGAAAGGTTATATTGGTGACGTTGTGCAGAAAGAACTTCACATTACACAGGCCGTATCACATACACCAATCAAAACGGACCTGCCCAGCAACAAAGATATAGGGACACAACTAAGTCCAGACACTCCAAGGTTCAACCAGTTTGTCGAGGAGCACTTTACCAAGCCGACAGAAGGTGAACAAGATCATGCAGCAGAGACCTCGCCAGAGAAGAAGATTGCCTATCCTTCCAGTGTTTATACAAGTCCAGGAAACAATGAGACCCCTAAAAAGTACAAGTAAAGGGGAGCGGATCGTAGAGGATGCCTCTAGATATGGCTAATAGCTTGAGAGCTTATAAGAATGCATTTTACTATGTTTAACAACTACTTCTGTCTTCTACACATATCTATGTCTATCCATCTCCTAAATGTTTCTTTCTATGCCACAATCTAAGACTATGCTCCTGTTCACCTTTTCTCACCGACCTCTCATTCCTTTTGCCTCTTAGACTAGACTGAGGGTTTGACGGCTGTGATGATGGCATTGACGATGGTTGCTCTGATACACTTTGTTTCATACTACTTGGCATTGACGATGGTTGATCCGAAGTAGATGGATAGATACTGGACTCTACTGATATATCAGCAGCAGCTGTAGGACATGGACCATCCTCATATCTTCGACACGATATCGGCTCTCTATTGCTATCGTAGCACGTTTGTTCAATGGTCCAATCACAGCACAAAGTTGTACAATATCCACTACTGTATTCACTAACACCGCACTTTACTTCCCCTGATGGACAGGGGCATCCTCCCTCATCGTATCTTTGTGTATTTGAGAATTGCAAATTTTGAGCATATCATTATCATATGTCACATCGACCACAAGCCACAGTATAATATCACAACTGCAAACGATATACATACCTTTTGCAAGAAGTTGGATTTCCTGTTACATCATAACACTTCTCTTCTGTATGTATATTGCAGCATACCTCACTGGGGCAATCGTCCGAAAGTGATGCACAATAGTATTCAGGCCGAGGAGAGCCGTCGATTTCATAGCTACACTTCATACATGTTTGTTCAGAGAATGGGTCACATCCTTGCATGTTACGATGACCAAAAGTCTATATATTGATATAAACAAGAAAAGAAGCAATGAGGTTTTGCAAGTGGTGATACGAGACAATGATCACACGATTGCATTGCAATGGGCAATGGCAATGACACATGATATATGCATACCTCTTCTGTCGAACGACCATCTCCCCTTGATGATAAAGCAGCCACTGTCGCTAGTAAGATTATCCTAAGCGTCATATCAGTATTCTACATTCTTTGTCCTCTTATTCGATATGTTTGGTGGGATAGCCACTGTTCTGGAAGGCGGTCTTATTGATCTTTGTTGTCTTGCTCTCTGCTCTTGAAAATCCCTTGATTAATTACTTTGGGGTGAATTTTACGGGGGTATCCTCAGGGGTATTTAATTATTGTACCATACATAGCCATGCGAATGCGTTTTATGATATTAGTATAAGTTGCAGCCTTTATCGTATCGAGTGGTTGATTGGTTATATAGTGTAACAGGGCAGCGAGAGAGATATTAAAAGCACATCATACGATATGAGAAGGTGCAACTTTTTAGATACAACTACACATTAAACTTTGCTGGATACATTACACTAGTCATGAAGATATGTGCAGCATGTTGCAATGAATTACCGCAATCAAACTTTAGTATTCTTTGTCCTTTTATTTGAATGTTTGGTGGGATAGCGAGCCGCTGTTCTAGAAGGCAACTCTTTACTTACTTTGTTGTCTTGCTCTTGCAATGCTTAATTTTACCTTGGGGCCAATTTTACGGGGGTATCCTCAGGGGATAATAAGTAACACCAATCATGATGTTGGATGTTGCTCTTATTGCAATGATATTAAATTGCAGCCTTTATTGTATCGAGTGGTTGAGTAGTTATAATTGTAGTGTAAAGGCTTGCTGTACTTATGATCACGACGTGCTGTTATATCAAGCTAAAGTGCAATAATAGTACAATAATTTACTTTTTAAATATTTGCAAAGTCAAAGCAAAGTAAACACAATGGATGGTAATGGACAACCTCCATATCCACCATCACCACAAAGTTGTGGCGGGGGTGATAATAATGTTGAAAATAACGATATTGATCGACCTCTACATTCTCCCCAAAATAATGCTGATAGATTAGAAGAAGACCAACACAATTATTTACACAAAAGAAATAATGATGGAAAACATAGTGAACACAATAGCAGCAGACGTGGACGAAAAGAACGACGTCGTAGAAAAAGAAATAGACATCACTATAATAATGATATACCCTTAAATTATGAATTGCATCATCAAATGCAAAGGAATCACCCTGAGAGATATGCACTTTATGTGAATTTAATGAATCAACAAGAAAGACAGTATAACAACGATAGGGAAATGAGGGATTATGATATGGATAGAGAACATAAGAGTGAGGGGAGTAGAAGAAGAAGAAGGGATGATCGTCAGGTAAATGATGAATTATCTAATATGGGGAGAACTAATCACAAACGAAGTCACAGCTGGAGTCCTCCAAGAAAACAACATAATCATCAATCCTCTTCTCGAAGGAATTATAGAAGAAAGAGAAGTCGGTCGAGAAGCTGCAGTAATGATCTAGAAAGATTCGGTGAAAGGAGAAGTAATAGACATTCATCACGCCGTGCTATGAAGAGATATTCAAGAAGTTATAGTATAGATAGAAGCAGTAGTAGTATATCAACAAGGAGAAGGGATAGGCGTAGAGATGATTCGTCAAGAAGAAGAGATAGGGGTAGACATAGATATCGTGATAGTTCTAACAGTAGTAGTAGGGAACAATCCCGTAGAAGAGATAGACGACGCAGAAGAAGGAGAGATGAAGGTCACCATCGAAACAGAAGAAATAACAATATTGAAGAGGGAGGACAGAATGATAATAATAGAGAAGAGGGGAATGAAGGAATTAGAATTGTAGTTAGTGAGGATAGTGATAATCACTTGGGTGCCGCGGGTGGTAAGGCAGATACTACCGCAGTTGTTGCTGTTAATCAAATGGAGAGACCAAGTAGAAGAGACTCTGAGGAAGCAGATTTAGGAGAAGATAGGTCAGTGGAGAGTAATAGAAAGAAGAGTGCCAGTAATAAGAAGAGCAGGCACAGGAATAGGTCAAGACAAAGCTCAAGGTCAGATTACTCAAGGTCTACTAGTCGTTCCCTTTCACCTCAAGGTAATGAAACAAATTATCGAAGGGGAGACTCTTCATTCAAACAACGGTCGTATTCCCACTCACCCCAATTCCATAGTAAGGTCGAACGTTCTAAAAAGAAGAAAAAGAAGAGAGGTAGAAGAAGAAGGGACAGAAGTTCAAGTTTTAGTCTTAGCCGTAGCAGAAGTCGTGATAGAAGGAGATCGAATTACTCTCGCAGCTCTTCCCCAGGCTCACGTCACCGCCCATTATCACCAAGAATGTACAGCGGCCATGGTCACTACCAGCGTGAGCATTTTAGCCGCAGTCGTTCCTTCAGTAGCAGTAGAAGTGATTACAAGAAACAAAACAAACGACGACACAAAAAGAATAAGAAGAAAGACAAGAAGAAGAAGCATGAAAATCATCACTCTGGATCGTCACGAGATGATACCGTTGGGCACTTTCGCGGCGGTCCGGGCACTGTAATTGATAATCGATATCGTATCATCCGTGATGTTGGCTTGGGTACTTTTGGAAGAGTAGTACAATGTGAAAATCTACGGCCAAATCATCGACAATGCTCATCTTCCTGGTATGATCATCAACAAGATAATCTTAACGCTACGGTAGCCATCAAGGTTGTCCGTAACATTCAGCGGTACCACGAGAGTGCTATAATCGAGGCTGATATATGTGAACGTATTAACATGGAACAATCACGACAGAAGAAAGATTTATGTGCCACACTACTTGATCGGTTCAGTCTATCATCGGGGCATTACTGTTTAGCCTTTGAATGTTTGGGAAAGTCTTTATATGATTTCCTAAAGATGCATAAATACCGACCCTTCCCCATGTTTTGTGTCCGTGATTTTGCACAACAGCTACTTGAGACGTTGGAATTCTTACATGGATTTGGATTAATCCATACAGATTTGAAGGTAAGAGGTGTCTTGCAGCTATGTTTGTGACATGTTGGATACTCATAACTGACTGCTTCCTACTTTTGTTCATTACACAGCTGGAGAATATACTACTTTCAAATAATGAGGAGACAACTTATCGATGTTGGGATGGATCAAGTCAACGAATTCCCGTTTCTACCAAGATCAAGGTAATTGACTTTGGAGGTGAGTGTTTGGTCTCATGTATTGGTATCACTTTACATACAGCACATGCCATTTACTTGATTACTTCTGTTTAGGTGCCACATACGATGATGAAAAAAAGAGCTCAATTGTCAACACTCGACAGTATCGAGCTCCAGAAGTGATCTTAGGATGGGGATGGAGCTTCCCTTCAGATTTGTGGAGTGCAGGTTGTATAATTGCTGAATTGTATAGAGGAGAACTACTCTTTGGTACACATGATAATGAAGAGCATCTGGCATTGATTGAACGTGCTGTCGGACCTTTTCCTAAAGAACTTCTTCAGCAGTCTACTAGCCCATTGGCAAAGGAGTGTTTTGATTCTCATGGTTGGCATAAGATACGTGGTGTATTGTCATCAAGAAGTATCGAGCATGTACGGAAGATGGTACCAGTTGAACAGATGATACCAGAATACGATCGGCCTTCAGGTTTGGGACGCTTGCTTCGGTCGTTATTGGATATCGATCCTAAACGAAGAATTACGGCAAGAGAGGCGTTAATGTCTCCCTTCTTCACACAGAGACGATAAAAGGGTACGAAGAATAGTTAAAGTTTAATGCCTAACAACAAACTACAACCCTACATTAAAACTCCAACTCGAACTCGTCCCAAGCTGCAGAAATCCGTACTAGAAGTTCTAACATTGCAATGGAGGCTCATTCTCGAGTTTAAATTGGAATATCTGTGAACATACATCATACAACACTTGCTTTGGTGGTGCATCACTATCCAATCCTAAGATTGAACGTGCCTCTAGGATATACCGTTCCAAGTTGGTATCATTCTTATCTTCTGTAAATTGATTTGTTAGCTCAGCCAAACGAGTTTGAGTATCTTTGGAAAAGCATTCATCTAAATCATAGAGTTCTAATGCAGGTGGTGGAGGATCAAGCATGCGTGGTTGATGAGTTGCCATTTTCAATGGCGGGTGAGGACATTCAAACTGAGGTTCAACTAGCATCAAATTTTGATATTCGACATTCAATTGCTTATAAGTATCAATCACGTCGGGTACATGGTCGTTGCTCAGTCCAAATAGATCATCACATAGTAAACTTTTGTAATCTTGTGGTAGCGGATCATTCTCTTGCAGACATGGCTTGACAAGATGAGATAAAGTTGCAAAGTCAGGGACTAATTCCTTCTCCTCAAAGTCCGAGCGGCCTAATGAAGGGTCAAATGAAACATTTTGACGAAGGAGGAAACGGAAGAGAACATCACATAGCTGTGAGTTCTCCTCCTTTTCAAGCCATGCATCGGCAAAGATATCTGATGATCCGCAGACGATAACCCGACCTTGTTCACCACTCAAGTTGGAAGTCTCATACACTGCCGAGATTGGACAATCGACAGGATATGATGTCGATCCAGACGAGAGTAACGTGTAAGCCGGAGACTGTACACTAAGAGTAGTACCGTTGGGGTATACAAATGACAGCGACATACTTGGATCTGTAGCCGTTTCGTGTATCGTATTCTCCCGTAGTTTTTGACTCCGGTTTGTATCGTTGAGAGGAATGTACTTCTCGGTACCAATTTCTGGCTGAACAATGCCATTCTGGACCAATGCGTGCTTGGGGTGGAGATACTTGTGATATACAGCACGAACAAGGGTTGTATTCTCTACACTAATGCCAAAGTCAGCTGTTAGTTTGTTGAGATTTGAGCCTTGCGATCCTCCTTCGGATGAAAAGACTGCCAATGACCCCCCGTCATTGACGTAATCTTTAATAATCTGCAACTCTTCATCAACAAATGGTGATTGCGGAGAGCTAATGATGAGCAGTTCGCAATCCTTTAGTTTCTCATTTGAAATATTGTCTTTGTTAACTTTGACCTTGGTAAATGATCTTAATCTCCGACATAGTTTCTTAAAGTTATTTGCATTGGTATTGCTACGCTTTGATACGTCAAATATAATCCCCATCGTTTGTTGTTAATTATAGTGATTTGTGTGATTGTGTTTATTATTGTATTATGGCCAAGGGTGTTGTGTGTGGTAGTTAAGTACGTAGGTATGTAGTGTACCTTTGTACTTTTTAGCCACTTCCCAAAATTCAATATACCAGCAGCTAGTCCCAGCCCCATAACTTTTTTCTGTCTCTGTGCAGCAGTCCGCCAACCAACACTACCACACCCCTACGCAGTACCAACTAACATTATGGCTGAGCTATTCAATGATACGTCACTCATTGGCAACGGCTCCTCCTCTAACAATGCGAAACCGATAGAAGTGTTCGCTGAAATGTTAGACTATGATTATGTCAATTCCTGCGATTCAACTCATGAGCTAAAGGCGATACTACAAACTCTGAAGGCTGGTGAATTTGGAAAGTACCCCCATCTTGAAATGACAGTCAAGGATAAACTTGATAAGCTTTCCAATGCTGAGAAGAAGAAAGTTCAGGTAATTTCATCCTCCGTTGCTGACGAAGAATGTGGGGAGAAGGATAGCCTGTATGACTGGTTAAGCAACTGTTCCGCCGACAAGGCAGCGGATATCAATAATGATATTCCTCCTGTACGAGCAGTCACAAATGCTAATCTTAGCAATGTTGAGGTCAAGCCCAAAGTCATCCTCAAGAAGAGCATTCCTCCGCCAACCAAATCAACCACCAAGAAATCATCATCTACTACCGCTAACGAAATCTTTCGAAAAGAGAAGCTAAGTACCAAGGAATACTTTGACCGTTGGGATAAGTTTGATGTTGATAAAGCTCTTGCGGCAGTTGATGATAGTGATGAGGAAGAAGAAGTCCAACCCAAGAAACAAACTGAGACTATTGTTAAGCCAAAGGTGGTAGAGAGGGAGCCCTCTCCAACGAAGAAATTCCACAGGATGGCAATTACCGAAGTTGATGATGCCGTGGCCGATGAAGATGATGAAATTGAAGAAGTGTATACGCCTGGAGCAGCTGAGCTTGAGAGTACCCAACCAACATCATCCGCTCCGAGTAAAGTTGTCAAGGATGACAAGTCGTCTACCACTACCCAAAACACACTGTCTCCTAATACTATCCCTAATTCAACTATCAAAGCACCCGATTCTTCGTGGCAAAAGATTAGCATTGTTGAAACAAGTGACAGTGACGAGGAACTTGTAGACACGCCCACCGAATCTTCATCCAGTATGAGACGAGTAGACATCGTGGAAGAAACACTCACAGATAATGAACTAGATAGTGACAAGTTCAAACAGGAAGGTAATACGGCAATGAACGAGAGGCGTTACTCCGATGCCGTCCGTTTCTACACATTGGCATTGGATATCAATCCTGATAATACCCTCGCTCTTGCAAACCGCTCGGCTGCGTATATCAAGTTGGAGGGTGTGTGGTAGCGTTTTGTTTTCTGATGTGATGTCTCATTACTCCACAAACTAACCAATTCCAACTCTTCTTTCTTATTCATTAGATTGGGGCAATGCCATTATTGATAGTACAATCGCACTATCTCTTGAGTTTAACAATACCAAGCTGTTGTACAGACGAGGGCTCGCCAATATGAGACTTGGTAACACCGAGGAGGGACTCGTCGACTTTGAACATGCTCTTTCGTGTCAACCGCCCAAAGATCAACGGAAGTTATTAAAGAAGAAGGTAACTGCTTGTAAAAAGATGTTGGCATCAATGAAGGATGAGATGAAAGAAGAAGTTGTGGGTGGTGTTGATGAAAGTAATTCAGCTAAGAAGGAGAAGAAGAAGAGCCGTGATTCCCAAGCTCTAGCCTTCTAAATCATCAACCCATACAGTTCTCCGTATTAAGCCTGCCGTTCATATAATTGTAAAGATCTATTCCATGCAGTAGTAGCAGCATCCTTCTTTGTCTTGTCGTCATCAGTAGTAGAGGTCTTTGTACCACTAATCTCATCTAAACTAATTCTACGAAATCCACAACCAATAACTATTCGTTCAATAGCACTTTCAATATCTAATCTCATCTTTAGACGTGTTGGTGTTACATCATCTAACTCTTGTCTACCCATTTTACGCAGACGTGTGTTTGCTTTTCGATAACTGTATCCACACATATAATCACAGGGTGGCAAACATAATATGTGAGAATGTCATAAAGAAAAGGGCAACTGTATCTCATATGCACACACTCAAACACTTTCACTACTCACCATCCCGACGGTTGTGGTTCAATCAGCAAATATCGTTTAGTACATAAACATGCACGTTCCAAAAATGATTTTAATCCATCATCTCCGCTATGTACATGTATCCACATTGTTGTTGAAAATATTGTAGTTAAGTGAAATAGCTGAAATGGTACTTCTTGTGTTGTGGATTTTAAAGATTGTTGAACAACATATGATCTATATGCATTATTATGTTCTGATTCGGAACATAGATTGCAAACTTTGAATGTTGCGTCGATACCACTTAATGTTGATACTTCTTCAACTTTTTTAGACTTATCACCAACATTACAATCGGAAGAAGGTAATATCTTGTTATTAGCTCGATCAATCAACATTGGATCAAGATCTAATCCTAATACCTTTACACTACTGACAACTTTTGAATCTGATGATACTTTGTCAACTACCAATTCATCTTCTGTAGCATCATGCTCATTTGATGTATACTTTTTAACAAGTGATGATGCCATTGCCAATGTTAAATCTCCTTCATTGCAACCTAAATCACAATAGTATATACAATCCGATGGTAGTTGTTGTGATTTTGTTTCCAAACGTAGTTTCTTTGCAGCACGTTCCTCACCATCAGCTGCTCCTTTATCACTTACTTCTTCGTTACCACTACCAATCATCTTCTTCCCATCATCATTACAAGTTTTGAAAAGACCATGACGTATGTAACTTAATATATTCGTATCTTCCAATACTGAAAGACGATTCGTAGGTGGATTAAATGTATAATAGTTTGGAAAGTTACCATATCGATGGCCTTGATCTTTGGCATCCATATTGGTAGCAGCAGCTTATATCGTCTCTTCACACAATCTCAGCTCACCGCTCACCATACATACAAACAAACAACTCTTTATGTCTTAAGTAGTCGGTATCCTTCTTTTTTTATGAGAGTGTAAAAAGTAAAAAGTTGCTGTTATGTGTATCAATATCGGTGTCAGATTCAGACGCCCACTCAAACAAACATAATATCCACGGCCTCTCTTCAATAATGATACATTCATTATCCATATCATGTGTTCGTCAGCACATCATAAAGCGTCATAATTTCTTTACTGCTTCTAGTACTTTTTCTTCGATATCAACTTCTGCACAAAATGACTCACATCATTTGCAATCATCATCATCTACTAATTCTATCAATACACAAGAAGATTGGAGAGATTGGTTTCGTTCATCCGATTATGATGATGCATGGAGTTCTTATCAACCATTCCCTACCTCTATTACCTCTACCACTACTACCAATACATCACAACAAGAAGATACCAACAGCATAAACAATATAGACATAACAACAACACATCAAAAACAAATTATACCATCTATATCCAATGGTACATGGAAACGTCGTATATTTGGTATGAATTTGGTACCATTGTGTATGACATATAATGGTGTAAGTGTAGATGAATGTATTGCTGGTCAAAGGAGATCAGTAGAGTTAGAAGAGCAAGGAGACACAAACTCAAACCTCCAACAAAACAAGCAACAACAACAATCTTCACCTCAAGCAGAAATCAGCACAGTACCAAACAACCCAGAAGTCATTAAACAATCACAAAAGTTACAAAGAATCGATACACAAACACGCTTCCTATGTCGAATGTTAGATGATTTATATAGAACAGGAATATGGAGAGAGATTGACCGTCCTAGGACTGAACGTTGCCATCGGGTACGTTCTTTGTTTTTATGTAATATGGTTGTTCTTGTTGGGATTATATAAAGAGATGTGGTTGTGTGTGTGTGTGTGTGTGTTTATATACTTGATATGTCTGTTTCACAGCTCACCAACATGCATATCGTCTTCTCTTCTAAACAACTTGCACACAATATAGGCAATCGGTAGACTAATGACAATGACTCCCGAAAATCCACCACGACGACCTAATAATAATAATGTTACTACTACAAATCAACAACAACAGTACAAAGGTATAGTATTCACAGGATTGGCACAACGAGCTGGTGCAATACTGCTCAAGTTGGAATTATGCAGTCCATTAGCTTTGAGGAATAAACAACATGTACAATCTAAATCGATAGAGTCTACCGCAACAGCTCATGATACAACTGAAGATATAGAACAAACCACATCATCTTCAGACGGTACCACTCCCACATCATATCAAGGAGTATACAATTCCTATCCACATCATTTATCACATACAAAGTTTGCATTACCAACGCCCACACAAGCAATATATAATATGGTATTATTATCCTATGGTAAAGAAGTTAGTGGAAGGGAGGTACCACAACAAGCAGAAGATGTTATTTGGGGTATGTTGTCTAGAGTTGTACAGCAACAACAACACCAGCAATCAAACAGTGATTTACTGTATCCAACAGTAGAAAATTGGAATTGTGTATTAAGCTGTTGGTCAAAGAGTAATAATACCGATAAGGCATTTTATGCTTTTTCATTCTTATTATCTTGGATGGAATGGAATAAGCATGTTGAATTGAATGATGAGTTGTATAGCTCGGTGAAAAGTAGTGCTGATGATGGGTTAGATGGTATTAGCAAGCCGGATATGGAATCGTTTTACTTTGTGCTGCAATCATGCTTGGTCGATGATAAGTTTGATATTGTAAAAGATGGTGATGACTCAAAAGATGATACTGATGATGCAAGAATACAACGTGCTAAAGAAATGGGAGCAGGTGTGGCTATACGTTTATGGAATGAAATGCAAAGTGGTTCCAATAATACAACATCAATGGATATTGATTCTGATATGTATTATGAGATACTTCAAGCGATATGTCAATCATCTGAACTACCATCGACTAAATCAACAACATCAAGACCACTGGCAGCATTGGCACGTGTCTTTACCTCCTGTTGTAAGGATGGTATGAATACACTTGAGATTATGAATCTTGTTCGAGATCATACAACTGAGTCACAATTTGATCAGCTCAAGGCTAAGGTTGCAACATTCTTGTAAATCATCTTTTGCACATTAGATATCAACAACAAGTATTCACCACCTTCCAATGTATGGCTGCGTGCCCTTCTTCTCGGCATCAGCGGGTGGTGGTAGTTGATCCACGGCACAAGCTTGAGGAGTTATACATTTGCAATAGTCACCCTCCTCTGAGTATTGGCCTGCTGGGCAACGAAGACAGTCTTTGATTGACGTGCTTCCATAATCAATGGCAGAGGTTCCGGCTGGACAAGGTGAACAACTTTCGATACTTCTACCCTTTATATCTTCTCGGTAATAGTTCGGAGAACACGGTATACATTCCTCCACCGCATTGTAATCCACGTCTCTATACGTACCCGCTGGACACGGATGCATATTACCTCCTTGATATGTATTGTCTTCGTTATCATCATCGTTGAACGATACTTGTTTACAATAGTAACCAGGCTGGCAACGCTTTAATGCAAGTAAACAACCATCACGACACTCTAATCTGGCCATTTCTACATAATCATTATATGGAGGCGTATCAGTTGTCCAGTTGTACTCATCGTCACATTTTTCGAGGCATGTATTCAATGTTGTAGTCTTTGAACTTTCATCCGAGACAAAGAAGTAATTACAGCCAAGCTTACAGAAAGCTGGTAGATTATACTCTTTGAGATCATCATTAGCGGCAATATGAAACGGATATGGTCTTGTTAGGCGTAGTGGATTCCGTAGGGGATCAGCCTCGTGCCAAGGCCGCGTTGGTGATCTGTCTTGGGAACTGCAGTCAATGTAGCACTGTTCCTCTGTTGCCGTTGTTGATATGACAAGATATAGAGCAATCAAGGCAAGCGTTATTAGGCTAATCATCATCGTTATATGCCATCAATGCTACACCTCATATTCAAGCTCAAGTATCAACTCTACTACCGAGCTAGCTGTAGAGGTGAGTAAAGGGTATTAGTGTTCGAGGTAAAGATAGCCTCTATCGAGCTAGCTGTGGATAGTTGTTTGATTAATAAAGTGACGAAAAGAGAGAGGTAGGAAGGTATGTATGTAGGTAAAATATTACATGTACCTACTAACACAAAACTTCACCTACATAAACAAAACACAACCCACAACCACCTACACAATCTAAACAATGACAGCATTAGATGACAATTACTCGATCAACTACACTCCGCCGACGGCCGTTGGTGGAGATAAAAGTATTAACAACAATATCATAATCCCAGGAAATAACGGTGCCTCTTCTTTATCGACACCCTCCACAACAAACAAAGACGATGAGGGAATAGTAATCACTCCCGATCCGTCTGGCATTGTTATTAAAACTCGTCTAGTCAAGGAGAATCAAGGACATTACTTTGGCGATAACAATAATGAATCACCATACGTCCCGTCGTCATTAGCTACTATCACTTCTCCTGATAATACCACCTCCAATGACGGCAACAAAATTGACGAGGTCAAGATCTTTCTCAACATTGTGTCACATCCAATCATTGACAAACCTGCACAAAGAAATGGGCTTGATGATGAAACTGGGAAAGAAGTTAGTGGATGGCGTCTTCCCACCTCAATGGGTGAGCTTAGGCCAACCTTTGACAAAGGCGGCAACGCAGCATTTGCGGCAGACTGTATTCTAAATCCAGAAGTCATTCGTCGAATGAATACAGACCCTAACCATTTTCACTTTGTATGTGACTTGGTAATTCAATGTGCGTCAAGAAAGTTTGGGGCAACGTTGGATAGAAGATTCAAGACACCAAGGATGAAGTATGCGGGCTATGTTGATGAGTTGACAAGTCTACCCATCATGCCCGAGACTGATGGTGGTAGTACACAAAAGTCCATGGTTGTAAAGCAACGAGTCAAGGGACGTAAGTCTGCCATTGTCGAAGAGGTGGGGAGCTCATCATCTGTTGCCAGTGATAAATCTAGCAAGAAGAAAAGTTTGGCATTGATTAGTGAAGTTTCATCAATTGAAACTACAACTCAAGCAGAGTTTCATATTGAGCTCTCCATTGTTGGAAACGGTGACGACTCAAAGTGCATGTCATTGCTTGATTTCTTGAAGTTAGTAGCAGATCAAGATGATCTAGTCCCTCAAGGTCAGCCAAGTTCAAAGTTGAGAGAGATGATTCGGTCTCCAAAGCTCAAGGATGATAATAAGGACAGTACTCTTCATGTATCTCAGCTATTGGTAACACCAATGCCAGTGGATATCACGTCCTTGTTACAGTCTTCATCAGACTTGTCTTGGTTGGAAGGTGGTTGCAGTATCATTGCCAAATGCTCAATCCAACAATCTGGTTCGGCTACTAATCTTGAGGGTACTCCTCCAGCAGTAGAGTTATCAGCATTCCTACTTGTCTTGTCATCAAAGGATGTCAAAACAGAATGCATCTTGCCCTTTCCAGTAGATACTCGTCAAGCAAGTAAGACATTTAATCAAGACAATGGTGTGGTGGAAGTACAACTGCCTCTACTTCATATGAATATCAATGATGGCCCTGATATTGGCACAGAGCAGTGGAAGATTCAGAATGCTTTTGGCGGAGGTAGCAAGAAGAAGAGTGGCAAGGAGGAGGGCAGTACTCAAGATGTGTCTACATCCTCCTATCAGAATAAGAACACATTGATTGATGACGATGATGGTTTTGATGAAAGTCAACCGTTAGCAGAAGATGCCTTTCATGCCCAAGACATTCTTTCAACACATAATCTACAATTACAAGAGGAAGAAAGAGAGTCTCGTAGCAGCAACAGTAGTAGACAAGGACTAAGTACGTTGGGTAATTAGTCTATTGTTTGAGTTATAATATAAGCTCATGTTTATTAGATAATATCTCTATTTAGCTCTGATTCATCAACTTGCTGTCAGATAAAGGGCCACTTGATGCAGCTGCCCGGTATTGAAAAGAACTATTCTTTGTTTGTTTGTTGGCATCCTGAAGCTCCTGAGAAGTGTGAGATACATTAGGCGGAGGACAAAGTGACGAGCAATGCAAACATAACACAACCTCTCTAATCTAAAGTTACACTTACCTTCTCCAAACTGGCTTGTTCTCTTGCGAAGCGATTCATTTCAGTCTCATGTGTTTGTGTCTTCCGTCGAATTGCCGATCTCAGTGCATCAATCTTCTTCTCCATCACTATGAGTTTGTCTGAAGAGGAGTTCTCTGTCTTCTTGATTTCGGTGCCGTGTAGAAACTTGTCAGACAGAGAGACTACACTTGCTTTTAGCAGCTTGTTGTCATCCGAATGAGCTCGGGCATTAGCAATACCGTGTTCTAGCTCGTCAATGAGCTGTTTTTTCTCGTCTCCAATCGCCTGGGTGTTGGCACAACTCGTCCGGAGCTGTTTCAATTTCATTGTCATCATTGAAAGATCATTTCTACTTTTCGTGGCTGTACTCGTCGCTTGTTTGAGCTCTTTCTTCTTTTGTTTCAATGCTAAAGTTTGTTCCTTGACCCTGACTTCCTCCTCGTGAAGAGCAGTCTTCAAATCACTCGTTGCCTGAACTAGGGACTTGTTGTTGTGCTCCTCGTTCATATTCTTTGAAGAGATGAGACAAAGCTCATTTTCCTTACAAAGAATAGACTTGTCTAACTCACCAATGGCAACACTATTAGATTCAATTGTACTATCAAGAGTCGATACAGTCTCTTCTGATGCTTGAACCTTGTCTTCTTGAAATGAAACTTGAAAGTTAAGTTCTTTAAGGTCCTCTAATTGTGTTTGAAATCGCTGCTTGAGTATACTCTTATCGGTGTTTAGTAAAGAGTTCTTCTCCTTGAGTAACTGTAGAGCAGAGTTGTGCTTAGCGGCCAAGTCTGACATCTCCTTCTCAGCATCATCTTCTAGTGCTCTTTCTTGTTCTTTGGCATGCTGTTTCATACTCTTGATATCACTGAGTAGTTGTTCGTTCTTCTCATTGGCAGCAGCAATCTCACTCAAGGCAATGGTCTCATTATTTATAAGTTCAGAATGTCTCTTTTCAAGTTCGGTTAGTTGTGATGTATGCTCGACCTTTCTCTCTTTCATACTCTTGCTAAGCTTGACAGTATTGTTCTTCTCTATTTCGAGCTTCTTCTCATAATCTTGACGAACACTAGTTGTATTCTTCTGATGCTCGACCATGAGTAGATCTAGTTGATCATTGTGATTCTTCTCTTGATCTTTGTTCTCATCCCTCAGTTCGTTAATTTCATACTTGAGTCGGTCCCTCTTCATCTCTAACTCATCTTTCAGTGTTGCCTTGTGAGTCTCATGGTCAGCTTGGGCACTCTCAATAGCTGCCTTATGGTTGGATTCGATGGTGTTAATATTGCTTTGCAACTCATTCTCAATGTCCAATTGTTTTTCATGATCGACAGAAGAGATGACCGATACTCCCTCTAGTGGACGGTAGCTACTTGACTGTTCTTCGGTACCCCCTCGTTTGTAAATGGAAACGAATCCGTCTCTTGATGCAGATATCAATAGACCACTACTAGTGCATTGGTGAATAGATGAGACTTTACCCTGTGTAGAATCTAAACAACTGTGTCTTGATACAGTAGATGATTCGGTCAATATACATTCCACACTACTACCAGTCGTACTAACCACAACCTTGCCATCATCTAGTGATGTCATGAGCTTTGCACTGGCATCTAGTTTTGATTGTGCAATAAGCTCACCCTTATCCACATCAATCTTTTTGAGTTGGCCGTCAGCGGATATAGCAAATACATGAGAGCAGTCGTGAGTGATAACTGCAGAGAGAAAAGCTGGAGATGTAAAGTCGACTGTTCGTGTCTTGGTCAAGCATCTGTTAAACTCCCATAGGCAGACAACTCCGTCAGCACCAACACTAACAAGCTCGTCTTTGTGTCCACAGAAAGTCATCTCGATGATTGCCTTGGTATGACCTCCTCTCAAAGTCGATACAATCTCAAATGAAGACTTAATGTCATGAATCTGAATGGCTGTTGTGCATGACACGGCAAATAAGCTTCCATTAGAGAAACAGGTCAAAGCCGGCTGGTTTGGACTAGATTCCACTTGCCACAATGTGCTCAACTTGTCTGTAAGGATTGCATTCAAGGACACGGTCGATGATGAACTAACCAAAAGATATTGTCCACTTGAATGAAAACTCAAGCTGCATATCTTCTCATCAAACTTTTGACTGAACACAACCTGACGAGTCTGATAGTTGAATAAACGAACAACTCCGTCGTACCCACCAATTGCAATGAGAGGCTTCCATACACAAGAATCTACGAGCAGTGTCCCCGCATCAGGTATGAGATTATCAATGTCAGGTCGTGTGGATAAGTTTAACGATGGTACTACTAGCTGAGTCTCGTCGGTGTTATTGCCATTATCAATGAGTGGTACTTTGGTGATTGAACGGTTGTTAGTGAGGCATATCATTGATTGGCTGCCTTGCTGCATTCTTGTAAATACCATTGAACGGATTGATGTATTCTCTTGAGTATGATTTGTTCGTGTCACTGAATAGCCACCTTCTTTATTGATTTGTTGAAAGATTACCAATTTACCCTCACTACATCCAACTACAAATCCCTTTGGGCATGGAGCAAGAGAGGTGATAGGATGTTCAACTTTGAGAAGTTGCTTTTTTCCCATGTCATCTCCCAGTACAAGCAGGCTCCCGCTATCACTACCAATCACAATATCACCATTAACAAGCCACAATTCAGCCGTGTAATTTGGATTTGATGAAGTAAGATTAGCAGCCTTGATAGTATGAAATCTTTTTGTTGTGGCTGAAAGGTTAAACAACCGAATAACCTTTTCTCCAATGACACAAACTTGGCTGCAGTCCGGAGACATGGATACACTAGACAAGTCCTTCTTTGTAACTGTTGAAAGTTTGAGTGATGCAAAGACTGCTGATCTGTCTACATCCCACATTGTTAGAACGTGATCGGGAGAGCCACCAAGAGTCAGACATTTCTTAGCGTCTCTACTCAAAGAAATGTCGATGATATCATTTGTTGCTTCAGTAGCGAGTGTTCTCTTGCAGCGAAGGGTTGACGTGTCGTATAACTTTACATCCCCACTACCCTTCTCAGACACAGCTAAAAGATTGCTTGTGTGGCTTGCCGATATTGCAGTGACACTACCGCCAGTGTTGATGAATTGTTGTGAATTGTCTTTGGTATCATGTAAGACGATGATTTGATTTGCCGCTGGATAGGCAATTGTACTTTCATTTAGCAGACAAAGCCCCGCCGATGTAGATGCGGAAGCACCAATGACATGCTTGAGCTCAAAGTGTTGATCGGCGTTACCTGACATGTTTCTGTTGTTTAACAAATGATGTACAACTCTCAATGTCCGTGGTACACTACCCCAAGCTTAGCCGGTGTTATTAATTTTGAGCTCCTTATTTTTGTTAGTACGTACCTAAAAAAGCCATGCATGCAAGTGAAAGTAGGGTGAAAGAAGATCAATATGAGATATAGTTTCATTTAATTTAAAGAAGTAAAACATACTCTAGAGTCTTAGTACACACCATATGAAGTAGCGGCAGCCTCATCCCATACCACTGTCGACTCGAGTAGCTTTTGTAATAAATATGGTTTGAATGAGAATGTCGTTAGAAGAAGTAATCAAACGCTATCAATGCACAATTTAAGCATCAGAATAGACTAGTGAACTCCCGTCCAAGGTCGATATAGCGGCTCGAAAAAATTGGGACAGTATCATTAAAAGGATACAGCACAGAGTGTGGAGCGCGTGAAAAAAACATCATATACATTTATTGACAGACTTACATGAACGGCAACTCTGATAGCATCATATCTGCAAATATAGATAACAAAAGTATACAGTGAGTTTCTACAGAAAGAAATGTGCATCAATCCACTATGATGCCAATCATGACATATAAATTAATATATGAAAGACATCAACTCATAAAGATCGATACATCTAATGACAAAGTAATCTCAAGTAATAGTATATCTTGAAAACCAAGAATACAAAAAGAGTCCGAAAACTCTTGTATGAGTCTTTGTATCACTCTTCCATGAATGTAACGGAAACATCGTCATTGTAAACACGAGAACCCTGACATATTCATGGTTATATTCACTCGTGGCGAATTGCTTCAATAATCACGTACCTTAGATGTGTTTTTCCTTAGCTATCTTCTGCCAATTGCCTGCTCTGCTAATATGTGTATAAGATGAAGAAAGTTAGTATACAATAAAGACAATCGTCAATAATACCATATCTAAAACAATGTCCGATCCTCTGTGACTCTATCCTGCACTGATATAAGCATGACAAAGTGTCTGAGGACGATATAATAATTGATTTGGCGTTATAACCCCGTAAATATATACATACCTAACACATTTCTGTGAAAAGTTTGTAGTTTCATCCCAATGAAAGGTGTAGAAGTAAACCAAACATGGGATAATGGGAAACGCAACACATGAAAACCACCTCTTCTCTATTCCTCCAACTTATCTAATCTCACCTTTTTCAAATAGCATATCAGACACATCAACCCGATCCAAAAACTCACATTGTTTACTCTTTCTCAGATGACGATTCACCACCATCACCAATCTTATCCATAACCTTAGCCTTTCGACTACGTGCCTCAATCTCACCCTCCTCTACACCCTTTTGAAACTCCTCTGGTATAGACTTTATTTCATCCCATTCGTCACCTAATCCAGATGCTGTCTTGCCTGCCACCTCGCCTGCTTCTTTAGATAAGCGTAGTAGTTTTGTTGGACCTACTACTAGAAGTCCGGCTATGGCTATTAGTATTAGTTCTCCTGGACCTAGACCAAAGAATGATTGTAGACGTGTTGTTTTAGTTTTTGTACTTCTACTGCTTATTGTTGATATATGATGGCGATTTGATATTATTGGTGGTGGTGAAAAGGTGATGGGTGATGTGTTTGAGAAAGTTGTTGCAATTGGTTGTTGATGTGTAGATGGCGGTATAAATGCCACAACGGCATGATTAGTAGCCGTATTAAGGATGGCTATTGCTATAAAGAGGACGAACATGGTTGATATGGAGGATATCATCATCACAATCTATTGGCTTTACTCCTGTGAAAACTGCTGCCGCCTAGGCATTGAAGTATGATTAAGTCGAAGCAATTTGGCACTTACTGGCTGGTTTACTTGATGATAGTTATGATTGCAAACAAACTAGATAATGTGCAACATCTATTTCCTTCATACAATCTTCTTCTACTTACATACCAATACATGAAACAACAAACATCGCCAAGGTAACAGCAACAGAGAACGAACACTTCCTTCCTTTGCTGCTATCCGAACCATCCTGTTCTACCTGGCCTTGCCACCAGATTGATGGCTGTGTTGGGGATCCGCTAGTCATATCACCTGGAGCCTCGGTAGGAAAGTCTCCTTCCAAGGTGAACATAGCACTGCTTGGACTTGTCGTTGCATCGGTATCTTCTTCTTCTTCTTCCCAAGGATCTACTACTGCTTGTTCAGTCGCGGCAGTTGTTGTTGTTGTGTCGACTTGTGTAACTGTTGGACTTGGAGTAGCTTTAATAGGACTACTTGATGGTGATTCTGTTACTGGTGATACCGACGGGGTGTTAGTTGGTGAAGATGTCAATGTAACAGTGCTCAAAGATGTAGGCTCGGTAGTTGAGTTAGAGTCCTCGACCTCACCGGTAGATGACATAATGTTCAGGCTGTCGATATTTGGACCACCTGCATCAGTAGATGCTACAATACGAATGACATTTGATCCTTCCACACATTGAGCTTCCACTGCTTCACTATCCTGCCAAACCTCCCAGTCTCCTGTTGACGAAAGATCAAGAGTTTCAACAACCTCGCTGTTTACCATCAACTCAACAGGTCGATTCTTGTTATTATCAAAGGCATAGCGGATAGTAATTGAACAGCTCCCACCTGTACTCTCAACGTTGGTAAACTCAATGTATGAGCCTTTATCTCCCATATCAGCATATCCAGAGCCAGTGTATCCTTCATTTTTACTCGCAAGTTCGACATCATCAAAAGTGGCATCTTCGGCTTGATATGTAGTACTTCCTTCTTCTCCTTCGTCGGCATCTGATGGTGAGTCCAGAGCAGGTGAAGGAGTAGGGCTATTCGTTTCTTTTGGTTCAGCTTGCATATCAACTTCAGTGAGACTACAACCTGGGTCACAGGTGACTATGCAGCTCATCTCATACAGACACTCGTTTAGTGTGCCTCCACTCGACTTTGATGAGCAAGCATTATCATCACTAACATCCACATCCATATCTCCAGTGTTGTCAAAGCTGGCAAAGTAGTCGGGGACACAGCATTTTGATCCGTCGTCCGGACATGAGATGGTTACAGATTCACCAAATGAGATAAAAGCAACTTCAGGAGCTGGACCGGGTGCAACTTGCTCAGATGTGGGTGACGGGGTTATCTTTGTTGGGCTTGGAGTTGGGGAGATAGTAATGGGTGAAGAGGATGGACTACTCGTTTCAACTGCTTCCTCGACAGGGGGCAAAGTAGGACTTTCCGTCTCGACTGCTTCAATAGGTGTTGTTGGCTCTGGAGTTGGTGAATCAGTTTGTGCCGTACTGCCAAGATCAATTGTAAAGGATTTACGACTCATGTGATATCCCAAGGTGCTCCCTCCCCAGGCAAATAGGAATGTATTATCACCCTCTTCTTCAATTCTCACCTCTCCATCTTCTACCAATAGCTTTGTAAATGACATGGTAGTTTTTCCATCCACTATTTCGATTGATGTATCTCGTAAAGTTTGTCTATCCTCATTCATTGGAGTTGCTCGACCAATGGCGAGATCGTACTTTAATACTGTGTCTTCATCAGGAATGCCAATCACTGCCTGACTATTAGCCATATTCCCAGACGGAGAGAATCCTAATCCAATCCACCCGTCAATCTCAACCTCTAATCGACCACAAAGTATACCATTATCATAACCTTCTTCTGACGGTACGACGGCATAGTAGAGAGTGGCAATTGGATCAATCTCTTTGATTATTCCAACTGTGTCGCGACAATCCAATACCTCTTGAACTGACCGTTTCCTCAATGCAATCTGATCAGTATAATGTTGAGATGATAGACATATATGATGTGCATGTAATATATGAGATGATATGATGAACACATGATATGCACAAAAGAATAATAACAGTTATGGAGTTATACATACCTCATCTATAACGTTTACGGAGTATACAGTATGAAGGGTAGCGGCCAATAGCAACGCGGCACATTTGTATAGAGTCTTCATGTTATTGCAATGAGACTACGATATTGTAGCGTAATAAAATGAAGTATTATATTATGAGGAGTTGCAACTCATTTTTGATACGATCGATTCCACCTATTGCCCACCGCTTGAGCACTTTATCTTCACAACTAAACCATCTGATTGGAGGCTCTATTGCCTTTCGGCGGCGTCATTCGCCGTCAACTAATCTACTGCCATTGCCACCTACAAAATAAATGCTCGAGCAGAAGATCGTCTGTTGTTTCGCCACAGTTTATTCATGGATTTTGTGCAAACAATGCCATAGCAAATAGCGTTGGATACTTGTGAAGGTATATCAAAATCGCCTATATGAATATCGGGATAAATAAATCTACATCAACAGGTAGTCTTCCTCCTCTTTAGAAGTATTAGATCAAAACATGTCTAAAACTATACTGCGCCTTTGTGTACATACTATTTTTATCCGCGACATCTATCGTAGATATTGCAAAATAAAAAACACAAGCCAAATCTGCATCACATAATATTCACCACGAGAACAACAACAAAAAACTCTATCCTGATACCACCGACTGCTGCCATTTGATAGTCAATTCGTTCTTTACTCAAATTAACAACTACTCTAAACAAATAATTTAACCAAGAGACGGATTGGTAACTGGTTGCATATCCTTCGACTCATTCATTGTCCGTATCTTCATCTTTTATCTTAACACCTCCATCACTCTTTACTTCTTCTGGTTGCTCCTCACCATTAACTGTATCATCATCATAGGGACCATAATTCTCCTTCTTAATCTTATCATTACTCCTCCAAAATGACAGTACATTGACTGATTTAATAGTTGCACCCTTCAACGAGGCTTTCTATTCCCCCCAATCACTGGCTGGCTGGAAAAGACTTGGTACTCTGTTAGGTAACAACAACAGTGTTACAAAACTCACAATCACATTCCCCTGGAATAGAATTATTCCCCGCCGTACACAATTCAACTCACTGATAAGTCTTGCGTATGGGCTGAAGAAGAATAGAAACATCAAGTGTATTTCATTTCACGATGTTGATTTCAGAGAGTACAACGACA